>Ga0209488_10004508_pt1 | contig 10856 bp, 6 predicted proteins | sample Rivendell_Oct201_8_FD_188349 | JGI IMG/M metagenome (GOLD analysis project Ga0209488, IMG submission 188349) | Vadose zone soil microbial communities from the Eel River Critical Zone Observatory, Northern California, USA -... | ecosystem: Environmental > Terrestrial > Soil > Vadose zone >... | reverse complement strand
CGCCGGGCCTGCCACGCGACGCCCCGCGCGCGTCCGCGCGCGAGCCGCCGCCGGGTGCGTTGGGTCCCGCCCGCGACATCCCGCCGACGCCAGCGTTCACGCCGGTCGCGGTGAGCCCGCCGGCGACGCTCGCATGCCCGATCGTGTCCGAGCTCGAACGCTGGATCGCCGGCGCCGTGCAGCCGGCGGCGATGCGCTGGTTCCGCTCGCCGGTTGTCGAGATCAAACAAATTTCCGCCTATTCCTGTCGCGGCATGAACGGCAATTCGCGGGCGAGCATTTCCGAGCACGCGTTCGGTAACGCGCTCGACATCGCGGCGTTCACGCTCGCCGACGGACGCAAGATCACGGTGAAGAACGGCTGGCGCGGATTGCCGGAGGAGCAGGGCTTTCTGCGCGACGTGCAGGCCGCGGCCTGCGATCAATTCAGCACGGTGCTGGCGCCCGGCTCGAACGTCTATCACTACGACCACATCCACGTCGATTTGATGCGCCGGCGCGACGGCCATCGCGCGTGCAACCCGCACTCCGTCTCGGGCGAAGAGGTCGCCGCGCGCGCCGCGCGATACGCGATCAAGCGCGATCCGGGCATTACCGGCTCGCTCGCACCGCGCCGGTCGGCGGCGCCGCGGTGGCCGTTTGATCCCGACGAGGAGCGGCGCGAGCGCGCGCTACCCATGGCCCAGCCCGGCGAGGACGGGGAAGACGACTGACGCGACCGGATTTTTAGGTAGTTCGCGCGCAAAGATCGAGGCCGGGGGGTCCACCGCTCGTTCCCGCGTAAGCGGGGATCCAGTCTGCTGTCCGGATCTGGGTTCCGGCCTTCGCGGGGACGAGCGGAATAGAGGCGGCAGGGGGGGTCTGCGACACCATGCGGCACCTCTTACAATGCCGCCATGGGATACCAATATTTGGGTGGACCAAACGGTCTGTCTGGGAGGATTTCCATGCTTTCCTTGCGCGTTCGTCCGCTGCTTGCGCTTTGCGCCGTGGCGGCGGTGCTGGCCTTCGCGATGACCGATGCCGATGCCCGCGCCGGTCGCGGCGGAAGCTTCGGCAGTCGCGGCTCGCAAACCTTCTCCGCGCCGCCGTCGACGACGACGTCGCCGGGCGCGCGGCCGATGGAGCGCAGCATGACGCAGCCGGGGCAGCCGGGTGGCACGTTCGCGCAACGCCCGGCGGTATCGTCGCCCATGGGCGGCTTCTTCAATCGGCCGGGCTTTCTCGGCGGCCTGTTCACCGGTTTCCTGGGCGCCGGCTTGCTCGGCATGCTGTTCGGCCATGGTTTCCTCGGCGGCCTCGGCGGCTTCGCCTCGATGCTCGGCCTGTTGCTACAGGTCGGCCTCATCGCGATCATCGGCTATCTGGTGTGGACGTGGTGGCAGCGCCGCAGCCAGCCCGCGCTCGCCAGCGGCCCGGCATTGCGCGATTACGCCTCCGGCGACGCACGTCCGCAGATGGGGTTCGGTGGCGGCGCTCCTGCATCGCGTGCGCGCGCATCCGGCACCGACGAAGTCGGGCTCACGCCGGATGATTTCAATGCCTTCGAGAAGACCCTGGGCGAGGTGCAGAGCGCCTATAGCGCCGAAGATCTCGCGCGGTTGCGCCGGCACGTCACGCCCGAGATGCTCTCTTATTTCTCGGAGGACCTGTCGGCGAATGCGAGCAAGGACGTCGTCAATCGGATCTCCGACGTCAAGCTGTTGCAGGGCGATCTGGCCGAGGCTTGGCGCGAGGGCGACACCGACTACGCCAGCGTCGCGATGCGTTTTTCGCTCAACGACGAGACCATCGAGCGCGACAGCGGCCGCGTGCTGCAAGGCGGGCCGGACGAAGCCACCGAAGTGTGGACCTTCATGCGCATGCGCGGCGGCCATTGGCTGGTGTCAGCGATCCAGCAGTCGTAACGCGGACACGCTCTCTCAACGTCATGGCCGGGCATGGCGCGTCGCAAGACGCGCGTGAACGCGCTTATGCCTGGCCATTTTCGTTGGCGATGTCAGGGCGCAGGCTGCCGTCTCAGCATGACAGCGATCGCGGGGCTTTGCTCACGCCACCGCGCGTGAGTCGCGATCACCGCTCCGGCTTGCCGTATCCGCCCGCGGTCGGCGGCTGAATGATGATCGCCTCGCCGGCATCGATGACGGTGGCGTCGCTGCCCGCAAGCTTCTCCACGCGGCCGTCGTTGCGCCGCACCGAGTTCTCGCCGATCTCACCGGCTTCGCCTCCCGCCAAGCCGAACGGACGCACGCGGCGGTGGCCCGACAGGATCGTGCAATCCATCTTTTCCAGGAAACGGATCGTCCGACGCACGCCGTCGCCAGCATTCCAGCGGCCGCGTCCGCCCGAACCTTCACGGATGTGGAAATCCTCGAGCAGGACCGGGTAGCGGAACTCCAGCACCTCCGGGTCGGTCAACCGCGTGTTGGTCATGTGGGTGTGCACGGCGTCGGTGCCGGGAAAGCCTGGGCCCGCCGGCGAGCCCGAGCATATCGTCTCGTAGTACTGGTACTTGGCGTTGCCGAAATTGAGGTTGTTCATGGAGCCCTGGGCGGCGGCGAGCGCGCCGAGCGCGCCGAACAGGCAATTCGTCACCACCTGCGACGTCTCCACGTTGCCGGCGACGACCGCGGCGGGATATTCGGGCGACAGCATCGATTTTTTCGGGATGACGATGTTGATCGGCCGCAGGCAGCCGCCGTTCATCGGGATCTCGTCGTCGACCATCACCCGAAACAGGTAGAGCACGGCGGCGCGCGCCACCGGTTCGGGCGCGTTGAAATTGGTGTTCTGCTGCGGCGAGGTGCCGGTGAAATCGACGGTCGCCTCGCGCTTGTCCTTGTCGACGCTGATCTTGACCTTGATCCACGTGCCTTGGTCCATCTCGCATTCGAACGCGGCATCGTGGATGCGATCGATGACGCGGCGAACGCTCTCGGCCGCGTTGTCCTGCACGTGCTGCATATAGGCTTTGACCACCGGCAGCGTGAAGTGCGCGACCATCTTGCGCAGCTCCTGCACGCCCTTCTCGTTGGCCGCGATCTGCGCCTTGATGTCGTTGACGTTCTGCAGCGCATTGCGGGCGGGATATTTCGCGCCGGTGAGCAGGTCGTAGAGCGCCTGTTCGCGGAAGCGGCCGCGGTCCACCAGCTTGAAGTTGTCGATGTAGACCCCTTCTTCCTCGATCGTGGTCGCGTTCGGCGACATCGAGCCGGGAGAAATGCCGCCGACGTCGGCGTGATGGCCGCGCGAGGCGACCCAGAACAGGAGCTCGCGGCCGACATCATCGAAGACCGGCGTGCACACGGTGATGTCGGGCAGATGCGTGCCGCCGTTGTAGGGCGCGTTGATGGCGTAGACGTCGCCCGGCGCGATCTTGCCCTTGTTCTCGCGGATGATGGTTTCGACCGCGCGGTCCATGGAGCCGAGATGCACCGGCATGTGCGGCGCGTTGGCGACGAGCGTGGAGTCGGCGGCGAACACCGCGCAGGAGAAGTCGAGCCGCTCCTTGATGTTGACCGAATAGGCGGTGTTCTGCAGCGACACGCCCATTTGCTCGGCGATCGACATAAACAGATTGTTGAACACTTCGAGCATCACCGGGTCGGCGGCGGTGCCGACGGCGCTTTGCCGCTTGAGCGGCACGACCCGGTCCAGCACGAGGTGGTTCTTGGCAGTGATTTGGGCGCGCCAGCCGTCCTCGACCACGATGGCCTGATGCGGCTCGATGATGATGGCCGGGCCGTGTACGGCGTGGCCGGGGGAAAGCTGCTCGCGCGTGAACACCGCGGCCTCGTGCCACTGGCCGCGCGAATAGAATTTCGTCCGGCGCGCCGGGGAGGGGAGCGCAGCGCTCGTCGTCGACAACACCGGCTCGGTGAACTTGGTGCCGCCGCCGACCGCTTCGACCGACACCGCTTCGACCACCAGCTCCTTGCTCTCGTCGATGAATCCGAACCGCGATTTGTGCGCGGCCTCGAAGGCGGATTTCATCTCCGCGAGGGAAGGGCGGCCACTCTCTTCGTGGGGAGCGTGGAGGGAAAACGCCGGCACGACCAGCGCGGTGTCGGTGCCGGCGTAGCGGATGTGCGCGCGGATGAAGACCTCAACCGCTTGCGCGGCCACGCCCTGGTCAACGACTTCGCGCCTGGCGTCCTCCGCCAATCGCCCGCCGACGCGCGCGATCGATGCCCGCGCCGTATCCCCGAATGGCTCTTCGACCGCCTGCTGGCGCGTGGCGCGGATGTCGGCGAGGCCCATGCCGTAGGCGGATAGGAGCGAGGAGAACGGATGGATCAGCACCTTGGTCATGCCGAGCGCGTCGGCGACCAGGCAGGCATGCTGGCCGCCGGCGCCGCCGAAGCAGTTGAGCGTGTAGCGCGTCACGTCGTAACCGCGCTGCACCGAGATTTTCTTGATCGCGTTCGCCATGTTCTCGACCGCGATCTTGATGAAGCCGTCGGCGACGTCTTCGCCCGAGCGGCCATCGCCGATCTCGCGGGCGAGCTCCGCAAAAGCCGTGCGCACCCCGTCGGTATCGAGGGGAAGGTTCTGCTGCGGACCGAAAATCTTCGGAAAGAACTCCGCCATCAGCTTGCCGACCATGACGTTGGCGTCGGTGAGCGCGAGCGGCCCGCCGCGGCGGTAACACTTCGGGCCGGGATTGGCGCCGGCGCTGTCGGGCCCGACGCGGAAGCGCGCGCCGTCGAAATGCAGGATCGAGCCGCCGCCCGCCGCCACCGTGTGGATCAGCATCATCGGCGCGCGCATGCGCACGCCGGCGACCTCCGTCTCGAAGGCGCGCTCGTACTCGCCGTCGAAATGGGAAACGTCGGTCGAGGTGCCGCCCATGTCGAAGCCGATCAGGTGCGAGAAGCCCGCCTCGCGTCCGGTCTCCGCCATGCCGACCACGCCGGCTGCCGGTCCCGACAGAATCGCGTCCTTGCCTTGGAACAGCTCCGCCGCGGTGAGGCCGCCGGACGACATCATGAACATCAGGCGAGGAGCTTTATGACTCGAGTTCTCCCCACTTGCCGCAGCGGGCTCCCTCCCCCGCTTGCGGGGGAGGGTTGGGGAGGGGGAATGTCCGCGCGAATCCGAGGCTCGGGCGTCGCCATTCGCGGCACCGGAAGTGCCCATGTCGCGCGCCACCTGCGCCACGTATCGCTGCAGGATGGGCGAGAGGTAGGCGTCGACCACCGTGGTGTCGCCGCGGCCCACGAGCTTGATCAGCGGCGAGACCTCGTGGCTGACCGAGACCTGCGGAAAGCCGATCTCGCGCGCGAGCGCGGCCACGCGCTGCTCGTGCTCGCAATACCGGTAGGCGTGCATGAACACGATCGCGACCGCCTTGATGCCGGCCGCGAGCGCGGCCGAGAGCTCGGCGCGCACGGCGGCAAGGTCCGGCTCCTTCTCCACCGTACCGTCGGCGCGCACGCGCTCGTCCACCTCGACCACGCGCTCGTAGAGCATCTGCAGCTTGATGATGTGGCGGGCGAAAATTTTCGGCCGCGCCTGATAGCCGATCTTGAGCGCGTCGCGAAATCCCTTGGTGATGAGCAGCAGCGTGCGCTCGCCCTTGCGCTCGAGCAGCGCATTGGTCGCGACCGTGGTGCCCATCTTCACCGAGCCAATGATCCCCTGGGGGATCGGCTCGCCCGGCTTGACGCCGATGAGATTGCGGATGCCCTGCACCGCGGCGTCGCCATAGGCCTCGGGGTTGTCGGAAAGAAGCTTGTGGGCGACGAGCGCGCCGTCAGGCCGGCGTCCGATCACGTCGGTGAAGGTGCCGCCGCGATCGATCCAGAAATCCCAGCTGCCGTCGGTTTGCATCGCCGTGCGCCTGCGCGTGTACTGGCCGCTTTATAGGGGCGTCGGCGCCCGAGGCGAAGCATCTCATTGCCCATGGAGCTTGGCCCTGCTCCGCCCCCGCCGTTGGCTCGGGCTTTTTTTGCGCGTTCTGACGTCCCAATGTCGCTGCAATCTCCCATATGATGGCGCCAGGGGCAGTTTGCGAACTCCGCTCTCGGGGCCACGCCAATGGTGCGATTTTCGGCGTCCGCAGCAGCTGTGGCGGTCGCGCTGGCCACCGCGCCTGCCTGCGCGCAGGTCCAATGGCGTCTCCCGTCCGCCTACCCGGCTGATAATTTTCACAGCGAAAATCTCGCCGCCTTCGCCAAGGACGTGGGCGAGGTGACGGGCGGCAAGCTCGCGATCAAGGTCTATCCCAACGCGTCGTTGTTCCCGGCGCCCGCCATCAAGAGCGCGGTGCGAATCGGCCAGGCGCAGGCGGGCGAGATCCTGATCTCGCTGCACGACAACGAAGACCCGATGTTCGGTGTCGACGTGGTCCCGTTCCTGGCCGCGAGCTATGGCGACGCGCGCAAATTGTGGGCGGCGTCGAGGCCCGCGATCGAACGCAAACTCGCCGCGCAAGGCCTGATGGTGCTGTTCGCGGTTCCCTGGCCGCCGCAGGGCATCTACGCGAAGAAGGAGATCAACACCATCGCGGATATGCGCGGGCTCTCCTGGCGCGTGTACAACGCGGGGACCGAGCGCATCGCGCAGATCGTCGGCGCTTATCCCGTGACGATCCAGGCGGCCGACTTGCAGCAGGCGCTCGCCACTGGGCTGATCAACGCCTTCGTGACTTCGGTCGCGACCGGGTACGACAGCAAGGCATGGGAGACCATGACCTATTTCTACGACACGCAGGCGTGGCTGCCGAAGAACGTCACCTTGATAAACAAGGCGGCCTTTGATCGCCTCGACAAGCCGACGCAGGATGCGCTGCTCAAGGTCGCCGCCGCGGCCGAAACGCGCGGCTGGTGGATGTCGCAGGATAAGCACAAGTGGTACGGCGAGCAGCTCGCCGCCCACGGCTTGAAGGTATTGTCGCCGAGCGAGGACTTGAAGACGGGCCTGCAGCAGATCGGCGAGCGCCTCACCGCGGAGTGGCTCACCAAGGCCGGCGCCGACGGCCAAGCCGTGATCGACGCTTACAAGAAGCTCGGCACGTAACGCGCGGCGGCTGATCGCGGACCCACGGTCGCCAAAATTGGTGGGGGCCCGGCGGTTTTCCGCCGAGCCCCCTTGAAGCGCATCAGCCGGCCTGTAAGCCGGGTTCTGTGAGGCGAGGCTTGCGCCTCGCGTGACGGCCATTCCTCTGCGACGCCGGTTGCCCGGCGCCTTCAGCAACCTACCCGGACGGCCGGATCCGGACATGGATCCCGAAGACCGCTTCCGCTCTCGCAGAGGCGAACTCCGCGCCGTCCCTATTCGGTCTTGCTCCCGGTGGGGTTTACCGTGCCGTCTGCGTTGCCGCAGACGCGGTGCGCTCTTACCGCACCGTTTCACCCTTACCGCTCCCTCCCCGCAAGTGGCGAGCGATGGGCGCGGCGGTCTGTTCTCTGTGGCACTGTCCCTGGGCTTACGCCCGCCGGACGTTATCCGGCACCGTATGTCCATGGAGCCCGGACTTTCCTCTCAGGTCCACCTTTCGGCATTGACCCGAGCGGCCGTCCAGCCGACTGACGCGTAAGGGATGGGGTGTGCGCGGGAGAACGTCAAGGCCTGCGCCACGATCGCGTTAGCGCTGGCGAGGCCGGCGCTGATGGCCTCAACCAGGTTTGCCGACGCTGAGCCGGGCGTCGCGCGCCGCGAGGAGGTCCTTCAGCGTCGAGACGGTCGAGACATCGATGACGCCGTCGACCTGTTGCGGGCGGAAATGGCGCTGGAAGGCAGCCACGGCGTCGCGAGTGGCGCTATCGAGATAACCGCTGGCGGTGACGTCATAGCCGTAGCGCGCCAACAGCGTTTGCGCCTCTTCGATGGCGGGATTGGTTTCGCCGAGCGTGAAAATCGCTCCCGTTGGGTCGATAGGAGCGGGCTTCACCCACAGGCCGATGCCGGAATCGGCAAGCGTCTTCCAGGGAAATTTTTCGCCGGGATCGCGCTTGCGCGAGGGCGCAACGTCGGAATGGGCAAGCACGCGCTCGGCAGGAATCCGGTGGCGGGTGAAAATGCTGCGGCAGAGCGCCGTCCCCGCCGCGACCTGCCGTTTCGGAAAGGCGGGATAGCCATGATCATGGCCGGGATTGGCGATCTCGATGCCGATCGAGCGCGAATTGATGTCGCTCTCCCCCGCCCACGACGACGTCCCCGCGTGCCAGGCGCGCCGCGCCTCGGCGACCAATTGGATGATATAGCCGTCCGGCAGCACGACGTAGTGGGCGGAGACTTCGCTGCTCGGGTTGCACAGCAGCCTGATCGCGGCTTGGTCGTCCGGCATGCCGGTATAATGCAACACGATCGTGTCGGGCGCGTCCGTGCCTCTGCGCTCGCCGTGGTTCGGCGAAGGTCTCACCTCGGCGACGACGGAGGATTCGGGACGCAACTCGGACGCAACCATACGCGCACCGCCAGGGATGTTTGCAGGAGCCGTTTCCACTTGCGCAAGACGAAGGCTCGTCGGCAGAAGCGGCGATTGTGCAGAAACAACGCGACGAGACAAGCGCGGGCGCGCGCCCACGCGCTGACTCCGGCGAATCCCGTTCGTTGCAGGCGAGACGCGCCTCAAAAAAGCGACGGTCGGGCCGGCTTATCGCCGACCCGACCGCTCCGGGACGCCTCGTCCCGCCTACGCTACTCACGCAACGCTCGACGCTCGCGACAATACGCTACTCGCTCATCGGCCCGGACAATACGCCACTTGGTTAATGTTCCCCGAACCTCCTTGTTAGCGTTCCGCCGGCGGAGTGGTCGGCCGCGGCGCCATCCCGGTGGTCGGCGACCCGCCCGCGCCGCTCGTCGTGCGTGCCGGCGGCTTGTAATACTGGAAGTCCGGCGCGTTCTTGAGCTGGTCCTTGGTCCAGCTGACTTTGAGCTTGACCATGGTCGGGTCGTCGTTGCGGCTGGCCATGGCGGTGTTGCCACCAGCGCCGGTGCTGCTGCCGGTGTCGGCGGGAACCGGCTGGAACGCGCTCATATCGATGGCGACGCTCTTTTCCCCGATGCCGAGGAAGCCGCCCACGCCCACGATCAGCCCGAGGATCTTGCCGTTCTTGTCGAACAGCATGTCAGTCACATTGCCGATGTGCGCATTGTCCGGGCCGAGGACATCGGTACCTTTGAACTTGGAGAAAACCCACTGGTCCGTTCCCTGCGCCGCGATGAATTTTGCGGTGTCATGCGGGACGGCCGGGGCGGCATCGGTTTTCGCCGCCGGTTGCTTTGACATGTCGGCCTGCGCCAGGGCGCCTGAAACCATCAGCGCGCTCACCGCCGCCGAAATCATGAGTGCTTTGATCATCTTGTGGCCTCCAATCAGGTTTGTTCCGTCAAGGAAAGGAAAGCCTTCCTTGGCCCGGAACAACTCGCGAGCACAGCCCCGCGTTCCCCATGTTTGGAACCTCGGAGGCGCGTGAGAAGGCGCCGCGCCGTTAACCACGGATTGATTTCGTGTCGCGCCCCTGGAAGCCCCGCGGCGCAGGCTCAGGGGGGACACACCGGGAATTGCCCCTCAACCATTCCTTAAGCGGGCATCCCATTAATGGGCCATGGAGATTCCGCTTGAGCCGGGGCGCGGACGCGCCCGGGCGGTTGATTGACGCCCAAGTGATCCCATGATAACCCATAGTGTCCCATGCGGTGATGCGGCGTCCAAGACCGCCTCCGCAGGGGCGGCGCGGGTGGCTTGGGCTCGCGCCCCAGGAGCGCGGAAGCGACCCGCGGGGGTGAACCAGGGACGTCATGGACCGCTTCGTCTCCCATTACACCTTGCGCCTCGATACGAAGGGCCGGGTGTCGATCCCGGCGCCGTTCCGCGCGGTGCTCGCGCGCGACGGCTTCGAGGGCCTCTATTGCTATCCGACGCTCGACCGGCCCGCGCTCGACGCCGGCGGCAATGCGTTGCTCAAGGAAATCGAGACGCTGATCGGACGCTTTCCGCCTTATTCGGAGGAGCGCGAGCAGTTTTCGGCAGCGCTCTACGGCACGAGCGAGGTGTTGAAGATCGACGGCGAGGGCAGGGCGATCCTCACCGAACCGCTCAAGAGTCACGCCAGCATCAAGGACGAGGTCGCCTTCGCCGGTCTCGGCCACAAGTTTCAGATCTGGGAGCCCGGACGCTTCCGCGCGGAACTCGCGGAGGCCACCGAGAAGGTTCGCGCGCTCACGAAGCAGCTGGGCTCCCGGGTAGCGGCGGAAGGCCCGCACGGAGCACGGGAATGATGGCGAGCCGCGACAGCGGACGCGCTGTCGCTGGCGGACTGGCTCGTCACATTCCCGTGCTCGGCCGCTCCACGGTCGAATTCCTCGCGGTCCGCGCCGGCGGCGTCTACGTCGACGCGACCTTCGGTGCCGGCGGCCACACCCGCGATATCCTCGCGGCGGCGAACTGCAACGTCATCGGCATCGACCGTGACCAAAGCGCGATCGCGCGCGGCGCCGACCTCGTGCGCGAGGCCGGCGGCCGGCTCGTCCTGGTGGAGGACAAATTCTCCAATCTGGAAGCGGTCGCGCGCAGCTGCGGCTATGACGCGATCGACGGCGTCGTCTTCGACCTCGGTGTCTCCTCGATGCAGCTCGACGAGGCGGCGCGTGGATTTTCCTTCCGCCATGATGGTCCGCTCGACATGCGCATGGGCCGCGACGGGCCGACCGCGGCCGACGTCGTGGCGGCGGCATCCGAGCGCGAGCTTGCGGCCATTTTCGCGACGCTGGGCGAAGAGCGCCGTGCGCGCAGCATTGCTCGCGCTATCGTCGCCGCGCGCGGGCAAGTACCGATCCACACCACGCGCGCTCTCGCCGACATCATCACCGGCATCGTGCATGCGCGCCCGGGCGCGATCCATCCG
>Ga0209488_10004507_pt1 | contig 10858 bp, 11 predicted proteins | sample Rivendell_Oct201_8_FD_188349 | JGI IMG/M metagenome (GOLD analysis project Ga0209488, IMG submission 188349) | Vadose zone soil microbial communities from the Eel River Critical Zone Observatory, Northern California, USA -... | ecosystem: Environmental > Terrestrial > Soil > Vadose zone >... | reverse complement strand
GCTAGGCTGCGTTGGTTAATAGACTGTTAACGGGCGAGCGGCGATCTGCCACTTGAGCGCGCCGCGGCCGGGATGCGTCAGGACCATCTTACTTCGCCTCGGAAGGCACCGGCATCGTGGGGCTTGCCGAGCCAATCTGTGTAGTCCGCTCTACGCCAACCGGTCGGCAAAGGAATGTCCGTTCCGGATCATTCGCGACCGGGTCGTGCCGGCAAGAGGTCCGGCCATGTCCGCCATGCCCTAAAGGGGAAGCAATTACCGAGCACCAGCAACTCCGCGACAAGCCATTGCCGGTTCTCATTAGCCACAATCGAAATTCAAGTTATGCCTGCGACACAGCGGGTCTCGGCAACGAACGGTTGACATTATTAGCGCTGACATTTGGAGGTTGCCATGATGAGCGACATTTCAAACGTTTCCCCCGTATTAATACGGACATTTCGGGGGTGCCGTGAACCTATTTTCAAACTTTTCCTTGATCAGCGCGCCGGCTTCATGTCCGCTCTACCCAATAACAGATCTTCGCGAAATGAGCGGGCGCATCCTTTGTGCGATTGACCGACATTCGAGGGGAAATGGAAATTGCTTAGTGGTTTTTTCGCCAACAGCTTTTGCAGCCGGCTAGGTTTGCTTTAGTCCGGCACAATGAAACGGCACGCATCGATCTCTCTTTTTCGTGGGGAGATGCGCATCTGATAGGAGCCCCACAGTCGAAGGCGGTATGATCATCCGCGCAAAGTAAAGAGTTTCATTGATTGGAATTATGATGACCTTTTTAATCAGACTTACAACCGTATTGTTGGTTACGTTTGCACTCTGCGGTTCAAGTATCGCGCAATCCCGTCGAACGCATCATCACCCGTTGCCCTCGTCTGCCATCTCGGGAGAGGCGCAGATACGGGATCGGCTCAATGCCGGGACGATCGGTCTGGCCGGGGGCCTTCTGGAGGGTGCACCCATCCGTTTCGCGACGGAAATCGCACGCGTCGTGAATGATGGCGGTGCAGTGCACGTTCTTCCGATCGTAACCCGTGGCCCCACCGAAAACGTCAATGATCTTCTGTACCTCAGGGGGGTTGATACGGCCATCATCAACAGTGACTCACTTGAAGAGTACAAGTCTCAGGTGCCGCAAATTCAGCAGCGCATTACTTATCTGCTAAACCTGTTTCCTTCCGAATTGCACATCTTCGTAAGGCCGGAGATCAGGTCGCTTTCGGATTTGGCGGGCAAGAAAGTCAACTTCAATACGCAAGGTACTGCCGCCGCCTATTCCGGTCCCCTGATTTTCAGCCGCCTCGGCCTCGATGTCGAGAAGATGTTTATCCCGCATCCCGTGGCGCTTGAGCAGATGAAGCGTGGAGAGATTGCCGGCGTCGTCTTTGTGACGTCGAAACCAGTCGACGCGTTTGTAAAGGGAAAATGGGAGGAAGGTTTCAAATTCTTGGCCGTCGAATATGGTTCGAAATTCGAAGACTACTATCTGCCCTCGTATCTTGAGCCAGCGGATTATCCGAGCCTGATTGCCAAAGGTGACCGGATCGCCACGATTGCGGTTCCCACAATTCTCGCTTCGTTCAACTGGCGCCCCGGCTCGCCGCGCTATCGTCGTGTTGCGCGCTTTGTCGACGAACTTTTCAGTCGGGCGGACAAGCTGAAGTCGCCCGGCTTCGACGCAAAATGGAAGGACGTCAATCTGACCACACGGGCCCCTGGCCTGGAACGTTTTCAGGCCGCCCAGGAGTGGCTTGATCGCGCCAGTCCTACCAAGCAAAGTGAGCATCCGTGATGCGCGCACCGCTGATCGCCATGGTTCTCTCGAGTGTTGGCGGTGCCGTTTGTGCTCAGCCGGCGGACGAGGGGGTCAACGAGTTCGAAACCTGCTTTCAATTAGCTCGCGCCACAGACGCGATTTGCTCTAACCCGAAAACTGGTGCCGCTGAGCGCCTGCACTGCTTCCAAAAGGCGCGCATATCACAGCTCGAATGCCTCGATCAGATTTCGCGAGGGACGTCTGCTGGATCAGCACCGCCAGAAAAGAGCGCTGGAACCGGCTCCTCAGAATTGCCCACCGCGACAGTTTCGCCAGACAAGCCCACTGCAGCAGTTTCGCCAGTGCCGCCTGCAAGATCCGTTGATGCCTCGTCGAAACCACCGGATACAAACTGGATCGTAAGTCAAACGACTTCACCTATAGATTACACCCCTCTGATCACAGCCGCGATCCGCTTGCCGTTCAGCGTGAAACATGCGCCGAACACGCTCGCTATTCGATGCCGTGGACAACGCACCGAACTCCTGGTTCGCACCGAGGGAACATGGCTGGCGTCACGCGCCAGGGAAGTTGAAGTCGACTATCAAGTCAATGACCAGCCCTTGGTTAGGCGACCTTGGGCTGCGTCCGCGGATGGCAAGACCGCGATTTACAAAGACGATGCCGTCGGACTTTTGCAGTCGCTACCGGATGGCGCGCGACTGAAAATCAGCGTGATCGATGGGCCGGGTCCCAGCCACGAAGCGACGTTTCAATTGGCCGGATTGGATGCCGTCCGGGAAAAAATTGGGACGGCATGCAAGTGGGCGCCAGCAGCAAACAAAGTGACGTCGGAGAAGCGCTAGACCGCGATTGTCGAAACCAACCTTCGTGACGTAGCGCCTGGTAAATCCGTTTTACGGCCGCAGATAGCTCCAGCCTTTCTCCTGCAATTCCATCAACCGAACCACCCCCGACGGAACGATGACGGCGTCGGAGAGCACATTGATCGGGTGGCCCTCTTTTTTCTCCATGCCTTCCTTGGTGTTGTTGCACGCGGAAAACTGGATCTTGCTCGGAAATGCAGCATCCCTCAAATTCTTGATGCGGTCCTGTACCGGCGATGTATCGGCACGCAGCATGTGCAGGCCAGGGCCATAAGTGACGACATCCACGTCGACGTCCTCGCCCTTTGCGCGATAATATTCAATGACGTTGGTGGCGTTATTCAGCGCGAGGTTCATCACCGCTGGATCATTCTGATCGATATGAATGACCAGACGATGGGCTTTTTCAGAATCCTGCGTTTTCGTATCTTCCGCGAAAGCTGCCGAGATCAGGGAAACCGAGGCAATAGCTGCAAATGTCGCCTGGCGAAACCATCCAAACATGGTAAACTCCTTTAAACTCAAATACTTGCTTTAAAGCGAACCAGAGTAACATTGCCCGAGTCAACACAAATCTGGCCGGCACTAAGATGGTACCGGCGGCCATTTCACACGCTGAGGTCATCGCCCGATTGCGACGTCAGCCTGGCCGCGAATACCGCACAATGCACGGCGCGATCCACGTCAACCTTGGCTGCCGTTCACACCTGGGTTGCCGGCAGGATCACCCCCGCCCGCGATAGGGCGCGACGGCCTGATCCGGAATCCACATGCCCTTCGGCAATTTGCCGGTCTGCCAGAACACGTCGATCGGAATGCCGCCGCGTGGATACCAGTAGCCGCCGATGCGCAGCCATTTCGGTTTGATTTCGGCTGCGATCCTTTTGCCGATCGAGACCGTGCAGTCCTCGTGAAACGCGCCATGATTGCGGAAACTGGCGACATAGAGCTTTAGGGATTTTGACTCCAGCAGCCATTGGCCCGGCACATAGTCGATCACGAGGTGGGCAAAATCCGGTTGTCCCGTGACCGGGCAGATCGAGGTGAATTCCGGCGCGGTGAACCGCACCACGTAATTGGTGTCCCTTTGCGGATTGGGCACGCCGTCGAGCTGTGCTTCGTCGGGCGTCTTGGGCCATTCCACGGAGCGGCCAAGCTGCAATGATTTTCGAGCCATCGTTGTGTCCTGTGCGGGCGCTGACATGGACGTAACCCGGCGTCGTCGTCAACCGTCAACGCGACGAGGGTTGTGCCAGAAAGCGCACCAGCGCTTGCCGTTCAGCCGCATCCTCGATCCCGCGCATCGACATCCAGAGGCCCGGAAACATCGCCGCCGGATCGGCGAGGAAGGCGTCGAGGCGGGTTGCGTCCCAACGCAAACTCTCATTGTGCGCCTTGCGCAGCACCGGCGAGTAATCGAACGCCGGATCGCCGCCGATCGCGCGTCCGATCAGGCCTGCAAGATTGGGCCCGGGCAGTCCTCGCACCTCCGGGTCAAGACTGTGGCAGGCGCGGCAGGGTGCGAACAGGCGCTCGCTGTTCTCTTCCGCGGCTGCGGGAGCCGCCGCCAGGACCGGGAGCGCCAGCAAAGCCGCCAAACATCTCACGCCGGCGCGACGGTTTGAACCACCACCAGCCGGTCGGTGCCGGATTCACCGCCCCATGCTTCGCCGGGCCTGCCGTCCATCTGCCGCACATTCGCGCCTGGCCTGTCGCTGGCGAACACGTTGAATTTCTCGGTCAACGGATCAAAACGCACGATCGCGTTGGCGGAGAAATCGGTGAGCCAGACCTTGTCCTTGTCGTCGACATAGACCGCATAAGCGCGCGGGCTCTCTCCGGGCAGCTTCCAGGCTTTCCAGGAGCCGTCGGCAGGATCGTGCATCGATACGTTGCCGCTGTTCCATTCGCTGACCCAGATGCGGCTGTTGGAATCCGACCACACCCGCCGCGCGCCTTGATTGGACGTCGGCGGTTCGACCACGCTCGCATTGCCGGTCGCAGGATCGATCCTGGCAATATAATTGCCGGAGAGCGAGGCGTACCAGACGTCACCCTTCGGCGTGACGGTGATGCCGTAAGGTCCGGCGCCTCGCGGAGCCCTGAACACCGTCATGTCGCCGGACTTCGGATCGAGCCGGCCATAGATGCCGGAGTTGCCGGTAAACCAGTAGATTCCGCTGTTGTCGAAGACGGCGGTATTGAGGTTGGCGTAAGCGTTTTTCTCGGGCAGGCGGAACAGTCTGACCTGATGATCCCCGGGATCGACACGAGCAATGGCATTCTGCCCGCCCTCGGTCACCCACGGCGCGCCGTCAGGTCCGATGACGACACCATGGGGTGCTGCGCCTTTGCCGAGATCGACCAGTTTGAACGAGCCATCCCGCGGCTCGAGCCGCCCCAGTCTGCCAATGCGTTGGCCGGTGAACCAGATCGTGCCATCTGGCGCGGGCGTGACATCATGAGGGCCGCTGCCGGCCGCGACCGGATAATACTTCACCCGGAACGGGCCTTCCTGCGCGCCGGCAGCCCGCAAGAATGCGGGCGTGGCGAGCATTCCGGCGGCGGCTGAGCTAAGAAACTGGCGGCGATTCATTGCGTTACCCCGAGTCTATGACAAGGAAGGTCTGGACGCGAAGATCACCCCTAGGCCAGCATAACCTGACGAGGTCTGCCCGTCAGGCCGAGGCTGCGGCTAAGCGTTCACATTTCCTTGCGCGCCGTGTATCACGCACCGAACCAAGCAGAACCATGCAGGGAAGAGCAAGATCATGACAGCTATCGTTGACATCATCGGCCGCGAAATTCTCGACAGCCGTGGCAATCCCACGGTCGAAGTCGATGTGGTGCTGGAGGACGGCTCGATGGGGCGCGCGGCGGTGCCGTCGGGCGCCTCCACCGGCGCGCACGAGGCGGTCGAACTGCGCGACGGCGACAAGGTGCGCTATCTCGGCAAGGGGGTGCAGAAGGCCGTCGAAGCGGTGAACGGCGAAATCTTTGAAGCGCTCGGCGATATGGCGGTCGAGCAGCAGGTTCAGATCGACCAGATCATGATCGATCTCGACGGCACGCCGAACAAGAGCCGGCTCGGCGCCAACGCCATACTCGGCGTGTCGCTCGCCTGCGCCAAGGCGGCGGCGGAATCCTTCGATATGCCGCTGTACCGCTATGTCGGCGGCACCTCGGCGCGGACGCTGCCGGTGCCGATGATGAACATCATCAACGGCGGCGTGCACGCCGATAACCCGATCGACTTCCAGGAATTCATGATCATGCCGGTCGGCGCCAAAACCTTCGCCGAAGCCCTGCGCTGCGGCTCGGAAATTTTCCACACCCTGCGCGCGGAGTTGAAAAAGGCCGGCCATAACACCAATGTCGGCGACGAAGGCGGCTTCGCGCCGAACCTGCCGTCAGCCGACGCGGCGCTGGAGTTCGTGATGGCTGCGATCGCCAAGGCCGGCTACACGGCAGGCTCCGACGTGATGCTGGCGCTGGATTGCGCGGCCACCGAGTTCTTCAAAGATGGCGCTTATGTCTATGGTGGCGAGAACAAGACCCGCTCGCGCTCCGAGCAGGCAAAATATCTCGCCGATCTGGCGTCACGCTATCCGATCGTCTCGATCGAGGACGGCATGTCCGAAGACGACATGGACGGCTGGAAGGAATTGACCGATCTGGTTGGGAAAGAGTGCCAGCTGGTCGGCGACGATCTGTTCGTCACCAACGTCACGCGGCTTGCCGACGGCATCAAAAACGGCCGCGCCAATTCCATTCTGGTCAAGGTCAACCAGATCGGCACGCTGACCGAAACGTTGAGCGCGGTCGAGATGGCCTACAAGGCCGGCTACACCGCCGTGATGTCGCACCGTTCCGGCGAAACCGAAGATTCCACCATCGCCGACCTCGCGGTCGCCACCAATTGCGGCCAGATCAAAACCGGCTCGCTGGCGCGCTCCGACCGCACCGCCAAATACAACCAGCTGCTGCGGATCGAGCAGGAACTTGGAAGCCAGGCGAAATACGCGGGCAGGGCGGCGCTGAAGGCGCTGGGGTGAGACCGCACCGCGTCCAGATTTGAAAAGAAATATAAAACGGGAGGTTCAACATGAGCGCCGACACCAAGACCGGGCTGCAGCTTCGTTCGCTGATCAAGAACAGCGGCGAACTCGAGATATCGCTGGCCAGCGTGCCAACGCCTGAACCTGGTCCCGATGAAGTCGTGGTCCGGGTCGAGGCCTCGCCGATCAATCCGTCAGACCTTGGACTCCTGGTCGGTGCCGCCGACATGACCACCGCCAAAGCGTCCGGCACCAAAGACGCGCCGGTGATTACGGCGAAGGTGCCGGAAGCTGCGATGAAAGCCATGGCGGGGCGGCTCGATGAATCCATGCCGGTCGGCAACGAGGGCGCTGGCGTCGTCATCAAGACCGGATCGTCGGATGCGGCGAAAGCGCTGATGGGCAAGACGGTCGCGATGATCGGAGGCGCCATGTACGCGCAATACCGCTGCCTGAGGGTGGCCGAATGTCTGCCGCTGCCTGCCGGCATCACGCCCGCCGAAGGCGCCTCGTGCTTCGTCAATCCGCTGACGGCGCTTGGCATGACCGAGACCATGCGACGCGAGGGCCACAAAGCGCTGGTGCATACCGCGGCCGCCTCCAATCTGGGTCAGATGCTCAACAAGATCTGCATCAAGGACGGTATCGGCCTCGTCAATATCGTCCGCAGCGCCGAGCAGGCGGACATCCTGCGCAAGATCGGCGCGAAGCACATCGTCGATTCCACCGCGCCGACCTTCATGGATGATCTCACCAATGCGCTGGTCGAAACCGGCGCGACCCTGGCGTTCGATGCCATCGGCGGCGGCAGGCTCGCCGGCCAGATTCTGACGTGCATGGAGACTGCGGTGAACAAAACCGCAAAAGTCTACAGCCGATACGGATCGAGCGTGCACAAGCAGGTCTATATCTATGGCAGCCTCGACCCGCGTCCGGTTGAGCTGAACCGGGCATTCGGAATGGCCTGGGGCGTCGGCGGCTGGCTGCTGTTGCCGTTCCTGCAAAAGATTGGGGCCGCCGACGGCGCGAGGCTGCGCCAGCGGGTGGTGGCCGAACTCAAGACCACCTTTGCCAGCCACTATACGCAGGTGGTGTCGCTGCAGGAGGCGCTGCAGCTTTCAAGCATCGCCATCTACAACAAGCGTGCGACCGGCGAAAAATTTCTGATCAATCCGAACAAGGGCGGATGACCCAAGCGCATACGATCTTCACGCTCGGCTATGTCGCGGTTGCCGGAATCTTCTGGGAGCTCATCAAGTAGCTTGTTCGCAGTCCGGCCAATTCATCCCCGATTGCCCCATTTCTCCCGCCGCCGGGTCAGCAACCTGTTATGATCCGGCATTGCGCGGGGCGTTTCGGGGAGACATGCAACGGCGCCAGTTCATCACGCTTCTCGGCGGAACGGCAATCTGGCCGATTGCTGCGCAGGCGCAGCAAGCCTCGCGTATCAACAAGATTTTTCGCGTTGGCGTTCTGGCCAATGAGAAATGGCCCCCGCTCCAGGGCTTGCAGGACGGGTTGCGCGAGCTGGGATACGTCGAGGGTCAAAATCTCGAACTTGTGCAGCGATACGCGGAAGGACAGGTAGCGCGATACGCAGCGCTTACCGCCGAGCTGGTTGGTTTGCCGGTGGACATCATCGTCACATGGGGCACGCCCGCTAGCCTGGCCGCCAAAGATGCGACTGTCACGATCCCGATCATCATGACCAGCGGAGATCCGGTCGCGGTGGGTCTCGTTCCCGGTCTCGCGCAGCCAAACGGGAACGTCACCGGTTTCTCCACGCAAGCCGCGGAGCTGGAGGGAAAACGGCTTGAGTTGATCAAAGAATTGATAGCCAAAGTCTCGCGGGTCGTCGTGCTTGCGAATCCGACAAATCCGTATTGCACCGTCGCGGTGGAGAATGCACGACGAGCAGCGACAGTGCTGCAAGTGCAGCTTGAGGTCGTAGAAATTGGGGACGAGCACGAACTGGATGCCGCATTTATTAATCTGAGCCGCATTCGGCCAGATGCAGTCCTGGTCGTTGCCGATCCGTTCCTGGCGAGCCAGCAAACCAAGATCGCTGAATTTTTGGTGCAGAACCGAATCCCATCGATCTACACCTACCGCGAACAGGTGACGGCAGGAGGTCTCGTTTCCTACGCGACGAACTATTACGAACTGTTTCGGCACGCGGCGGTCATGGCTGACAAGATTCGCAAGGGGGCGAGGCCGGGCGACCTGCCGGTCGAACAGCCCACCAAATTCGAACTGGTCGTCAATCTCAGGACCGCGAAGGCCATCGGTCTCACGGTGCCGCCGGCGTTGCTGTCCCGCGCCGACGAGGTGATCGAATGAGAAGGGCGGGGTTTGCTGCGCACGCAGCCCCACGGCAATCCTGGGGTCGTCGGCTTCGCATCATGTTCGACGGCGAACGCCCGCATCCCCGCTCTGACGCGTGACAAACTCGGCGAGCATCGTGAGGGGGTGTTTTTCCGGGCGGCGGGCAACAACAGCGGAGCAAGATGGCTAAAATTCCGCAATCCATGCACTTGCATCTTTTCGCGAGGTCGCTAGGTTGGCCGGCAAGCCAATCCGGCGCCCCGTCAAAAGGAAATCATATGGCCACCCCATACAGCGTTGTCGTCATTGTCGGCAGCCTCCGCAAAGGGAGTTTTACCCTCAAGATCGCCAATTCGTTGACCAAGCTGGCACCGGACACGCTGAAGCTGAATGTCGTCACCTTGCACGACATCTCGTTTTTCAATCAGGATCTGGAAGCGGCGGCACCTGCCGATTGGTTGAAGTTTCGAGAGACGCTGCAGAAGTCGAACGCGGTCTTGTTCGTGACGCCAGAATACAACCGTTCGATTCCCGGTGTGTTGAAGAACGCCATCGACGTCGGTTCGCGTCCCTACGGCAAGAGCTCATTCCTCGGCAAGCCGATCGGCATTGTCAGCAATTCGCCGGGCCCGCTGGGTGGGATTAGCGCAGCCAAACACTTGCAGAATATCCTGCCGGGCATTTCTGGTCCGATCCTCGGGCAGCCCGAAATTTATCTGAACGGCGTCGGCGACGCGTTCGACGACAAGGGCGATATCACCAAGGAATCGCTGCTGACGGTGCTAAAGCAATATATCGACGCCTTTGCGGCCTTCGTCGAGAAGCAGAACAAATAGCCAGCGCGTATCCCGCAAAAGTGGATACCGGTTTTGCGAATAGAATACGCGCAAATTATTGATTAGGGGCATTTCTGCGGCTAACCGGATTCCACTTAGCCGGAAAATGCTCCTGGCGAAGCCCCGCGGCCAATCTTAGGATTTCGTTAACCGGGGCCGTCGCATCGTCGAAGCCATGGTTTCCCGCAGCCGACTCAAATCCTTCCTCACCGGGCTTGCCCTCTATACGTTGGCGGCGGCGATGGTTGGCTATTTCGGTGTCAACGCCTATACCGGCAAGTACGGGCTGAATGCGCGGCAGGAACTCGACCAGGAGATCATCGCGTTGACGTCCGAGCTCGCGCGGCTAAAGCGGGAGCGCGCCGATGGCGAGCAGCGGGTCTCGCTGCTCCGATCCGACCGGGTCGACCCGGATATGCTGGACGAGCGCGCGCGCTTTCAGCTCGATTACGCCAGTCCGCGCGATCTGGTTCGCACGATCAATCCGAACAACTGATCTCTAATTTCAAAAACCCGAGAAATCGATCTCGAAAATGTCGCGTGCATTGCACTGCGGCATAGCAAGATTTTCGCTGGGTCACGCAATCCTTTCATGGCGGTTTGAGTTGGGATAGAGAGTGCTACCCACCGACCCTCTCTCATCCGGAATTGCCATGGCCTTACCCAAGAAAAGCGCCACTAAAGAATCGGGCAACGGTTCTACCAACCCCTTGGAATTCACCAGGGATCAGGAACTGAGCGCGCTGCGCGACATGCTGTTGATCCGGCGTTTTGAGGAAAAGGCCGGCCAGCTCTATGGAATGGGCGCGATCGGCGGCTTCTGCCATCTCTATATCGGCCAGGAAGCCATCGTCGTGGGCATGCAGATGGCCCTGAAAAAGGGCGATCAGGTCATAACCGGCTACCGGGACCATGGCCACATGCTGGCCACCGGAATGGAAGCCAAGGGTGTGATGGCTGAACTGACCGGACGCCACGGCGGCTATTCCAAGGGCAAGG
>Ga0209488_10004506_pt1 | contig 10858 bp, 6 predicted proteins | sample Rivendell_Oct201_8_FD_188349 | JGI IMG/M metagenome (GOLD analysis project Ga0209488, IMG submission 188349) | Vadose zone soil microbial communities from the Eel River Critical Zone Observatory, Northern California, USA -... | ecosystem: Environmental > Terrestrial > Soil > Vadose zone >... | reverse complement strand
GAGACGGCGTGGTCCATGGCTCTTCACACTAACCCGCTTGACGGTGGGGGGCGAGTGGGTGAACACTTGCTCATGGACGAGCGCGAGCTGATTTACGACTGGAACCGCGCGGGCGGGGCGGCGGGCCCGGCGTTCGACTGGTCCCGCGTGCGCGTGGACCTGAACGACGAGACGCTGCGCGACGGCCTGCAATCCCCCTCCGTGCGCGACCCCACGCTCGAGGTTAAGAAGCGGCTGCTCCACCTGATGGCGGACCTGGGTATCGTGGCGGCCGACATCGGTCTGCCGGGGGCGGGCCCGCGCGTGGTGGAGCAGGTGCGGGCGCTGGCCAAGGAAATTCGGGACGCCAAGCTGCCCATCGCCCCGAACTGCGCCGCGCGCACGGTGATCGCGGACGTCGAGCCGATCGTCCGGGTCGCCGACGAGGTCGGGATCAGGATCGAGGCCGCGACGTTCATCGGCTCATCGCCCATCCGGCAGTACGCCGAGGACTGGACGCTCGATCGGATCGTCCAGTCCACGGTGGAGGCGGTGACCTACGCCGTAAAGCACGGTCTCCCCGTCATGTACGTCACAGAGGACAGCACCCGCGCCAAGCCCGAGGCGCTCAAGGCGCTGTACGGGGCCGCGATCGAGTGCGGCGCGACGCGCATCTGTCTGGCGGACACGGTGGGACACGCGACACCGGACGGCGTCAAGGCGTTGGTAGAATTCGTAAAAAGAGAAATCGTCAAGAAAAACCGTGTGAAGGTCGATTGGCACGGGCACCGCGACCGCGGCCTGGGGCTGATCAATTGCCTCGCCGCGATCGAAGCGGGTGTAGACCGGGTGCACGGCACCGCGCTCGGGGTGGGAGAACGGGTGGGGAACGCCGAGATGGACCTCCTGATCGTGAACCTGAAGTTGTTGGGCGCCCATCGCCACGATATCTCGAAGCTGCCCGAGTACTGCCGCCTGGTGGCCGACGCGGTAGGCGTGCCGATCGCCGTGAACTACCCGGTGATGGGCGCGGACGCGTTTCGCACCGGCACGGGCGTGCACGCGGCGGCCATCATCAAGGCGAAAAAGAAGGGGCATGCGTGGCTGGCCGACCGGGTGTACAGCTCGGTGCCGGCGCAGGAATTCGGGCTCGAGCAGAAGATCGAGATCTCGCCGGTCTCGGGGCTGTCGAACGTGAAGTACTGGCTCGAGACGCACGGCTACGACCCCGAGGACGAGGCCGCATGCCGCGCGCTGTTCGAGGCGGCGAAGCGCACCGACCGCGTGCTGTCGGACGAAGAGTGCCACCGGCTGCTCAAGCGGGCGGCATGGCGGTAGCGCCGTTCCGGGAGATCGAGCGGTCCTACTTTGATCTCCGGTGGCATTTGGATCCCGTCGGTGCGACGCAGGCGGGGGTGAAAACCTACGACGACCGCTACGGGCGGTTCAGTCCGAGCGCCCTGGCTCCCCACCTCGCCGCGCTCAAGTCCATCTCCGCCGCCCTCGAAGAGACCACGACCGCCGAGCTGGAAGACGAAATCGACCGCACGGCGCTCTTGAACGAGATCCGGGTGACGCTGCGGCGCTTCGAGGGCGAGCGCCCCCAGGCGAAGAACCCGGCGTTCTGGCTGTCGCATCTCCTGGGCGGGCTGCACTTCCTGCTGGGCCGGCGCGACCGGACTGCCGAGGAGCGAGCCGCGTCGCTGGCGGGTCGGCTGGAGGACGTGCCGCGGTTGCTCGACGACGCTCGGGTGGCGCTGGTCGAGCCGGTGCGGGTGTTCGTGGAGACGGCGCTGCGCGTCAACGAGGGCGGGCTGTCGTTGGTGCGCGAGGTCGGGGCCGGGCTGGGAGAGCGCGTCGCGGCGGCCGCGGACGCCGCGGCGGCGGCGATGGCCGCGTTCGCGCACGACCTGGAACGCTGGCTCGAGGGCGCGTCCGACCAGTTCGCCCTCGGTGAGGACGACTTCAACTTTCATCTGCACTACGAGCACTCCTTGCGGGACACGGCGCCGGAGCTGTGGCGCTACGGGCTGCATCTCAAGGAGGAGCTCGAGGCGGATCTGGGGGCGCGGGCGGCGCGGCTGGACCGCGGCAAGGGATGGCAGGACGTCGCCGACCGGCTGCGCGCGGACCATCCGCCCGCCAGCGGGCTGGTGGACGCTTACGCGGATGAAATGGCGCGGGCGCGCGACTTCGTGGCCTCGCGCGGCCTGGCGCCGATCCCCGACGCGCCGCTCGACGTGGTGCCGACGCCGGCGTTCATGCGCCCCGTCATCCCGTTCGCGGCCTACGACCCCCCTGGCGCCTACTCGCGCGACCGTACCGGCTGGTTCTACGTGACCCTCCCCGATCCGGCGTTGCCGCCCAGCACGCAGGAGCGCATCCTGCGCGACCACTGCCGCTATGAGGTGGGGGTCACGGCGCTGCACGAAGGCTATCCCGGGCACCACCTCCAGCTGGTGCACGCGCAGCAACAGCCGTCCGACACCCGCAAGATCGTGTGGACCCCGCTCACGGTCGAAGGGTGGGCGCTGTACTGCGAGGACATGATGGGCGAGGAGGGGTTCTACCGCTCGGAGGAGGAGCAGTTCTTCCAGCGCGTGCACCTGCTGTGGCGCGCGGCGCGCATCCTGCTCGACGTGGGGTTGCACACCCGCGGCATGACGTTCGAGCAGGCGGTGGAGTACATGACGACGCACTTGCGGGTGGACCGTGCCAATGCGGAAGCGGAGGTGCGGCGCTACTGCGCCGAGCCCGCGTACCCACTGTGCTATGCGGTGGGGCGTCGTGAGATCCTCGAGCTACGGAAGGACTTCCGCGCCGCACAGGGCAAGGCTTTCACCCTGCGCCGTTTCCATGATGCGCTGCTGCGCTATGGCGGCCTCCCGGTCACGCTGATCCGCTGGGGCCTCGGCCTCAATGAACAGTAGGGAGTCGGCCCCCAGTCGGCTCCCGCGGCAGGTGAAGCTGTTCGGCTGGGTCTCGCTGCTCAACGATTTCGCGAGCGAAATGATCTACCCGTTGCTCCCCGCGTTCGTCACGGGGGTGCTGGGCGGCGGGCCGCAGGCGCTGGGCGCGCTCGACGGGGCGGCCGAGTTCGCGGCGGCATTCGTGAAGCTCGGGGCGGGGCGGCTGGCCGACCGGCCGCGCTTGCGCGGGCCGATGATCGTGCTCGGCTATTTCATTGCGGTGGTGGTGCGGCCCGTCATCGCCGTCACGGGCGCGGCGTGGCAGGTGATCGGGCTGCGGGTGGTGGACCGGCTGGGGAAGGGGCTCCGCACGCCGCCGCGGGACGCGCTCATCGCCGACGTGACGCCGGTGGAGCTGCGGGGGCGCGCCTTTGGACTGCAGCGCGGCATGGATCACGCGGGAGCGGTGCTGGGGCCGATCCTCGCCTGGTGGCTGCTCGCGTCGGGGACCGCGAACGTGCGGGCGGTGATCGGATGGAGCATAGCGCCGGGGGTGCTCGTACTGGTACTGGCCAGTTGGGCGGTGCGCCATGGGGGAGGTCGGAGGAGGTTAGAGGAGGTTGGGGGAGGTAGCGACCGGGCGGGACAACCTTCCCCAACCTCCCCTAACCTCCGCCAACCTGCACAGGTTTCGCCCCTCCTCGCGATTTCTTTTTTCTATCTCCTCCGCATGCCGGACACCTTGATCATTCTGCGGTCGCAGGAGCTCGGTGTGCCGGTGGCCGTCGTCCCGTTGTTGTGGGCCGCGGTGCACGTGGTGCGCTCGTCGTCGAGTTTCGTCGGGGGGGCGGCGACCGACCGGCTGGGGCCTGCTCGAACGATGTGGGCGGGGTGGCTCGTGTACGCGCTGCTCGCGGCCGGGATGGCGCGTGCCGGAACGGTCGGGGCGGCGTGGGGGCTGTTCCTGGCGCTGGGCCTCGTGTCGGGCCTCACGGAAAGTCCCGAGCGGGCGCTGGTGGCGCGGCTCGCGGGCACGCACCAGGGAAGCGGGTTCGGCGTATATCACGGCATCACGGGGTTCGCGGCACTGCTGGGCGGCGTGGTGTTGGGCGCGGTGTTCCAGCGCTACGGAGCGGGCCCCGCGTTTCTGGCGAGCGCAGCGGGCGGTCTTGGACTCGTACTCGTGTGGCCGCTTGTCGCGGCCCGTTTCGGGAGGGCAGGATGACGATCGATCGGCAGGTGCTGCACGGCCCTGGAGAGGTCCCGGGTTTGCCGTTCTCGTCGGCGGTGCGGGTCGGGGACTTGCTGTTTCTCTCAGGACAGATCGGAAATGTCCCTGGAACGCGCCAGCTCGCCGAGGGGGGGATTACGGGGCAGACGCGCCAGGCGCTCGAGAACATCAAGGCGGTGCTCGCGTTCGCGGGCAGCTCACTCGACCGCGCGGTGAAGTGCACGGTGTTCCTCGCGGACATCCAGGACTTCGCCGCGATGAACGCCGTCTACGCCACGTATTTCCCGAACGATCCACCCGCGCGCTCCACGGTCGCCGCGAAGGGGCTCGCGGGGGGCGCGCGGGTGGAAATCGAGTGCATCGCGACGGCCTAGTCCGGTCCTTTCAGCTTGCTGCGCGTGGTGACCCAGAGGTCGAAGACACACGATGTTGCGTCACTGGCGCACACCACGGCGCCCGGGCAGGTCGACTGGAAGTAGAGGGTGGTCCCGTCGAACGGCAGGGCCGGACGAGCCTCGATCTGCGTGGTGTTGACGACCGGCCCGAGATTCACGGGGGCGGACCAGGGATCGGACGTCTTCGCGCGAGTCGCAACCCATAAGTCGATGGCGCCGAGCGTTCCCGGTCGATCGGAGGCGAGGAACATTTCCAGGCCGTCCCGTCGGATAGACGGGGTCCGATCGATGGAGGAGGAATTGAGCTCGGGCACCAAGGCGCGTGGTGCGTAAGTCCCGTCGGGGAGAAGCACGCTGGCGTAGATGTCCGTACCGCCGCTGCCCCCGGGGCCGGAAGCGAAGTAGAGGATGTCGGTACCGGCCTGGTCGTCTTCGAACGGGTCCGCTTGCAGGTCATCCATGATCGTATTGACGCCGGCCCCGAGATTCACCGCGGGCTCCCACGCGAAGTCATCGTGCGTGTCGCGCCGTCGAGCAACGTGGAGGTCGTGGCCTCCAAACCCATTCGGGCGGTCACTGTTGAAGAACAAGCGATGTCCGTCGCGAGACTGTCTCGGGGCTTGCTCGTTGGCGACCGTGTTGATGGTTGGGCCCAGGGGCTGCGGTGGTCCCCAAGGATCACCCACGCTCGCTCGCTGCGACACAAAGATGTCTGCGCCGCCGATATTCCCCGGGCAGTTGCCGCACTGAAAGTAGAGGCTCAATCCGTTCTTCGAGATGGAGACACCCTGTTGGATGAAGGACGTGTTGACCGGGAGGCCGAGGTTGACCGGTGTGGACCAGCCGGAGAACCGTGGCGGATCATCGGCCTCGTGCCGGGAGGCGATCGGGCTTGAAGTGGCCGCTCTGGGCGTGCCGGTCGGGTCGTCGCGGCAGCCCGCGAGGGCGAGCGTCATGAGCGGCAGGTGATGTATCGATGCTGTCTTCATCGAACCTCCTTCTGTGGCGGGACCCCTAGCAAACAACGCGACCCATCCGGGCGGCTCACGGATGGGTCGCAGCAATTGTTCGAGGCAAAACGGCGCGGGGTGCCACAGTACCTCTCGGTGGGAAGAGATAACCCTGCCCCAGGACGTGTCAAGATGGAACGCTGGACGCCGAGGACGGAACGGCCCGCTCAAGCACGGTGCCGAGCGAGCCGTTTCGTTCTGGAGCTACCGCAGTGTCTTTACGACCCCCCGCCCGACGCGGGTTTCGTCCTGCTCGTCCTGATCAGCCACGTCCTCGTCAGCCTCGTGCGCACCCAGCAGGTAGCGCCAGGCGTCAAGCAGGAGCGGCGTCCCCTCCGGGTCGAGGGGCGTGTTGTTGTCCTTGGCCGTGCTCTGGTGCGGCGCATTGGGAGCGTCGTATCCCAGCGTCGGCTTGAGGTCCGTGAAAAGGATATGCGCCCCACCGTACGGCGACTCGCTGAGCTCCGCCTGGATCGGAGTACCAAACCGCTCCATGTCGAACGCAGTGAGGTTAGCGCGAATCCCAGCCACGAGGCGATCACGATCGTGGAACAGCGCGAAGTACTTGGCCGCTGGCGTCGCTCCGATGGAGACCCACGCGTCGGCCTCGTCGGGGACGCGCGCATCTGGCGGTCCCGAGAACATGACGACGCGATTCACGTGGCGCAGCGTCCCAATCAACGCCGCCTCGCCCGCCCCTTGCGATTGGCCGCTGATTACGATCCTCGACCACCGCGGCTCGCCGTGGTTAAGAAACCTCGACCATTCTTCGTCCGGGAACTGGCGGTCCAGGTAGACGAGGAGTTTCGTCAACCGATTGTCGATGCTGTTGGCCGGTGTGACGTTCACGAAGGTTGATCGATCGATGCCGTCGAGGATCTCCAAGCGCATGCTTCCGGAGCAGTTGCGGTCGGAGCTACCGGTGCAGACGCCGACGACCTCCACCTCATTCTGGTACATGAGGCCGATCACGTAGTAGCCCAAACGCGCGGCCGCTGATCCTAGGTGCTGCCAGCTGGCCGGCACGTTCCTGGTGCCCGGCATGAACACAAACAGCTTCCCGTTGCGGCGCGCGGACGGGTCGAGCCAGATGTTATGGAATGCGAGCTGGGGATCGGTCGCGGGCGCCCAGGTGATGTCTGGGTCCGTGGTCCGCGGTTCGACGGTGCGTGGCACGAGGAGTGCCGCTCCGTTCGCTTCTCCGGTCATCATCGCGCCTGCGCTCAGCGCGCTTGGGGCGCCGTCAGGAGCCGCGGCATCCTGACAGCCGACGAGCGTGAGGGTGATCGAAGCAGCAGCGAGTGTGTAGCGTGCGACGCGTAGCATGGTTCACCTCCTGTTAGGCGCTCCGGTCTGTGGTTCGTGCGAGCGACGGCATCGTTGCGGAGCGATTCCCGACGCCGTACGTTCGGTCGACGCGACACAGTAGCGGCGCCGTGTGAGCGGGGCGTTACGCTCGCCGTAACGGAGCGATGACGCTGTCCGCTCAAGCTTGGGCATGGGCGGTGCTGCAGGTGTTGGGAGAGGGTCCTGTGGTCGAGTTTCGGATTCTGGGCGCGCTGAACCTGCTCGGGGCCGGTGGGCGCGAGCTCACATCGGTGCTGGCCCAGCCCAAGCGCGTCGCCCTGCTCGCCTACCTCGCGGCCGCCACACCCCGACGACCGCACCGGCGCGACTCCCTCGTTGCTCTGTTCTGGCCCGAGCTCGACCAGGAGCATGCCCGCGCCGCGTTGCGCCAGGCGCTCCACGGGTTGCGTCACGCCCTCGGTGATCGCGTGCTCGTGACTCGCGGTGACGAAGACATCGGCCTCGACGAGGCGCAGATCCGCTGCGACGTGATCGACTTCGAGCGCGCGGCCGAGGCAGGCCGTCTGGCCGACGCCCTCGAGCTCTACCGCGGCGATTTACTCGAAGGGTTCTTCATCCGCAGCGCGCCGGAGTTCGAGCAATGGCTCGAAGACGAGCGGGCCCGCCTGAAGACCGTCGCGTTGCGCGGCGCGACCGTGCTGGCGGAGCAGTGTGAAGGACGCGGCGGCCTGATCGAATCAGCCCAGTGGGCACGGCGGGCGTTGCGGATCGCCCCGCTCGACGAGCCGGCGCTGCGTCGCCTCATGAAGACGCTCGACCGGCTGGGCGACCGGGCAGGGGCGCTGGAAGCGTACGAAACGTTCGCGAAGCGCCTGACGACGGAGCTCGAGGCCGACCCTGCGCCGGAAACGCTGGCGCTCGCCGGCGCCGTGCGCGAGCGTGTGGCCACGCTGTCCTCCGACCCTGAGCTGCCGCCAGTAGAGACCGCCGCGGAGCTTCTGAAGGTCGCCGGTGACTCCCGCCATCGCCTCGGCTGGCTCGGCGCGGTCCTGGCGGTGCTCAGCGTGGCCGTCGTGGTCGCGGCCGTCGGCCGGCACGCGCGGGAACGCACACCGCTGAATCCGAAGCGAGTTCTGGTCGTCCCCTTCGCGAACCACACCGGCGACAGCACCCTCGACCCTCTCGGGAATCTGGCCGCCGATTGGATCACGCACGGGCTGGCGCTGACCGGGGTGCTCGAGATCGCTGCCCCTGGCGCGCTGGTGCTGGGAGGCACAACCAGCGCCGCCGATCGACCCCGTCGGGCAGGCCACGAGGCCACCGATGTGCGGACGCTGTCGCTTGCAAGCGGGTCGGGCCTCGCGGTGTCGGGCGCCATGTACCGCCGCGACGATCGCATCGAGTTCGATGCGCAGATCACCGACGAGGGGCGCGGCAGAATCCTGCACAGCCTGGAGCCGGTGCTGGGCCGTCCCGAGGAGCCGCGGCCGGCGCTCACCATCCTGCGGGAGCGCATCATGGCCGTGCTCGCCGAGGCGGTCGACGTGCGGCTCCGGGACTTACCCGTCGCGGGTCAGCCACCGCGCTACGATGCGTACCTCGCGTTCTCGACCGGCGTCGAGATCTTTTACGGCGGCCGCCAGGCACGCGCCGCATTGCCGTACTTCCAAGGCGCCGCCGCGCTGGACTCGACGTACGCGTTGCCGCTGATCTGGGCAGCGTGGGCTCACAGCGGGACTGCGCTCGATCAGTGTGACTCGACCTTGAGTATCGCGAGCCGCCTGCGCGGCATGCGTCTCACTCGACTCGAGCGGATGCAGATCGACCGTGTGATGGCGCGATGCCGCGGCGACCTCCCAACCGCCTACGCGCTCGGACGTGCGCTGACCGAGGCGGTTCCTCGCTCGGAGCTGATGCAGGAACAACTCGCCCGCGACGCGCTGGACGCCGATCGTCCGCGCGAGGCGGTCACGATCCTCGAGCGGCTGCACCCGGACAGCGGCGCCCTGAGCGGGCGCGCGGGCTACTACAACTGGCTCACCAACGCCTACCACTTGCTCGGCGAGCACGACCGCGAGCTGGAGGCCGCCCAGCGTGCCCGCCGACGGTTTCCGAGAAACCTCGCCACCCTCCGCATGGAGCTGCTGGCGTTAGCGGCGCTCGGGCGTGGGCGGGAAGTGACCGAGCGCTTCGACGAGATCAAGACGCTCCCCCCCGATCCCATCCGCCTGCCGGCCCCGGTCATGCGCGAGGTCGCGCTCGATCTCGCGGCCCACGGCGATAGCGTCGCCGCGCGGGTCGCCCTCGCCCGCGCGCTCGCCTGGTACGCGAGCCGGCCGAAGACGGAGCAGGCGCAGGAAGCCATGCGCTTCGAGCGAGCCGAGACGTACTATGCGGCCGGATACGCGGACTCCGCCCGCTCCATCGCCGCCGACTTGGCCCGCGCGCACCCAAAAAACGAGCAGTACGCAGGGCTGGTCGGCGTGCTGGCTGCGCAGCGCGGCGACCGCTCCGAGGCCGCCCGCCTCGACCGCTTGCTGGTGACGCTCGAGCGTCCCCTCGGGCGCGGACAGGCTCTCTATTGGCGGGCATGCATCGCGGCGCTCCTGGGCGAGCGCGACACGGCGGTGGATCTGCTCGCCAGGGCCCTCGACGCGGGATATGTGTACCAGGTTCGCTTCCTCGACGCGCACGTGGAGCCCAGCTTCGTGGCCCTGCGGGGATACCCCCGGTTCCAGGAGCTGCTCCGTCCGAAGGGATGAGCCCGCACCCCCGACGGCTGGCGTTAGGACTGCTTGCGCTGAGCGTGGCGACGCGTGCACTCAGCGCGCAGGGGGTGACATCTGCCGCGCTGCAGGGAAGTATCGTTCAGTTGGACGGGACGCCGATCGAGCGGGCCATTGTCACGGTAATCCTGGCGGCGAGCGGCGCGCGCTGGCAGGTCGCGACCGACGCTGCGGGGCGCTACTTCGTCGAGAACGCGCAGGTGGGCGGGCCCTATGTGATCGAAGCGAGAGCCGTGGGCTTCAAACCGGCCGCCTGGAACGGTGTGTTGCTCGGGCTGGGCCAGCGCTACCGCGCCGATTTCGTCCTCGAGCCGACTGTCGTCGAGCTGCCGGAGGTGACCATACGAGCGAGCTTGGACGAAATGCTTAACTCCGGTCGCACTGGGCCCGCGCACTTCATTTCCGAAGCAGAGCTGGCTGGTCTGCCGAATCTCGCCCGGGACTTGAGCGTCGCAGCGGCGCTCGGTCCTCTCGCCGTCCTGCGGCCACTCGGGGGCATCTCGATTGGCGCACAGCATCAGGGTCTCAACAGTCTCCAGGTCGATGGCGGCGTGAACGCCGACCTGTACCTGGGACGAACGCCGGGTGGCGCGAGCCCCAGCGGCGCGCTTCCGGAGGTGCTTCCCCACGCGATCTCACTGGAGACGGTCGGCGAGTTCCAGGTGCTCGCCGCGCCATTCGACGTGCGTCTCGGAGACTTCGCGGGCGGGCTCCTCAACGCGGTAACGAAGTCAGGGGCAAACGTCTTCCACGGCTCGGTGTTCGGATTCTTGCAGGAGGGGAGCCTGAGCGCGAAGGACGCAGCGGGGAACCGGCCTGACCTCGCGAGCTGGCAGTTCGGGGGCACCCTCTCGGGCCCGATCGTGCGGGACCGGGTGCACTTCTTCCTGAACGCCGACGTGCAGCGGCGCGTCGTCTCCGACGTCGGATTCCTTGTAGCGGCGGACTCGGTCGGCGGCGCCGACGTCCGTAAGACCGGAGTCGCGTACGACAGCGCCCTAAAGTTTCAGCGGATCCTCAGAGACAGTTTCTCCCTCCAGCCCGGCTCACTCGGGCCTTCGGACGGGCATCTGCCCGCTCAGGACGTGTTTGCAAAGGTGACAATGCAGCTCGGCGCGAACGGACACCTGGAGCTCTCCCACCACTACGCCCACGGCGACCGGCGGGACTTCATCGATACGGGCCGCGCCAGCAACATCTACGCCCTCTCGTCCGTGGCCGGTCGGAGTCGCTCGACCGC
>Ga0209488_10004504_pt1 | contig 10862 bp, 11 predicted proteins | sample Rivendell_Oct201_8_FD_188349 | JGI IMG/M metagenome (GOLD analysis project Ga0209488, IMG submission 188349) | Vadose zone soil microbial communities from the Eel River Critical Zone Observatory, Northern California, USA -... | ecosystem: Environmental > Terrestrial > Soil > Vadose zone >... | reverse complement strand
CGGCCCGGTCTATGCCAAGGGCGGGCAGCGGTATGGCTTGAATTCAGGCACTTACCTCACGACTTCCTACCGGTCCGGTCAGCCGGTATCGGGACTCGTGTTGATTCGCGGACGGGATCTGAAAACGAATCAGGCGGTCGTTTTTGCCAAATCGCCGTACCCGCAGGGGAGCACAGGTACCCCGTCGGGCAACGTCATCGGCACGGAGGTTGTCTTAGGAGTAACGGTCGAGCTTCACCCTCAACTGCTTTTGGATCCCAACGTGCTGCTGCCTCCACCAAGCGACGCATGGGAAGCGCTCGAGGGCTTCCCGAACGGTTCTTCCGGGTGTATCGGCATTCAGGCTGACGGGTTCAATGCCGACGGGTCAGCCTTCAGCGAAATCATCGTCGTGAACTATTTGCTCCTGAGCTGATGCACGAGGGTGCTCGACAGGCGGATGCCGTTCGCCCAGTAGCTGCCCGTCGGTCCCGCTGGGAGAAGGTCGTACGTTCGGTCGTGCCCGTAAGGGACGAGCTCCCAGCGAACGATCGTTGCGCCGTCGAGCATATCCCCGACTGCGAGCGAGTCAAGCGGGCGGCCATCCGCGGTGCGATGGCCGGGCGACGCCAGAAGGTCGCGGCCGTCGGCCAGGACGAGGTGCACCATTTGGTGTCCGGCCGGCGCTTCCATGCTCCCGGCCTCGAGCACGGGTGTCGCGAGCCTGGTGCCGTCCGCTGCTGCGGTCCACACCACCATGCCCGGCTTGATGTCCGTCACGCGAACGTCGCCGCCCGGAGTGGAGATGAGCGTCGATGCCGCGAGACAGATCGGGCAGGGCGGCGCCCCGGTCGGCGCGCGCGAGCTCACCGTGACTACACCATCCACGCGAACTGTCCCGGTGACCATGAGGTAAGACGCCGTACCGCCTTTCGAAAGCACCCGGTACGAGAACGAATAGTCGCTACCGGTCTGGGTCAAGGTCAGCGCGCGGAGAAGCTTCCACGCGCGATAGAGAACAAACTTCTGGTCGTCGGTAAGGTCACCCGACGGAAGGTGCTCGTGCGCAACGATTGTCGCGTAGAGCTCGGCGTCGCTCTTGATCTCCGAATACTTTGCGAGGGCGTTGGTCTTTTCGCCGTCAAGGCGGGCTATGGGGTAGAAGTCGGGATCGCAGTAGACGGGCTGGCCGACCTCGTCGAGAACTTTGAACTTGAGCTGGTTCACGCTCAGAGGCGAGCCGATCGAAGTGCCCGCCGCCGAGCCGCACGCCGCGATGCCGAATACCAGAAGAAGGGCGGCCCAATGCTTGATCACCACTTAGAAGACGCTGTGAGTTTGGGGCAGGTAACGGCCCTCGGAACCAAACGTACCCTTCGAGCGTATTGATCTGAGATGGGGCGCGCCGATGCCGAACCTATAATCGCGGGAGTGGGGGGAGTGGAAGTCGTCACCCGGGTCGCCGACGCCGTCATGGCCAATGTCAGCCGTGCCATCGTCAACAAGGACGAAGAAATCCGCTTCTGCCTTGTCACGCTGCTGTGCGAAGGCCACCTCCTCATCGAGGACGTGCCGGGGGTCGGCAAGACGATGCTCGCCAAAGCACTCGCGCGATCATTCGACTGCACATTCCGCCGCATCCAGTTCACGCCCGACCTTCTGCCCTCGGACGTGACCGGCGTCAGAGCCTTCAACCAGAAGGTCAGCGACTTCGAGTTCCGGCCGGGTCCCGTCTTTGCCCAGGTCTTGCTCGCCGACGAGATCAACCGCGCAAGCCCGAAGACGCAGGCTGCTCTGCTCGAGGCCATGGAGGAGCGCCAGGTCACCATCGACGGAGACACACATCCGCTGCCGAAGCCGTTCATGGTCATGGCGACTCAGAACCCGGTCGAGTACTCGGGGACGTTTCCGCTGCCCGAAGCACAGCTCGACAGGTTCCTGATGAAGGTCCGCCTCGGCTACCTGTCGGAGAAGGAAGAAGCCAATCTGCTCAACCAGCACAAGGTCGAGTCACCGATGGTGGAGCTTCAGCCGGTCGTCTCGCCCAATGAGCTGAAGGCTGCGCAGGCCGCGGTTCGAGAGGTGTTCGTAAAGCCGGAGCTTCGCGAGTACATCGCTCGATTGGTCGGCCGCACGCGGGGCAACCCCGAGGTCGCGCTTGGCGCGAGCACGCGCGGCACACTGAACCTGTTTCACGCGAGCCAGGCGCTGGCCGCTGTGCAGGGCCGGAGCTACGTGTTGCCTGACGACATCAAGGTGCTCGCCGAGCCGGTGCTTGCGCACCGCATCATCCTGCGGCCGAACGCGGAGATGCAGGGCCAGAGCGCAGGCAAGCTCGTCGCCGGATTGCTCGAGCGTGAACACGTCCCGCAGATGGCATACGACGGATAGCTTCCGAAACTAGCCTGGGGACATGAGCAAGGTCGCTTTCGCCGCCTCGCTCGGCTTGCTCCTTTTCTTCACGTGGCTCACCGGCATCCGGCCCGCATACGCGTTTGTCTACGCACTCTGCCTCCTGTTCATCGTCGCGTGGGCGTGGCCGCGCCTGGCCATCCGCGGGATGACGCTGACGCGGCGGCTCGACCCCGGCATTCCCACCGTCGGCGAGTCGTACGAGGAGGCGATCGAGGTGCGGCGAAGCGGTTGGGTGCCGGCGCCCTGGGTCGAGGTGCGTGACCTCAGCCAGATCCCCGACTACCAGCCGGGCCGAGTCATCTCGGTCGGCGGCGAGGTCGTGAAATGGAAGGCGCGTGGCGTGTACAGGCGGCGGGGGTGGATGGCGTTTGGGCCGACCTCGCTGCGCGTGCGCGAACCATTCGGACTCTTCGATAAGACGCTGAAGCTGACGCAGCGCAACTCGATCCTCGTTTATCCGCGCGTGCGGCCGATCCCCGACCTGCTCACGCCGAGCGCACAGCAAGTCGGCAGCTCGCCGAGCTTCGGCGCCTGGGCGGACTACCCGCCGGAGACCGGCGGTGTGCGTGACTACACGACCGGCGACAGCTTCGGCCGCATTCACTGGCCGCTGTCGACAAAGCACGGCCGCCTGATGTCAAAGACTTTCGAGCAGCCGCTCACGACCGACCTGTGGGTCCTCCTGGACCTCGACCGCAGCGTGCACTTCGGTGAAGGCGAGGAATCCACGGTCGAATATGCGGTCAGCCTGGCCGCGTCGATGACCGCCCAGGTGCACGGCCGCGGCCGCCAGGTCGGGCTGGTCGCCAATGACTCCAAAGGCACCATCCTCGAACCGCACCGCGCGGTGCGCCAGGACCGCCTCATCCTCGATTACCTTGCGGTGGCCCAGGCCGACGGGCGGACCCCGCTCACCCAGACCCTCGCCTGGGACAAGATCCGCCGGCTGCCTCGACGCGCGATCGCCGTCATCACCCCGAGCGCCGACCCCGGCTGGGTCCGGCTCCTGCAGTCGGTGCGCGGGCGGCGTTCGACCTTGATTGTTTTCTACCTCGACGTCGGGAGCTTCGGAGGACCAGACCAGAACCCGAGCTTCGACCTCGGCCAGGACGTCGACCTTTATGTCGTCCGCTGTGGCGATGACTTTGCCCGGTTGATGAGGACCAGAGATGCAATCCGTATCGCCTAGGGGACGCCTGCAGCTCGTCCCCGGTCAGGTGTTGGGCAGCGCGCGCTCGTCGATGCAGGGCGGGGCCTGGTGGTCTGCGTTGATCGTCTTGCTGCTGACCTTTGCGGTCGCGCGCTCAACGGCGACAGCCGGCTGGGTGAACGGAATCGATGTCATCCCGCTGATCGCCCTGGGCGGCGCGGTGTTCATGGCGGTCCTCGCTGCGCTCCCTGTTCCGTGGCCGCTGGCCCTTGGCGCGGGCACGATCCTGGGTCCGGTGGTGGCTTTCATCCAGGCCTGGCCTTCCATGCACGCCCTGCACCGGGAGGATGTGCTGAACCAGGGTCTGATTGGAGTCTGGTGGGGGCGCATCGTCGACGGCAGCGCCGGTACCGACACGTCCTTCTATCTGTTCTTGATCTGCTGGCTGATGTGGGTCACCGGCGGATGGCTGAGCTGGTGCGTGCTGCGCTGGCGCAAGCCGATGCTCGGCCTGATTCCCGGCGCCGCGGCATTTGCCACCAACCTCTTGAACATCCGCCCGGGCGAGAACGACCAGAACGGCTACACGCTGGCCATCCTCGTGCTGACCCTGGCGCTCCTGCTCTGGACGAACTACACAGGCTCCATCGCGAGCGCAACTCGCGCACACGTGAAGCTCACGGGCGACGCGAGGTGGGACTTCTGGGAGAGCGGGCTTGTGGCGATGGCGGCCCTGATCGTGCTTGGCATCATGCTTCCGCCGCTATCGACCGTCGACCGAACTCTCGACCTCGAGTCGAGCCTCTTCTCCAACTGGGCGCAGCTGCAGCAGCGGCTCAGCCGCCCCGGCGCCATCGGGAATGGGCCGGCAGCCGGCGGGACGACCGGCTTTAGCACCGACGTTCCGCTCGGTGGGCCACTCACGCGTACCAAGGACCCCGTCTTCACATACACGCTTATCGGCGACACCGGCCCGAGGTACTTCCGCGGAGTGAATGTCACGCTGACGGCGGGAGGTGAATGGAGATGGCCGGCTCAGGCGGGGATCAAGGCCTCGGTAGGCAAGAACGAGGTGCCGCCATACGCCGAGCCATACCTGAAGCTTGCGGTGGCCGGATACAAGGTCAAGATGATTCGCCCGCCGATCGGGTTTTCCGACATCGTCTTTTACCCAGGGACGCTCTATCGCGTCGACCGCCAGACCCTCGCCACGGAGGTCTTGCTGCCGCCCAGCTCAAGCACCGGACAGCTGACGTCGATAGACCGGCTTTCGAGCACCTCGCCCCCGACGTCTGTGGGGACGTACACCGCGTACACCGAGTACTCGACGGCAACGGAGGCGGAGCTGCGCGACGCAGGCACGAGCTATCCCGACTGGCTGGACCAGTTCGCCACGCTGCCGAACGGGGGCTACCGCAGCCCTGACGTCCAGGCTCGGATTCACAACCTTGCCGTGGACATCGTGACGAAGGCGAGGGCGACCAACCCTTACGACAAGGCAACGGCGATTCAGAATTACCTGCGCGACAGCACGAACTACAAGTACAAGCTGGACCCGGCGCCAATCCCCACCGGGCGCGACAGATTGGCCTACTTTCTCTTCAACTCCAAAGAGGGGTACTGCGAGTTTTTTGCCTCCGCCATGGGAGACATGCTTCGCTCGCTCGGAATTCCCACTCGCCTCGTCAACGGATTTGGACCCGGGTCTTTCGACGGCGCCACCCAGACGTACATCGTCCGCGGCGAGGACGCCCACACATGGGTTGAGTCGTATTTCCCAGGCTACGGATGGATTCCTTTCGAGCCGACAGCCGACGGCGTCTACCAGCCGGTCTCCCGTGGAACAAATGGCTCGAACCCGTGTCTTCGCGACGAGAACTGCGACGTCCCGGGCGTCGTCGGCGGGACAGGCGGCGTGCCGACGCCGACCGGAGATCCGCGTGGCGTGCGGGACCCCAACAACGTCGGAGTCGCGCAGCCCGGGTTCAAATTCAGCATTCCCGACGCCGGAACGGTGAGCACGATCGTCGGTGTGCTCCTGGCGTTGATCTTGCTGCTTTTTGCCGCGGCGGCCAGGTATCTGCGGCCGCGGACGGTGATGGGCGTCTGGAAGCGCATGATCGCGCTCTCTGAGCTGGCCGGCGCCAAACGGCATCCGGGCGAGACTCCGTTCGAGCTCGGCCGGCGTCTGCAGGAGAGGTTCCCAGAGGCGTCGGAGCCTGTCGATACGCTCACCGGAGGTTTTGCCGTCGCCGCGTATGCGCCTGCCGACATTGCCGCTTCCGCGCGCTCGTCGGTGATGGAGGCATGGACCGCGGTTCGTCCGCTGCTGCTGCGGAGGGTGTTCGCGCGACTCCGACCGAACAGGTCTTAACGTTTGGTGCGTGTCAGCGTCCGGCGGGCCACGGAATGCGGTCGGAGTCACGGGGCGTACCTACCCCCCGGTCGACTTCCTGATTGAGGCTGACCGGGCCGCCGAATTCGCGCGAACGATCGGCGCCGACCCGTCGGCAGGCGTTCCCCCGACCTTCGCCGCCGTCTATTCGCTGGGCGTGACCGCGCCGCAGCTGTTCGGCGACGCCGACGCGGCAGTCGACTTCGCCCGTCTGCTGCACGCGGAGCAGGAGTTCACGTGGACCCGCCACCCGAAGCCAGGCGAGACGGTGACCTCACAAGGGCGAGTCGCCTCCGACGTCAGCCGGCGCGGCATACGCCTGGTCAGCTTCGAAACCCAGACCAAAGACGAGGCGGGGGAACCCGTGTGCCGGTCAAAGGCGCTGTTTGTGATTCGGTCATGAGCGAGCGCGCGGTTCGATTCACAAAAGAGCAGATCGCCGCGTACGCGCAGGCGTCAGGCGACCTCAATCCCATTCACCTCGACGACGAGTTCGCGCGCTCCGTCGGGCTCCCTGGCGTGATCGCGCACGGCCTGCTCCAGATGGGGTTGATGGGAGTGGTCGCGGCAGAAGCGGCCGGCGGTCCAGACAAGCTGGAGCGGTTGTACTGCCGGTTCGCCGGCATGGTGGTGCCGGGCGACGTGGTCACTTTCACGGCGGAACGGGCCGGTCCCGCCAAGCTCGACCTTCGCGCTGTGAACCAGAAGGGCGAGCAGGTGCTCACGAAAGCAAGCGCGGACTTGAAAGAGTGACGCTCGACTTCTCGCTCACTCAGGAACAGCAGGCGATTCGCCAGCTGGCTCACGAGTTCGCGGAAAAGGAGATCCGCCCGGTGGCGGCGCACCACGACGAAACCGAAGAGTTTCCGTACGAAGTCGTGAAGAAGGCACACCGGCTCGGGCTGACGCCGGCCGCATTCCTGCCGGAGGAGTACGGAGGCCAGGGCCTCGACTTCCTGACCGAGCTGATCCTCAACGAGGAGCTGCACTGGGGATGCGCCGGCATCGCCGTGTGCATCCAATCGATGGCGCTCGCGATGGCGGGCATCAGGGCCAGCGGAACGGAAGAACAGAAGAAGCGATGGCTTCCAGAGTTCACGAACCCCGACAAGCTGGTCATCGGCGGCCTCGGGCTGACTGAGCCTGACTCGGGTTCGGACGCGCTCGCGATGAAGACACGGGCGACGCGCGTCAGCGACGGCTACGTGCTCAACGGGACCAAGCAGTTCTGCACCAACGGTGGCATCGCGGACTACCACGTGATCTACGCGAACACGGATCCATCGAAGGGACCGGCCGGCATCGCATCATTCCTGGTGCCGAAAGGTACCGACGGCTTGCGGATGGGTCGCAAGGAGCAAAAGCTCGGCGTCCGCGCGAGCCACACCGCGCAGGTGATCCTCGAGGACTGCCACATCCCGCTGGATCACCGCCTCGGCGGAGAGCCTGACGAAGACAACGCGGGTCCCGGCGCGATGGGAGCGTTGAGGACGCTCGAGGCGACACGGCCCGGCGTGGCCGCCGGCGCGCTTGGCATCGCGCGCGCCGCGTACGAGTTCGCGCTTGATTACGCGCAGGATCGCAAGCAGTTCGGCAAGCCGCTGTGGCAGCACGAGGCGATCGGTTTCAAGCTCGCCGACATGGCGATGAAGATCGACGCGGCCCGCCTGCTCATCTGGCGCGCCGGCTGGATGGCGACTCAGGGATTGCCTTTCGAGCGAGCCGAAGGATCGATGGCGAAATGCTTCGCCGGAGATGTTGCGATGGAAGTCACCACCGATGCGATCCAGGTCCTGGGCGGCTACGGCTACACCAAGGAATACCCAGTCGAGAAATGGTTTCGCGACGCGAAGATCTACCAGATCTGGGAAGGTACGGCCGAGATCCAACGGCTGGTCATATCGCGGGCGATCGCCGGATCACGCAGCACGATCAACCTTTAGCTGTAGGGAGGGATACCGGATGTTCGATCTCACAGGCAGGGTCGCTGTTGTCACTGGCGCGTCGCGCGGCCTTGGCCGCCAGGATGCGCTCACGCTCGCCCGCCAGGGCGCCGACGTGGTCATCACCGACGTGCTGGTGGAGGACGATCCGGAGCTTCAGAAGACGGCCGAGGCGCAGGGCAGCATGCTGGCGCAGGTGGCGGTGTCGCAGGGCTGGGTCCATTCCAACAGCACGGCGGAAGAGATCCGCAAGATGGGCCGCAAGGCGCTCGCGATCAAGATGGACGTGACCAACCGCGAACAGATCCGCGAAGTGTTCAAGAAGGTCAAGGATGAGTTCGGCAAGATCGACATCCTGATCAACAACGCCGCTACCCTCGACCACGCCGCGCAGATCCCCAACCAGTCGTACGAGCTGTGGGACAGGGACGTGCGAGTCAACCTCACCGGCGCATTCAACTGCACCAAAGAGGTGTGGCCGTATCTCGTGGAGAACAAGTTCGGCCGCCTGATCTTCATGTCGTCGATCGCCGGCACGCTGGGCGGGTTCGGACAGGCGAGCTATTCGTCAACGAAGGCAGCGCTGATCGGGCTGGCGAAGACGGCCGCGCTTGAGGGAGGTCGCCACAACATCACGTCCAACGCGATCGCGCCCGGGATCATTGAATCCGAGGCAGGCAAGGCTGCCGCAGAAACCAATCCGCTGTACGAGCGCTTCAGGGCACGCACGGTTTTCAAGCGATTCGGTCAGCCTGAAGACATCGCGAACACCATCGCGTTCCTCTGCTCGAACGAAGCCGGCTACATCACCGGGGCCGTCATCGAGGTGGCGGGTGGCATCCCGTTGTTCACGGCGTAATGGCGGACTGCCTCGACGTCAAACGCGATGGGGCGGTCGCCCGCGTCGTGATGCATCGCAAAGGCAACAACTCCATCGCCGAGGACCTGATGTTGGAGCTGGCCTCAGCTTTCAACGAGCTGGGCGACGATCCTTCGGTGCGCGTGATCGTGCTGGCCTCCGAGTACGAGAAGTATTTCAGCGTCGGCGCGGACCTGACCGCGCTCGGCACCATCGACCGAAGCGCGCCAGATGCGGTTGACCAGGTCGGCTCGATGATGAAACGGCTCAACGCCCATTTCTCGACGATCGAAAAGTGCCCTAAGCCGGTGATCGCCGCGATCAACGGCCACGCCCTGGGTGGTGGAAGCGAGCTGACCCTGTGCTGCGATTATCGGGTCATGGTCGAGGACGGGCGGTCGCGCATCGGGCAGACCGAATCGGCCCTCGGCATCATTCCCGGCGCCGGGGGCACGCAGCGCCTCCCGCGCTTGATCGGCAAGGCCAAGGCGATGCGCTTCTTGATCGAGTCGACGCGCCTTTCGGCCAGGGAGGCCGAGGCGGTCGGCTGGGTTGACATGGCGGTGGCGCCGGAGGAGTTTGCGTCTGCACTCGATGGCCTGGCCGGCAAGCTGGCCAAGGCGGCGACGTTCGCCATCGCGATGATCAAGGATTCGGTGCGCCGGGGATACGACCTTCCGCTGGATGAGGCCCTTGAGATAGAGGCGGGCAACTTCGCTCGCGCGGCGCTGAGCACGGACGCCGCGATCGGGATCATGTCATTTCTGTCCAAGCAGGAGCCTGAGTACACGGGTTCCTGAAGACCTAGCGAGACTCGCCCACCATCCCGAGCTGCTCGGATCGCCGGCGAATGACCTCGAGCACCTCCTCGACACGTTTGGGGTCCGGGCCCAGGCAGCGGATCACGAGCTCCTTGGTCTCGAAGCTCGGATAGGAGCCGACCGACACGTCAGGGAACCTTTCCTCGAGCTCGCGCATCAGGGGGTAGAACCGAGCCTCAACCGCGAAGGTGAAGCGGAGCTCGCGAACAGTCGACGCCGAACCTTCGGAGAGGAATTCAGTCTCGAGCTCCTCCGTGAAGATGCTCTTCATCTCCAGGGGCACACCGGGCAGCACAAATATGCGCTTGCCGTTCGCCTCGTAAACGACGCCGGGGGCCATGCCGCGCTTGTTCTTGAAGACGTGTGCCGGCCCCGCCGGGATGCGCGCCATGCGGAGGTTGCCCTCGGTCACGTCGGGCGAATCGAGCAGCCCGGCCTCGTGCATCCGTTCCACCCGACGCTCGATTCGCGCACGTGTCTGTTCCCATACGACCATCTCGCGGCCGAGCGCCTCGGCCAGAGCAGCGAAGGTGCGATCGTCGGGCGTCGGTCCGAGTCCGCCAGAGAGGAAGACGTGGGTGACCTCGTCATCTACGAGCTCGCGCCGGACCTGCTCGACGATTTCCTGGGGGCGGTCACGAATCTGGGTGACGCGCTTGACGGGAAAGCCCAGGAGTCGCAGGCGTTCGGCGAGCCAGTGCGAGTTCGTGTCCAGGGTGAAGCCGCCGACGAGCTCGTCGCCGATGGCCACGATGCTTGAGGCCGGCACGGATGCAAGCTTAAGCAGAGGGAATCGTGGAGCGCTTGCATGGCACGGTCCATGGCGATGTGCAGGGAGTGGGCTTTCGCTACTTTCTGATGCGAGAGGCGCAGCGGCTCGGGCTCCGAGGCTGGGTGCGGAACCGCGATGACGGGACCGTGGAGTTCGTCGCCGAAGGCAGCCGCGATGACCTGGACCGGCTGAGGCAGGCGGCCGAGCGCGGTCCTCGAATGGCGCAGGTGGAGAGGGTGGACGCACAGTGGTCGGCGGCCGCGGGCGGCCTGACCAGCTTCGACCTGGCCGGCTAGCACGGCGCCGCCTCATCCGATAGCGGAATCGCGGTTCGTTTAACCTAACGGTCCGCGGTGGGCAAGGGAAGAGTGCCCTCAACGCGACTTTTTTCAGCGAGTAGGCGCCGGACAATGGAGAGGGATTAGTGGATTTCAACACAGTTCTGTTCGGCGTGGCCGGCGGGCTTGCCGCCGTGCTGTTCGCCGTGGTGCTCATCTTTCTCGTGCTTCGGGTACCGACCGGGAACGA
>Ga0209488_10004502_pt1 | contig 10868 bp, 11 predicted proteins | sample Rivendell_Oct201_8_FD_188349 | JGI IMG/M metagenome (GOLD analysis project Ga0209488, IMG submission 188349) | Vadose zone soil microbial communities from the Eel River Critical Zone Observatory, Northern California, USA -... | ecosystem: Environmental > Terrestrial > Soil > Vadose zone >... | reverse complement strand
GGCAACCGCGCTTTCAACGAGTTGACGTTCCAGGTCGCGATTCGCATGCGGCGATGAGGCTACGCGCCGGATGCGTCGGGGAGGTAACCGGGATTCGCGATCAGCAGCTCCAGCTTCTCCTCCCATTCCGCCGTGGACCCGGCGAGGAAACCGTTCACGCCGTCCTGGATCAGGTCCAGCGACTGGCCGACTGGAGAGCACACGGCGACGGCTTCACCGGCCATGTAGACGGTCGCCTTTAACACCCCACGCACTCGTGAGGCTTCCACGTCCTGTAGCGGGAACAGGCCGATGTCCATGCCCAACACCTCCTCGATCATCTGGTCGCGGGAATAGCGCGACCGGATCGAGTGGGGCACGCGCTCGAACGGTGGCAACCCTAAGCGATCCCGTCCGACGCCCACGAGGCGGACATGCACATTCGCGTGTCGGGTACACACATGCTCCAACGCCTCCCAGACCGCGAACAAATTGTGCACGGTGTTCGGTGTCCCGATCCAGCCGATCGTGATCACGTCCTTGGGTCGGCGCTCGGCCCGCCGGCGATCGAACCATTCGACCTGCGGGCAGTCAGGAATTACCGTGCAACGCGGGTTGAAGCGACGAACATAAGCGGCGGTGAGCTCGTTGTCGGTGGTCACCGCATCAACCTGCCGCAGGATGGCATTGAATCCCGCCCCGCCGCGCCCCGGAAGCCAGAGGGCGTCCCCAAAATCCAGCACCAGTCGCGTGCGCGTATGCTTGCGCAGCTTCGACACGAGTCGCGCCGAGGTCACTTTCGACATGTACACGACGTCGTAATGCCGCGCCATCCGGATGATGACCGATTCCGTGAGGAATCCGAGAGCCTGGGCAAGCCGCGAAATCACGCCGGCCAGCCCAGCAGCCATCACACGCCATAGAAAACGCGGGGGCGTGTCCAGGAAACGAATGAGGGGAGGATACAAGCGGCTCACGTACCGCACGTCGAGACCGCTGCGTCTGAAGGAATCCTGATAGATCAGGCCGCGGATAAAGCCGCTGGGATATGCATCACCCGCCGCCAATACGATCAGGATGCGCCGCACCGCCGGACCCGAGGTCTGCATGGGCCCTAAAGGTATCGTTCCAAGCAAGGTCGGAAGTACTCGCTGGTCTTCACCAGGCCTGCCGCCAGATCGTGCGTGGGAGCCCAGTGCAACATCGCCTGGATCTTCTCGTTGCTGATGACGGCGTCCCCGATCTCGATCGCTGCCCGCTCCTTTGGCCACTCGATGGAGCGGACCCGTCCGCCGATGTGACCAGTGATCGCCTTCGCGATTTCAGCGACCGTGTGCTGATGACCGGAAACGGCGAAGAAGGTCTCGCCCTCGCTCCGCGCTGTCAGGGACGCGAGCAGCAACGCGTCCACGCAGTCTTCGACGTAAGTGATGTTCCTGGACTGTGTGCCTTCGCCAAACACCGTGAGCTCTTTGTCTAGAAGCGCCAGGCCGATGAAGTAATTCATGAATCCGAAATCCGGGCTTCGGATGTTGGAGCGCGGGCCGAACACGTTCGCCAACCGGACTACGGTCGTGCGCATCTGGTATGCGGTTCCGTAGATCAACACATACTTCTCGGAGACGCTTTTGTTTGCCGAATAAATGTCCACCGGAAACTCGGGATGCAGTTCGTTCACCGGATTGACGCGCATCTTCCCAATCTGCGTGCTTGTCCCGACGTGAACGATCTTCATGTCCTTGTTAAAGCGACGGGCCGCCTCAAGGAGATTGATCACACCCTTACAATTGACGTCGATGTCGATGAGCGGCTCCCGCATCGCGTTGGGATGTGAGGTATACGCCGCGCAATTGAACAGGATGTCCTGATTCCGGATGGACGCGCTCACCCCTTCGAAGTTCCGGATATCGTTGAGGACGATCTGCAACGAGTCCTCGATGGCATGCACGTTGTACATGTTCCCGCCGGAGCGCGGGTCCAGACAATCGTAGATCGTGACCTGGGCTCCAAGCTCCAGACAACGATGAGCCAGATTGCTGCCGATAAAGCCGAGCCCGCCCGTAATCATCACCCGTCGACCCTTAAGATCGCCGGTGGGCCGCTCCGTGGATGCGGGTTGCACCATACGAGCGACTATCGCCCGAGAATGCGGCGAACGCCGTCGGAGACGACGTCGACCTGTTCTTCGGTCATGACAAGAGCGCCCGGCAGGTTGATACCACGCGAGGAGATGTCATAGGCGCGCGGGTTGCGCGTGCGATACACGGCGTCACATCCCGGATACGCCGGCAGCGAGGAGAGCGGATAGAAGAACGGACGAGTAGGCAATCCGAGCGCTTTGAGCTTTTCCATGGCCTCCAACTTGGTCAGCTCGTACGTCTTGCCGATCAACAACCCCGTGATCCAGACACTATTGAAGACGCCGTCGGGCTCGGCGTTGAGCTCGATATCCGGCACATCAGCCAGACGCGTTCTGTAACCCTCCAGGATCCAGCGCTTCTTCGCGACAAGCTCGTCCAGTCGTTGGAACTGCGCGTATCCCATTGCCGCTTGCAGGTTGAACGGCATGTACTTGTACGTCACTTCGTAGTTGTAGTATGCCGGGCCGTCAGGCTTCCTGCCATGATCGCGGAGAAACATGCAGCGCTCAAACAGGTGCTCGTCGTCGAGGAGCAGCATGCCCCCTTCCCCGGTGACGAGCGTTTTGGTGCGGTGAAAGCTGAACACCGATCCAACGCCAAACTTTCCGGCGCGGACTCCGTGGTAGGTGGACCCCAGGGACTCCGCGGAGTCTTCGATCAGCGGAATACCGTGTCGCGCCGCGAGCTCGACCAGCTCATCCATCACAGGCATGTTGCCGAACAGGTCGACCACGATGATCGCTTTGGTCCGCGGAGTGATGCTTCGCTCGACCGAGCGCGGATCCAGGCACCAGTTCACCGGCTCGATGTCACAGAAGACCGGGGTCGCGCGGAGATACGTGACGGGCGCGGCGGTCGCGATCCACGTGCACTCCGGCACGATCACCTCGTCGCCCTCTTGAATCCCGAGCGCCGTCAACAACAAATGGATGGCGGTCGTGCAGTTCGGGGTCATGATCCCGAACTTGCGATCGTGGTACTTCGCAAACTCGCGTTGGAACAGCTCGACGTAGTGATAGTTGTACCACCCGTTTCGCATGCAGTCTTCCACCACACGAATCTCGTGCTCGGTGATCGACGGCCCGGCCATATAAATTGGGTCCACCGCTCGTTCCTCCTGCCCCACCGGTTATGTTCGCCGGCTTGCCCGGGCCGCGCCGAGCGGCGTGGCCGGGACGCCAACGACGGTGACCCCGTCGGGAACATCTTGGACGACGACAGCTCCGGCGCCGACGATCGCGTCAGACCCGATCTTCACGCGCGGCAGAACTGTCGCGCCCGCGCATACCCACCCGTTAACACCCACATGCACGAGACCGCACAAGGTGGCGCCAGGAGCGAGCTCGACACCGTCCTCCAGGACGTTCTCATGGTCCACACTGGCCTTCGTGTTGATGATGCATTGACGACCGACCTTGGCCTCGGCCCCCACGATCGATCCTGCGAGCAGTTGTGAACCTGCGCCGATGGTCGCGTTCTCGGCAACCCACGCGGTTGGGTGCGCGATCGTAATCGGCTGGAGCCCCTCGCCTATCAACAGCTCGTGAAGCCGAATCCGAACGCGACCATGCGGGTTGCCTATCGCGACACAGAAACCTAGGCTGCGCCGATTCTGACCGGCCACCCATCGTTGAAACGGCTCCCAGCCGCGGTGTAGCTCGACATCGGGGAACGGCGGCGGGAGGTCGGGGGTGTCATCAAACACCGCGACCACTTTCGCGCCGCAGGATTCGATGATCGGGCGCACGACTTTGGCTTGTCCGGTGCCGCCCCACAGGATGATCCGCGGTGGAAGCTCGTTGATCGGGCTGTTACTCACCGCGACTCACAGTTTGAGCACCAGGTCGTCACTTCCGTGAGAACAACAGATTACAGGCACGTCCAAGCCGATACTCAGACGGGAAGTTGTGCTGGTCGTATTCTCGCTCAAGCGCACCCTTGAAGGTCAGGGCATAACCCTCCTGAGACATGAGCGCGATCACCTCTCGGATATTGATGAACCAGTACGCCAGGGTTGTGCCTGGCAGGTTTATCTGCTGAGTGGCGTAGGTTGGCGTGTCACCGGCTGACAGTTTGACAAAGAGAACGTACTGCGCTCGATAGGCACACAGCCTTCTCAAGACATCCGCATAATGCTCAACGTATTGCAACGCGCTGGATATGTGGACGACGTCCACTCCTCGTAAGTCCTCGGGTAAGGAAGAATGGAAATGGACGCGCGAGTCAGCCCCGAAGAGCCGCGTTGCAGCAGAGCACACAGCTTCCCGTTCGACGATGTGATAATCGAGATCGTCGCAGCCGAGGATGCTACTAACCAAGTGAAGGTAGGCGAACCCCATCCCGCCCCCAAAATCCAGCACTCTTGCCCCGCCCGACGCGCTGCAGATCACAGAGACCAGCAACGGCAGGAGGCTGTGTTCGGCCGTCACCTCGGTTGGGATCGAGCCATACTGTCTAGAAGAGCTGACAAGCTTTGTCGCATGCGCGACGGCCGAGCTGACAACGCGATCATCGTCGTGTCCAGATCCCGAGACCGGGACATCTCCGTACGTGGGATAGATGCCTTGCCACAGATTCTCGGAACGTAGGCCGCCCCGTGCGCGCCTGTACAGATCCGTCAGGATCGGCGGAGCCAACCACTTGACCCATTCCCGCAGACTCACCTTCGCCTCATTGGATCTTTCCGTCTCATACGTGTAGCCCGCTGCCGAACGCTTCAAGTGTTTCAACCACTCTCCTCAAGTCCGCATCCTTCAATTCGGGATAAATCGGCAGCGACAGAACCTCTTGCGCTGCCCGTTCTGTCTCCGGCAAGCGCTCGCGGCCCGGTAATCGCCCTTTGTATGCGGGCTGAAGGTGAATCGGGACAGGATAATGCACCATTGCACCGATGCCGCGCGATCGCAAGAACGACTGAAGCGCGTCGCGGAATCGTGACCGCACCACGTAGAGGTGATAGACATGTGTCGCCAGGGATCGTGGCTCCGGCAAGACCAGCCCAGCGTCGGCAAGTCCTGCCCCGTAGATGCCTGCGAGGCGAGCTCGCGCGCGATTGTCCTCATCGAGGTAGCGGAGTTTGACACGTAAGACGGCCGCCTGAATCTCGTCCAGCCGAGAGTTCCATCCGGCTATGTGGCTGACGTACCGCTCAGCCCAACCGTATTCGCGGAGCAGACGCATCGTACCGGCCAACTCCGCGTCGCCTGTCACAACGATCCCGCCATCGCCCAGCGCGCCAAGGTTCTTGGTCGGATAGAAGCTGTAGCACCCGACGTCGCCTTGCGTGCCAACGCGCGCACCCGCGTATGTCGCGCCATGTGCCTGAGCGCAATCCTCGATCACTCGGAGTCCATGAGAGCGCGCCACGGCGACGATCGGACCAAGGTCCGCAGGCTGCCCGTACAGATGAACCGGGATGATCGCTTTGGTGCGAGGTGTGATTGCGGATTCCAACTGAGCCGGGTCCAGCGTGTAATGGTCTGGCTCGATGTCGACTAACACCGGAGTGGCGCCCGTCAGCTCGATCGCCGCAACTGTTGCGACGGCCGTGTGAGCTACAGTGATGACCTCGCTGCCGCGGCCGATATCGCACGCGACGAGCGCGAGATGGAGAGCCTCAGTGCCGCTACCGACACCGACGGCGTCCGCCGCACCCGTGTACGCCGCGAATTCCTGCTCGAAAGCGCGTACCTCCTCGCCCAAGATGTACTGGCCGCGGTCAACCACCCGGCGCATGGCATCATCGATCTCGCGCTGGTGCGCAAGATATTGGGCACGAGGGTTGGCGCACAAAATCATCCAGACACCTGCACCTTGGGCACGTACGAGATCCAACGGCCGCCGCCACGTGTAAACGCATGCTCGCGCTCGAAAATCTCCGCGCTGTGATTCCAGGCGAACAACAACGCATAGTCGGGAGAGTGGCGCGTGAACTCTTCATACGGGCGAACCGGCAGGTGCGCCCCCGGACTGAACTTGCCTTGCTTGATCGGCGTCGTATCGCTGATGTACTCCACGAGGTCCGGTGTAATCCCGCAATAGTTGATGACGGTTGTACTCTTCGATGTTGCCCCGTACCCAACGACCCGCCTGCCTTGACGCTTTACATCGTGCAGGAGGGAGAGGAGCGCGTCGCGGGACTGCTCAATGTTGCGCCGCAAGCCCACGAACGACGCAGGGTCCTGCAAACCAAGGGCAGCCTCTTTTGCCCGCAGCGCGGTCACGCGCGCGGACGGCGTTCGCGCTCCCTTGTGGGCAATGACGTATCGCATGGAGCCACCATGCACGTTCTGCGGTGCGACGTCCACCACGTCGAGCCCGTGCTCCTTGAACAAGTAACTCACCGAGGAGAGAGAAAAATAGAAGGCATGCTCATCGTAGATCTGGTCGTACGACGTCTTCTCAATGATGTCGCCCAGATATGGATCCTCGAAGACCAGGACGCCATGGGGCTTCAAAAGCGTACGAATTCCTTCCGCCACCGAATGGAGATACGGGATATGGCACATGACGTTCGCGCCCAGAAAGGCGTCGGCCTGTCCGTGCTCGGCCACGATCCACCGAGCCAGCTCTTCGTCAAAGAACTCTGATACTGTGTTGATACCTCGCTGGCGCGCCACGTCCGCCACGTTCGCGGAAGGCTCGATCCCGAGATGTTTGATGCCTGCAGCCGCGAAGTGGCGCAACATGATACCGTCATTGCTCCCGATCTCGACCACAAAGGGGTCCGGCCCTTGCAGATACTCCGCCGTGACCCAGCTTGCGAAGTCGCCGAAGTGAGTTTGCATGTTGGACGACGTGGACGAGAAGAACGCGTAATTTGCATGAAACATTCGATCGCGGTCCACCAACTCGGTGAGCTGTACCATGCTGCAGTTTGGGCACGCGCCAACCTGCAGATCGAAGAAATACTCCTGCGCAAACTGGTCAGGACTGAGAAATCCATTGGCGATCGGCATTTTGCCGAACGACATGAACGGCTCCACGGGAGCGTCGCAAATCAAACAGATACTGTTCGTCACGTTGCCGTCTCGCGTAGCATTTGACGCAGAGCACTCCGCCACGGTTCGGGTCTCACGTTGAGCGCCACCATAGTCCGTCCAGCGTCGAGCACGCTGTAGGGAGGCCGACGCGCCGCCGTCGGATACTCGTCGGTACGAACAGGGCGAATCTCGACTGACCGATCCACCAAACCAAGACCCCCACCCTCCTCGTAAATCGCCACCGCGAACTCGTACCAGCTCGCGACGCCCCCATCGGTCCAATGGTAGATGCCGTGAAGATCCTGAGCCGCCGCCGCTGCCCACACCACCGCCGCCAACGATTTTCCCCAGGTCGGCACGCCCACCTGATCGGCCACGACCGTGATCTCGTCGCGCTCCATAAAGAGACGGAGCATCGTCTTTACGAAGTTGTGGCCATAACGGGAATACAGCCACGATGCGCGTAAGATCATTCCCCGACCCTCGAGCACCTCCGCCACGCTTCGTTCACCCTCGAGCTTGCTGGCGCCGTACACATTCAGCGGATTAGTGTCGGCCTCTGGGGGGTATGGCACGCGCCGACTGCCATCGAACACGTAGTCCGTAGAGATATGCACGAGTCGCGCGCGAACCGCCTCGGCGGCCTCGGCAACGTTCGCTGCGCCCAGTGCGTTTACTGCAAACGCACGCGCCGAATCGGACTCTGCCGCATCCACCGCCGTAAATGCCGCGGCATTGATGATCAGTGTCGGCCGGTGCGCGAGCATCTGGTCACGGACCTGCCGCCTATCCGTAATGTCGAGCTCGTGATGACTCAACGCGGCAATGACCGATCCGGGGGGGGCGGTCGCCTGGAGCTCACGGCCTAGCTGCCCCGCGGCACCCAGGATGACGGTCCTCATGGATGCCGCTGGGCTACTCAAAGCAATCGGCCAAGCGGAGCGGGCGTGCCGCGGCGTCCTTGGTCGAGAGCGTCGGGGCCCGCTCTTGAGCCAGCGGCCAGGTGATGGCCAGATCTGGATCGTTCCAGAGCAGATAGCGCTCGTGCTCGGGATAGTAGAGTTCCGTGCACTTGTACACGGTCTCCGCCGTGGCTGTCAGCACGTAGAATCCGTGGGCGAAGCCTGGCGGAATCCATAGCTGAAGTTTGTTGTCAGCCGATAACACGCGGCCGACCCATTTACCGAATGTGCGCGACCCCCGTCGCAAATCGACCGCGACATCAAACACCGCCCCTTCGATCACCCGGACCAGCTTCCCTTGCGGGCGCACGACCTGATAATGAAGGCCGCGCAGTACGCCCTGACTGGACTTACTGTGGTTGTCTTGCACGAAGGTCAAGTTCAGCCCGACGCGCGCGAATTCGTCCGCCCGCCAGGTCTCCATGAAGAACCCCCGGGAATCTCCGAGGACCTTGGGGGCAATCAGCACGACATCGGGGATCTCGGTAGCCACGAATTGCATCAGGAAACCAGTCTAGAGGAATGTCCGATCAATAAGCCGCACCAATTTATGCTCATTGGTCCTGACAAACCACGCGCCCAGCTTGGAAAGGTCGTGACCCACCCACCCGGTCCCCACGGGGACCAAAGCCTGCCCTCCCCCCCTCCCCCACCCCTCCCCCCGGTACCCGCCTTCCCACATCCCCGAGCCAGTCATAAACTGAAGGCCCGACTCTTAAGGAGCCAACGCCATGGAAGGAGGCTACACGATTGTCGGCTAAGCCAGCCCCACGACTTGACATCATCATCGTGAACTGGAACACCGGGCCGCTGCTGCGTGAGTGCCTCAAGTCCATCCGCACGGCTGACCGGGCGGGCTTTCAGTTGTCGGAGATCGTCGTCGTCGACAACGCGTCGGCCGACGAATCCGCCCATGCCCTCGAGGGAACGGGCGTACCCGTCAGGCTCATCCGCAATCCCGTCAACCGGGGGTTCGCCGCCGCATGCAATCAAGCGGCCCTGCAAAGCGCGGCGGATTACGTGTTGTTCCTCAACCCGGATACACGACTGACACGAGAGTCGCTATCGGTGCCGGTCGCATTTCTGGAGCAGCCGGCCAACCGACAGGTCGGTATCGTCGGGATCAAGCTCCTCGACAACAGCAGCCGCGTGTCTCGCTCCTGCGCGCGTTTTCTCACGCCGGGCATGATCCTCCGCAAGATGTTCGGATTGGAGCGTCTCTTCGGTTCAACACTCCCGAGCCATTTCATGACAGAATGGGATCACAGTGACTCGCGGGAAGTAGACCACGTCACGGGGGCATTTTTTCTTGTCCGGCGCGCCCTATTTGAGCGACTCGGTGGGTTCGATGAGCGGTTTTTCGTGTACCTGGAGGACCTCGATTTTTCGCTGCGCATTAAGCAGGCCGGTGGCACGAGTGTGTACCTCGCCGATGTCACAGCCTATCACGTCGGGGGAGCGAGCTCTGAGCCGATTCGCGCGCGACGATTGTACTACGCGCTCCACAGCAGAATCCTCTACATCTATAAGCATTTTGGCTGGTGGATCGGCACCGGCCTTGCACTTGCTACGTTGCTCGTGGAAATGTTCACGCGCCTCGGCTCCGCACTGGCGCGTGTCTCGGCCGCTGAGATGAGAGACATTCTCGGCGCCTACCGCATGCTCTGGGCTACGCTGCCGGCAAGGATCGGGAAATCAGGGGGCGACGGCTCTGAGTGACGCGCGGAAATCCACCACGCGCCGATCGATGCGCTTGCACGCCCGTCTCGCACGACTCTTCCCCACGATGCGCAATGTGCTGGTGCGTCGTTCGCTGGGCACGATTGACCTCGGCGATGTGCGCTCGGTGCTTGTGGTCGGCGCCGGCAACGATCCCTACCACCATCTGTTCCCCAGCGCCCGTACGTACGTACGGTCGGATCTTGCCCGCCAATCCGGCTCTACCGATGTAGTCAGCGACGGAATGGCGCTGCCGTTTCGTGACGGTAGCTTTCAATGCACGGTTGCGACGGAAGTGCTCGAGTACGTCCAGCGACCACGGGCCTTCGTCGCCGAGCTGCACCGCATCCTGAGCGATCAGGGTTTTGCCGTCGTCACCGTACCATTTGTGTTTCAGGAGCATGGGGACTTTTGGCGCCCCACGAAACGCGCCCTGGAGGAACTATTCCGTGAGTATTCCTCGGTGCGCATCTGCGCACAAGGAAACCGGTTTCATACGATGATCGATCTGCTGACGACGGCGTTCACGCCGTACCCCATCCTGTTGCCGCTGCGGGTGTTTTCCAACCTCCTGCTCTTGGTTCCGCTCGGGCTTGCTGCGCGCAGCAGCAAAAGCACCGCGCCCAGCGGGTTCCTGGTCGTCGCGAGAAAATAGCCGTGCTTCCGCGACGTCGAGCTTCGGAGAGCGATCCCGTGACACTCCCCCATGTAGTGGTGTCGGTGGATTTCGAGCGTCGCTGGGGTCTGCACCACCGGCTGGGTCTCAATCGGGATGCCTACCGCGAGCATCTGGAAAACGCGCATCCCGTCGTGTCGGCCCTCCTCGAACTCTTCGTCGCGCGAAACATTCGTGCGACCTGGGCGGCGGTCGGCGCGGCGGCCTGCCGCGACTGGGCCGAGTACTTCGAGCGAGCGCCTCGGCCCCCCGCCTACGAGAATCCCGCCCTGGCGATCAGCCCGCGGTACGCGGAGCTGGACCGCGACGGGCATCTGCATTTCGCGCCGGACCTGCTCCGCGCCGTACACGCCACGCCTGGGCAGGAGTTGGGCACCCACACGTTCTCCCACATCCTGATGCGAGAGCC
>Ga0209488_10004501_pt1 | contig 10868 bp, 8 predicted proteins | sample Rivendell_Oct201_8_FD_188349 | JGI IMG/M metagenome (GOLD analysis project Ga0209488, IMG submission 188349) | Vadose zone soil microbial communities from the Eel River Critical Zone Observatory, Northern California, USA -... | ecosystem: Environmental > Terrestrial > Soil > Vadose zone >... | reverse complement strand
TCGGCCGCCGCCCGCCTCCGGGCCACCGCGCTCTGCGGTCTCGCAGCGACCCTAGCCGCGTTTCCGGAGCGCCATCGCTTCTATGTCATGCTCGCCAATACTCACTGCGTCTTTGACGGAGATGTGGCGTTTTGCGAGCGCAAGTTCTTGGATGAGCTTGGGCGCTCCGTTTCGAATGACGGCAGGCAAAAGATAGAACGCGCCAGTTCGCCGGTACCCGTCCAAGAATCCGTCCAAGTTCTCCGAGTTGGCGGGCGTCATTGTCATTGATCTGCTGGGGATGACGATCGATGTGTTCGGATCGAGCTCGTGAGCGCCAGGAATCTTGGACGTCACCATCATGATGTAGTGGTGCGGGTCTTGGTCCTGCAGATGCCGAATGATTGCTATGAGAATTTCCTCATTGGCGTCGCTTGCGCCAAAACGCTCCCGCCAACGCTCAAAAATTTTTCTTGCAGTTGCCTCATGTTCGAACATGAATGCCAAGCATGGCGGTTTCCCGAGGCCGAACTGCAGGTAACATGCGCCTTGCCAGCGGGCCTGATCCCAGGCGTGAACGTCGATGACAGACTGCACCCGGACCGCGCGATGGCTGGTTAACTCGGGCGCACCAGGTCCCGACATGCCCTCGTCAGGCGGCTCAACTCTGATAACAGTCAGCTGCGGGCGGGAAGCTTGCAGCGGATATTTCCTTCGAATTATCTTCTCCCAAACAGCCAGCCGTGACACATTTCTTGATGCTACGCGATGATAGCTTGTCGGGGCTGCCGCAATCATTGCCATGCGTTGCTGGACGGCCCCATCCTCGTAAAGCTTGTCGAGCAAGCCTGCGGCATCGTCGACTACGCAAGTTGCACCAAGCACATGCCCGGCAATTTCCGCGAGGAATCTCCGAATTTCGTGCTGTTGCTGGAAGTTGGTTGGTGAAAATGTGGCTGGCCACGTTACCGTGGCCAGCATGTCCAGCGCGCTGGTTGCGATCGTTGGCTCTGAGGCGTCGGCACTTTCCACCAGCTTGATCTGAAACTTCTCGGTGTGCGGACAAACGCGATTATCGATCGTGGTCGCGAAGAATGCCTCAAGTGTTCCCAAAAACGTTTCTGCAACAACAGTCAATTTGTCCGTACCTTCAAAGGTGATTTGAACGGTCATGCCGAGGATGATCGCGCACAAGCTTTGGCGACCCTCGCCATTGAGAATAATCGGGCCGTGCGTCTGCCTTGCGACTGGCTGGCCCGCCAGCCGCGACAGTAGGCGGTTCACTTCGTCATCCGTTTGATCCTCGGGCAGGCTGCCTTCTTCGCGAAGAATTGTCACGTGGCCGAGCGTATAAAGCAGCGCAATGCGTGCCGGAAAAAGCTGAAGACCTTCCAGTATGTCGGGCATCCGCTCCAGCTGCTGTAGCTCCGCATCGCTTAAATCGAGAAGAACGCTTCCAAACGCTAAGTCGAATTCATGGATATCTTCACGCAACCTCGCCTTTGACTCGGTCGTAAGGGGCAACCTCGCAAGTGCTCCGTTCAGCAACTGGATTGCGTACAGGAAATCCGGGATGTGACGCAGGCCCAAGGCTACCCATGCCCAGAACTTCATCGTGGGCACAAAAGTGACCGGGAGATAACTGTCTTCTTCGCCTTGCATGACGAGTGTGGCTGCTGCCATGACGCAGGTTGCGCGCGCCGCCCACAACAGGCCTGCTCCCCGATAAGCGATCATTAGATGGTGAAGCGCGTCGATCAGGCTTTCCCTATGCTCTTTCTTGGATAGGCCGATTGCGGCCTTACCAAGCAAGCGGATCATGTCGATGCGATCCGACACAATGTCCAGCTGCTTCGCCCGCTTGAGAAGGATAAGTGCGCCCTCTGCTTCGCTAGTCCGCTTGGCAACGAAATCTGCAGCCTTTTCGACAAGCTGATTGTAGGTAGGGTCGTTGCCGGCAATGCCTCCGGCGACTTCAATCATTTTGACAAGACCCTCGGCCTTGAACTCACCGAGACCTTCAGCGCGGTCCAACACATTGCTGTAATTCCGCCAGATATCCGGCAGCTCCGTGAGCCGGCCATCAAGCACAGCAGCATTGAGCCGAAGCGTCAGCAGTGACGCTTGTGCCTCGAGGCTGTTGTTAGGTCGATCGCTTTTTGCCGCGACGGCCTTCAGGGCCTCTTGTAGTCTCGCTGTTCGCTCATCGAGCTTGCACGCTTCTCTAGACAGATGCTTGTGAATGACCGAGTTCACCAAGAGCTGATGAAGATTGCACAAGAGCTCCAAGGGAGCTGCATGGTCCGTCTTTATCGTCTCATCTTCGAAGCCGCTGTAAGAATCATTTGCGAACTGGACGTCGTCAAACCACCAGAAGCTCGACCAGATGTGCTCGTACTTAGCTTCCAGCTTTTGCCGGTAGCTGCCATCCACATTCGCTAGCCGAATGGCGCGAAGAAAGCGGCCGTCGGTTTCAGTGCGGGGTCGTTCGAGGTTGCGTGACAGCTTCGCCACGATCAGCGCCTCACTTACGCGTTGGCGCTCCATGCCCCGAAAAGCTTCAGGGTCATCGATCGCCTTTTCGATCACCGCCAATTGACGTTTGCGAGAGTAGTCTGCTGGTCCCAAATGCAACGGGTCACTCTTGGCCTCGCCCACGCCGAGATAGTTGAAGGCCAGATCCTTGCGGTCGTTCTCGATCACTTCCTTCATGATCCATGAGCGATCATGGATGGTAATGGGAATGCCGTATTTCTTCGAAAGTTCGTCTTCGATACGGGCTCGGTCCTTGGCCCGCGCAAATCTGCTGGTTACGCAAATGATCCGATCATAGGACCTGCCGGTATCCGCAATCCCCTTAACGTCGCTGCGGACCTTGTCACTCCACTGTTTTTTTGCGCTGAAAGCGAAGGCCCATCTTTCGCGCCCACTGTTTGCCTCACCGATATAGGTGCAGCTGACTTCGTCAGCGACGGGATAAGTCTCGGAGTCAGCTTTACTGTCGCCGCCTCCCTCCGGCCCTGTTTGGGGTCGTAGGTTCGGGCAGATTGTGCGTTCACAAAGTTTGCGGGCGAAAAGCTCGAAGTCGTGTGTTTGATTTCGGCTGGTAATCGTGTCGAGGTGGTGGCTAAAGATGGCCTTGTCCAGAACGTAGGACGCATGGTCTTCCGTGTCAGAGTAGTATTCAGGCCGAAGTTTTCTCATAAACTCGGAAGGTGCAATTCTTCCGTGCATGGCGGGCGCTCCCACTCGAAATCCGATAATCCCGTTACCGCGCCGAATCAGCGTGCGTAGCGCAGCACCCGGATACTCCGAATTGCCAACGCAATCCGTACGAATTTTTTAGGGTCGCGGCGGTCGACCGCCCCCGAATGGTCGTCGTCGCAACTCATCCACAGCGCAACGCTGCACAACCTGCATACCTTTGACTTCGCTGACGGTACCCCCGTATGCTCGGCTTCTGGGGAGCTGCGGTCAGGCAGGGACCTCAACGAGTTTGTGGCGCTTAATCTGTTCAGGGTGTGGACGTGTCAGCATCCCGTCTCGTTGCGTTTGCCGCTTGCGCGCTGGCGGCTACTGTTGGGGCGTGCGCTGTCATCGATCGTTCCGACCCGCGTCACGACACCATCAATCGCGCCGCCGCTAATGCTCGCAACGAGTCGATTCTGCTGAACATCATTCGAGCGAGCCATAGCCTGCCGCTTAATTTTGTTGCTTTTTCGCGGGTGTCTGGGTCCCAGAGCGCGCAAGCCAATGTCGGGCTCCCCGCCTTCGGGCTCGGGCCGGTGCCGCTTGTCACAAGCGTGCAAAAGCAGACCGTGTTTGGGTCTTCGGTGTTCAATGCCAACACCAATGTGAACAACTCGTTCGACATCAGCATTCTCGAGTCCAAGGAATTCTACAGCGGTTTGTTGACCCCGGTGGATCTTGCGACGGTCAATTACTTCGGCCGTCAGGGTTACTCGCGCCAATTGCTGTTCTGGCTGTTCGTCGAATCGATCCGCGAGACGTACAACGGCAAGACTTACGAGTACCGAAACGACCCGATCACGGCCCTATCGTGTGATCCGGACTTTCCCCGCAGGACACGGTGCTTCAGCGACGTGATCAATGACGCGTTGGCCAACGGAGTGACCACGCAGATCGAAACGGTAACAAGGATAACCAACCAAGGCAGGACAATATCCACGGTGTATGGTCGAATATGCCAGGATGAAGTTCTGGCCCGCAGGGCGAAGGAGTATACGGGAATCTCTCGTTACGTTTCCATCAGCCCGCGCTGCAGCGAGCCCTGGAAACGTAAGTTGCCAGGAATCGCGCAAGCCCCAGGGGGAAGGCAAGGAGGCAGCAACGAAACCGAAGTCGAGGGCAGCCCCGACACGCTCACCTTCGAGCTCGTCAACCATTATCCAATCAAATACGAGATCGTCAGTCGCTCGACCTTTGGAATCTACCAGTACCTCGGCGGGGTCCTGCGCAACCAACACGATATGATCATGTTGCGCGGTCGCCGGGATCGAAACGAGCCCGATTGGATTCCCCTGCTCGAAATCAGGAGCGATTCATCAGGTGGCTGCTTTGTGGACCTGGATTTCGACGGACACTACTATTGCGTCCCCAAGGAAGGGGCCGAAAACACCAAGGCCATTTTCAGCCTGTTGGCGCAACTCATCGCGCTGCGAACACCCGGCGACTTGGCGATCACGCCGGCCGTGCGGGTGACGCAGTAATCGGATTTCCTCCGGCAGCAATCTGGGATGACGTGGCGCTTACGCCTTGGCCTTGCTGATTGGTGCGGGCGGCAGCGACTATTCCCTTTGTGCCGCAATGGTGCGATATGTGCCCGCAACTCGCTGGAAGTGCTTGAATGAACTCAACTGTCTTTGTCCTTCTTCTCGGCACCACATCAGCACCGGATCGGGAGCCGCAATGACCATTCGCCTGCATCGAGGCGACCTGCCCGATCTTGCCCGCTATCAGACCGGCTCGGTCGCGATCGACACCGAGACCATGGGGCTTGACCCGCGCCGCGATCGCCTCTGCGTGGTGCAGCTTTCTCCCGGCGACGGCTCCGCCGATGTGGTGCAGATGCCGGCGGGGCGGCCGAGCGCCCCCAACCTGGCGAAGCTTCTTGCCGATCCGAATACGCTGAAGATCTTTCACTTCGGGCGGTTCGATCTCGGCGTACTCTATCAGACGCTGGGTGTGATGGCGGCGCCGGTCTATTGCACCAAGATCGCGTCACGGCTGGCGCGCACCTACACCGACAAGCATGGCCTGAAAGACCTGGTGAAGGAGCTGCTCGGCGTCGATCTCTCGAAGCAGCAGCAGCTCTCTGACTGGGGCTCCGCTGAGCTGTCCGACGCGCAGGTCGCCTATGCGGCTTCCGATGTCCTGCACTTGCATGCCCTGAAGGCCAAGCTTGACGGCATGCTGGTGCGCGAGGGCCGTAACGCCCTGGCGGAGGCCTGCTTCCGGTTTCTGCCCGATCGGGTGCGGCTTGATCTAGCGGGCTGGGCCGCCGAGGATATTTTTTCGCATTCCTGAACGTTTTCGCAGCTTTGCATGGTGAACGAGGCCGGATGGCGGTCGCAGGGACCCGCAAGGGAATTCAAGGGGATATGCCGCGGCGGAGCCACATTTGTTGGCGATGGTGCCGTTGGATTTGCTAAGAATTATGAGGCAGTCTGAGCCGCCCGATCCGCTACCGGGACGGGCTGGGGGTAGCCGCTTGACAGTCGCATCGCGCGCCGACGCTTCCCAGGTCGACGGTCGTGCCACGCGCGCTTATGCGTCGCGCGATCGCGCCAACGATGCGCGCGTGTTCCGCACGGCGTTGCGGCATAGCCGATTCGTGCGCTTGTTGCGGACTGGGATCCCGATCTTGGTCGTCGTGGGCGCGCTGATCGTCGTTCTATCGGTCTATGTGCTCGATCCGCTGCGCCAGTTCGCGAAGCTGCCGAGCATCGGCGGACTGGTGGTGTCAGGCACTTCGATCACCATGCAGCAGCCGCGGATGGCAGGCTACACGCAGGACCGCCGGCCCTATGTGGTGACCGCTCGCGCCGCCACCCAGGATGTCACCAAGCCCGATACGGTGACGTTGCAGGATCTGCGCGCCACGCTCGAGTTCAAGGATGCCGGGAAGCTCGAGCTGACGGCGCGGTCTGGACTGTTCGAAAGCAAGCTGGATCGTCTGTCGCTGCAGGATGACATTCTGGTCAACTCGGCCAACTACCAGGCCAAGCTCAGCGAGGCGGTGGTCAATGTCCGCACCAATCACATGGTCTCGGAGCATCCGGTCGAGGTGATCATGCGGCAGGGCACCATCAATGCGAACAGGCTCGAGGTGACCAATTCGGGCGAGGTGATTCGCTTCGAGGGCGGTGTTACCATGGTGCTCGTGCCTGAGAGCGATCGATCCGGCGAGAAATCGGCAAGTCGATGACACATGATCGGGCCCCAAACGTGAAACTGTTCGCCATCGTGGTGGCGGCAACCCTGCTTGCCGGCGTCGGCGCGCTGGCGCAGCAGGGGCCATCCAATCCGCTGCAGGGCTTTTCAACCAACCGTGACAAGCCAGTCAATATCAAGGCTGCCTCGCTCGAGGTGCGCGATAAGGAGAAGTTTGCGACCTTCAACGGCGACGTCCATGTCGTGCAGGGCGACACCGACATGCGCTGCAAGACGCTCGTGGTCTACTATGAAGATAACTCCAAGGACAGCAAGGATGCCGTGAAAGCCGCGCAGCCGGGACCGGCCGGCACCAACCAGATCCGCCGCATGGAGGCGCGCGGCAACGTGGTGGTGACCCAGAAGGATCAGGTCGCGACCGGCGATCGTGGCGATTTCGACATGCGCACCAACACAGTGGTATTGAGTGGCAAGGTGGTGGTGACCAAGGGCAAGGACTTGCTGCGCGGCGAGCGCCTCGTCGTCAACCTGACTGACGGGGTATCAAGGATGGAGGGTGGCCAGGTTGAAGCCCTGTTCGAGCCCAAGAGCAAATCCGAGCAGAAGTCAGAGCAAAAGTCAGAACAAAAGTCGACGTCGGGACAGCCGACCCAGCCGGGGCGCAAGAAATGACCCGCGCCGCCGCTCGGATCGGCTGGTGCCTTGAGACGGCCGTTTTGGCGATGGTTCATTAACTTACTAGGCCGCATGGTTTTGAGGCGGGTGTGCGCAAGTTTCTGTCGATCTTCGGAGGCTCACCGCGGCGAAAGGCCAGTCCAACCCCGGGGCTTGGTAGCATTGACTTGCGCTCGCTCGCCGGTTCCATGGCCCGCAATGAGGCAGGCAAGCTGAACGGCCAAGTTCCCAAGAAACCCGTGCGCCCGGCGCCTGCTCCTGACGGCGCAGCGCAGCGCGCTCACCAGGCCGGGACCCCGCCGCGCCGGCGCGAGGAACCGATGCCGGAGCCGCCGCCCATGCCGGCGCGCAGGACTATTCCAGCCGAGGCCAGGGAGGCGCGTGCTCCAGATGCACGTGCTCCTGGCGGAGCGCCCAGCCCGGTGCGGGCCCCTGGCCGCGGGCCGGCACCCCAGAGCAGGGACGATGGTTTCGCGCGTCAGGCGCCACATGAGGGGTATCTAGCTACCCACGGACTCGAGAAGAGCTTTGGCAACCGCAAGGTCGTGCGCGGGCCCAGTATCTATGTGCGCCGCGGCGAAGCCGTTGGGCTGCTCGGGCCGAACGGCGCCGGCAAGACCACCGTGTTCTACATGATCACCGGGCTGATCAAGCCGGACCGTGGCCGCATCGAGCTCGATGGCCACGACGTTACCCGACTACCTATGTACCAGCGCGCCCGGCTTGGCATTGGCTACCTGCCGCAGGAGGCCTCGATCTTCCGCGGCCTCAATGTCGAAGACAATATTCGCGCCGTGCTCGAGGTCACCGAGCCCAATCGACGCAAGCGCGAGGCGGATCTCAACTCGCTGTTGGCGGAATTTGGCCTCACCAAGCTGCGCAAGAGCCCGAGCCTTGCGCTCTCGGGCGGTGAGCGCCGCCGCTGCGAGATCGCCCGGGCCCTGGCGACGCGGCCGAACTATATGCTGCTTGACGAGCCGTTCGCCGGCATTGACCCGATTGCGGTGGGCGACATCAAGACGCTGGTGCGCCACCTGACCAATCGCGGCATCGGCGTTCTGATTACCGACCACAACGTGCGCGAGACCCTCGCGCTCACCGACCGGGCCTACATCATCTATTCGGGTGAGGTGCTGCGCGAAGGTCGCGCTGCCGAGATCGTGAACGATCCCGAAGTCCGACGGCTCTACCTCGGCGAGGAATTCAGAATGTAGCGCCCGAAGGTCGGGGGGCTTTCAATCAATGTTTTCTCTAAGCGATTGATAAGACGAGAAATTTAAAATTGGGCGTCTGTCCGTGGGCCCGCGCCTCTAACCTGTTATCCCTATCCCGTTAAGGCTCGCGCCAGAATTGGTGTACACGGGCCGCAAAAGCGTATAAGCAAGAACCGGACCATTTGTGCATCGCAGCATGGCGCTCACACAGCGACTCGAAATTCGACAGAGCCAAGCGCTCGTCATGACGCCGCAGCTGATGCAGGCCATCAAGCTGCTGCAGCTGTCCAATCTCGATCTGGCCGCCTACGTGGAAACCGAACTCGAAAAGAACCCGCTGCTCGAGCGCAGTGGCGATGATGCCGACGCACCAGCCGCAAGCGAGGGTGAATCGCAGCAGAAGGCAGAGTCGGAGTGGTCAGGCGAAGGCGACAAAGGCGAGGAGTTCGACCCGCCCGAAGGCACGACCGCCGATCCCGATGATGCCGGCGAGGCCAGGGCCCCCAGCTCCGACAATTTGCCCGTCCAATCCGAGTGGGCTGGCGTTGGTGCCGGTGCGCGCCCCGATGCGGACTACAACCTTGAAGCCTTTGTGTCGGCCGAGGTCACGCTGGTGGACCATCTCGCCGAGCAGCTGGCGCTTGCTGTTGCCGATCCGGTCCGCCGCATGATCGGGCGCCATCTGATCGACCTGATCGATGAGGCTGGCTATTTGACCGAGAACCTCGCCGAGGTGGCCGAGAAGCTCGGTGCGCCGCTGGCCGAGGTCGAGGCTGTGCTGGCAATTCTGCACGGCTTCGAGCCAGCCGGTGTATGCGCACGCAATCTCACCGAATGCCTTGCCATCCAGCTCAAGGAGCTCGATCGCTTCGATCCTGCCATGCAGACGCTGGTCGCGCATCTCGACCTGCTGGCCAAGCGCGACCTTGCCGCGCTGCGCAAGGTCTGCGACGTGAGCGAGGATGATCTCAGCGACATGATCGGCGAGATCCGCCATCTCAACCCAAAGCCGGGGCTCGCATTCGGAAACACGCTGGTGCAGCCGATTGTGCCCGACGTGTTCGTGCGGCAAGGGCCCGACGGCGGCTACATCGTGGAGCTCAACTCCGACACGCTGCCCAAGGTGCTCCTGAACCAGAGCTACTACGCGGAGGTCGCCGGCAGCGCCAAGAACAACAAGGACAAGACCTATCTCGCCGACTGCCTGCAGACCGCCACCTGGCTGGTGCGTGCGCTCGACCAGCGCGCCAAGACCATTCTCAAAGTCGCCAAGGAGATCGTGCGGCAGCAGGATGCTTTCTTCGCACACGGCGTTCAGCATCTGCGTCCGCTCAACCTCAAGACCGTCGCGGACGCGATCGAGATGCACGAGTCCACGGTGTCGCGCGTGACCGCCAACAAATACATGGCGACCAACCGCGGCATCTTCGAGCTGAAATATTTCTTCACGTCCGCGATTGCGGCGGCTGACGGCGGGGAGGCGCATTCGGCCGAGGCCGTGCGTCATCGCATCAAGCAGCTGATCGATGCCGAAAAGGCGCAGGACGTGCTCTCCGACGACACCATCGTGGAGCGGCTGCGCGTGGCAGGGATCGATATCGCGCGCAGGACGGTCGCCAAGTATCGCGAGGCGATGCGCATTCCATCCTCGGTGCAAAGGCGGCGCGAAAAGCAGCTGTCGGCGGGTACGACGTCCTGACTCCTGGTGGGCCGGCCGAGCATCTGGCGACGCCAAGGTCCCGACCTTATGTCATATTTGTCATGAGGAGCGAATATCGGAGGGCGATCATGCCGTTTCGCGTCTCGGGTAAGAACATCGACGTGGGAGAAGCGCTGCGTACCAAGATCAATGCGCGCATCGCCGAGGTGACCGCCAAATATTTCGATGGCGGGTATTCCGGCCATGTGACGGTCGGGAAGGACGGTTTCGGCTTCCGTACCGAATGCGTCGTGCATCTCGATTCCGGGATCGTGTTCGAGGCTGATGCCATGGCGGCCGATGCGTATGCAAGCGCCGAGCAGGCGGCGCTGCGCATCGAGAAGCAGCTGCGTCGCTACAAGCGGCGCCTCAAGGACCACCAGGCGGTGCGTCCGCGGCCGGACAACGAGTGAGGCCTAACAAATCCATGATTCTAGACTAGTGCGGCGAATTTGAGGTTCCTATCATTGTTGCAGCAAGCTCGTTTAGGAACCTCAAATTCAAAAGCTGCACTAGATTCGTAGAGTTGCTAGTGGTCCTAAGATTCCGAAGTTCGTACCGCAATATGCCGCGAGCATTGACGAAGTTCGGAATCGGACCACTAGTATCGCTTTTCGATTTGAAGTAACCGAGTTTGCTACAAGCGGTGTAGGAAACTTCAAATCGTCGGCACTATCGCGGACGTGGGAGTTCCCTTCTTACCGCCGGAAGCCGCGTAATCCCCAGGGCTGGTATGTCAGGTGTGTCGTTGCAATTCGAAGAAACGTACGCTGCTGCGATTGGTTAACGTGACCCGACGATGACAGATTTCACGACTGTTCGCATGTGCGCTTTGCTCCCATTGACGGCCAGAGAGTCGGCTCTTATGGTCCGCCGCCTTTGACGGG
>Ga0209488_10004500_pt1 | contig 10871 bp, 7 predicted proteins | sample Rivendell_Oct201_8_FD_188349 | JGI IMG/M metagenome (GOLD analysis project Ga0209488, IMG submission 188349) | Vadose zone soil microbial communities from the Eel River Critical Zone Observatory, Northern California, USA -... | ecosystem: Environmental > Terrestrial > Soil > Vadose zone >... | reverse complement strand
GAAGATATCGTGGAAAAGAACCCCGTCACCGGAATTGCCTACACCCGCGATGAAGCCAAAATCACGCTTCTTCGGATTCCCGATCAGCCCGGAGTGGCCGCCGCCATTTTCGGCCCCTTGGCCGATGCGGGCGTCAATGTCGACATGATCGTGCAGAACGTGTCGGAAGATGGCCGCCGCACGGACCTCACCTTTACCGTCTCGCGGGCGGAGCTCGACCGCGCGCTGAACGCGATCCGCAATGCGGCGCCTCAGATCGGCTACAAGGATCTCATCTCGGACCCGGGCGTGGCGAAGGTCTCGATCATCGGCATCGGCATGCGGGCTCATCCGGGCGTTGCCCAGACCATGTTCCAGACGCTGGCCCAGAAGGGCATCAATATTCAGGTCATCTCGACATCCGAGATTAAAGTGAGTGTGCTGATCGCCGAGGATTATGTCGAACTTGCGGTGCGCGCACTGCATTCCGCTTACGATCTCGACGCGGCATGATCTATGCTAATTCTCGTGTCACGAGCGGCACTGATAAGGCGGACTGGACGTTCGGGGGAAACGGCCCGCGGCAAAGGTGACCAAAGTTTGAGCAAACTGATCCAAATCCGACGTTCGGTAGGAAAGGCCCCCTAATGCCGCCGCAGCTCGTAGCCGGCGGCCCCAGGGTTCTTCTGCGCCGCCTGCGCGAGATCATGGCGGAGCGGCAGAGCGCTCAGACACGCCTCGACAAACTCGTATCGGTGATCGCGGCCAATATGGTCGCGGAAGTGTGCTCGATCTATCTGCGCCGGGCCGGTGGAGCGTTGGAGCTTTTCGCCACCGAAGGATTGAACCGTGAAGCCGTCCATCGCACGCGGTTGAAGGCGGGCGAGGGCCTGGTCGGCCTGGTCGCGGAAAGCGCGACGCCCTTGAACCTCTCGGACGCACCGGAGCATCCAAGCTTCTCCTACCGGCCCGAGACCGGCGAAGATCCGTTCCGCTCGTTCCTTGGCGTGCCGATCGTGCGCGGCGATTCCGTGTTCGGCGTGCTGACGGTACAAAATCGTACTGCGCGTCATTATGACGAAGAGGAAGAGGAAGCGCTCGCCACCATCGCTATGGTGCTGGCCGAAGTGGTGGCGCAGGGAACTCTCGTCGATCTTGCCGAAATCGACGAGGCGGAGCTGTCGCCAACGAGGCCCGCGATCTTCCACGGCGAATGCCTCACCGAGGGTCTGGCGATCGGCGTCGTATTCCTGCATCAGCCCCGCGTCCGGGTCGACCGCATGATCGCCGACGATGCCGCCGCCGAGCTGCAGCGCCTCGAGGGTGCGTTGGAAGAGGTCCGCATCGCCGTCGATGCCATGCTCGAATCATCCGAACTCGACCTTGCCGGCGAAACCCGCGAGGTCATCGAGGCCTATCGCCTGTTTGCGCATGATCAGGGTTGGCGGCAACGCTTGACGGATGCCGTGCGCTCGGGCCTTACCGCCGAGGCCGCGGTGGAACGCGTGCAAGACGAGACGCGCGCGCGCATCAACCGCACCAACGATCCTTATTTGCGCGAGCGCCTGCATGATTTCGACGATTTGGCGCGCCGGCTCATGCGCCATCTTGCCAAGTCCGGCGGCACGGAGAGCGAGGGCCTGCCCGATTCCGCGATTGTGGTTGCGCGCACCATGGGCCCCGCCGAGCTGCTCGATTACGGCCGCAACCGGATTACGGCGCTGGTGGTGGAGGAAGCCTCGCAAACCTCGCACATCGCCATCGTCGCGCGTTCGCTCAGCATTCCGCTGGTGGGCGGCGCCGAAGGCGTCGCCGATGCGGCCCGCACGGGCGATCGCATCGTCGTGGATGCCGAAACCGGCGAACTGCACCTACGCCCGCAAAACGAAATCATCGTGGCGTTCCAGGCCAAACAGGCTCTGCTGGCGCAGCGGGTGGCGCGCTTTGCCGCGATCCGCGGCGAGCCTGCGGTGACACGGGACGGCGTGCGGATCAGCCTGAACATGAATGCCGGGCTGCTGTTGGACTTGCCCCACCTTGCCCAATCGGGCGCCGACGGGATCGGTCTCTTCCGCACCGAGCTGCAATTCATGATCGGCTCGAATATGCCGCGCCTGAAGGCGCAGATCGAATTCTACCGTCAGGTCTATGATGCGGCGCTGGGCAAGCCGGTGGTTTTCCGCACGCTCGATCTGGGCGGCGACAAGGTTCCAAGCTATGGCCGGACGGTGCGCGAGGAGAACCCCGCCTTGGGCTGGCGGGCGCTGCGTATCGCGCTCGATCGTCCGGCGCTGCTGCGCTACCAGGTGCGGGCTCTGATCACCGCGGCAAATGGCAGGCGCCTGCGCCTGCTTCTGCCGATGGTCAGCGAGGTTGCGGAATTCGAAATGGCGCGGATGCAGATCGGCCGGGAGCTCGAACGCGCCCGCCGCGTCGGTTTGGCTTTGCCTGAAGACCTCGAGCTTGGCGCCATGGTGGAAGTTCCCTCGCTTCTGTTTGAGCTCAAGCAGATTCTGGCGGCGGCGGACTTCCTCTCCATAGGCTCCAATGACCTGCTGCAATTCATCTTTGCCGCGGATCGCACCAATCCAGTGGTGGCCAAGCGCTATGACACGCTGTCCCCAGCGGTGCTCAACCTGATGCGTCAACTCGCGCAAGGCGGACAAGAGGCCGGCCGCAGCTCGGAAATCTCCATTTGCGGCGAGATTGCCGGCCGGCCTTTGGAAGCCATGGCCCTTGTCGGTCTGGGCATAACCTCGTTGTCGATGCAGGCCTCGATGATCGGCCCGGTGAAGATGATGATTCGCAATCTCGATACGCGCGCCCTCAAACCCGTGATCGAAAAACTTTGCGGGACCCATGCGGCAAGTGCTCGCGCGGAACTCATCGATTTTGCCGCGTCCCATGGCGTTCCCATCGGGCGCTAGAGCGGACTGCATTCAGTTAAAATCGCAAGTTCAGGATTTGACCCCCACCTGCTCGCGCTTATGTGCGCTCGCATCCTCCCCCTTTCAGGGGGAGGAGAGTGAATCGCGATCCTTGTTTTCCTCCCCAAGAAAGGGGGAGGTCGATTCACCGAAGCGAAGCGACGGTGAATCGGGTGGGGGTCGGAATTTGCGTCGACGCGAACGCACTTCGTTCTAGATTTGGGAACTGACCAAAATTTGATTCAGGGTTTGTGACCGCGAAAATGTGCGCATTGCCTGTGTCTTGCGGCGGTTGTGGCGGAGGCACGCTTCTGGTTTAATCGAGCGACTCGGGCCTGGGCGGCTTAATTGCCTGGGATTGCGGGCATTTAACGCCTGGGCCGGGCACTACAGCAGGCGATATGCCAAAGGTCACACGACTTACCCTCGATCAGGGCGGCGGGCTCGAACGCCGCCGTCTGCATTTGCGTGAGATATCGGATGATTCCGACGCTCCCTTGGAAACCGTCGGCCAGGATTTGCGCAAGGCGCGGCAGCGCAAGGGTGAGGATCTGGCGCAAATCTCCGCCGTCCTGAAGATTCGCAAGGATTATCTGGACGCCCTGGAGGAAAGCAAATTCGAAGCGATTCCGGGGCGTGCCTACGTCATCGGTTTTATTCGCACCTACGCCCAATATCTGGGCTTGGACCCGAACGAGTGCATCGACCGAGTGAAGCGGGAAATTGCCGGGCGTGGCGACGGCAGAGAAGGCAATGTGGAGGTTTCCTCGCCGCGCGAACGGAAGCTGCCTCCAGGTGGAATGTGGCTGGCGATTTTCCTGCTGATCGCCGTGCTTTACGGGGCCTATTATATGTTTGTCGCCGCCAACCGTATGGCATCGCCGACCGTCGCTCCGGTGCCGGCGCGGCTGGCGGCACAGGCCGGGCTGGCAGCGCCCGCGGCCGCACCTGCTGCCACCCAACAGGCTGTGGCTCCGAATGCCCCACCGCTGCCGCCGGGATTAAAATACGGCACCCAGAACACAGGGTCCCGCCTTTCACTGGTTGCACACAGACTGACACGCGTGCTGGTCCAGGGCCCGAACAATACGCCGCTGTTGAATCGTCTCCTGCAACCTGGCGATTCCTATCTGGTGCCCAATATGAGCGGGGCGACATTGTCCACACCGGACGCCGGGGCAGTGGAATTGATCCTCGACGGCGGTTCGTTAGGTTATGCCGGCAAGGACGGCGTCGTGGCGGAGGGTCTGTCTCTCAATCCGCAGGACGTCATCGACCATCAGGGGCATGGATGAGCATTAGGCCTTACCGCGACATCATGCGGCGAAAATCGCGGCAGATCCATGTCGGCGCCGTGGCAGTCGGCGGGGATGCGCCGATCTCCGTGCAGTCGATGACCAACACGCTGACCTCCGATGCGCGCGCGACCATCGAACAGATCAAGCGCCTCGAGGACGCCGGCGCCGACATCGTGCGGGTCTCTTGCCCCGATGAGGAATCGACGGCTGCGTTGAGGACGATCGTGAACGCCTCTCGCGTGCCCATCGTGGCCGACATTCACTTCCACTACAAACGGGCCATTGAAGCGGCCAAGGCGGGCGCGGCGTGCCTGCGCATCAACCCGGGCAATATCGGTTCGAAAGAGCGCGTGAAAGAGGTCGTGCAGGCGGCCAAGGATCATGGTTGCTCGATGCGGATTGGGGTGAATGCAGGTTCGTTGGAACGCGATCTGCTCGAGCAATTCGGCGAGCCTTGTCCGGAAGCCATGGTGGAGAGCGCCCTTCGCCATATGCGCCTGCTCGAGGAGAACGACTTCTTCGAGTTCAAGGTCAGCGTGAAAGCCTCCGACGTCTTCCTTGCCGTCGCCGCCTATCAGCAGCTGGCGGAGGTTTGCGATTATCCGCTGCATCTTGGCATCACCGAAGCCGGCGGGATGATTCCCGGAACGGTGAAGTCCTCCATCGGCATGGGCATGCTGCTCTGGTCCGGCATCGGCGATACGATCCGCGTCTCGCTCTCCGCTGAACCGGAGGAGGAGATCCGCGTCGGGTTCGATCTCTTGAAATCGCTCGGGCTGCGCCACCGCGGAGTCAATATCGTCTCCTGCCCATCCTGCGCGCGCCAGGGCTTCAACGTCATCAAGACGGTGGAACTATTGGAAGACCGCCTGAAGCATATCGCGACGCCCATGTCGCTCTCCATTATCGGCTGCGTGGTCAACGGACCGGGCGAAGCGCGCGAGACCGATATCGGGTTTACCGGCGGCGGCGCCGGCGCCGGCATGATCTATCTCAACGGCAAGCCGGTCTACAAACTCGACAACAAGGTGCTCGTCGATCACATCGTCGAGTTGTGCGAGAAAAAAGCCGCCGAGATCGAAGCCACGCGCAACGCCCTCGAACCGGCGCAGTAGCGATGGTCTTGGATGTCATCGGCGCGCGCGGCTTCCCCGCGAGGGCTTAGGCAATGATCCCGCAAGCCAAGCTCGAACGGGTCCTGGACCGCTTCAATACAATCGAAGCGCAGCTCTCATCGGGTCATTCCACGGATTTCGTGAAATTGTCCAAGGAGCACGCGCAGCTTTCACCCGTGGTGAAGGCCATCCTCGCCTATAAGGACACGCGTTTGGCGCTAGAGGGGAACGAGTCACTCCTCGCCGATCCGGCGACGGATGCCGAATTGAAAGCGCTGGCGAACGAAGAAGCCCAAAGCCTGCGCCAACGTTTCGGTGTCCTTGAGCGCGACGTTCAATTGCTGCTGCTGCCCAAAGATTCCGCGGACAATTCCAGCGCCATCGTGGAAATTCGCGCCGGCACCGGCGGTGAAGAGGCCTCGCTCTTCGCCGGCGATCTCTTGAAGATGTACACGCGCTACGGCCAATTGCAGGGCTGGAAGACCGATCTGTTGTCGCTCAGCGAATCCGATCTCGGCGGGGTGAAGGAAGCGGTCCTCGATATCGAAGGGGAGGGCGCCTACGCGAAGCTCAAGTTTGAATCGGGCGTGCATCGCGTGCAGCGCGTGCCCGTGACCGAAGGCTCGGGACGGATTCATACGTCCGCGGCAACGGTTGCGGTGCTGCCGGAACCTGAAGATGTCGATGTGGAGGTCAACGACAAGGATCTGCGCATCGATGTTTATCGTGCCAGCGGGGCGGGCGGTCAGCATGTCAACAAGACCGAATCGGCCGTGCGCATCACTCACCTTCCCACTGGCATTGTGGTCGCGATGCAGGAGGAAAAATCCCAGCACAAGAACAAAGCCAAGGCGATGAAGATCCTCAAGGCGCGGATCTTCGAGGCCGAACGTGAACGCCAGGCGAGTGCACGGGCCGCCGAACGCAAAGGGCTAATCGGCTCGGGCGATCGCTCCGAACGCATTCGCACCTATAATTTCCCGCAGGGGCGCGTTTCCGATCACCGCATCAACCTCACGCTTTACAAATTGGACCGCATTCTCTCGGGCGACGACCTCTCGGAAATCGTCGATGCGCTGATCACCGAGGATCAGGCGAGCCGGCTTGCGGCCGACGAAACGGACGCCTCGTGAGCGAAAGCGGGACCGCGGACATTCTTCAAAACGCCGCCGAGCGCCTGCGCGCCGCCGGCGTGGAATCGCCTAGGCGCGAAGCGCGGCTGCTTCTTGCTCATGTGCTGGGGCTCAGGCCGGAGCAGATCGTTTCGGAAAATTTTTCCCTTCAGGGCGCCCAGTTTCGTGGCCGTTTCGAAGCGGCAGTGGTGCGGCGGGCTCAGCGCGAGCCGCTTGCCTACATCATCGGACGGCGGGAATTCTGGAGTCTCGATTTCGAAGTCGGCCCGAGCGTTCTGATCCCGCGGCCGGAATCCGAAATCATGGTTGAGGAAGCCTTAAAGCGCTTTCCTAAGACCGACGCACCGCTGCGCGTGGCGGATCTCGGCACGGGCTCGGGCTGCCTGCTCCTTGCCTTCCTGTCCGAGCGGACGGAAGCGGAAGGGTTGGGTGTCGACATCTCCGAGGAGGCGCTTGGCATCGCCAAACGCAACGCGGCACGGTTGGGCCTGGAGGGGCGAGCCCAATTTCTGCGGAACGACTGGATAAGCGGTCTTTCCGGGACCTGGGAGGTCATTTTTATCAATCCGCCCTATATCGTAGAGGGCGAACTGGATGGTTTGGAGCCTGAAGTGAGCCGGTACGAGCCGAGGACAGCGCTGGACGGTGGCCCTGACGGGCTTTGCGCCTATCGCCGCATTGCTGCCTCGCTTCGCCCGCGACTGGCCCCGGAGGGGCGCGTATTCCTGGAGGTCGGTCAGGGGCAGGCTGAGCCGGTGGAACGCATATTTTCGGAAAAAGGTTTGAACGTCGAGGGAACCGTTTTCGATCTCGCTGGTATTCCTCGCTGCCTGGTTGTGATCGCAAGTCCGTGAAAGATTGTGGTCAAAAAAGAATTGGCAATCGGGGCTCGAAGCGGCTAGATTCGCGTTACTGGGGAATACGAAGGGTTCCGGCGGCCGCTTTGGCGTTGCGTCGGACGAAGCGCGGGAATAAGCGCCGCCCTTCGTGACATGTGAGCTCGAAAAACGCGCAGACCATAATATTGGGCGATATTGCGCGCGTGCGAGCAAGGACAATGTGCTTGGACATGACATTTCAGAATCGCAACTGGCGGGCCATTTCTTTGCGCGGCACGGCCGATTGTTCGGCCGCACGAAATCGTCGCTACACCACGATAGAGGGGCATCTGTGAAACGTTCACGAGGACGCGGCCGGCGACCGCAAAACAATCATAACCGGGCTTTTGACTCGACCGGGCCCGACGTCAAAATTCGCGGCACCGCGGCCCATGTCTATGAGAAATATCTGCAGCTCGCGCGTGATGCCGGTTCGGCCGGGGACCGCGTGATGGCCGAGAATTATCTTCAGCACGCCGAGCATTATTACCGCATCCTGATGGCACAGGGCCCCCAGGTGAACCAGCCCGGCTATGCTGGCGGCGGCCAGCAGCCCAATGGCGGGGGCGGAGATGGACGCCCGCCGAACGGGGGCGAGCAGCAGCCTTCCTATCCCCAGCAGGTGACGAGCGCCCCGTCCTTCAGCTTGGCCGATGCCGACGACGACATGGAAGAGGGCGACGAGGCGGCCTGATTTACCGCCTTTTCCCTTGGTTTCGGTCCCTTGTCTTGATCGATGTCAACGCCACATAAAGCGTGATGCGGTCTATTAGGGACCGCCGGCGCGTTTCTGTGCCTTTTGGGCAGAGACGGGCTAAGGAGCGGCGATATGGATTTTGAGAAATTTACCGAGCGCGCGCGGGGCTTTATCGAATCGGCCCAGGGCCTCGCATTGCGTTCAAATCATCAGCAGCTGACCCCCGAACACGTCCTGAAAGTCCTTCTCGACGACGAGGAGGGCATGGCGTCCAATCTCATCAAGGCAGCCGCGGGACGGGCTGAAGAGGTCCGCCAGCAGGTCGAGATCGCGCTCACGAAGCTCCCCAAGATCCAAGGGGGAAGCGGGCAAGTGTATCTCGCGCCCGAAACCGCGCGCGCATTCGAACAAGCCCAGGAATTGGCCAAGAAGGGCGGCGATTCCTACGTGACAGCCGAGCGTCTGTTGCAAGCGCTCGCCATGACCCCGAGCGCTGCTGCCAATGCGCTGAAGAAGGCGGGCGTCACCCCTCAGGCCCTCAACAAGGCGATCGAGGATCTGCGTCAGGGCCGTACCGCGGATTCGGCGACGGCCGAGAATTCCTATGAGGCATTGAAGAAATATTCGCGCGATCTGACCGAGACGGCCCGCGCCGGCAAGCTCGATCCGGTGATCGGCCGCGACGAGGAGATCCGCCGCACAATCCAGGTCCTGGCGCGCCGCACGAAGAACAATCCCGTCCTGATCGGAGAGCCCGGCGTCGGCAAGACCGCCATCGTGGAAGGTCTGGCGATCCGCATCGTCAATGGCGACGTCCCCGAATCCCTGCGCGACAAACGCCTGATGGCCCTGGACATGGGTTCTCTCATCGCCGGGGCGAAATTCCGCGGCGAATTCGAAGAGCGGCTTAAAGCGGTGCTCTCTGAAATCACCGCCTCGGCGGGAAAGGTGATCGTTTTCATCGACGAGCTTCACACGCTTGTGGGGGCGGGCAAGGCGGAAGGCGCGATGGATGCCTCCAATCTGCTCAAGCCGGCTCTCGCGCGCGGCGAACTGCATTGCATCGGCGCCACCACGCTCGACGAATACCGCAAACATGTCGAGAAGGATGCGGCCCTGGCTCGCCGCTTCCAGCCTGTCTTCGTGTCCGAGCCTTCCGTCGCCGATACAATCTCGATCCTGCGTGGGCTCAAGGAGAAATATGAGCTCCATCACGGTGTTCGCATCACCGATGGAGCGATTGTCGCCGCCGCTACGCTGTCGCACCGCTATATCACCGATCGCTTCCTCCCCGACAAAGCCATCGATCTCATTGACGAAGCCGGCGCCCGTTTGCGCATGCAGGTGGATTCCAAGCCCGAAGAATTGGACGAGCTCGACCGGCGCATCATCCAGCTCAAGATCGAGCGCGAAGCCCTGAAGAAAGAAACCGACAAGGCTTCCAAGGAGCGCTTGGAAAAACTTCAGCTCGAACTCGCCGAGCTGGAAGAAAAGTCGCGCGCACTGACCGCACGCTGGTCCGAGGAGAAGAAGGCGCTGCAAAGCGTGCAGAAGCTCAAGGAAGACCTCGACAAGGCCAGACAGGAACTCGAGATCACGCAGCGCAAGGGCAATCTCGCGCGCGCCGGCGAGCTCGCCTACGGCGTCATCCCCGCTGTGGAACGCAAGCTCAAGGAGGCCGAAGAAAAGGGCAATGAGCGCCTGGTCAATGAGGCGGTCACCGAGGAGCACATTGCCGGCGTGGTCTCGCGCTGGACGGGGATACCGGTCGACAAGATGCTCGAAGGCGAGCGCGAGAAGCTCCTCCATATGGAGGAGTCCCTGGATCGCCGCGTCGTTGGACAGGACGAGGCGGTGCGGGCGGTTTCGAACGCGGTTCGCCGCGCCCGGGCGGGGCTGCAGGATCCCAATCGCCCCATTGGTTCATTCCTGTTCCTCGGGCCGACGGGTGTCGGCAAAACCGAGCTCACCAAGGCGCTGGCCTCGTTTCTGTTCGATGACGACAACGCGATGGTCCGCATCGACATGTCGGAATTCATGGAGAAACATTCGGTGTCCCGCCTGATAGGCGCTCCGCCCGGCTATGTCGGCTATGACGAAGGCGGCGCGTTGACCGAGGCGGTGCGTCGCCGCCCGTATCAGGTCATCCTGTTCGACGAAGTGGAGAAGGCGCACCATGACGTCTTCAACGTGCTGCTGCAGGTGCTCGACGACGGCCGCCTGACCGACGGGCAGGGCCGCACGGTTGATTTCCGCAACACCGTGATCATCCTCACCTCCAATCTGGGCTCGGAACATTTGGCCGCCCAGGCGGAGGGCCAGGAATCATCCAACGTACGCCATCAGGTGATGGCTGCGGTGCGTGCGCATTTCCGCCCCGAATTCCTCAATCGCTTGGACGAGATCATTCTCTTCCATCGCCTAACGCGCAGCGACATGGATCGGATTGTTGAAATCCAGATCGCGCGGCTGATGAAGCTCCTGGCGGAGCGCAAGATCGCCATCAAGCTGGATGCCAAAGCAAAAGCCTGGCTTGCACAGACGGGCTATGACCCCGTCTACGGCGCACGACCCTTGAAGCGCGTCATACAACGCTCGCTGCAGGATCCCCTGGCCAAGATGATTCTCGAAGGCGAGATATCGGACGGCGAAATTGTGAAGGTTTCGGCCGGAAAGCGCGGGCTGATCATCAATGATACCGAAGTGGAGACATCGGGCGAGCCCTTGGGCCTAATGGGCGGCAACGAACCACCCAGCCACGCTGTGCACTGACACACACTCACCCCGCCCAGCACCTACAAACTCACCCTGGCCGGCCTCCGGGCCGGCCATCCAGCCGTCGCG
>Ga0209488_10004499_pt1 | contig 10871 bp, 7 predicted proteins | sample Rivendell_Oct201_8_FD_188349 | JGI IMG/M metagenome (GOLD analysis project Ga0209488, IMG submission 188349) | Vadose zone soil microbial communities from the Eel River Critical Zone Observatory, Northern California, USA -... | ecosystem: Environmental > Terrestrial > Soil > Vadose zone >... | reverse complement strand
TCTGCCGCAATATTGGTTGTTTTTACTGTTGCCTGTAGCGGCTCGGGCCCTGGCGCCGGTACTACTGGTACAGCTCGATGTGATGGTAAATATGCAGATGTCATACTGGCTCCATGATATAGTCTTCGGCTGATACTGGTGTATTCTGAACGTACAAAAAAGGTCTAGAGATGTTTTTCGAGTATCCTAATATGCTATTCATCTAATTTTAACGCTGGATGACTGTTTTGATATATTTACGTAGGACGATCTTCCTAGAAGGGTAGTACCCAGCGGTAAAGTGCGCGAGGGTATGCTACGTAGATGTCTGATACGAAAGATTGTGTATCAAGATACAGTTGTGCATTGTCTGAGGGGCAGTACTTGCGTGATAATGATACGCGCATAAGGGTGCATTTGATTGTGGCAAACCGCACATTTCATCGTGGGAGGAAGGCTATGGAAAGCAGGCAACAGTCAGGGGAATTTAGCGCGTCGACTAATGATACGTTCAACCAGCTTCATTATACCGGAGTACCTCAGGTTGAGAAAGTCGATGAGAAGATAGAGGAGTTCTATGAAGCCTCTTCACTTGAAGGGATACGCCATGGGCAGGCCTCCGATATACCTCGTACGGGTGAGGGGAGTATAGCCTATGAGCTGTTGCTGTTGCAGCAGCGGCTGGCGGCATATGAGCAGTTACATATCGAGGAGATGGCCGAGCTACGCCAGGAAGTCGAGCGCCTGCGGCGTGCCTTTCTCCAGGAGACCAATCCTCATTTACGCGTCCTCTCATCAAAACGCCACCCGCATGGACAGGATGGCGAATAAGATAAACTTCTCCCTGCAATACTTTGCATCTTTTTATGTCTTTGATGTAGGGGTGCAATGAATTGCGCCCCTACATTTGACCGATTATTATTGTATTACCTCGATTTTGCGATCGGCTTTGTGACCGTTTCCATTACCATTGCCGTTGTGGGCCTTGGCGTAATGACCGTTTCTCTGTGGTACGGCTGCCAGAACTGGGATATTAAGTTCTGACATGACCTCGGATGGTGTCCGCAACGACGGATCGAGATATTCCATGGTGAATACCGCGCCCGCACTTAGCGTTGCAGCCAATAACAGCCCTACCATGCCATATCTCCACCGATCCCCGGTGGGCAGAGACGGGACGGACGGATTCTCCACAATGGCGACGTTGAGAATACGTTGTTCATCCAACGCGTCCGCCATGCGGGCTTCTTCACGTTTTCGGAGGTAAAGCAAATAATTATCTTCATCCGCTTTAGCGGTACGCGCCAGATCGTGATGAGCCAGGTCCTTTTCTTCTAACACCCGCGCATTGCCCTGATACATGGCCACAATCGCCTGGGTGGCTGCTTCTCGAGCCTGCATCCCGCTGTAATCGGCTTTCGCTTTGGCCAGTTCCGTACCAATCCACGAATAAGTCGGATTCTGGTCGGTGACTTTATCGCGCAGTGGTTTGCTCTCTTCACTGGCGATCGATGCGCGAGTATCTTGAATCTGCTTATCGACCTCTTGCACCAATCGGTAACTGGGCTGGTACTTCGTAAGCAGTTCGGTACGCTTCAGCTCAAGAGTAAGAAGCGCGCTCTTAAGCTGCTGCAGCACGGAAGCGTCGTCGGACTCCTTGACCTGGGTGATTAAGCGCTCCGGAGTACTGCCTGCCTGTTTTTCAAGATCCTGGATCCGCTGCCGTGTGGACGCCAAGTCCGCGCGGGTTTGCTGCAGACTCGCGTTGAAGTCGCTGAGTTTTTGCAAGGCAATGTCTCTCGCCAGCAACGGCGCCACTCCGCCTTGTTGCTGCGAAAACTGCTTGAGCTGGGCTTCCGCTTTGTCGAGATCCTGACGGTACAGTTCGGTCTCATGCTCGAAGAATTTCATCTGTCCGGGCGGCCGGTGAACCTCCAGATGCTTCTCGATGTATCCTTTCGCCAGCGTCGATAGCACCGCCGCCGCCTGCTTCGGATCGCTCGATTCATAACTGACGCTGATCAGGTTACTTTTTCTGATGGGTTCGACTTTAAGGTTTGACTTCAGCCGCTCGATGGCCTTTGCGATCTTTTGGTCTTCGGTGCGCCCAAATAACCAGCCCGACAGGCTTTTGCGCTGCTGCAATCCACAACTCACTACCGTGTGCCGCAGCACGTCATCGCTCTCGACCAGAGCTGCTTCGGAGTTCAATTGTTCTTCCGTAACGTCGTCGCGCCCTTGGGTCGGCACATTTTGCGAGGAAGAAACGACAGGATCGACGCGTTCGTGCTTAACCAGGATCCGGGTTTCGGCTCGGTAGGTCGGAGGAATCAGGAAAGCCGCCAGCACCGTCCCCAGCAGCACTCCGCCGAAGCATAGAATCAGGGCGCGCTTGTGACGAAACCCGATGGCGAGCGCATCCCGCAACGTGAAGGCGAACGGCTTCGCGCTTTTTGCTGAATTGAAATCGTAATTCGTCATAAAGTTCTCCTCGCGATGGCACAGCCGGTCGAATCCTTCAACATGTTACGGCGCAAGATTTCCATACGCGCCCACTCCGGAATTCGGGATGAAAGGCTTGATCTTCGACAACATGTTCTTGGGCACGAACAACTGATCTCCAGGACGCAATGTCGGATCCTCGCCCAGTTTGCCCTGTTTCATCATCTGCTTGACGTTGAAAATCTTAGCTTCTAGCCACTGGTCATTGACTCGACGGAACAACAATACCTGCGAATGTTTCGCGGTTTCGTTGAAGCCACCTGCCATCGCAATGGCTTCAGTCAGAGTGATGTTTCCCCGCAGTTCGTATTTTCCCGGATGATTCAACTGACCGCCCGCCGTGAAATAGGGCTTCTCGAAATCCTTCAACACCACCGAAATCAGAGGATCGTTCAGAATCTTGTCGTAGGCCTTGCGCAGCGTTTGGGTGAGTTCCGGCACAGTTTGGCCGGCCACGTGGACGTCGCCCACACCCTTCAAGGTTATGAAACCATCGGGTTGGACGGTAACGGCCTGATTGAATTCCGGGCTCAGTTCGAAGTTCACGTCGAAGGTATCACCCGAGCGGATGCTGTAGCGCGGGTTCCGAGTCTGAAACTGGGCGTCGCTCTTGAGGTCAGCCGCCGGAGCAGCCGCGGTAGCACTCACTGCCATCGGTTGTGGAATATTCTGCGCCGCACTGAACGCAACGCTCGCCAGCAGCAAACTACCAAGTAGTATTGGCATCCGTTTCATCGTGAGCACTCCCTTTACGCTGTCGTCCCAGTGATTCGAGTTGTTGATTCTATCCGCTTTTTGCAGCTCAAGCTATCAAATGATTGCTGCCGACTTGTTCGCCCCCAAAATGTCGAGGCCAAATGAAGCTCCGCCCTCTGAGTCACATTTCCCGCAAAACAAACTGAGAAATAATTGGCAACACGGATAGGGTTCTTCCTCCATTCGTTTGCCGATTGTTTTATCAGAACAGCTGATATGTTTGCGGGGGGAGCGAACTGCGCCACGGTACGGAGCGCGTGTTGTAATAACTGTTGCGAGGTTATAGGGGATCGCAAATTACTGCAAGAGGCCAAATACCCTAGAGACTTAAGTTTTTTGCACCGCCTGCCCTGGAGGAAGTCTCCATGGATTAACTCTCCGTATCGGTATGACAACAAACGCTCTCCATGATGGAGATAAAAGTCTCTAGGATGCAGTTCCTTCCATTCGTCCCGAAGGGCTTGCTCAAACGCTCGGCTGCATCTTAATCTGCTGACCCTTGCAGTAGCTGCCCATCATGGCACGATAGTGAAAGGTAATTTTTGAGCCTTGCCGCCACCAGGTTTACATTGGGCTCCGTGAACATCGACGGGTGATTGCCCGGGATTCGATGGAAGTCGATGCCGCCTCGCACTAAATCCGTCCAACCGAGAGCAAAATCGAAATAGGAACCCTGGGGCCATTCGCTGGATTGGTACAAAACTATCTTCCCCGAGTAAGTTTGAGGCTCGTAGCGATGAAAGGCCGGGTGAACCACAGCATCTGCATTGTGCATCTTACCGGCTCTACCATTATTTCCCTGGTCGGAGGACAACTGCCAGATGGTTCTTTCAAGCTTGCGGCGCGCCTCCTGTAACCGGTCAAGGATGTAGCCCGATCCTTTCCGTACATCGGAATGGACAATGTTGGACAAATGATATTTGACTCTACCGGTGTAGCGCCCATCTTGAAAAGGATTCTTATAGTACGCCTGGTTGTGGGCATCGAACATCGCAAGAAGAGCTACGGATTCACCCTGCATGCTTAACTGGCGTGCCATTTCGTACGCAATGACAGCATTTACGCAAAGGCCCGCGAGTGAATAAGGTCCGTGCGGTTGCACTTCACGCATGGCCCTAACCAGGAACGCGGCAACGTCTTCGACACGATAAGGTGTCGGTAGCTTTATCGCATCGGAAAACGGAATGTCGAGGCCCAGGAATGGCTGATCAAGACCCAGTTTCTGGGCGAGTAGTCTGAACCGCGGCCCGCCACGAACCCAGAACAGTGGTGGTTGCGATCCTTTTGGTTGAATTTCAACGATGGCTCGTGCCCGCAGGCTTTGATCGGGACTGCGCAACCAATCCGCCATTAACTCAATCGTCGGCGCTTGAAACACGAACGCAAGCGAAAGAGGTTGTTCAAATTCCTTCTCGATACGATAGAGCAGTTTTGCCGCCAGCAGCGAATGTCCGCCCAACTGAAAGAAATTCTGGGTGACGTCAGAACTCTCGGTTTCCAGCACTTCTTTCCAGATCTTCAACAGCCGAGCTTCGATGTCGTCACGCGGTACAACGGGCTCAGCAGCTGAGGCACACATAGGACTCTGGGAGGTTGCCATGAGAGCCAGGCGATCCACCTTCCCATTTGGCGTGCGGGGCAGAGCGGAGACAAATGTGAATACCGACGGAACCATGTGGCTTGGCAATCGCGACTTGAGAAATGCATCCAGCTCAGCGCTTGAGGTCGCGAATTGTTCGGTAACTACTACGTGGGCGACCAATTGCCGTTCGGCTGCAGCCGTAATTGCTGCCTCTTTGACGTCCGGATGTTCGGCGAGAATCGCTTCAATTTCTCCGAGTTCCATCCGCATCCCGCGAATCTTCACTTGTTCATCGACCCGTCCGAGGAATTGAAGATCGCCATTGCGGAGGTAGCGCACCAGATCTCCCGTTTTATACATTCGTGACTCAGAGTTGCAGCCAAAGGGCGTGGGCAAGAACTTTTGTTGTGAGAGGTCTGCCCGGTTCAGATAGCCGCGTGAGACACCGTCTCCGGCAATGTAGAGTTCTCCCGCCACCCCAATCGGCACGAGTTGCAGATGGCGATCGAGCACATAGAGCTGTGTGTTGCCAATGGGGCGGCCGATCGGGACTGAACTCTGCTGCTCCTCAGGCTCGCAACGGTGCACCGAGCTCCAGACCGTCGCTTCCGTGGGGCCGTACTCGTTGAAGAGTCCCACACCCGGCAGCGCCCGGAAATGCATTTCCACCAGGTGACTGGGACAAGACTCCCCCGCCAAAATCACAGTCTGGAGCGACGCCAATTGGTCGGTGTCGCCCTCCTGCAGCACCTCGTTGTAGACCGACGGGATGCAGAGAATATTCGAAATCTGGAAACGGAAAATAAGTTGGTGGACTTGGCGCCCCAGCCAGTTGAAGGCCGGCTCCGGCAGAATCAGCGTCCCTCCCGAGCAAAGGGCATGGAAAACTGTCGCCACCGAGCTGTCAAAGGCAAAGGACGAAAGAAGCAGCAACTTGTTGCCGGTGCCCTGGTAATAATCGAGCCGGGCGCTGGTGGATTGCGCCAGATTGAAATGCGTAACCTCTACTCCTTTGGGCACGCCGGCCGAACCAGAGGTGTAGATCACATAGGCCAGATTGTTCGCTGCGATCTCGACGACTGGAGCTTGCTCCGATTCTCTATCGATCTGGCTCCAGTCCGAGTCCAGCTGAACGATGCGAGTCTTGCCGGATAATCGGCCGATCGGAGCCAATTGCGACTGCGTCAGCAGAACCGCGGCTCCGCAATCGTCAAGCATGAATTCGAGCCGTTCCCGCGGATAGCGGGGATCGAGCGGCACATACGCACCTCCCGCCTTCAGAACTCCCAGAATTCCTACGATCATTTCGGGGGAGCGGTCCAGACAAAGTGCGACCAGAACTTCCGGGCCGACTCCGAAACTTCGCAAATGATGCGCCAGCTTGTTCGCCCGCTCGTCGAGTTCATGGTAGGTGAGGACGTGGCCGCCACACTTTACCGCCGCATCGCCCGGTTTCCTTTGCGCTTCCCGTTCGAATCGTTGGTGCACGAACGTTAAGGGGTAGGGCTTCTGAGTTTGATTCCACTTCGACAGCAGCTGATGGCGTTCGCGCTCAGGCAGAATGGAAACCTCGCTAATGCGCACTTCCGGATTGGTCACTATAGCTTGCAGAATGGTCTGCCAACATTCCACGAAAGCTGAGATGGTCGCGGCATCGAAGAGGTCCGTACTATAAATCAGGCGTCCCGACAATCCGTCGCTTCGGTCATCGAGCACCAGACATAGATCGAATTTCGATGTGCCGGTCTCGACGTCAATTGGGGTAAGGTTCCACCCCGGCTCGGTCTCCGATAACGAGGGCTCCAGAGACAAGAGCACACGGAACAATGGATTGCGGCCGCCATCCCGCTCCGTATGAAGCTCTTTCAAAACCTCATCCAGCGGCACGTCATCGTTCGATAGAGCTTCTACGGTTGTCTTGCGCACTCGATCCAGCATTTCCAGAAAGGTTGGATCTCCCGTGAGGTCGGTGCGCAGAACCACAGTATTCAGGAAGAAGCCCAATAATTTTTCAGTCCCGGGATCGCCACGGCCAGCGGTGACACTGCCTACTAGAATGTCTTCCTGCCCCGAGTAACGGTAGAGCAATGTATCAAGTGCGGCCAGAAGAGTCATAAACAAAGTCACGCCTTGCTGCCGGCTGAACACCCGGAGACTATCGCTCAGTTTCCGGGACAGAGCGAAGGACTGCGTCGCCCCGCGAAAACTTTTCGCCACGGCATGAGGTCTGTCCGCGGGCAACTGCAGCACAGGCAAAGTGCCGCCAAGCTGCCGCCGCCAATACTCAAGTCGCGGTTTCAGCGCCTCGCGATTTACGGACTCGCGCTGCCAAACGGCGTAGTCGCCATACTGGAAAGCCAGTTCCGGCAGCGGTGACGGCTTTGCATTAAAAAAAGCCTGGTACAAGCTCACGAGCTCCGGCAGAAAGACCTGATATCCCGTCACCCCGTCAAAAATCAGGTGATGACAATTGACAAAGAGCCGGTACTCTTCCTCGTCCAGCCGCATTAGACGCGCACGCACTAGTGGCAGCTTAGCCAGATCAAAAGGCTGGCGCGCATCTTCTGTCGCCAATTGCAACGCGGCCGGAAGGCGTTCGGATTCTGCGAGATCTCGCAGATCCACAACCGGCAGCTTAATTTCGAAAGGCGCATGCACCACCTGCACCGGTTGGCCGTCGACGATCCCGAACGTCGTGCGCCAGACTTCGTGTCGGCGAATAATTTCTGTGAAGCTACGCTCCAAAGCCGCGACATTGAGCGCGCCTTTGCGATGAACGGTAAACGGTTCGCTGTAGACCGGAATATCCGGCGCCAACTGGGCATGCAACCAAACTTGTTGCTGCGCAAAAGTTAACGGCAACACGGTTTGCGGCGCACGGCGCGGAATCTGCGCCGCAGGGACCTCCACTCGCTCCAGCAGATACTGCTCCAGCAGTTTGCGTTTCTGGTCCGAGATTTCGAGCGTTTCCGCCATCGCTAATGGACAATACTTTGCGTGTTAATTTCAGCCAGCATCTCGGCTCCCGTCGGAGTATCTCCCCGCATCAGACCCAATAGCTGGCCGTTCGTGACGTACTGAACGCCGCTTCGATTAGCCACGTATGCAAACATTTCCTCGAGTTGAGCCCACAGGTCAAGCTTCTCAATCTCCCACGAATGACCATATAGGTGCCAAACTCCACCTTTCCGCAATACGCGGTCAAAAGTGGATTTGCCGAGTTGCAGCCAATTCTCAAAACGAACCAGATCTGGAAATGCCCGCAGCAAACTCCGCACCGCTCCCAGTCGAACCAGGTTTCGTACATAGTTGGATCTGCGGTGAGGATATACCTGTAAGGTGGTCGGAATTGCGAAACAATCAAAAATTTCGCTCGAGGTAAGCATCTGAGTGCCGCGAGCGCCGCGATATCCAGCGCGCTGGACCGTACTCACAACATCCGTGTTAAAACGGCCCTTGGGATAACAGAACATCTTGACTTCGGTTCCTAAAATCTGTTGCAACACTCTCTTGCACTCGCCTACTTCGCGTTCAAGCTCGTCGCCGCTAAGGCCCGGCAGGATTGCGTGTGAGACCGTGTGCCCGCCAATCTCAAAGCCCGCGGCTGAAAGACTATGAAGATCATCGGCGGCGAAGAAGGGATCGCGCCCCAGCCGCGCCGTAGGGACGTAAAAAGTTCCGCTGAGCCCGTAGCGGCTCAACTGCTCAGCCACTCTCAGGCCGGTGCGATCGTCATCGTCCCAACTGGTGGTCACAAATACGCGTGGCATGGCTGGCATTCTAAAAAATAGCTACCTCTTAGACGGTAGGAAGCAGCTCGAGATTCACATCGTCGCCCTTCAACTCCGTAATCTTGCGTCCAAATAGTATGAAGGCGACAACCACGTACAGGAAGTTAGCCCCAATCATGCTCCAGATTACTCCCTGCAGGCCAAAATATCGTGTCGCCGGAATCCCGATCAGCACCGCAATTGCACTGGCAGCCCCATTGGCAATGAACAACGAACGCGGAGATTCCATTGCCCGCAGCAGAATGGCCGGCCCCAGGCTCGCGCTCCAAATCGTGGTTTCCAATGCGAACAGCGGGATCAGGTATGCGGATTCCAGATATTTCCCGGCGTATAAGAAATGAAACAGCGGTTGTTTCAACGGAATGAGAATTGCCCAATACACCATCGACCCGGCAACAAACAAGCACGCCAGCCGCCGGTTGAGCGATGCAGCCGCGCGTCGTCCGCTTTGATTCTGTACTCGGGCCGCATAGGGCAGGAAAAGCATAGAGAGCGCCGCATACGTTTGTAACACCGGAGCTGCAAGGTTCATCAAAGCACGCAGCTCACCCGCCGCTGCCATCCCGGAAAAACTACTGACCAGCGGAATATAAATGTAGTTTGGAATCCACCCCACAACACATGTTGCCAGCGCCCAGCGGCCATACTCCCAATGTTTTACCCAGGTCGCACGCAACTTGGGGTGTCCGGTCGCCGGTTCCAGGGCAGCGTTCAACTGGAAGACCATGATTACGCAGCTCACCAGCGCGGCCATTCCCATAATCAGGAATGAGGTAAAAGAGGAGAGCCATCCCAGCCGGAAAACCACGAACACTCCGCCGGTCAGGCGATCAGACGTCTGAATGACGGCTGGCCTCCTTAAAAAACGCGCGATCGGACGCGTGGCGGCGATCAAGCATGCAAACCAGACCAGACCGAGCAGCGCGTGAATTGCTCCGAGCAGCAGGATATACGGTGCAACTGACATACCCTGCGGGACGAACTGCGGGAGGAAGGAAACGTAGAATACGCCAACCTTGGGGTTGAGCAGGTTGGTCAGAGCCCCGGTGGCAAACGCTGCACGCTGGCCGTTGTCACCACGGGCTTCGACGGGGAAGTCATGCCGTGGATGGCGCAGCATTTTGTAACCGATCCAAACGAGATAAGCGGCTCCAACCCAACGCAACACCGTGTAAGCCAGCTGAGAAGCTGCAAGCAACGCCCCAAGACCCAGGGCGACCAGCGTCGCCCAGCCGAAGCAGCCAACCGCAATTCCGAGGCTCGCAAGTACAGCCCGGCGCGGACTGCCGGCCGCCGTTCTGAGGACGAGCGCCGTGTCCAGACCCGGCGTGATCGTCAGCAGGCTCGCCGCTGCGATGAATGCAACCAGAGATCCAGGAACGGGTGTCATCGATTCTCTCCTCCCGGTGCAAACGCTTCAAACTCAACATGCCCTTTATGAGCACAGGCCTTGAGTTCGTCGGTGCTGATGGGTGGCGCAGCCTGGCCGGCCAGTACTGACCCACACCGCATGTTATCTTCGAAACCCGGCGCGGAGAAGATGAAAACCAGGCTGATGCTGTCTTTACCGATGTTTTTCATGCCCACCCACGTCTCAGCGGGAAAGAAAACCATGCCTCCGGCATGGACGTCATATCCCTTGTCGTTCAAAGTAACGTGTGCGGTGCCTGTCTGGATCAGCAGGATCTCGTCTTGCTCGAGATGCTTATGCCGGGGAATTTCACCTCCGGGTGGGATCTCCTCGGTGCCGAGCACAAGATGTTTTGACCCGCTGTTCCGTGGAGTCACCTTCAGGATGAACTCGACGCTGGGGATCGGCAGTGATCCCAGCGGACGTCGCATCCGTATTTCTCCTTCGTTCTTTTCAAGCACAACGGTCTTGGCACCCTGGGATTGTGCGTAGCCAATGACCGCAAAGAGTGTCACAACGATGAACAGGGTTATGTTTTTCATGGCCCGGGCAGCCTATTGGCCGCACGGAGGGCCCGATAGTAAGAACGCGACACGCGGAGGAGTATCTACCGCTGCCGCCGACCTTCAGGAGTCGCGTGCGTGCTCTCGGGGACACGAGTAAGCTGCAAAGTGTGATGCTCTCCTGCCGCCCCGTACCTGCTCTGCACCACCTGATCCGTTATTACTACCAGGTCGAGACTCACGTGGCCGGTAGAACTGAGGTTCAGCCGGTCCCGGCGCGAAGCCCGCAGGCGATCGAGTTCACCTTCGGTGCTCCTTACGAAGTTCGGCGCCTTGATCGGGGCGGA
>Ga0209488_10004498_pt1 | contig 10875 bp, 12 predicted proteins | sample Rivendell_Oct201_8_FD_188349 | JGI IMG/M metagenome (GOLD analysis project Ga0209488, IMG submission 188349) | Vadose zone soil microbial communities from the Eel River Critical Zone Observatory, Northern California, USA -... | ecosystem: Environmental > Terrestrial > Soil > Vadose zone >... | reverse complement strand
AGCTTGGGGACATAGCTCTCCTCGTCCGCGATGTCCTCGACGCTGACCTGGATGTCGATGATCGGCTTTGCCGCGAGACCGGGCACCGCTGTCGACCCGACGTGGTCGATTCGCGAGGCAACCTTCTGAAGTGAATTTGCGATGAGGTGCCTCCAGGAGGCAAACTTCGACGGCCACTGCTCGTCATATGGCACGACCCTGATCGGATCGGTGCGTTCACTGCCGGCAGTCACCTGGAATCCTGGCCAGAACACGGCGGCGATTGCTGCCGAGAGGCGCCTCCGCTCTTGAAGAGGAAGCTGGTGTGGCTCAAGACCACTCGGCTCGCTGACCAACCGATAGAGGTCGATGACAGTTGCGCGGCGGCCCTCGACGGCGTGCAGCCGCTTCCACGTATATACCGGGTCGTCGCCAACCGATACTCCGGCCCGCGCCAAGCGCTCGGACAGACTGCGGTGAGGCTTCAGTCGGCGTGCCAGTACAGTGCCGGGTCGGCGAAGAGGGCTGGCGTGCCGCCCGTGTGGACGAATACCACCAGGTCGCCGCGCTTCACACGGCCGGCCTCGATCTCGCCGATCAGCCCGCCGAAGGCCTTGGCCGTATAGACCGGATCCAGCACCAGGCCCTCGGTCCGGGCGGCTGTCTCGAGAGCCCGCGTAGAGAGCTCGGTCTGCATTCCGTATCCGGGGCCGACGTACCCGCCCCAGATCTCCGGGACCGCGTCGGGGAGGGCCAGGTCGAGGTGCCCGCATGACTCAGCCATGATCTGGCGCGCGCGGGCGACCCGGTCCGGCACTGAGTTGGAGATGCTGACCGCGGCCAGCTGCGCGTCGCTTCCGGCGAGGGCCAGCCCAAGAGTGAGGCCCGACAGAGTCCCGCATGATCCCCCGGCGCAGACCACGTAGCGCGGCCGCTCCCCGCGCTCGGACAATTGCTCAGTCAGCTCGAACGCGGCACGCACGTAGCCCAGCGCTCCGAGTCCATTGCTGCCACCGCCCGGGATGACATAAGGTCGCCGGCCCGCGGCGCGCATCTCGTCCGCCACCTCCGCCATCCGCTGCGCGGCCGGATGGTCCGGCGAGAATGACCACGTCGCGCCGAGGAGTTGGTCGAGCAGCAGATTGCCCTGGACCTCTTCGACAGCCGGGCCGTTGAAAATCAAATGCGCATCCATGCCCGCCACCCGCGCCGCAGCTGCGGTGCAGCGGCAGTGGTTGGACTGCGGTGCGCCGATGGTGAGCAGGATGTCGGCGCCCTCACGTTTCGCTGCCTCCACCAGGTACTCGAGCTTGCGGGCCTTGTTGCCGCCGAGCGCCAGCCCCGTGTTGTCGTCTCGCTTCACCAACAGACGGTCGAGTCCGATCGCCGCCGCCAGTCTTGGCATCTCCTGCAGCGGCGTCGGGATGAAGGCGAGCTCCATCCGCGGCACTCGTTCCAGCTCGGGAATCATCGTTTCAAGCATATTGCGCGTGGCTTTCAACGCCGGTCCGGCCAGAATGCGAATACCATCCACCTGCCTTGAAAAGGAAGCTGACAGCGCTGGTGGCGATCGTGCTTGCCGGTACCGCGTGCGGGGCTACGCCCTCAGTTGCGTCCAACTCCGAGGCGCCGGCGCACGGTGCCGCCGTCAAAGCCTTGGACGGCGGAAAGCTCGACAGCCTTCCGACCGGTCCCGTCTACATCCGGTTCATCAGGTTTGCGCAGCCCGTCGGCTACGACATCGTTTCCAAGCAGCATGTCGCGAGCGTCGTCTATGTCGAGACTGGGGCGCATCGCTTGGTGCTCAACGGCAAGCCCCCCATCGACCTGGAGGCCGGGCAGGCGCTGTTTCACCAGAGCGTGTCGCACGTCCATATCAATCCCGGCCCGGCGGACCCCAGCGTGTGGTACTCCATCGCGATCTGGGCAAGCTCAGCCCGCGGCCAATCGCTCGTCGACAAAACGGCACGACCCAAGTTCGAAAGTGAAGACATCTCCCGCGAGTCGTTGCCGCAGGTGGCCTACTCGCAGGTACTCCGTCAGATCACGCTGGCCAAGCTCGGAACAACCGGGGCACACAAATTCGGTGGCCTCGCTGCCTTCTACGTGCTGACCGGTTCCCTGACGATCAAGAGCGTGCATCGGGCCCCGGTCACCCTTGGCGCAGGCGAGGGGGCCTACTTTCTCCCCGACGTCGCGCTCCAGGAGACGAATTCCGGGACCGGTCAGACAGTTTTCCTTGAATTCATCACCACGGCCGCCGGCAAAGAGTTCGAGGTTCCGCTCCAGCAGGCGCCGGCAGCCTGATCACCCGATCCGGCTGACCCGGTTGTCGTCGGCGTCGGCGACGTAGACGACACCCTGTCCGTCGACGGCCAGGCCCAGCGGCGTCTTCATCTGCGCGATTGTCGTGATGGTGCCTTTCACGTCAATGCGCCTGACACGGTGGTTCAGCGCGTCGGCGATGAAGACATCTCCTCGCGAGTCGACCGCCAGGCTCTGGCCCATGCCTGCGAGAGGATTCGTGGCCATGTTCAACTCCGCGAACGTGGCGTGGCGCCCATCGCCCAGGTAGCCTGACGCGCCCGTCCCTGCAACTGTTCCGATCTGGTGGTTGACGTCGACGCGGCGCACGCGCTGGTTCAGCGTGTCAGCGATGTACAGGTTGCCTTCGCCGTCAAAAGCAATGCCGCCGGGGGCGTGGAGAACCGCATCGAGCGCATCCCCTGCGTCACCGCGGTACCCCGCTTCACCGGTCCCGGCGACTGTACGGATCGCGCCGTCCGGCCCAATCTGCCGAACCAAATTGTTGCCGGTGTCGGAGATGAAGAGCGCGTCGCCGAAGCCGATCGCGAGGCCCGTCGGATAGCTCAGCGCGGTCTCGCCCGCGCCCGCCACCGTCGTGATCGTGCCATCCGCAGTAACACGCCGAACACGATGGTTGAGCGTGTCGGCGATGTAGACGGTGCCCGCGCTGTCGACAGCCAGTCCCTGAGGCGTGTTGAGCTGCGCTTGCGTGGCCGGACCGCCGTCACCGCCGCTGCCGGCCGTGCCGGTGCCGGCGAAGGTCGTGATCCGGCCGTCCTTCTTCACCACCCGAACCCGGTTTCCCTCGGCGATATAGATCTCGCCGGCGGAACCGATGGCGAGTGCCAGGGGATGCACCAGCGGCGATGCGGAAGCGAGGCGTCCGTCGGTTGAGAAGGCCCGCTCACCCGTGCCGGCCACTGTGACGACCCGAGGACCCACGGTCGCAGGAGGCGACAACCACGCGTACGCGAGTGCGAGTCCGCCCACGAGCACCGCAATCACTCCGATGCTGGTGGCTACCACGAGGCGGCGCGTGAGCCAAGGCCGAGTCCGGGCACGAGCAGTTGGCACCGTCGCCGGCATGCGCGGGACTGCACCGCCTTCAGCGGGCATGGCAGCCGTAACCCAGGTGGCGATCTGCACGCGGGTGTGGAAGCCGAGCTTGCCCCGGATCTGCTCGACGTGGCTTTCCGCGGTGCGCTCAGAGATAAAGAGCCGAGTGGCGATCTCTCGGTTGGTCAGCCCCTGACCGACAAGGGTTGCGACCTCCTTTTCACGACGGGTGAGACCTGGAGCAGCCACTAGGAATCGGGCAGGAGCATAGCAACTGAAAAACCGGTACCGAACTCCGGTACCGATCCCGGTACTTGTACCAATGACGAGGCCATCGCTCGGCCTCAGCCTCCAGACAGCAGCCGAGCCGTGGGGCGCGGCCATGGAATCCAGGAGGAATCAATGAAGAGCGTTTCGCTACCAGCCCTGCTTATCGCCGCCGCTTTGATGGCGGCATGCGGCGGAGCCGCCGTCAATGTCGCGGCCAAGCCTACCCCGCCTGCTCCGGTGACCAAGTACAAGAACACCCTGTCCGGACAGACCGCGACCGGAGCGATCGACCTGATCCAATCGGTTCTCTACTTTGCCCCGGGCGGTGCAAGCGCGGTTCACAAGCATCCGACCTCGTTCCTGGCCACGGTGCTGGAGGGCCAGATCACCCTCAAGACACCCGCCGGCGACCAGGTTTCGTCGCCGGGGGATGTGATCCGCGAGCCGCTCAACCAACCTGTCCAGGCCGTCAACATGGGTTCGATAGATGCGATGACCGTGGTCGCCTATCCGGTCGCACACGGCGCGAAGCCGACCGTCGCGGTGGCAGGGGCCGCGGCGCCGGCCATCCCCAACAAGACGATCTACGGCTTCACCCTTGACTCGCCGAGCATCAATGGCGCCTACAGCCTGGTCCAGCAGGTACTCGTTTTCGCACCGGGTTCCCAGACGGCAAAGCACCACCACGGCGGTCCTGGCGTGATCACTGTGGTCCAGGGCGAGGTCACGCTGAATCGCGACGGAACCGAGCAGACCTACAAGATGGGCGACAGCTTTACCGAAACGCCCGGCCAGACGCTGCAGGCCTTCAACCGCGGCACCTCTCAGCTGACCGTCGTGGCCACCTACCTGCTACCAGACGGCGCGCAGCTCACAACCAACGTTTAGTCCATTTCGAAAGCATTCAGGAGAATTCAGATGAGACTGTTTCGGAAGCTAATCCTCGGCATCGCCGGAATCACCGTGATCGGCGCAGCGAGCGCGACGGTGGCGCTGGCCAACCCTGGAACCGCGATCACAACGACCGTCCTGGGTCACCGCGCGACACTTTCTGACAGCGTCCAGGTGAACGAGGACCGGATCAAGTTCCAGACCAAAGATGCGACAGACGTTCAGATGCAGACGATCACCTTCCAGCCCCACGGCACCAGCGGCTGGCACATCCACCCGGGCTTCGGGGTCGTGATCGTCGAGTCCGGTCACGTAACGCATCACGATTCCAATTGCCAGGCCATCGTCTATGGCCCGCACGAGTCGTTCGTCGAGAGTGGGACTGACCCCCATATGGTCAGCAACGACAGCGACACAGCCACCGCTACCGTCTACGCGACTTTCATAGCGCCGTCCGGAAGCCCGTTCCGCCTCGAAGCCAGCCCTCCTGGCTGTGCCTAGTCACAAACCCTCATTGGGCCGGGTTCGCCCGGCCCAGCCTACTGATTCGAGGTCGGAAGGTATTTAGTTTGAGCGCGCGCATAATGGCCACCTTGGGGTGTCTGGGCTTTGAGGCGAACTGGTTCGTGTCGGTCCTGAGGCAGTTCAAACCATGGAGGTGGTCATGCTGAAGATCACAGAATCGGCAGCGACCCTTCCCGCGCAGGACATCGCGCGGGCCCGCAAGTTCTACGAGCAAAGGCTCGGTCTCACCCCCGCCGAGGTAGGGCAGGATGGCGGCGTTGTCTACAAGACGGGGACCACCGGCTTCCTTGTCTTTCCGAGCACTGGGAAGCCATCAGGCGACCACACGCAGCTTTCGCTTGACGTCGAAAACGTCGAGGCCACAGTGAACGAGCTCAAGAAGAGCGGCGTGAAGTTCGAGGAATACGACTTCCCCGGCCTGAAGACCGAGGGCGGCATCGCAGACATGGGTGACGGCAAGGGAGCCTGGTTCAAGGACAGCGAAGGCAACCTGATCGCGATCAGCGATCGGATCGCCGCCGCGCGTACCGAGTCGAATCGAGCCGCCGCGACGAACGGCCGCTGACGTAACCCACAATGCGCTCGGGGAGCTCCCGGGCGCTTTTCTTTTCTTCCGGATATACCTCCAGGGGGTATTATTCGGCTGATGGCCGGCTACACCAAAGACAAGCAGAGGATCGCGGCCAGGCTCAGGCGCATCGAAGGACAGGTGCGGGGCATCGAGAAGATGGTGGATGAGGATCGCTACTGCATCGACGTCCTCACCCAGGTCAACGCGACCAGGGCCGCCCTTGAATCCGTTGCGCTGCAGCTGCTCGCCGACCACACCGAGCACTGCGTAACGGAAGCGATCAGGTCAGGCGGAGGAAAAAAGAAGGTCCAGGAGCTCAACGAGGCAGTCGTGCGGCTGGTCAGGAGCTAGGCATGTTCGTAATCAACGCCGTGCTGCACGCGCTGCAGCTCTCGCTCTTCATGCTGCTGGAGGTTTTCTGGCCCTTGGCCCTTGGCTTCCTGCTCTCGGCGGTGGTCCAGACAGTCGTTTCGACGCGGGCCGTGGCCGGTGCGCTCGGCCGCCCCGACCTCAAAGGCTTTGTGTTGTCTGTAGGACTGGGTGCAGCCAGCTCCTCCTGCTCCTACGCGGCCGTCGCGGTCGCGCGGGCTCTGTTTCGCCGAGGCGCGCACTTTGTCAACGCGATCATCTTCGAGTTTGCTTCCACCAACCTGGTCTTCGAGCTGGGTCTGGTTTTGCTGATCCTGCTCGGATGGCAGTTCGTCGCGGCCGAGTTCGCCGGCGGTCTGCTGATGGCGGTGGTCCTGTGGATCATCTTCAAGCTCACGCTGCGCCAGCGGATGATCGACCAAGCCAAGCGCCAGGCCGAGCTCGGAATCGTCGGCTCGAACATGGAAGGCCATGGCGACATGGACATGTCCATCACCGAAGGGCCATTCTTTGCGCGGCTCTTCTCGCCCCGAGCGTTCACCGCGATCGCCCACTACTTCTACATGGACGTGTACAGCCTCTACCGTGACATCGGTTTGGGCTTTCTGATCGCCGGCGCGATCGCGGCATGGGTCCCGAACAGCTGGTGGCAGGCCTTCTTCTTGACGAACAATCCGACCCTCAACGAGTTCTGGGGCCCCCTCGTCGGACCGATCATCTCCATGCTGAGCTTCGTCTGCTCGGTGGGCAATGTGCCGCTCGCGGTCGTGCTGTGGAACGGAGGCATCAGCTTCGGCGGAGTGATCAGCTTCATATTCGCCGACCTGATCATCCTCCCGATCTTGAACATCTATCGGAAGTACTACGGCGGCCGGATGTCGCTCTACCTCCTCGGCGTCTCTTACCTGGCGATGGCCCTGGCCGGCTTCTTGATCGGAGGTCTATTCCAACTCTTGGGCCTGGTGCCCACCAACCACCACGTCACCGTTTTCGAGACTCAACCCACCTGGAACTACACGACGTTCCTCGACATCGTCTTCCTGCTTCTGATGACCGTGCTGGCTTGGCGTTTCTTCACCACCGGCGGAGTTGAGATGCTGCGGTCCATGGAGCACTCGCACGATTCACACGGCAATGCTGGAGGAGCAATGGAACACCAACTATCGGCGATCGACCCGGTCTGCGGAATGACGGTGAATCCAGAGAAGACGCAACACCGCTCGGTTCACGAAGGAAAGACCTATTACTTCTGCTCCGGCGGATGCAGAGAGAGCTTCGAGAAGGACCCGGGCAAGTATGTCGGAGCGGGTGTTACCCGGCCAGACTAGCCGGCGTTCACTCTCCCGATGGCATCAAGGCTTGTGATCGGAATTGCAATCCTCGGGTTCATGGCCGCGTGCCAGCTGCCCGGGCAGGCCACCTGCAACAACACCATGATCGACTGGGTCAACTTCATCCAGGTGGGCTCGACCCAGTACGTCTCTGGACCTGAGCTCGAAACTGCCCTTCAGGAGAGCGATCTTGGCCCGGTCTACGCCCACGTCAAGTTCAAGGTCAACGGCAATGTCTGTGACCCCCACTACAAGCTCAAGGATGGCGACGCCGCGTTCCTGGACCCCGGAACGGCCATCTACGAGATCAAAGGCCACCCAACCTCAGAGGAGCTGGCGGCGAAATTCAACGGAACTCTCGTGGTCTATAGACCAATGAGGCCGGCCAGCTAGGACCTCGCGCCTTCGCGCGCCCCACTCCTTCAATATGGACGCCGTGCCCAAGGTCACCTTCGTCGGTGCGGGCAGCGCCGTCTTCGCCCGCCAGCTGATGACCGACATCCTTGCGATTGATGGGCTCGAGCAGGGCGTTTTCGCGCTGGTCGATGTGGACCCAGGCAGGCTCGACCTCGCGCGCCAGATCGGAGAGAAGCTCGTGGAGCTTTCGGGTAAGCGGTGGAAGGTGCAGGCATCGACGGATCGAGGTGACGTCATCGCTGGCAGCGATTACGTCATCAACTCGATCGAGGTCGCCGGTCTCAAGCATGTGCGCGCCGATTACGACATCCCGAAACGCTACGGGGTGGACCAGTGCATCGGCGACACCATCGGGCCCGGAGGCATCTTCAAGGCTCTCCGCACGGGGCCGGTCTGGCTCGAGATCGTGGCGGACGTTGCGCGCCTGGCCCCAAAGGCGGTCGTCCTCAACTACACGAACCCGATGTCCATCCTCACCCTGGCCGCAGCGCGCGCCGTCGACCTAGAGGTGGTCGGGTTGTGTCACAGCGTCCAGGGCACATCGCGCCAGCTGGCGACCTACCTCGACATTCCGTATGACCGGCTCACCTGGCGCTGCGCGGGGATCAACCACAACGCGTGGTTCACGACCCTCGAGCGTGAAGGCGAAGACCTCTATCCGCTTCTGCGCGAGCGTGCGAAGATCCCCGCCATTTACGAGCAGGATCCCGTGCGGTTTGAGGTGATGCTGCACCTGGGCGCTTTCGTCACCGAATCGAGCGGCCACTTTTCCGAATACGTGCCGTACTTCCGTAAGCGCCCCGACCTGCTGACGAAGTACACCCGCGCTGGTTACCTCGGTGAGAGCGGGTTTTATGCGAACAACTGGCCGGATTGGCGTCGAGCCAACGACGAGCTGATCGCATCCATGCTGCGCGGCGAGACACCCGTTCCGACCCGTCGCAGCCACGAGTATGCAGCGACCATCATCGAGGCCATCGAGCTCGGTCGAGATGCGTCGATCCACGGCAACGTGCAGAACCGCGGCGCGATCGAGAACCTGCCGGACGGATGCGTGGAGGTCGAGTGTCGGGTGAGCCGGGGTGGCCTGGAGCCGCTGCGTTTCGGCCCGCTGCCGGAGCAGCTCGCCGCTTTGAACCGTTCGCACATGGCCGTGCACGAGCTGGTGGTCCAGGCGCTGATGGATCGCGACCGCCAGAAAGCCAAGTACGCCCTCATGCTGGATCCACTGACCGCGGCGGTCTGCTCGTTGGAAGAGATCGACCGGCTGTTCGACGAGATGTGGGAGGCCGAGAAAGAAAGCCTAGGGGCTTTCGATAGCTAATTCCCTCTCCCCATCGGGGAGAGGGCTAGGGAGAGGGGGCTTAGGCTGCTAGGCCACTGCTCTCCCGAAGGAGCGGGCGCCGATCACGATCGCCACGATCGAGAGGATCAGCATGATGGCTACACCCTTGGTGACGCTCGGGTCGCTGATCTGGTCGCGAAATACAGCGCGGGCGGCGTCGACCGCGTAGGAGAGCGGATTCGCGGCCGCGATGTTGCGCAGCCACTGAGGCGCCAGGCCAAGCGGAAGCAGCACTCCTGACAGCAACAGGATCGGAAGGGTGGCGGTGAAGACGATCGACGCATAGATGTTCTCTTCGCGCGCCGCCAGCGCCACCGCGTACGAGATCGATGCCGTGAGCAGGCCGATCAACGCGATCAACGCAAGCGTGATGACGACTCCGATCGGGTGGATGCTCAGGCCGAACGGCAGGGAGATCAGGATCAGGATCAGCGACTGCACGACGATCGACAGCATGTCGCGAAGAGCGCGCCCGAGCAAAAGGGCTACGCGACTGACCGGCGTGACGCGGAGGCGCTCGATCACACCCGCCCTCAGCTCAGCGATGAGGCTGAAGCCGACTCCGGCAGCGCCGAACATGCCGAGCTGGACGAGCAAGCCGGGCACAAAGACGTTGTAAGCCCCACCCGGCGGGAAGCCCTGCACCTTGGCGATTGACCCGAGCAGGGGTGCGAACAGGACGAGGTAGATCACCGGCTGCAGCACGCCAAGCGCCACCCATGCTGGGTTGCGGATGAAGAGGCCGAAGTAGCGGCCGAACACGAGCCACGTGTCGCGCGCAAGCTTCATGCGGCGGTTTCCCGCAGCGAGCGCCCGGTCTGGCGGAGGAAGACGTCGTCCAGGCTCGGCCGGTGGAGCCCGATCGTGACTAACGTAAGACCCGCTCCGTCGAGCAGCCTGAGGATGGCAGGCATCGCCACCTCTCCACGGTCCACATATAAAAGGACGAAGCCTTCGTCGAGCTTGGCCTCTCTCACGAAAGGCTGGTCTTTCAGCACATCGAGCGCCCGCTGCTGGTCGCCGGCGACGGTGAGCGTCACCACATCGCCGGCGACCGCGCGCTTCAGCTCCTCAGGCGTGCCCTCGGCGACGATCTTCCCGTAGTCGATGATCGCGATCCGGTCGCACAGGGCGTCTGCCTCATCGAGGTAGTGGGTGGTGAGAAACACGGTCGTTCCCCGGTCGTGCATCCGGCGCACCTCGTCCCAGACCCGAGCGCGGCTCTGCGGGTCGAGGCCCGTCGTCGGCTCGTCGAGGAATAGGAGCTGTGGGTCGTGCACCAGGCCGAGCCCGATGTCGAGGCGCCGTTTCTGCCCGCCTGAGTAGGTGCCTGCCTTGCGGTCGGCGCAGACCTCCAGCTCGAGCATCGTGATCAGCTCAGCAGCCCGCTTGCCGGCCTCGGCGACTGACATCCCGTAAAGGCGTCCCTGAAACACCAGCTCGGTCCGCCCGGTGATCTCGCGGTCAGAGCCGCCGGCCTGGCCGACGTAGCCGATGCGCTCCCGGATCTGGGCGGGCTGGGTGAGCAGGTCGCAGCCTGCCACGCTGGCGCTCCCTCCACTTGGCGGCATCAGTGTGGCGAGCATCCGAAGCGTCGTGGTCTTGCCCGCGCCGTTGGGGCCCAGGAAGCCGAAGATCTCGCCCTTGCGCACGGTCAGATCGACCCCGGCAACCGCCTCGACGACCCGCTTGCGTGACTTGAACACGCGCCTGAGCCCGCGAGTCTGGATGACTTCGTCCACCCGGGTACTTTAGTTGGCTCCCATAGGGTGACTTATGAGCCGGTGCCCGGGGGGCTCTCCTCGGGCCCAAAT
>Ga0209488_10004497_pt1 | contig 10877 bp, 13 predicted proteins | sample Rivendell_Oct201_8_FD_188349 | JGI IMG/M metagenome (GOLD analysis project Ga0209488, IMG submission 188349) | Vadose zone soil microbial communities from the Eel River Critical Zone Observatory, Northern California, USA -... | ecosystem: Environmental > Terrestrial > Soil > Vadose zone >... | reverse complement strand
GGTGAATTTAGTGTCGAGGTTGACGCCGAGGCCGTTGACGATGGTGATAATCGCCAGCGCAATGCCGGCGGCAATCAGACCGTACTCGATAGCGGTGGCACCGGACTCATCCTTCACGAAACGCGCAAAAAGTTTAGACATGTTTACCCCTGGTGATGCGAGGAGACCAGTTTCATAGCAGCCACTAGTTGCACTAGAGTTAATTCAATCGTTCAAATGCCCTGAACGAAAGCTCAAGAGAGACCAATGACAACCGTTTGGATTTACGTCGATACGACCAAGGACGTTGGCGGCCGCCCTTGGCGTGCCATGAAGCGAAGCACGGACCGTTTCGTCGCGCCTAATGCTGCGCGAGAGCACTTCTGCAGCGGGCTTTAAGTCGGCATGGCGGCGGGCGCGGGCCAAGGCCGGGATCACGAAATTCCGCAATCACGATCTGCGCCACGCCTTCGGGACCGCGCTCTATGAAGAGACCGGCGACATCTATGCGGTGCAGAACGCCATGGGCCACGCCGACGTTACGACCACGATGCGCTACGTTCACCGTCGTCAAGCCACGGTCAACGAGGCCATTGCCGAGATCGCGAAAAACCGACTGCGAAAGGTCCAAAAAACTAGCGGCCAGAAGGGCGGCCAAAAGAGTCCCCCGACAAGTCGCCGCCAGCTCCTAAAATTCTAACAAAAGCGTTGCGGCGCAGGGCTAACTTTCATCGTGAGCCCTGCTCTGGGAGACTAGGGGTCGGAGGTTCAAATCCTCTCGCTCCGACCATTTTTTCAACGATTGATCGCATTTGGTCCGCGGCCAGAAGCCGAGAACCCATACGGCAATAACGGTCCCCGAACACGGTCAGGCCGCCGATGGTCGAGTCCGTCGGCAAGGCCGCGCCATCCGCGTTGGCCTCAAGACCAAATCGAGCGCGCGTTCGACGCTATCGTTTTTGACAGCAGCGGATGTCGGAAGCGCGCCAAACGCCAGATAGATGTGAGTTCCCTACGTCGGCGCTGGCAACAGCAACGCCCTCGCCACTACGATGCGAATCGCAGTAGCGGGGATTCGTCGATGGGGTTGCGTTGGATTTGCATTTTGGTGGTTTTGCTTGGCGCGCCATCTTTCGCTTATGCGGGTGAGAGGTCCAGCGTGCTGCGCCGTGTTTCCTGTTCGATGGTCCGCCTTTATGTAGCAAAATACAGCGCACCGGCGGCGGAGCAGTGGGCCCGGAGCAAGGGCGCAACCGACTCGGAGATCGACGCGGCGCGTCGTTGCCTGAGCGCCGACACCGTGCGCGCAGCCAGGGCCCCGACAAGACCGCTTGCGCTCGGCTCCTACGGCTGGTGACCGGCGCGGCTTTTCCGCCTTTCAGCGTTGCTGGGAGGCGCATTTTGTGCCCCAGGAACCGAAAAACAGAAATCCACCAGCGTTGCAGCTCATCCGGCAATGATGAGCGCCGCAGCATTCGTTCGGTCCGAGAATTCTGGGAACGGTCAACCGCCACGGCAATGGAGGAAAGTCATCGTGGACACCGCAAGCCGGCACTCAAGCTGACTGCGTCAGGTACCCGACCGACACCCAGGCCCGGCCGTCTTAGATTCTCGCCATGGTCCGAAACACGAATCAGGCAGCGAGTGAGACGGCCGATCTTCTGGCGAAAATCGCGCGCTGCCGCCGTTTGGCGGATGAAATTGTCGACACCAGCACTGTTCAAAAATTGATGGCTTTAGCCGCCGAGTATGAGCGGCAACTTCGCCTCGACGTAGCTTCGGAAGGAATGGTCAAGACAACCCAGGAATGAACCGGATGAAATTCTTATCCAGTGCAGCGCTCGCCAGTTTCATTCTTCTTCTTGCCGATCAGGCGTTCAGCGATGGGCGCTACTATCGCACCGGCACCAAGATTTTGCGCGAAATGGCTGGGACGTTGGGCCTGCGCCTTTAGGTCAGTCGTACAGGGCCTGGTCGATCGACGTGCGGGCCGGGAACGGTCGGCACCGCGAAAATTCCCGGCGCACGGACAACGCGGCCTTGACAACGCCGCTCCGCGTTTTCGCGCCTCAATGCTTCAACTGGATCGCAGCCTCGACATCCAGTAGTCTTTGCCCCAACCGGTCGAAGAAAGCACCGGACTACGGGAGGACTGCCCATGAAAGTGCGCCCCACTGGCGTGATACCGCCGATGACAACGCCGTTCGCCAACGACGGCGAGATCGATCTCAAGCTGGTTGCGCCGCAGGTCGACTGGCTGATCGGCGCCGGCAGCCACGGCATGGCGGCCGGCGGCTCGACGGGGGAGGGACATACGCTCGATCACGAAGAGTATCGCGACCTGATTGCGGCTACAGTGGAAGCCGCCAGGGGCCGGGCGCCGGTGATTGCCGGCATCATCGTCGACTCCACCCGCGACGCGATCCGGCGCGGCAGACTGGTGCGCGACATGAACGTCGCCGCGTTGCAGGTGACGCCGGTGCACTACTTGTTCAAGCCGGACGAGCAGGCCATGGTCGATCATTTTCGCCGCATGGCGGACGAGACGGGCATGCCGATCATCATCTACAACGTCGTGCCATGGTCGTATCTGTCGCCCGCGCTGCTTGCCCGCATCATGAACGAGGTCCCGCTGGTGGTCGGCGTCAAGCAGAGCGCGGGCGACCTAAAACTGTTCGCCGATCTCATGATGATGGCGCCGGACAAGCTGATCTACAGCGCGGTGGATGCGCTGATGTACCCTTCTTATACGCTCGGCGCACACGGATCGATCGCCGCGATCCTGAGCGCCGCGCCGCACGCGTCGGTGGCGCTCTGGGACGTGGTCAAGGCCGGCAACCACGCCCGGGCGCTGGAGCTACACAAAAAACTGCTGACGCTGTGGAATGCGATCGTGTCGGATAATTTGCCAGCCTGCACGCGCCATGCGCAGACCCTGCAAGGGCTGCCAAAAACTTTCTCCCGCGCGCCGATGCCTGAGGCTTCGCCGGCACAACAGGCCGCAATCCGATCTGCGCTCGCGGGACTGGGCGCGCTGGCGGGCGAGCGCATCCAGGCGGCGGAATAGATCGCCGCACGACGAATACGACAGAGAAGATCACACAGGAAAGGTCGACGATCCCAATGAAGGATTTTGCCGGAAAGATTGCCGTCATCACCGGGGGCGGCACGGGCATGGGCCGCGAGCTGGCGCGCCAGCTGGTTGCCGAAGGCTGCAACGTCGCAATGTGCGACGTCTCCGCCGAGGCAATGGCCGAGACCAAGCGGCTGTGCGAGATGGAAAGGCTGCCGCAGGGGCTGCGCGTCACCACCCATATCGCCGATGTCGCGATCGAAGACCATCTCGAGCGATTTCGCGACGAGCTGATCGAGCAGCAGGCGACCGACAAGATCCATTTGCTGTTCAACAACGCCGGCATCGGCGGCGGCGGCAGCCTGTTCACCAACACCAGGGAGCAGTGGGAAAAGACCTTCAACATCTGCTGGGGCGGCGTCTATCTCGGCGTCCGCACCTTCCTGCCGCTTCTGATGAAGGCCGATGAGGGCCACATCGTCAATACGTCAAGCGTCAACGGGTTCTGGGCTTCGGTCGGCATGGGCGTGGCGCACACCGCCTACAGCGCTGCGAAATTCGCGGTGAAGGGATTTTCCGAAGCGCTGCTCAACGACCTCCGGCTGAACGCGCCGCACATCAAATGTTCGGTGGTGATGCCCGGCCATATCGGCACCTCGATCGTTTCCAATTCCCGCAAGATCCAGAACGGCTCGGAGTCGGATCGCCTGAGTGAGAACGAAATTTTGGCGACGCGGCAGCGGCTGAAAGGCATGGGCATCGACACTGGGCCGATGTCGGACGAGGACGTCCAGAAGATCGCGCTCGACCGCGCACGGATTTTTCGCGATGAAGCTCCCACCACAGCGGCGGCCGCGGCCAAAATCATCCTCGACGGCGTCAAGGCGGAGCGCTGGCGCATTCTCGTCGGCGACGACGCTCACAGACTCGACGAGCGCGTGCGGCAAACGCCGGAGCGGGCCTACGAGACGGAATTTTACCAGAGTTTTGCCAAAGAGGTCGGCTGGCGGATCGGCTGACGTTATCCTTTTCGGACCATGCTCTACCTCCTCGCCACGCGCTGGCGCGATCCCGGCCGGTAGGCGAGGCGGGTGTGGCCGGAGCAATAGGGCATGCCGTCGAGCGGCGGGTTGCCGCAAAAGCAGAAATCGGCGGCGCCCGGCGTGCTGATCGGCCAGCGGCAGCGCTCCTTGCTCAATTCGAACAGCGAGCAGCGCTGCGCGCTGACGACCGGCGCGCCATCTTCGGCCTGCTCTTCGTCGTAGAGCGCCTGCAGCATCCGATACTGAAGCCTCGGGACCGATCTCGCGCCGCGCGCTTTGGCAGGCTTTTTCGGGCGCGGTTCGGCGCCGGGCTTGCCGCGCGTCAAATTCATCCGGGACAGCTTGCCGATCACGGCGTTGCGGCTGACGCCGATGCTGACGGCGATCTCGCGACAGGAGAGGCCGGCTTCGAAATGAATTTTCAGGCGTTCGACGCGTTCTGTGGTCCAGGTCGGTAAATTCTCAAACATATGGGCGGTCCCAGTTCTTGGTGAGCCGCCGCGTTCTGTCCTGTCCCGTCAGGGCGCCTTGCCGTTGTCGCGGATTGACAGCAGCCCATCCTTGATGGCGAGCCGAATGCCTTCCTCGATCAGGGTCCTCGCAACGCCGGGAACGCTTGTGCCGTGGGTGCCCTGTTTCACCAGTTTCTCGAGATAGGTGATGGTCGAGAGCGCCAACGTGACCGGAACGCGGTCGGTTTCGGCTTTTTCTGTAGCCATGGGGAACGCTAACTTTTAATCGGTGTACTGAAAAGTATCTATATAGACTCTATTAAGCATCGCCATGGCGAGTCAACCGGCCTGTCATCGATCGCCTATCCGATTGGAAAGACGTCGAAAAATCAGCGACAGCAGCGCGCGGCATGGCCGGGCATGCAGGGCGACGACCAGACGTCCGCAAAAACATCCGTTCCTTGCCCTCAATTCCGATTGCTTCGCCCCGTTCGCAATGACGATGATTGGACGCCGCAGTTCGGGGTTTTGGGGGCAATGACGGTAACGAACGGTCTCTACGCAATTCAGACCGAGATGACGGAGGGTGGGCGCGGCCATGCCACCGGCGTCATCATGCTGCTCGACGGCAAGATCGCCGGCGGCGACTCGCATTTCTATTACACCGGCTCGTATTCGGCGAAGAACGGCAAATGGCGCGGCGAGTTGACGACGAACCAGCACACCAAATCGGTTGGCGTGCTGCCGCTGTTCGGCGGACGCGAAGTCACGTGCGGTTTCACAGGCAGCTATTCCGCCGACGCCGCGGAAGCGAATGGATCGGCGCTGGTCGGAAAGACCAGCGTGCGGTTTCAGGCGAAGCTGACGCTGCTGTCGGGGCTGTGATTCTTCATTTCAAATTTCGTTGCGCCGGCTGAAAGAACTCATGGTGAGGAGTGCGACGTCAACCGTGCACCACCGACTTCGCGATCATGCAGTGAATGCCTTTTGAGCCGTTCACGGTCTGCGTGACGCGCAAATCCGCGGCCAGGCTGCAAAGCGTGTAGGCATCCTCGCGCGACAGGTTGCGCTTTTCGCCTAACAACACGATCATGTCGCGCAGCGCGCGGACCACGCATTGGTCGAGGTCGGGGTCCATCGCCATCGTCATGTAGTGATCTGGCGTTTCGGCGCGCGGATAGTCCAGCCGCAAATCCCTACGCAGCGTCAGGCGGAAGCGGCCCTGCAGCGCGGTCTCGATCGCGGTGACGCAGACCTCGCCGTCACCCTGCACACCGTGGCCGTCGCCGCAGGAAAACAGCGCGCCCGGCACGAACACCGGAAGAAAAAGCTTGGCGCCGGCGCCCAACTCCTTGTTGTCGAGGTTGCCGCCCATCGCGCGCGGGATCAGCGAGGTGATGCGGCCCCAGGTCGGCGGCGGCGACACGCCCATCACGCCAAAAAAAGGTTTGAGCGGCAGGTCGAGGCCCCAGGGCAGGCGGCCGACCATGCGCTCGCGGTCGAGGGGAATGTTAAGCAGTCGAGATTCATGGAAATCGTCCGGCAGGGTGCCGGCGAGCGGACGGATCAGGTTGTAACCCCAGTCCTGCCTGAGCTTGACATCGAGAATGTCGACTTCGAGCACGTCGCCGGATGCGGCGCCTTCGACCGCGATCGGGCCGGTCAGGATGTGACCGGGCACCATGCGCTCGTTCTGGGCGTGGATATCGGCAAGCTCGGGCGGGACGTGAAACCGGCTGCGATCCGGGACCACATCCGGGCCGCCGCTGACGGTATCGACTGTGATCTCATCGCCGCTCCTGATGGTGAGAACGGGCTTTAGCTTCGCCTCGAAAAAACCCCAGTGGCAGGTTTCGGGGCTGGATTGCAGGTGATGATGTGTCATGACGGTCTTTGGATTGGCACACGGGCAGCGTATGACGCTGTACCAGACATTGCGCGGGGCTTCTCTTGTTTTTTGTGATTTCCAAAACGCTCGGCATCATGCTGTTGCCGACGAATTTCATGATCGGCCTGGGACTGATTGGCGTGATGCTGCTGGCGACGCGATGGCGGCGTCTCGGCCGCAGGCTGATGATCGTCTCATTGGCGTTGCTTGCGATCTGTGCCTGGTCGCCGCTCGGAAAGCTCCTGCTTTATCCGCTGGAGACGCGTTTCCCGGCCTGGGATGCGTCGAAAGGCGCGCCCGACGGCATCATCGTACTGGGTGGACCGATCGATGCCGACCTTTCGGTAGCCCATGGCACGGCCGTCCTGAGCGCCGCGGGAGACCGGATTGTCGCAACCGCCGCGCTTGCGCATCGCTATCCGCGGACGCGCGTGCTCTATACCGGCGGCAGTGCGAATTTGCTTTCGAACGACGCGAAGGAGGCGGACTTCGCCGCGGATCTGTTCGAGAACCTCGGCATCGCCCGCTCGCGCCTGGTGATGGAACGCAGCTCGCGCAACACGCTGGAGAATGCCGAATTCTCCAAGGCGCTCGTCAATCCAAAACCCGGCGAACGATGGCTGATGGTCACCTCGGCCTTCCACATGCCGCGCGCCGTCGGCCTGTTCCGCAAGGCCGGCTTTTCGGTGGAAGCCTATCCCGTGGACTGGAAGCTCGGCAGAGGCGCAGAACTCTTCACCTTTTTCAACCTCGCCGGCGATGGATTGTCCCGCACCGATACCGCGGTCCGCGAATGGATGGGTCTTTTCGCATATTGGGCCGCCGGCAAGACCGACGGGTGGCTGCCCGGTCCAATTCCGAAATAAACCGCTGTCGCAACGGACATGCAATCCGGCTAGAATTGAAGGAACGGCACACGTTTGACCCGCCGGTCTGGGAGTTCACGCCATGCAACAACAAACAGCTCCGGAACAGCTGGATTTCGCCGGCATGGTGGCTGACCTGAACAATCTGTTGCGGCTGAAGACCACCGTGATCGGCATGAAAATGTTCGCCACCGTCGAAGAGATGACGGCGATCCCAAAGATCCGCCGTCCGACTGCAACCCACACCACCGACCAGATCGTCAGCATGGCGTCGCGCCTCGGCTGGACCGTCGGCATCACCGCCGACGATCTCGTAGGCAGCCAGTGCCGCGCCGTGATCGGGCTCGCGCCGCAGGACGAAAAATGGCTCGGCGGGGAATCCTATGTCGGCGTCTGGCATGGCACGGCGGAGGATGCGCGCAAGCGCCAGGAGGCGCTCGATGTCGTCGCCTACGGCCAATACAAGGCGCTGGCGGTGAGCCCGCTCGCCAGCGGCCGGCTCAATCCGCCGGATATCTGCCTCGTCTACGCCACGCCCGGCCAGATGATTATCCTGATCAACGGCCTGCAATACACCGGCTACAAGAAATTCGAATGGGGCGTGGTCGGCGAGACCGCCTGCGCGGATTCCTGGGGCCGCGCGCTGAAAACTGGCGAGCCCAGCCTGTCATTGCCCTGTTTTGCCGAGCGCCGCTATGGTGGCGTGCCGGATGAGGAGATGCTAATGGCTCTGTCGCCTTCGCATCTGGCCAAGGCGATCACGGGGATGAAGCAACTGGCCAAAAACGGCCTGCGCTATCCGATCGCGCCCTACGGCATTCAGAGCGACGTGCGCGCCGGCATGGGCGTGTCCTACGCCAAAAAGTAGACGAGACCGTCATTGCGAGGAGCGAAGGGACGAAGCAATCCCGTGTGCTAGCCGAAGACTGGATTGCTTCGCTTCGTTCGCAATGACGGAAAACCAACAGATCACCTCGAGGAATTGAATAATGGCTTCGTCGAAGTTCGACATCGTTGTCTATGGCGCAACCGGTTTCACCGGCCGGCTGGTCGCGGAATATCTTGCCAGCCGTTACAAGGGCGACGGCAATCTGAAATGGGCGATGGCCGGCCGCAGCAAGGACAAGCTTGCATCCGTGCGCGATGCGATTGGAGCGGCGGCCGATACGCCGCTGATCGTCGCAGACGCCAGCGATCCCGCGTCGGTGAAGGCGATGGTCGAGCAGACCAAATCGGTGATCACCACCGTCGGCCCGTATCAGCTCTATGGCTCCGAGTTGATGGCGGCCTGCGTGGCTGGTAGCACTGATTACTTCGATCTCTGCGGCGAGCCGGTCTGGATGCGGCAGATGATCGACAAGCATGAAGCCGCGGCGAAGGCGAGCGGCGCACGCATCGTGTTTTCCTGCGGTTTTGATTCGATCCCGTTTGAACTCGGCGTGTTCTGTGCGCAGGAGCATGCCAAGAAGGTTTTCGGCACGCCGGTCAGTCGCATCAAGGGCCGCATCCGCGCCATGAAGGGGACGTTCTCCGGCGGCACCGCCGCAAGCGCCCGCGCGTCATTCGCCGCGGCGGCGAAAGACCTGAGCCTGGTTGCCATGTTCCAGGATCCCTTCGTACTCACGCCTGGCTTCGAAGGTCCGAAGCAGCCAAAAGGTAACAAGCCGCTGCTGGATGAGGATATGGGCTCGTGGACGGCGCCGTTCATTATGGCGACCATCAACACCCGCAACGTGCATCGCTCCAACATGCTGATGAATTTTCCGTACGGCAAAGACTTCGTCTATGACGAGATGATCCTGACCGGTCCGGGAGAGCAGGGCGAAGCCAACGCCAAACGCGTCGTCGCCGCCGTCAATGCCGAGCGAATGGGCGCCACGGACGGGCCGAAGCCGGGCGAGGGCCCGTCGAAAGAGGAGCGTGAGAACGGCATGTACGACCTGCTGTTCGTCGCGATCGGACCCGACGGCAAGCAGGCGCGCGCTGCGGTGAAAGGCGATCGCGATCCCGGCTACGGATCGACCTCCAAGATGATCTCGGAGTGTGCGATCTGCCTGTTGCGCGATACGCCGGACGTCGCAGCCGGAATCTGGACGCCAGGCGCGGCAATGGGTCACAAGCTGATCAAGCGGCTTGTCGATCACGCCGGCCTGACGTTTGTGGTTGAAAAGTAGGTCTGTTTTTCCAGCATCATCTTTTCGGAAATCAGAGTATGTATTCGTCGAAATTCGACATCGTTGTCTATGGCGCAACTGGCTTCACCGGCGAGCTCATCGCGGAATATCTCGCCGCGCATTACAGGGGCAACGGCAATCCAAGATGGGCGATGGCTGGGCGCAGCAAGGACAAGCTCGCCTCGGTGCGAGAAGCGATCGGCGCCCCTGCCGATACCGCGCTGATCGTCGCGGACGCCAGCGATCCCACCTCGCTGAAGGCGATGGTTGGACAGACCAAGTCCGTGATCTCGACCGTCGGTCCGTATCAGCACTACGGCTCCGAACTACTTGCGGCCTGCGTAGCGGCCAGCACGGATTACTTCGACCTCTGCGGCGAGCCGGTATGGATGCGGCAGATGATCGACGCGCACGAGACGGCGGCGAAAGCGAGCGGCGCACGCATCGTGTTTTCCTGCGGCTTCGATTCGTTGCCGTTCGAGCTCGGCGTGTTCGCTGTTCAGGAAGAGGCGAAGAAAGCTTTTGGCACTCCGGTTGCTCGCGTCAAAGGCCGGATCCGCGACATGAAGGGCACGTTCTCCGGTGGTACCGCCGCGAGCACATGGGCGTCGTTTGCGGCCGCCGCGCAAGACCTCAGTCTGGTCGCCCTATTGAAGAATCCATTTTCACTGACGCCGGGCTTTGAGGGTCCGAAGCAGCCGAGAGGTAACAGGCCGCTGTTGGACCAGGATTTGGGCTCGTGGACGGCGCCCTTTGCGATGGCAACCGTCAACACACGCAACGTGCATCGCTCCAATATGCTGATGAACTTTCCGTACGGCAAAGACTTCGTCTATGACGAGATGGTTTTGACGGGCCCCGGAGAACAGGGCGAAGCCAACGCCAGAAAACTGGTCGCGGCCGTCAACGCCGAGAAGATGGGCGGCGCAGGTGGGCGGAAGCCGGGCGAAGGCCCTTCGAAGGAAGAACGCGAGTCAGGTCTTTACGACCTGCTGTTCGTCGCGATCGGACCCGACGGCAAACAGGCGCGCGCTGCGGTGAAAGGCGATCGCGATCCCGGCTACGGATCGACGTCAAAAATGATCTCGGAATGTGCGATCTGCCTGTTGCGCGATACGCCGGATGTCGCAGCCGGAATTTGGACGCCAGGCGCGGCAATGGGTCACAAGCTGATCAAGCGGCTTGTCGATCACGCCGGCCTGACATTTACCGTCGAGCAGTAGCGCTAGGCGGCGTGCCGGGGATCGTAGGCATACATCCAGTTCATCCCCTTGGCCGTGACCGGAAGCAACAGCTTGAGCATCCGGTCGCGGATCCATGCGCCGGTCGGGCTGAATTTGCGCTTGCTGTTGCCGTTGCGGCGGGCCAGCGCGACGATCTTTTCCGCACGCGCACGGCGCTC
>Ga0209488_10004496_pt1 | contig 10878 bp, 6 predicted proteins | sample Rivendell_Oct201_8_FD_188349 | JGI IMG/M metagenome (GOLD analysis project Ga0209488, IMG submission 188349) | Vadose zone soil microbial communities from the Eel River Critical Zone Observatory, Northern California, USA -... | ecosystem: Environmental > Terrestrial > Soil > Vadose zone >... | reverse complement strand
GACACTAGCAACTTTATGATTCTAGTGCCGCTTTTGAACCCGAAGTTCGCAACCGTGCCCGCCGCGAAATCGTGCGAACTTCGGGTTCGCGGCACTAGCTCACATGCGACACACCCGCCTGCGCGTACGCCGCAGGGACGGTCGTCGCTGCAGCACAACGACTTTCGCTGATTCGGAACCCCGATGCGCCTAATTTCTCTGAGAAATCCGGGCTAGTGTCCCTTAGATTCCGAAGTTCGCACACACTTCGCGGCGACCTCTGGTGCGAACTTCGGAATCTAAGGGACACTAGCAGCTTTATGATTCTAGTGCCGCTTTTGAACCCGAAGTTCGCAACCGCATTCGCCGCGAAGTGTGTGCGAACTTCGGGTTCGCGGCACTAGAGCATTATCGTTTCGGATTGAATCGTAGACTCCGTCATGGCCGGGCTTGTCCCGGCCATCCACGCCTTTGTTCTTGCTGATGCCGTCAAGACGTGGATGCCCGGCACAAGAGTTTACACTCGGGCCGGCCGAAGGCCGGACCCGGGTGCCGGGCATGACGGAGCACGTGGTTCAAGTTGACCAGATCACGCTCTAGTTAGCCGACGTGAAGCTGCGCGGTGTGCTGGGCGTGGTCGAGAATCGCGGTCACGACGTCGCCGGCATGCACGTTGTCGAGATGCGCGAGCGAGACGTACTGGTTGGGCGTGTTGGTCCCCTGCACGTCGACCGCGAGCGTCGAGGAGGTGCCGTTGGCGTCGTGGGTCACCTGGATCAGGTCGGTGGCCTTCTGCCCGCTGCCGAACGCCTGGTCGAGCAGCGCCGAAAGATCGACCTTGTCGCCCTTCTGGTTGCTGTAATCGAGGATGTCGGCGAGCACCGGCGGCGTCCCTTGGGCGGCGGCGAGGTCGCCGGTGCCGAGCACGAACTGGTCGGCGCTCGTCACCTTGATGTCCTCCAGCACTAGGCGGTCATCAGTTTCTTGATCATGCGATCGAAGCGGCTGCCGGCGACCGTCACCGTGTCGAGCAGCGCCATGTCGATCTCGTCCTCGCTCGCGACCGTAGCCTTGCCGTAGCCGAGCTGCTGCACGGTGCTGCGCATGCGGATCGACAGGAACATGGCTATGGCGCGGTAGAGCCGCGCCGCGAAGGCCGAGTCAGCGTCAAGCTTTGCGTTCAACGTGCTGCGTGGCACGTGCAGCACGTGGCTCGGCTCGACCACGACCACGGTGGCGGACGGCGGGCTCTCGTCGACAAGCGAAATCTCACCCAGCATCTCGCCCGAGCCGAGGCTCGCGACTTGGCCGACGCCCTCGACCTCAACGTTGACCTTGCCGTCGAGCACGAACATCAGCGAGTCGATCGCGCCGCCCTGCTTGATCAGCACGTCGCCCGACACATGCTTGGTGCGCTTGCCGGTCTGCGCGATCCAGTCGACATCTTCATCGGAGAGCCGGCTGAGAATGTAGAGCACCTTGCGCATGAACCACCTCAAATGAGCTGTCTGCGGGCGAACTCGGCGAACGGCCCGCGCGCCTTGACGAGCTCGTCATAGGTGCCGGCCTGAACCACTTTGCCCTTTTCGAACACGAAAATGCGATCGGCCTGGCGCACCGTGCTCAGCCGGTGCGCGATGACAATGCGGGTGACCGCAAGCCGCGACAGGCTCTGCGTGACGATCGCCTGGGTGACGTTGTCGAGCGCGCTCGTGGCTTCGTCGAGCAGCAGGATGCGCGGCTTGCCGACCAGAGCGCGCGCGATGATCAGGCGCTGCACCTGGCCGCCGGAAAAAGCCGCGCTCGCCTCGGTCACCACCGTGTGCATGCCCATCGGCAGCGCGCGGATCTCTTCTTCAATGCCGGCCTGCCGCACCGCCTCCCAGGCGGCGTCCATGGTGCCGTTGAAGCTGCCCATGATGTTCTCGAACAGCGTGCCGGGGAACAGCCTGCCGTTCTGCAGCACCACGCCGATCTGCCGCCGCACCAGCTCGGGATCGAGATGGCGCAGGTCCTGGCCGTCGTACTGGATGGTGCCCTGCATCGGCTGGTCGAGCCCGAGCAGCAGCCGCATCATGGTGGACTTGCCGGAACCGGAGGCGCCGACGATGGCGATGAACTGGCCGGCGGCGACGTTGAGCGACACGCCGCCGAGCGCAAAGGCCTCGGCGCCGGGATAGCGGAACGCCACGTTGGTCACGTCGAGCGCGCCCGAAAGCTTGCCGGGATCGCGCTTGAGCGCCGATTGCTCGGGCACGGCTTTAAGCAGCGGCGCCGCGCGTTGCCAGGACGTGTCCAGCCCGACGGCTGCGCCGACGTTGCGCACGAGCTGGATCGAGTTGGCATAGAAGGCGGCGTAGGCCCAGACGAAGGCGATGAAAGCGCCGGTGGAGAAGTTGTCAGTGGGAAGCAGGCTGATCAGTAAGAACATGCCGGCAAACGAGGTCACTTCGACCGTGACCAGCAGCGTCTCGAACACGGTGCTGATCTTGCGCGCCTTATGCGAGCGTTTGCGCATCTCGGCGAAGTCGATGCCCCAGTGCGCGAAGGCGCGGGTCTCCGAGCCGGTGGTGCGCAGCACGGTGAGCGCCTGGATGAGCTGGAACACGATGTTGAAAATGTCGGAGGTGAGCTGCTCGCCCTTGCGCTGGGCGTCGCGCTGCTGCCAGGCGAAGATCGCCGAGAGGAAACACAGCAAGAGAAAGGCACCGAGCGCGACCGCGCCGGCCGCCGGCGCGTAGTAGAACATCAGGAAGCCGTTGCAGATGCAGAGGAACAGCGCCGGGATCGAGGTCAGCACGATGCTCGACACCGAGCGCCGCAGGCCGTCGGCCGATCCGAGGCGCAGCGCGAGATCGGCGGAGCCAAAGCGCAGCGCCGATTCCGGCAGGCGCAGGATGCGGTCCATGATCGCCGCCGGATAGTTGCCGGCCGCGCGCCCCTCCATGCGCAGCGCCGCGTGGTCGTAGGCGATGCGGAACGCGGTGGTGATGATTGCCGCCAGCAACAGGCCGATGGCGAGCTCGACGAGCTGCACGCCCTGATGCCCCGGAATGAAGCGGTCGAAGGCAAGCCGCATCGCCATCGGCGTGGCGAGGCTCAGCGCGGCGCCGGCGATGGCGGTGAGCACGGCGACGATGAGATCGTTGCGGTGCCGCTTCAGGCCGAATGTCATAAACTCCTTGAACAGCATCGGCTTGTCGGCGAACACCGGGTAGAGCATGTGCGCGGTGGGCGCGAGCTGCCCCGCCACGTCTGCATCAACTCGCGTGGTGGTGCCTGCGACCGCGTCGATCATGTCCCAGCGCCCGGTACTGGACGGCAGCAGCGCGACCGGCCGACGCTCCTCCTCGCCGAGGAAGCCGATCAGCGGACCCAAGTCCTCGCGCCACCACTCGCCACGCAAGGCGACCTGGCGCTGCCGCAGGCGCGCCGCGCGGATAGCGTCATCGACGGTCTTGGCCTTGCGGATGTGCTCGCGCGCGCGCTGCGGCAGGTCGAGGCCCACGGCTTCGGCCACGATCATGAAGGTCGCGAGCACACGCTCGTCTTCACGCGCACGGCCGCTCCAGGACGCCTTTTCGGTCTGGGCCACGTCGTGGAACGAGCCGACGACCCGTTCGGCCAGGCGCTCGCTGTTGTCCTTGCGCTCGGCTGCCTGTTTCTCGACCTGGGCCAGCCGGTCGGCGACCTGGCGCCGGATCGCCTGCAGCGCAAGCGCATGGAAGTGGCGCAGCGCGTACGGCCAAGTGGCAGTTTCAAGCGCCTGTGCCGTCGTCATAGTCTGCAGCGCGCCCTGCGTCTCGATCGAGACCCAGGTCCCGGGCGCGATCACAAGGCCGGGCTGCTTTCCGTCGATCGCGGTGCCGTCGCACCAGGTCAGGTCCAGCGCGGTGTTGTCGATCCAGGCCGCGCCGAAGCGCACGGTCACCGCCGCGCCGGCCGGCGCTGCCGGCGCTTCGCCGGGGGTGACGACCAACGCATCGGACGGCGGCACGCCCACTACCGCGCCGACGGCGCCGGAGAAGGCCGTGATCCATTGCTCAATCTGCGGAATGAGCTGCTGCCGCAACTCGGGCGTCTGGGCGAGGTTGCTCAGCGTCGAAAGCGGTAGCGGCCGCAGGACGGCCGGCTCGGTGGCGATCGCAATGAGCTGCAGGTCGTCCGGATGATCAAGCAATGGTGCGAGCACGTTGCCGGTCTTCACCTCGCACAGGAAATGCCGGCGCGAGGCCGGCGCGCCGTCGCGCAACTCGATCAGGAACACTTCGACCCGGCCGCCCTCGACGACGAAGCCGCGCTCCTTCTCGAGCACGATGCGATCGCCGGGAACGCACCGGCGCGCATCAGGAGCGATTTGCAGCGCCAGGTTCATGCGTCGGCCACCAGCTTGGCATAGAGGCCCTGCTTCTGCACGAGATCGTCGTGCCGCCCGCGCTCGGCGATGCGGCCGTGGTGCATGACCAGGATCTCGTCGCAGTCGCGCACGGCGCTGACTCGATGCGCCACCACGATGCAGGTGCAGCCGCGGCGGCGGATGTTGTCGATGATCTGCTGCTCGGAGATGGCGTCGAGCGCGCTCATCGCCTCATCCAGCACGACGACCGAACGGTCGCAGGTGAGCGCGCGCGCAATCGTCAACCGCTGGCGCTCGCCGCCGGAGAGATTGCCGCCGTTCTCGGTCAGCTTGGCCTCATAAGCGCCCGGACGGCTCGCCACGATGTCGTGGATAGCGGCGTCCTTGGCGGCCGCCACCATGCGCTCCTCCGGGATCGTCGTGTCCCACAGCGTGAGGTTGTCCTTGATCGAGCCCGACATCAGCATCGTGGTCTGGTCGACGTAACCGACCGCGGTGCGCAGCACGTCGTTGTCGATCTTCGACATCGGCGTGCCGTCGAGCAGCACTTCGCCCTTCTGCGGCACGGTCAGCCCGACCATGAGGCGGGCGAGCGTCGACTTGCCGGAGCCCGAGCCGCCGACAATGCCGACGCGCGCGCCGGGCGCCACCGTCACCGACACCTCGGTGACCTGCGGTGGCGTCACCGGCGAATAGCCGAACGAAGCGTTCTTCACCTCGAGCGCGCCGGCGAAGGCTTGCAGCTTCTGCGTCTCGCGGCCCTCGGTCAGCATCGGATCGGCCGGCTGCCGGTACACATCGCCCATGCGGTCGGCATAGCCGCGGGTTTGCTGCAGCTGAGCACCCAGCATGACGAAGCTGCCGACCGGCGCCATGAAGGATCCCATCAGCGTCTGGAAGGCGACCAGCATGCCTATGGAGATAGCTCCTTCCATGACACTGAAGCCGCCCAGCAGCACCAGCGCAATGCCGGCAGCGGTCGAGAGAAACGTCGGCGCGTTGGCGACGAGCTTTTGCGCATGCTGCATGCGCTGCTCGGCGGTGACCAGCTTGGTCTGCGCGCCGGCCCAGCGGCGGAAGAATAGGTCCTCGGTGCCGCTGGCACGATAATTGTCGAGGTTGGACAAGCCCTGCACCAGCATGCCCTGCAGCCGGGCATCGTCCTGAAGCGTGCGGCGATGCAGGTCGGAGAGCTTGCGCACCATCCATATCAAGAGCAGCAGGTTGACCAGCGCAAAGCTGACGACGATCGCGGTGAGCTTCACGTCATAGGCCAGCATCACCAGGCCGTAGACGGCGATGGTGAGGATGTTGACGATGGCGAAGCCGACGCTGCCCGAGAGGAGCCCGGTGAAGCGGTCGGCTGTGCCGGCGCGGTTGGCAATCTCGCCGGCGTTGCGCTGGGCAAAATACTGCGTCGGCAGATGCAGGATGTGCCAGAGCAGCCGCCCGTTCGACGAGACGCCGAGGCGAAGCTGCAGCCGCGCCATGAGGTATTGCTGCAGGAAGGTGAGCGTCGCCTTCACCACCGCGATGCCGGCAAGCGCCGCGATCACCCACCACAGCCAGCTCTGATATTTCGCCACTAGGACGAAATCGGTGAAGGCGCGCTGCACCCCAGGAATCAGCAGGCCCGGCAGCAGCAAGAGGAAGCCGGCCAGCACGCAGGTGGCGATGCCGCCCCAGGTGCCGTTGAGGCAGCCGGCGATGTTGGCAAGGATCGACGGCTTGACGCCGCCGCGCTCGAATTCCGCCGTCGGCTCGAAGGCCAGCGCCACGCCTGTGAAGCCCTCGTCGAACTCCTGCATGGTCATGGTGCGCGGGCCGGTCGCCGGATCGTTGATGTAGAGCTTGTTACCGTCGACGCCTTCGACGGTTATGAAGTGGTTGAAATTCCAGAACACGATCGCCGGCATCGGCAATTGCGCCAGGTCCTCCGGCTTGCGGCTGAAGCCGCGCGCCTGCAGCCCGTAGAGCTGCGCCGCTTTGACGATGTTGCTCGCCTTGGTGCCGTCGCGGTTGACCGCCGTGGCGTGGCGCAATTCCTCCAGTGGCACCCAGCGGCCGTAATAGCCGAGCACCATGCCGAGGCACGCGGCACCGCACTCGGACACCTCGTGCTGCAGTACCGTTGGCGTGCGGTGGCGCCTCATGGGAAGGTCCGGGGGGTCACTGACTGCGGCTGCTGCCGAAATATTGCCGCAGCGGCGGGATGATGAGGCTCAACAGCGGCAGGCTCGACACCACCACGTCGGCCTGGCCGAGGGTGCCGCCGTTGATCTTGGCGTCCGGCCCGCGCGACGACGACCATTTGTAGCCGCTCGGCGTATTGGCATCGCGCTCGAGCTCGACCACGACCTCGATCGGCGCGGCGTTGTTGGAGAGCGTCTGCACCAGCTGCTTGTTCTTCAGCGTGCGCATCATGCCTTCCGGCGTGGCGGGCACCTCGGCGATCGAACGCACGCGGCCCATCAGGAAGCCGTACTCCTCGCGCTTGGCGGTGGCGGGCGAGACCTGCACCGGCATGCCGAGCTTGACTCGCTTGCCCTCACCGGCCGGCACGTAGATCACGCCGAGCAGGTCGTTGCCCGCGAGGCCGACATGCTGGCTCGCCGGGATCAGCGTGAACAGCGCGGTGCCGCGATCGACCAGCTCGCCGAGGTTGACCTTGAGCTCGACCACACGCCCCGCGTAGGGGCTGGTCACCGCGGCTTCCCGCGCCAGCCGATCGGTGAACGATTCCACCTTGCGCCGCGCCGAGGCGACCTTGTTATCGAGCGCCATCAGCTCGTACTCGTCCTGCACCTTGCCCTTGGCCGCCTCGGCGTCGAGCTCCATCAACCCGTTGTAGTCGCGCCCGCGCAGGTCTTCGGCGTTGCCGATCTCAAGCTGGGTGTCGATCACCTTCTGGGTGGCCACGATGCCCTTGGTCATCAGATCCTTATTGGCCTTGTCGCGATCCAGCAGCTGGACGATACGCCCGTCGAGGAACTTGACGTGCTCGTCGAAGGCCTTGCGCTTCTGCTCGGCAGCGGCTGCAAGGATCGGCTTCTTGCGCGCCTGGAAAGCCGCCACCTGATCGCGCTCGGCGGTGAGATCGCGCAATTCGGCCTGCGCGACCAGGAGCTCGGCGCGCAGATCGGCCTGGTCGACCTCGGCCACGTCCATGCCGACCTTGACTTCATCGCCGGCCTCGACGTGGATGCTGGTGATGCGGCCGCGGCTGGCGCTCGCGACTTCAAGCAGTCCGCCCGGCGTGAGCAGGATGCCCTGCCCGCTCACCGTGATCGGCACGTGGATGGTGATGGCCCAGATCGTGCCGCCGACGATCAGCGCGATCAGCGCGACGACCGCGACCCGGACGGCGGAGTTGACGATGGCGAGACCCTGGTCGAGCCGGTCGGGCGTGGAGAGGCGCTCGAGCGCCCCCTCTCGGAAGATCGATTTTTCCGCCATGTCATCCCCATCCTGCCGGGCGCAGCATCGGCGTTTCCCCGGCCCACACTAAGCAACAGGCTGCCGACCGGCTTCCGCCGTCACGACGCGCGCCTGCCGCTCCTTCGCGGCCGCCAGCGCCTCCTCCAGCAGCGCGCGGGCGCGGGCGACCGCCGCCTCATCCGCCACGCGCATGTCGATGAACAGGTCGAGCCCAGGCACGTGTTCCGCGACCAGCAACGGATCCTGCGTGCCGTCCTCCACCGCGCCATCGACCGCATAAGGCACCACCAGCTCCTTGATGCCCTTCAGCTTGATCGGCTTCAGTGGCTGCGCGCGCACCAGGTCGCGCACCAGCATGTAGCTCTCGTAGCTCAGCACGATGCCGCCCGGCTGCGCGATCGATTGCAGCCGCGCGGCGAGGTTCGCCTCGGAGCCGATGATGGTGTAGTCCATCCGGGCCTCGCTGCCGAAATTGCCGACATTGATGAAGCCGGTGTTGATGCCCATGCGCGCCCGGAACGGCTTCTCGATGCCGCGCCGGCGCCATTTCACGTTGAGCTCGATGAGCCTGCGCTGCATCTCGAACGCCATGCGCAGACAGGCGCGGGCGTCCTCCTGGATGCCGTGCGATTCGAGATCGCCGAAGAAGATCAGGATGGCGTCGCCGATGAACTTGTTCACGGTCCCGCCGTGCTTGGCGGCAATGAGCGACATTTCGGTGAGGTACTCGTTCAGCAGCGTCGTGAACTCCTCGGGCTGCAGCCGCTCGGCGGTCGAGGTGAAGCCGACGATATCGGAGAAGAAGATGGTGAGCTTCTTGCGCTCGGTTGCGATGACGGCGTCGTTCTCGCCGCTGAAAATGCTCTTGTAGTGCTCGGGCGAGAGGTAGCGCGCGAGCTTTTGCGCAACCGACTGCAGGAAGTCGTTGGTGCGCGCGAGATTCGCGTTCACGTTCCTGATGATGGACGCCTGGTATCGTTGCGAGCTGAGGAAGGCCAGCCCGACCAACGCGACCAGCGCGAAATAGCCGAGCAGATATTTGAACGCGAAGATGTTGGCGGCGATCGGCTGCCGCAGCGTGAACTCCTCGATGCCGCGCACATCGCCGACCTTCCAGTCCCGTTTCGGGCTGTCCGGATGGCCGTTGTGACAGCTCACGCAACCAGCCGCCATGCGGATCGGCAGCACCAGCCGCACCTGCCGGTCGAAGATCGACCCGCTCACGTCGTAGACGCGCGCATCGGGCTCGCCGCGCAGCTTGATGAGCGCGTAACGCTCGAAATCGTCGAACGGGTGCCGTGCGCGGTTGGCGAACGGATAATCGGAAAAGAAGCGGAAGCTCACATTCTTGTTCGCCTCGCCGATCACGCCGCCCAGCTCGAGCGACAGCGTGGCCGGAATGGGAATGCCGCCCGGCGTGTCGAGGTAGTTCGGCTGCACGCTCGCGTTGCCGTGATTGGCCAGGATGCGCCCCACGACATTGCTGGCATAATAGCCGCGGATGGAATCGACGACGGAGCTGAAGGCTTCGGCCTGGCCGCGCAGCGCCTGCTCCGAAAGATCGCGCAGGTCCATCCACGCGGCGAGTGGCAGGCCGCCGAGGATGATCGCGAGCAGCAGCACGCCGGCCGACAGGTGATTGGCGAGATAGCCGGCGATGCGGCTCGCCCAGTCGGCGGGCGAGCCATGGCCGTGTCGAGCCGGCTCGCCGGCTGGGGGCCCGGAGGACTGGCCCCCAGCCGACTGTTCCGGCGCCGCGCTGCCGTTCGCGGCGGCACGCCCGTGATGCCCGGCCCCGGGGATCGCGCTCACGTCAGGCGGCCTTCAGCAGCGCGCTGGTCACCGCCGCCTTGGTCTGCGCGATCTTCACCGCGTCGCCGGTCGCGACGGCGGCGGCCACCTGCGGGTCGAGCGCGAACACCTGGTCGAGCCGTGTCACCAAGAGGTTCTGGCTGTTGGCGAGCGCCGTCTGGGCGGCGGCATCGCCGGGGAAGAGCTGCCCGTTCTGCTGCGCGTGCTGCATCTCCTGGTAGGCCTCGCCGACGCGATACTGCGCGATCTCGAGCGGCGGCGGATTGAGCTTCTGGATTTCCGCCTCGCCCACCATGACAGCGGCCTTGACCTGCATGTCCGCGTCGCTTCCGGTGAGGCCGTACTTGGTCACCGTGGCATAGGCCAGCTCGACGAGGTTGTGAGCGTACTGCTCCGCGACCTTCACGTCGGTGTTGCCGGCCGGCAGCGCCGGCGTCGACTGGCCGTGGAGCGCGACCCTGCAGGCCGCGAGCACGGAATCGGACGCATTCGGCGCGTTCAGGTCGACGGCGTCGAGCACGAGGCGCGCCGCCGCCAAGGCGGCCGCCGGTGTGGACGCCGCCGGCTGCCAGCGCGCATCGGCCAGGTACGCGTCGGTTACCAGCGTTACGGTCTCGCGGCGCATATCGGCGTGCGCCTGCGTGGCCTGCCCCTCATAGACGGCGTGCTTCCCTGCATCGCTCTCCGCCAAAGTCAGCGTGTCGAAGCGGTCGGCAACCTGTTGGGCCAACGCCAGCTTGAACTGCGTCATTTCGCCCGCGGTAGCGTGGTGCTCGGCCAGGCTCGCTTCCGCCCGCACCTTGGCGGCTTCGAGCTGCAGCGCGGCCGCGTCACCGGAGAGCCCGTTGCGGTGGATATCGACGATCGCGCTGTCCACCAGGTCGTGCCCGTACTGGGTAAATACGATCTTCTCCTGGCCGGGCGGCCACGAGTTTGGCACGTTCGGGCGCGCGTGGCCGCGCAGCACGGCATCGGCGACCATGACGGTCGCGGCATTGCTTTCGGCCCCGTCCACGCGCAACTGCTGCAAGGCTGCGGCCAGATCCTGCGGTTTCTCGGCCCTTGTTCCTCCCATGTGCGAAAAATAGTCCCTCCACAAGGCATCTCCGGTGGCATCGACCGCCACGGTGGATCCCCACCGCTGGTCCGCACCCCTCTGTTCGAGATTGGCGATGTCCGCCGCTGCCTGCGCTTGCCGCAAGCCGGCCTGCGCCTGCGTGGCCTGCCCCTCATAGACGGCGTGCTTCGCTGCATCAGTCTCCGCCAACGCCAGCGTGTCGAAGCGGTCGACA
>Ga0209488_10004495_pt1 | contig 10879 bp, 8 predicted proteins | sample Rivendell_Oct201_8_FD_188349 | JGI IMG/M metagenome (GOLD analysis project Ga0209488, IMG submission 188349) | Vadose zone soil microbial communities from the Eel River Critical Zone Observatory, Northern California, USA -... | ecosystem: Environmental > Terrestrial > Soil > Vadose zone >... | reverse complement strand
ACGAAGATCCGACATCACCGGCTTCTTCTCCACTCGCTGCTCCACGCCGCGGTTGAGCTGCGACAATGCAATGACCGGCACCTTCAATTCCTTCGCGAGAGCCTTCAGCGAACGCGAAATCTCGGAGATCTCGGTGGCGCGATTCTCCTTGTTGCCCGGCACCTGCATGAGCTGCAAGTAATCCACCACGATCAGGTCGAGGCCGCGTTCACGCTTCAAGCGGCGTGCACGCGCGCGGATTTCGGTGGGCGACAATCCCGGGGTTTCGTCGACGTAGATCTTCGCGTTGCTCAACTGCGTCATCGCCGAATCGATCCGCGGCCAATCATCTTCTTGCAGTCGTCCGGAGCGCAGATTGCTCTGATTGATGCGGCCCAGGGATGAAATCATGCGTAAGGTCAGCGATTCGGCCGACATTTCCATGCTGAAGATTGCCGCCGATTTATTCGATCCCAACGCGGCATTCTCGGCGATGTTGACGGCGAGCGTGGTCTTGCCCATGGAGGGACGGCCGGCAATGATGATCAAGTCGCCGGGCTGCAGGCCGGACGTCATTTCGTCGAGCTGTTTGAATCCCGTGGAGACGCCGGTCATTTTGCCGTCGGAGTGATACAACTCATCGATCCGATTGACGACATCCGGCAGGATGCTCTTCACGGTCCTGAAGCCCACCTTGCCACGAGAACCGGCCTCGGCGATCTCGAACACCGCACGTTCGGCATCGTCGACGATTTCACGCGCTTCGCGGCCTTCCGGTTCCAGCGCGCTGCCGACGATGAGATTCCCGGCGGTGATGAGCTGGCGCAGCACGGAGCGTTCGCGGACGATGTCCGCGTAGGCTCGAATGTTGGCGGCGGTGGGTGTATCCCGAGCCAGCGAACCCAAGTAGGACAGCCCACCCACCTGGTCGAGCAAGCCCTGACTCTCCAGATGTCCGGACAGGGTGACTGCGTCGCAGGGTTGGTTGCGCTCGATCAAACCGGCAACGGCTTCGAAAATCAGCCGGTGATCATTGCGGTAGAAATCCTCGGCGAGGACGCGGTCGGCGACCTGGTCCCAAGCCGCCGAATCCAGCATCAATCCGCCGAGTACGGATTGCTCGGCTTCAACCGAATGCGGCGGCAACCGCAGGCCGTCGCCCGAGGCTCCGCTCGGGCCAAAGGAACGATTGCTGACGCGACCGGCCATGCGCTGCCGACGCGATTGCCGGCCGCTACTCTTCGGCGACGATGGTGACCGCCAAGGTCACATCAACGTCCGTGTGCAAGTGCAGCTGCACCAGGTGGTCACCGGTGACGCGGATCGGTCCCGTCGGCATGCGCACCTCGCTGCGGCTGATGGGCTGGCCCGCTTTGACCGACGCTTCGGCGATATCCGCGGTGCCGATGGAGCCGAACAGCTTGCCTTCCGCGCCCGCCTTGGCCTTGAGCTCCAGCTTGAAGTTTTCGAACTTGAGCGCGCGCGCCTGCGCCGCCGCCAGTTCGTTATTGGCCTTCGCCTCGAGCTCGTGGCGCTGCGCCTCGAACTTGGCGATATTGGCAGGCGTCGCCATGGTGGCTCGGCCGGTGGGCACCAGGAAATTCCGTGCGTAACCCGACTTCACCTTGACGCGATCGCCGATCTGACCGAGGTTCGCGACCTTCTGCAACAATATGATATCCATGTGCTGATGCCGCTCAGTGCTGGTCGGTGTAGGGCAGCAGTGCCAGGAAGCGCGCACGACGGATGGCGAGCTGCAGCTGGCGCTGATAGTGAGCACGCGTACCCGTGATGCGGCTCGGAACAATCTTGCCGGTCTCGGTGATGTAGCTCTTCAGCGTCGTCAGATCCTTGTAGTCGATCTGCTTGACGTCGTCGGCCGTGAATCGGCAGAACTTCTTGCGGCGAAAAAACCGTGCCATGTTGGCCTCCTATTACCGTGCGCCCATGGGCATGTCGTCGTCGTCCCCATCGTCGCCAAAGTCGTCGTGGCGGCGGGCATTTTCATCCGGAGCTCGCGCCATCGGCGAAGGCTCGGTGACGGCCTCGTCCATTTTCACCACCAGGCTGCGCAGCACCGCGTCGCTGAAGCGGAACGAACCGGTGAGTTCGGCGAGCGTCTTCTGATCGCATTCGATGTTGAGCAGGATGTAGTGCGCCTTGTGCACCTTGGCTATGGGGAATGTCAGCTGGCGCCGGCCCCAATCCTCGAAACGATGCACCGCGCCGCCGCCGGCACTGATCATGCCCTTGTAGCGATCGACCATCGCAGGAACTTGCTCGCTCTGGTCCGGGTGGACCAGAAGCACGATTTCATAATGCCGCATTGTAGGCTCCCTTTGGGTTGAGCCTCCCGTTGCGAGCGGTGAGGCAAGGAGTGAGGCCGGACAGCCGGCGAAAAAAGAGCGCGAAGGATACTCGCTCGGGGCGGTCGAGGTCAACTCATCCGCTGCCGGCGTGCCTCGAACAGGGCAACCCCCGCGGCCACCGACACATTGAGGGACTCCACCTGGCCGGCCATCGGAATGCGCACCAGAAAATCACAGCGCTCCCGCGTGAGGCGCCGCATACCGCTTCCCTCGGCGCCCAGCACCAGCGCAAGCGGTCGCTTCAGGTCCGCCCCGTACAGGGTTTGCAGCGCCTCCCCGTCGGTACCCACCACCCAGATGCCGCGTTCCTTGAGCATGTCGAGGGTCCGCGCGAGGTTGGTCACGCTCGCCACCGGGACGAATTCGGCGGCGCCCGCCGCGACCTTGCGCACCACCCCGTCCACCGCGGCCGCCCGATCCTTCGGTATCACCACCGCATGCGCCCCCGCCGCATCCGCGGTGCGCAGGCAGGCTCCGAGGTTATGCGGGTCGGTGACGCCGTCGAGAATCAGCAGCAGCGGATCCCCCGCCACTTGACTTAATGCGCCCAGCAGATCGTGCTCGTCCCAGGCCTTGAGCGGCCGCACGGCCGCCACCGCTCCCTGGTGCGCCACTTCCCCCACCAGCTTGACCAGGGCATCGCCGCCCACGGACTGAACGCGCACGCCCGCCCGCTCCGCGCGATCGCGCAAATCGCGAGTGCGCGCGTCATCACGCGGCTGCGCCACCCAGAGCTCGAGAAGACGCTCGGGCGCCCGATCGAGCACCGCGTTGATGGCATGGAGACCGTAGACGAAGTTGCGCTTGGAATCAGCCACGCCCGCCGCGCCCGTCACGGCCGCCGCGCCCGCTGCGTTTCGCGCCTCCGCCACGTCCTCCGCGTTGTGCCCCGGCCCCGCGCCGCGGCGCCCGCACCGTCCCGCGGCCGGCGGCCCCCTCCGCGTCCAGCAATTCGAAATCGATTTGGCGCTGCGTGAGATCGACGCGGGTCAAACGCACCCGCACCGTATCCCCCAGCTGCCAGCGTCGGCCCGTGCGCTGGCCCACCAGGCCCATGCCGCCCCCCTCCAGCTCCCAGTAGTCCCCCGGGATGGCGGAAATGTGCACCAAACCGTCGATGGGCATTTCCTTCAACTGCACGAATAGACCGAATTCGAGCGCACTGGTAATCGTGGCATCGAAGGTCTCGCCGACGCGCGGCTGCAGATACAGGCACTTGAGATACCCCATCACATCGCGCGACGCGTCATCGGCGCGCCGCTCGCGCTGCGAGCTCTCCGCGCCGAGCGTCTGCAGTTCCGCCGTCGTGTAGCGATGCCCCGACGGCGAATGCGGCAGCACCGCGGCCTTGATCGCGCGATGCACGAGCAGGTCGGGATAGCGGCGGATCGGCGAGGTGAAGTGCGCGTACTCTTCGAGCGCGAGGCCGAAGTGACCGATGTTGGTTTGCTGATACACGGCCTGCGCCAGCGAGCGGATCACCAGGCTCTCGAGCAGCAGTCCATCCGGGCGAGCGCTCAGCCGCTCGACCAGTTGACGAAATTCGCGGGGAGTAGGCTTTTCCGAGAACACGGCACCCACCTGCAATGCATTCAGCACCTTTTGCAGTTCGGTGACTCGCTTGTCCTCGGGCTGACCGTGGACGCGGTACAGGCTGCCGGCCTTGGCGAGACGCAGGGCCACCGCCGCTTCCACATTGGCGGCGATCATGCATTCCTCGATCAGGCGGTGCGCATCGTTGCGCGTCACCGCATAGAACCCTTCGATTCTGCCGTCGTCGCCGATGCGCGCCTTGACCTCGCCGCCGCGAAAGTCCAGCGCTCCGCGGGCATCGCGCGCCTCCTTGAGCGCGCCGTAGACCGCATACAGCGTCTGCAGCGACGCGCGCACTGCCGGGGTCATCTCCTCGGCCGTCGTCCCATGCGGGTTCGTCGTCCCATGCAGGTTCTGTAAATAAGCCCACGCTTGGTCGTACGTGAGCCGCGCGTGCGAGCGAATCACCGCCTCATAGAATCGGCTCTTGCTCAACTTGCCGGACTTGCTGACCCGCATGTCGCAGACGAATGCCAGGCGCTCGACGCGCGGCATGAGCGAACACAAGTGATTGGACAGATGCTCCGGCAGCATCGGGATGACCCGATCCGGAAAATACACGGACGTGGCGCGTGACCGCGCTTCGGTATCCAACTCACTGCCGTAACGCACGTAGTTGCTGACGTCGGCGATGGCCACGATGAGCCGCCAGCCTCCGCCGCGCAGGCTTTCCGCATACACGGCATCGTCGAAGTCCTTGGCATCTTCGCCGTCGATGGTCACCAAGGGCACATCGCGCAGATCCTCGCGGCCTTCGAGATCCGCCTCCAGCACGTCCGGAGCAAAGCGATTCGCGGCACGAACGACCTCGGGCGGAAACTCCTGCGGCAGGTCATGCCTCAGAATCGCGAAGCGCGCCGCCAAGTCGGACGGACGCAGGTTCTCGAGCACTTCGACGATGCGTCCATGCGCGGCGGCTTCGCCTTGCGGGCGCTTGGTCACCTCGACGATGACGGGGTCGCCGTCTTCGGCTCCGTGGCGATCCCGCATTGCCACTTCGATCGAATACCAATGACCGGGGTCCTCCGGTTCCACGCGGCCGCCCACGTGGCCGGTACTGCCACCGCCACCGTGGACCGCGCGCCAAATACCGCCGATTCGCCACGGCGCATCGCCGACGCGGCGGATCAAGCGCGCGACGCGGCGTCCGCGTTCGTTCATGCCGACGGCCAGAACTTCGACCCGGTCGCCGTGCATCAGGGTTGCGGTGTCCGCGCGCGCCAGCGCCAAGGGTGCGGAGCCGTCGTCCGGCAACACCAGCACGTCGCCGTTGGCGCGGCCGCGCACTCTGCCGGCCACCCGTTCGCCCTCGCCCGCCGTCGCAAAGCCGTTCGGTCCCTCGATCGCCTGGCCATCCCGCACCATCGCCGCCAGACGTTTGGCCAGCGCTTCGCGCTGTGCGCCGGTATGCAGGCCGAGACGCTTGGCGAGGCGCGCCGCGGTCAACGGCTCCGGCGCCTCCGCCAGATGCTTCAGCAGCAGCTCACGGCTTGCAATGGGGTCGGCATATCGCGATTTCTCGAGTTCTAAATTGGGGTCCTCGCCGCGCCAATCCGGACCGGACTTCGCCGCCCGGTTTGCCTTTGGCCGTCGCGAGCCCGTGGGTCCACGTCGTGTCATAGAGTGTTGTCGAGATCCTTCGGTGGGTGCGCAAATCTCGGCGTCCTTGAGAGGGGAAGGCCGATTGCTTAGGGCGGCAGGTTATCAGCTTTGCGCGCCGCCGGGCGCATATTGGGCCGGCGGAGCCTTGCCATGGCCATCCGGGTGCGCATGGTTGATACCAAAAAGCGCACGGCAATGCTCCGCGAATTCCAACGCCATGGCGCTCATGGAACGACCCTTCAGGGTGACGAGAACGAGGCGGCTGTTCTTCACCGCACCGGTCAGCGGGCGAGCCACCAGCGCGCGGCCGTCGTAGGTCATATTGTTGGCCGGCTTCGTGGCCAACAGGCTGTAGCCGAGCCCGTGTCCCACGAACCCACGCACCATTTCCAGCGACCTCAATCGATATCCAATCTGCGGTTCCAAGCCGCGATCTCGAAACAGCGAGAAAAAATACTCCCGGCTGGGCTCCACATCGAGCAGGACCAGAGACTCCTGCATCAAATCTTCCAGCGCGATGCTGGACGCCGCAGCCAGCGGGTGCCCCTCGGCCAGCAATACATAGGGGATCAGTTCGGCGAGGTGTTCCACGCGCAAGTCCGCGCTCAGACCGAAATCGTAGAGCAGCGCAATCTCGGTGTCGCTGCGCCGCAGGCTCGCGATCAGATGGTCCTGGTCGGACTCCACCACCGTCAGGTCGATCGCGGGGTGCAATTTCGTGAGGCGCGCCACCAGCGCCGGGACGATGTAGGGAGCGAACACTTCGTAGCAGCCGATGGCAAGGGCACCCGCGGCCGCGCCGCCCCGCGGCGACCGACGCTGACGAAACCGCCGCGGCACCCCATAAGCGCGGTTCGCATAGATCAACGGGGCGCCGGTGCCGGCAACGAAGATGTCCTGTACCGAGCCGAATACCACGAAGTGCGATCCCACCCGTTCGCTGGCCGTGACGCGACAGTCGAACGCGACCAGCGAGTCAACCACGCGCGGCGCGCCGGTCAGTTGCGTCGTCCAAGTGGCGCAATCGAACTTGGCGGCGCCGCGGGCGCTGCTTCGCCCGGCGAAGTTGTCGGAAATATGCGCCTGATCGTCGCGCAGCACGTTGACGCAAAACACCCCGTTCTCGAGCAGCGCGGAGACCACCGGGCTCAAATGGTGAATACACACGAGCAGCGTCGGTTGCGGTGTATCGGCCGATACGGACACCATGGCGGATACCGTCACCCCATGGCGCCCCGCAACGCCGTCCGTCGTAACGACACTGACCGTGCAGGCCGCGTGACTCATCCCATGCAGGAATTGCTGTCGCAGCGCCCGTGCCGCCGGCGCCGGCTGCGATTTGCCTCCCTTACCGCTCATGCGTGACTGGTACTCCTCGGCAAACATTGATGATCGCTCATTAGTCGCATTAACCAAAGAGTTCGGCGCTCAAACAAAGGGGGCCACCGTTCCGCGCCGGCGTTCGTTGACAAGCACCGGAGCAGTGCGTACATTTCTGCGCCTCGCGTACGGCACCCATCTTGCCCAGGTGGCGGAACTGGTAGACGCGCTGGTTTCAGGTACCAGTGGAGCAATTCGTGGAGGTTCGAGTCCTCTCCTGGGCACCATTAAAATCAATACGATACGCGCGTTTCTTGATGTTATATATTACTGACGGAGCGCGCGCCTAGTCCCGGTGGTGCTGAGAGAACTCTCATCCGCCACGCGCACGAGATCCCGCCCCTCGTTCTTGGCGATGTACAAGGCCGCGTCGGCCCGCGCGATCATTTCATCCAGTGACCGTCCGTGCCTGAGGCTGGTCGCGAGGCCTGCACTCACACTCACGCGCAGCCCGGCACCCGAGGCGGGCAATTGAATCCCGAACACCAGCGTCCGCATCCGTTCGAGACTCGCCTGCGCGACCTCCAAATTCGCGCCGGGCATTACCAGCAAGAACTCCTCACCGCCCCATCGCCCGAGGACATCCGAATGCCGCAAGGCCTCGCGCCCGACGCGCGCGAATTGCCTCAGCACGAAGTCTCCGGTCGCATGGCCGCAGCGATCGTTGATATCCTTGAAATGATCCATGTCGATGATCGCGATCGTCAGCGGACTTTCCGTAGCGGTTGCGGCGGCCAGCGCCGCCGTTGCGAGCTCCGCGGTGCGCCGTCGATTCGGCAGCCCGGTCAAGCCATCCTGACTCGCCAATTTCACGAGCTGCTGCCGATAGCGGCGATTGGCGAGGAGAAAATAAATGAGCAGCGCGATCACCAGCACACCCGAACTGAGCACGATCGCGTTCCAGCGCAGTTCCTGCGCCTGACGCTGCGACCGCTCGTGCGAAACTCCCAGCTCGCGTTTCAATTGGGCATTGCGCTCAATTTCCCGATCCGTCTCGAACCGGGCGCGCAGCGCCGCCGCTGCCTTGGATCGCTCCCAATCGTTGGCCGCCTCGTAGCGCCGCACGTACTCCGTGAGATCGATGTAGGCAGCGCCGTAATTGGCCAAAGCGGCATTCGCGCGCGCGCGCCATTGGTACAGCGAGGCCACTCGGCTCGGCAGCAAATCCGCTCCGCCCTGATCGAGCACCTTGTTCAGCGTGGCGAGAGCCTTGTCGGCGTGGCCATCGGCCAGATCGATGCGGGCCAGCAGTGCCAGGGCATCCTTCACCTCGTCGGCGGAATGGGCCGCGGTAAACCCGCGCAGCGCATGATTGCACTCCAATGCGGCGCGCTGCGTTTGACCCAGTTCTATCCGGGCGGTGCAATCGTTCAGATCGGCAAACGCCACGCCCTGGGCATCGTTCAACTGCACGCTCAGCTTGCGCGCCTCCGCGAATTCCCCGATCGCGGACCCATACTTCCCCATCAAGTTAAAAATCTTTCCCCGCAGGAATCGGTCGACGGAAAGACTCAGCGTCGCGCCGTGCTCGGTGTCCCAGTCGATCACCTCTTGATTCAGCGCCAACGCCTGCGTGAAGTCGCCCATGCTGCGCATCACCGTGGATAACTCCGCCGCGGAATTGATCCGCGCCCTCGCAAATTCGGGCGCCGTGCTGGCGTGATACGCCTGCGTCAGACTGCCGATAGCGAGATCAGTCCGATCCTGCCGGCGTTGCAGCACGCCACGGGTGATCAGCAAACAAGTGTCGGCAAGAGAGCCTGCGGCCTGCGAAGCCCGTGCTTCGTCGATGGTTTTGATGGCGGCATCCATCCCCACCGCGTCGTAGACGTTTTCGGCATGTGCCGACAGCAGATCGAGGCGTACCGGATCGCCGATCCGGGTCGCGAATTGAAGTCCCTTCGAGGCCGCCTTCCTCGCGTCGTCATCGAGTTCGAGCATGCTGTAGGCCTGCGCCTGCACGGCATAGAGAGGCGCCAGCAATTGCGCATCGGGCTGCGGCGCCTGTTCCAGGGGCTGCAACCGGGCCGCCACTTGTTTGAGCGCTCGTGCGGCGTCCTTGTCGACCAAGGTCTGCAGTTCGCGGACGTCCGGATCTTTGCTGACTAGACAGGTTGCGAAAGACGGTGCGGCACCCATCGTCCACGCCGTCGCGAGCATGCAGCACAGCCACCAGCCCGCCCTGCTGGAAGCGCGTCGGCCCGGATAGCTGGATTTGCACATGGCGACGCGAAAATACGCGGTTCCCGGCGGCCGATCGACACCCACCGTCACGGTTTTCAACTTCGTCCGGAGCGCGCGATGGCGCGGCCCGAGGCCGGCCATGAGCCCTTGGCCCGGACTGTGACCGGATTCGCATGCGAGGCTCCATGTCCCTGTCACGGCCGGTCACGTAGTGACAAGGCTGGGCACAGGAGGCATATTCCAGAGCTCAAGCGGGCTTCTGAACTCAACAGGCACATAATGAGGGTTGCCCCTACCATGAATGACCGACCGGGCTACGCGACACCTTCCTCATTGGAGCGTCAGAGCACCGTCGCGCCGCCCGGATTCAATCGTCTACTGGTTCCCCCCGCCGCCCTCGCGGTGCATTTGTCGATAGGCCAGGTCTACGCCTTCTCGACCTTCAATCTGCCGCTGACCCGGGTGATCGGAATCACGCATTCCGCACCCGCCGATTGGGACCTGAGAGAGATCGGGTGGGTCTTCTCCATTGCCATCGCCATTCTCGGCCTGTCCGCCGCGGTGTTTGGCCGCTGGGTCGAGAGGGTCGGTCCGCGCAAATCCATGTTCACCGCCGCTCTCTGCTTCGGCGGCGGTTTCATCGTGTCGGCATTCGGAATTCACCTGCACCAGCTTTGGCTGCTCTACCTGGGGTATGGCGTATTGGGAGGCTGCGGGCTCGGCATCGGCTACATTTCGCCGGTCTCGACTCTGATCAAATGGTTCCCTGATCGCCCCGGCATGGCGACGGGCATGGCCATCATGGGCTTCGGCGGCGGCGCCCTCATTGCCGCGCCCCTCTCGGTAATGCTGATGGCGCACTTCAGGACGGCGGTATCGAACGGGGTGCTCGAAACCTTCGTCACCATGGGCGTCATTTACTTCATGTTCATGATGATCGGTGTCTACGCGGCGCGCATACCCGCAGCCGATTGGAAACCCGCCGGCTGGATCGCCCCCGCACAGCCGAAACGCCTGGTCACCACCGCGGAGGTGGCGGTCGACGTGGCCTGGCGCACGCCGCAATTCTGGCTGCTGTGGGTGGTTCTGTGCATGAACGTGACCGCGGGCGTGGGCGTGCTCGGTCAGGCCTCGCCGATGGTCCAGGAGATTTTCACCGGCCGAGTGTCTGCGGCGGCCGCCGCGAGTTTCGTCGGGTTGCTGAGCCTCTCCAACATGGCCGGCCGAATCGTCTGGGCTACCGTCTCCGACTACATCGGGCGGCGCAACACTTACCTGGTGTTCTTTTTACTCGGCATCCTGCTGTATGCGACGGTGCCGACGATCGGGCGTCTCGGCTCCATTCCTTTATTCGTTGCCGTGTTCTGCATCATTCTCTCCATGTACGGCGGCGGTTTCGCGACGATTCCGGCATACTTGCGCGACCTATTCGGCACCTATCAAGTCGGCGCCATTCACGGGCGGCTGCTGACCGCCTGGTCCGCCGCCGGGGTGCTGGGTCCCGTGCTGGTGAATTACCTACGGCAATACCAGATCGACCATGGCGTACCCAAGACGCAGGCGTACTCGTTCACCATGTACCTCATGTGCGGCCTGCTGCTGATTGGATTCTTGTGCAATTACGCGATGCGTGCGGTCGATGAGAAGTATCACTACCGCGGGGACACTCAGTCGTGAAAGGACGTCTCATTATCCTGTGGCTTGCGGTCGGGGTTCCTCTATGCTGGGGCGCGATCAAAACGCTCGAGAATGCGTCGAAGTTGTTTCACTGA
>Ga0209488_10004494_pt1 | contig 10880 bp, 17 predicted proteins | sample Rivendell_Oct201_8_FD_188349 | JGI IMG/M metagenome (GOLD analysis project Ga0209488, IMG submission 188349) | Vadose zone soil microbial communities from the Eel River Critical Zone Observatory, Northern California, USA -... | ecosystem: Environmental > Terrestrial > Soil > Vadose zone >... | reverse complement strand
CCCTACGCCCATCGCAAGGCCTACGATCTCCTGATTCAGGCCGAAAGCGGGCTCGCCTCGATCACCGGCGGTCCGGACGGTCCTTCGCGCGTCGGTATTTCGCTCGTCGATATCGCGACCGGCGCCACCGCGCATGCCTCCATCCTCGAGGCCCTGATCGCACGCGGACGTACGGGCAAGGGCGCCGATATCCGGATTTCGATGTTCGACGTGATGGCGGACTGGCTGTCGGTGCCGCTGCTCAACTCGGAGGCCGGCAATCCGCCGGAGCGGATGGGGCTGGCGCATCCCTCGATCGCGCCCTACGGCGTATTTCGCTCGAAGGACGGCAGGGACATCCTGATTTCGATCCAGAGCGAACGCGAATGGAAGAAACTATGCGCCGATGTTTTGGGCCGGCCTGAGCTGCCCGACGACGTCAGATTTTCCAACATGGTCGAGCGCGTCCGCAACAGAAAACTCACCGACCAGACCGTCGGCGATATTTTTGCAACCATGACGCGCGACGAGCTGCTGCGCCGGTTGTCCGAGGCCGACATTGCGTTTGCCGAGGTTAATACGATGGCCGACCTCGCCGTGCACCCGCACCTGCGCCGGATCGAGGTGGATACCCCGGCAGGACCGGTCAGCTATCCGGCGCCGGCCGCCATCGTGGTCGATCAGCCGCGTCATTATGGCGCCGTGCCGCGGATCGGCGAGCGCATCGGCGTCGCCAAGCCTTCTCATGCCCGGATCAAATCGTCATGACCGACAAGCCCGATCTCGACCATTTGCGGCAATGGATCGGCCGCACCGAGGAGGCCTCCGACATCGTCACCGCGCAACTGGTGAAGGCTCTGCGCGCGACGCTGTTCATGGAGATCGGCAAGCCCAAAGCGGGCGATGCCGCACCCTTCACCGCGCACTGGTGCCTGGCGCAGCCGGTTTACCCGATGTCGGAGCTCGGACCCGACGGCCATCCCGCGCGCGGCGGCTTCCTGCCGCCGGTGCCGTTGCCGCGCCGGATGTGGGCCGGCGGCGAGATCAGCTTCATCGAGCCGCTCCGCGTCGGCGACGTCGTGACGCGAACTTCGACGATCAAGACAACCGCTGCCGGGAGATTGCCGAAGGCCGATCGTTGGACGTGCTCGAAATCGATGCTGCGAGCAATCGCGGCATCGATGAGATCCGCGGGTTGCGTGAAACCGTCAAATACGTTCCTGCGAGCTCGAAATTCAAGATCTACATTATCGACGAAGTACACATGCTGACCAAGGAGGCCTTCAACGCGCTGTTAAAAACATTGGAAGAGCCCCCGGAGCATGTGAAATTCATGTTCGCCACGACGGAACCCGAAAAGGTATTGGCGACGATTCTCTCGCGTTGCCAGCGGTTTGACCTTCGTCGCATCCCGGCTAATTTGGGACCCACGCTCGAGCGCTTTCGCACCATACTGGAGAGTTGCCCGAACCTTAGGAAACTGTCCTTAGATGGTGCTGGTCCCATACCTCCGTCCGGCCCGGTTCTGCTTCTTTCATACCCGCCCATCTCTCTCCCCCGGCTAGAAAGCATGCTTTTTGGCAATTTTGCCGTTCGGTATGCCGCGTACCTCATCGGACACATTCAAGCCCCAAACCTCCGGGAGATAAGCCTCATGCACATCGCAGGAGATGATCATACGCTGCTTCTCAGCGCGATGACTGGGAAATTTCCCGAGCTTCTCATCGCAACTCTCTATGGCATGGAATTTCCAAAAAATCGCGTGAGCAACAGGGTCATGGTGCAATGGCTTCTTTCCGTCCCGAAGCTCAAGTTCATGCGTGTGGCGTCGATGGAGGCACACATGTTGGCTTGTTTTTATGTCGATGGCCGGTTCCATGTCAAAAACGAAATTCCTCTCTTCCCGACCAAGGAGCAGGCGGAGACCATCCGGGCTAATGGGTCTCATCTCATACTCTGTCCAGAACTCGAGGCAGTGGAAGCCCAGTGTATCAGTGTGGAATCTATGGCTCACTTCGTCCACATCCGCAAGACGCTCGGAGTGCCACTGCGAAGGTTATACGTTGATCGTTATTGGTTGGAGAAAATGACCCCCGAGGAGAAGGCCGCACTTCAGAAAGAACGGTATGGAGCCGATTTTCTTATTGTGACGATGACATCGAGGAGTATGACCCAAGACGAAGTTATTATCTGGAGGCAGGTGAGGGAAGGACGAATGGATTTACGAGCGTAATGTGGCAAGGACGGACGGACGTATCTAACTTGTTAATGGTTTTGACACTGCTATCTTGCTGTTGTTGTATATTGCTGTGTGTATCTACTGCTCGCTATCCCATGTCTTGCTTTGCTGAATACATCCATCATGTTAATCGCGGGGTATCCGGGCCGACAAATCTTTTTCCACAACTGACACAGTCGACGAGACGATAATTCAGACATGGCTGCATCTTCCTCCACAACCCCACCGCCGTCAATTCCGGTGGTTTTTAGTACAAAGACGCCATACCAGCTCCCGCCACAAAAGTTCATGATCCCCGCATCGTGGCGGCGTTTCCAGCTCTCTCAACTCATCAACACCGCACTCTCGCTCCCTCGCGTGGTCCCGTTCGATTTCCTCATACGCGGGGTGCTCCTAGGAGGGAGCTTATCCGAGGCTGCCCATGGCGAGGTCAGTTGAGCCAGCTCGCTCGATATCAGGACGTGCAAGTGACCGTGGAGAGACAGGAGGAAACGCTGGAGATTGAATACATCGAGAGTGTGATGCCGCCAGCCAAACTGGCGGCCCTTCCTCACGAGGAATGGGTCTCGTCGATATCTGCCTTCGTACCAGGGTCTGAGCCTTTCTTCTATCGTTTTGACGCACGCGAGCCCTGACGGTATCAAGGCAGCCACTTCCTCACAGGCTCATACGACGGTGCACTGCGCGTGTTCGACCGTGGCCAAGCTCTCTTTCACACCGCGTCCTTACATCCCGCTCCGATCACGTCCTTTGCTCTCCTGAAATCACAGCCAACAAGCCCTCCGGATGGGGATCTGCGCGTCGTGACCGCCTCGCACGACCGCACAGCGCAGATCTCGCGCGTATCCCTCGACGGAACCCGAACGACATCCACGCCGCTCGCGACGTTGCATCTGCACGAGACGCCCGTCGCGGACGTCGCGTCGAGCCAAGACGGGAAAAATATCCTGACCGCCGGCTGGGACGGACTCATCGGGCTGTGGTCGACGAGCATTCCCGAAATGGACGAAGCCGCGCTCGACTCGATCGCGAGCGCGCCGGAGCGCGAGCGCAAAAAGCGGCGGAAGGTGCAGGATGAGGACGGCTCTGTCAGGACGAAAGCGCCCTCCGCGGTGCTGCGCTCGCATGCGGCGCGCGTATCGGCCGTCGAGTTCTCGTCATCGGGAGGAGGGGGCGGGAGCGCAGTTAGTTGTGGATTCGATTCTACCGTCCGAACCTGGGATGTGGAACGCGGTCTCTGCTCACACACGATCGTACGTACATTCCCACACCTCACGCGCGTGTGATTGGGTAGACCGGTCTAACTCTGACACTCGCGTCCGGCTTCACTTTCTTCCACGCACACAGACAGGCTCAGAGAAGCCTTTTCTTGCGCTTGTGCTCCCAGCGACCCCGGAGACTGCTCTTGCGGCCTCAGTCGATCGCAGCGCGACGCTCTTCGATCTGCGCGTGGGAACAAGCGTTGCCGCGGCCGTAAAGTACCCTCATCCCGCGACGCCCGCCGCCCTTGTCTTTGCGCAAAGCTCGGCCACGCAGTTTGCCAGCGGGGGGTATGACGGTGTTGTCAGGATCTGGGATGTGCGCAGCGCAACGCGCGAAGTGGCCATTGCCCGCGTGTGGGATAGGAAAAAGGTGCTGGCGCTGAGCTGGGCAGGTGAGGTTCTGGCTGTCGCGGGCGAAGGTGGTGTCGAGGTATGGCGCGCTGGTGTCGGTGTTGAGGGAGGGTTGCAAAAAGAAATGCCATCAAACGCATAAAAAGTATATTATTTCACATTCCCAACGGATAATGAGATAGTACATTAATTGGGGATTCTCTAGAGCCGCTTTTGAAGTGTTGACGATCAGAGTGCAGGTAGACAACATGCATGCCATGACACTCGAACCGGAACACTGGTACTGCTGCGGCCCCAGATCATGAAATTCTCTCAGCGTGCAACGACCCCGAAAGCATAATGCAGGGTCGAGCAACGGAACTGATGCACGTATCCATCAGGCCCGGGAAGTAGGGGTCGATTTATCCTGACTCAGTCGCGGTGATTGGAGCCGGGTGATGACCATGTGTTCCAGCAACTGATAATCCGATGCGGTAGTGTGTAATTAACGGAAGCGGGTAAGTGCCATGGGCCGCCGTCGTTGAGCTTGGGTGTGATGATCAACACAGGGAATTGATTCTGCAAGGCCGCTCTCTCGATGACCTGTCTTGGCGTCAGAACTGGCGCCCCAGACATACCGTCGCTCGACGGTCTCGGAATTGGACCCTGGAGCGAGATCCGCTCGCTTAGCTTTTAGTTGGTTAGACAGAACTTCGTACTTCGGTGAAAGAAATCCAGAGTTTGGACTTCCTTCGGTTAGCAACCTAGCGGCATAGTAGGTTGTCTTTTCAGGGTGGGGGGCATATGGCATCCTGCAGAGGTGCAAGAAGAGTGTCGCAAAGGAGATGGGACGATGTCAGTGTTAATAAGCGTATTCTATTTACATTGTAGCATGGAATAATGAGAAGACAGCAAAGTACACTTGAACGGCAGTTTCCAGAAGCGCAGTGAATAAAGATGAGTTTTAATGAGGGTTTGCAAGTAACGAAACGTACGCTATGTTGTTTTGGAACTTCGACCGCGAAGCACCGCTTGCGCAGCTTCTGCCCAGCGTTGTTCGTTCGCCTCTTGAACTTTCTGTTCACGCAATAAACCGTCAGCCCTCGGCAGCCATGACGTACGCATGTTCTGGGCGTGTCACCTTTTCGGGGCTGACGTCTGTTGGCAGACCCGCGGCCTCGCGCTGAGCAATGATCTGACTTCAAGTCAGCAAAGACGTATCGGGCGGCAACCCTCTTGTCTTACCTCTGTCGAATGCGGACCACGTCGTTGTCGGAATTCACGAGAGGGAGCGGAAATAACTCGAAATGTGCGAACCTTTGCCCATCCGCACTGTATCACGGTGTACGAGAACACCAGTTCCGATTCCCCAGATGCATACCCCTACAAGGGAGAGGACTACACCTCGATGAAGGACGTCTGCTACCGAAAGGCGTGCGCGGACCATGGGCGAATGTAAATGCAGAAGACCGGACCGGCGACGCGTAAACGAGCAGGCCGGGCCGGGAAGAAGTTGCAGCAGCGATTCACGTGACTAGCGCGACGTGTTTGTTTGTTTGGTCCACTGATCGTATGAGGGACTATCATTGACCTCTCTACCCTCGCTATCGGCCATAGAAGCTTGATGCTCGAGCTTGCGCCCACATGCACGAAGAAACGTTATAGGGCCAACCTCAAGACAGTAATTTATCTCCTTGTAAAGAAAGTACTGTTGTAACACCCGCCCCGTGCTCCCTGGTTGACTACTGGCTACGATGGCGGCCTCGTCGAGTCCGGCGCCCTCTTCAAGGACATTATCTTACGAAATCTGTACACCCACCGACCACGTACCTCCTCAAATCACCAATGCACGAAAGAGACCATCTCTCGCCCAGCTTCAACGATTACAAACCGTTTTTGACGCATCGCACTATATCACCAAGGAAGAGCGTAACTCGCTCGCCCAAGAACTCGGGTTGTACGTTGCTTCATCCTTCGTATCTTAATCTGTCGGAGCTCATGCTGTTTCGGGGATGCAGGGATATCAAATTTATTACCGTATGGTTTCAAAATAGACGTCAGTCCGACAAGCGTAAAATATGGACCAAGAAAGACCGCGCGAGGAAAAAGGAGAATGCCTGTCAATGGATCGGTACCGACATCGTGAACCCTTCCATTTCTCTTGATCAAGTTGCTTCTCGCATGGAACGCGTACAGCGACCCATACACCCTAGCCAACCCCGTGCTGTGCTCTCGCCCCAAAAGCTCGGAAACCTTGTGGAGCCGAAAACACCAACGCAGTCAAAGCAAGATACACTCTGGGCGCACATGCCATCTTCACCTCCCGAAGCTCCTTCCTCCCCACCGTCCGATGCTTTCCAGTTGCTGAATGCACCCTGTCTCGTCAAGTCAGGCAAGTCGCTCGAGTGGGCATGCGCCAATGCAAGGGTGGGGAGCAGACATCGCCTTAGAAAGGACAAGAGGTTCCGACCAACCAAGCCACGAGTACTGACCCCTCGCAGACCTTTAGCTGCACCCCAAAGAGATCTCGAGGGCAACTCCGATAACGAACTTGAAGATGAAACATCAACTGCGTCATCAAGTCAAAGTCAAAATGACGTCGCTTCGGGAACGACAGCAGAGACAGAAGTTCGGTCAAGCGAGTTAGGTGGCAAGTCTACAGAGGACGTTGAGGCCGCAATGGTTCTTCTCCAATTCCTGCAAGGATGATGGTGCCCAGTGTTCAACGTTCAACGCGTCTCAAGTCGCTGACGGAAGACCGGGAAATGCATACTATTTGGATTTCTTTTTACTTCTCTTTTTCTTCGTCACGATCACGTTACGTGTGGATGCTTCTATATCTGTGTAATGCATGGGCGTTGGGAAGAATAGAATATCAAGCAGTGGCCAAACAGAGCATGCCATCTCACCTCGTGCGACACCCATGTAACAGTGTCTCAGGCTACTGTAATTGACTTCGGAACTCACATCGTTCCAGTCCCGAAAAGGGCCCTGCGGCACCAGAAATGCATGATGATTTTAATTACTTACTGTGACCTCGCTGTTGTGTCCTCTCATGGCCTGACCATGGATTGTTCAAGTTGAAATACGCCGGATGGATTTAAAAGTCCAGGTGTTGGCAGCCAAAACTACAAAGTTGGCATCCGCTCGCCGATTCCTTCTCTTCTCTTCCTTCCCGACTCTGCACACCTCACGCGACACCCATCCAGTCCTGTATACTCTAATAGAATCACCACTAGGATGCGTCCTCCTACGCGCTCCACTCGTTCAATCCGTCCGTCATCTTCGAACAAAGCTAGAACTAATGCCCGAAGCAGCCGAGGTGGTACATCAGATCCTCTTCATATCCTAGCGTCATCTCTACAGACCAATAACACCACCCCGCCCAAACCCACGGCTTCCGTCCCCGCGGCCGCCAACAAAGTAGTACCCGGTACGTCGCATGTATCGAATCCATCCCATCCCATCCCATCTTCTCTCCACCAGCCACCACGTTTATCTTCGAGAGCCCGAGTCATCCCGATTCTCCTCCCTTTTCTGCCCGTGTCCGTCCCAACGCGGGTCGCGGCCAGATCGTGCTGGAAACCGGAGACGGCCACGGAAAGCCGCCACGCTCGCGACACCGCATGTCAAGCGCCATGCTCGAGACGCTCGACGCGTTCTTCCGCCACAACACGCACCCGTCGCGCAAGGAGAAAGAGGCCATCTGCAAGGATCTCGACATGTGAGCAGACTCGGGGCCCGGTCCCTTCTCCCGGGTGACAACCATGCTTCTCAGAAATGAACGCTGAAACATTGTCATGATTGTGTGGGGGGGTTTTGTTATGTAGGGACATCAAGACGATCACCATATGGTTCCAGAACAAGCGTCAGACTGTGGCGCGGTCTAGGAAGCAGCAGCTCGAGGTTGAGGAGTCTGAGAGTGGTGGTGGCGGCGGCGGCGGCGGCGCTACGACTTGCACTGCGGCTATGGACATGCTCGCGTCTGCATCAGCAACGATGTCTCCCCTTTCTGCTACTGCTACTGAGAAGCTCTCTGCGGCTGCTACTACTGTGAAACTGGGCTCTGGCTCTGGCTCCGGCCCTGGGGTTGCAAAGTCCTGTTCCGACAACAACTCGTCCCTCGATCTACCCCCGTCTCGGCTCCAGAACGCCACTTCTTGCGATTCCCTCCCCGTTTCCCGCGTTCCGCTCTCCGCCACTCACGATCCGAACGTCTTCGAGTCAGTTCGGGCAGACGTTTCTTCCTCCTCCTCTACCTTCACCTTCTCTCCGTCCACAGACCTGCCCAAGCCCCGCCTCGGACCCAGTTGGCCGATCGTTCATCCTGAGGATCTCTGGAAGCACATCCCCTCGTCACCCACACAGCCTGCGTTTTTGTCTTCCCCAGACGTCAGCCCCGATATCGGTACTCCCTGCAGGAGTAGTAAGTCTTCAATGCAGCGCCCACGCACGCTTGAATGGGCCTGCGCGCGGTCCGCCAAGCGCAGACGCACGAATCCCGATACTACCCACGAGGAAGATGAGGAGAGTGACGAGTACGACTCTGTGGACCGCCCTGATACTTGTCGCCCGTCTTTCTCCATCTCCGATGCTCGAGTACCGCCTGAGTGCTATGACAAGTATCCCTTGGATCTTATACGCGGCGCCGTTTTGCTCCTCGGATTGAGAGATGCGCGACGTGGCCTTGGGATATGATTTACCATTTTATTTGTATTTTTTCTTCAGCTACAGATTTGTATCAACTCTCGATCTGTCAATCCTAATGATAGTGCATGATCTCGCGCCATGGTACAGAGGTATAGTACTGTATGTCGTGCGATGGTGATTCATGGTGAAGACAGGGAGCGCGGGTGTGTGAGTGGATGTGAAAACTGCGTGCAGGAATAACTAAATGGAGATTGCGAGTACACGACATGATGGGCGTCTGAAAAGAAAGGGCCACGGTCATTAGCTACGACCCGACCGTTTTCTTACGTTTTTTGCCAGCGGAGACCGGTGAAGGGGTTGGGATTGTGTGAGGTGGGCTCTCAGGAGAAGAACGGCCAGTGGGAATCTCGGAACTCGGATGCAGCACGTTGTTGAGCTTTGGCTTGTGGGCGTGTGAGTGGCCGTTCACTTTTTTATGTGTATGGGCGTTACTATGGACTTCTGGGACGTAGCCGTTTGACGGTTGCGGGCGGGGAACACTAGGTGACGGCGCTGATAGTCCTCAATAAGCACAACAATTCCTTCATAATTCGATCAGTCACTACTTACCTTTCACACCGTGATGCCGGAACAGTTCGATCAAGGCGTCCATTTCCCGTGCATCGACCACGCGCTCCGTTCGCATACCACTGACAAGAGGCTTGTCTTCCGACTCGTCAACATCCATGCTGACATCCACTTCGTCCCCTGTTGGCAAACCGGGAACGGTCTCGTCCGCCGACGTGCGAGGTGTGAGGAAGTGTGTCATAAGGGGTTCGAAAAGAGTTTCTAACGGTGGGATCAAATATGCCGGGCCACCAAGTATGTCCATAATCTCCTTGCCGTTCGAAGGTATTGTACTTGTAGTCTTCTGGACAAGAGGACCCACCGGTGCGCCAGCAAGAGCAGAATCGCCAAAGATGTCCTGAAGGAGCGTCCTTTTGTGTGGCTCCTGCGAGCTGGCCACAAGTCCACGAGCAACCGAGCCCTCTTCTGCAAGCCGATGTACATCATCTCCACAGAAAACGACATCCCAATTATCTGTAATTCCAACCAGATGGAATGTCGATGTCTCTTTGGCTTTGGAAGGTAATCGGGGATACCAGATAATGTTACGTATCGTGAAAGGGAGAGTATATGTGTTACGCGGGCTGTTTCCTGATGGATCGAAGATCGAGACCGTGCTACTCGGCGGTCGAGAGTAAAAGACTGCGAAATGCTCATCTCTAGGATGGGAGACAACAGCAGTGATTGGGTGTGCACTCCGGTGATGCCATCGAACTAGGTAAATCAGTGTCAGGATCTTTGAACGCGAGCAAAATAAGATAGGTATAGAGCTTGCCTTTTTGTGTGACGAGGTCCCAGAGCACCACGTCGGAGAGCCCAGCAACGGCAAGAAAACGACCGTCGTTTCCCAAAAAGTGGATCGAACGTACTTGACCACGGAGCTCTGAAGCAGCAAAAGCTTGAATGAGGGCATTCGATAAGGGGTCGTAAATGGCAACATATGCGCCATATCCCACGACCAAGAGGGAACCATCGGGAGACCAGGAAACAGACCAAGGAATCTCCCGCTTGAAGGTTAAGTTCGAGCGAGCCACCCAGAACACTACGGAGATCTTCGATTACCGTGGAAGTCACCGACTGAGTAAGACTCACCCTCCGATGTCCCTGCCTTTTTGTTTGTCACAGATCGTATCCCCCAGCTCTTCACAATTCCATCCTCGCCTGAGGTCACAAGGAGAATCTTCCCGGAACAGTCACTGGGAGAGAACACGATTGAGGTCACCCTCGACGGCCCATGTGGTCTGTCGATGCGTGTGTTGAGAGTCCACAGTCCCGTCGGATTCTCCCATTGCCAAATTTTCATGTGCACTTCCCCACGGAAGTACTCGTCACCTTCGCGAGAATCGATAGTAGCCAGCCACTCCCCAGAAGAAGAAACAACAGCTCGCTCGACGCGCGAAGGTTCGAGCATCTTTTCGTCCTTCCGCGAAACGCGATTCGAGGGGGACACCTCCAATTCCGAGATTAGTTTTGACGAAGACGGAGAATATGCTTGTAATGAAGATGGGTGCGAAGACGGGAGTATGAGCGTAGATGAGAGCGAGTGTACGGTCAGCGGTGTTGGGGCACATGCAGATGGTCTACTATGAGAAATTGCAGGATCTAATGATCGAGATGATCAGCGATGTTCAGTCCGTTGGCCTCTCCGGAACAAACACTTGCCTAGTTTTATGCCAGAATAGGAGCGGGAGATCTTGAGCTTCGCAGAACCTATGAAGACAAAACTTCCATCGGCCAAGGCTAGTAGATAGTCCTCTTCGCCACTTTGTGTCCCTGTGACAGCCACGCTGTCTATTGGTGCACCTACCCGAGGG
>Ga0209488_10004493_pt1 | contig 10884 bp, 7 predicted proteins | sample Rivendell_Oct201_8_FD_188349 | JGI IMG/M metagenome (GOLD analysis project Ga0209488, IMG submission 188349) | Vadose zone soil microbial communities from the Eel River Critical Zone Observatory, Northern California, USA -... | ecosystem: Environmental > Terrestrial > Soil > Vadose zone >... | reverse complement strand
TAGCGTGGAGACACAATCCCTTTATTGCGCCATCCGCCTCGCCAAGCGGCGCAATAAGGCGTTTGCGCCCCACGCGCGCCGCCGGAACGATGCGTTGGAGGCGTAGTGTGAGCCGCACCATTCATTTCACCCTCAACGGCGAACAGGTCGCGGCCGAGATCGCGCCGCACCAGAATCTGGTCGAGATTCTGCAGCAGCGCTTCGATCTGTTGCAGCAGCTGGCCGGGCACCACGCGTTCGCGGTCGCTGATGGCAGCAGCGGCGAACTGGTGGTCGGCGCCGATCGCGCCGGCGAGAAGCCGCTGCTCGGCGTGCACGAGCATGGCGAACTGGTCGCCTTCGCCTCGACGCTGTCGGCGCTGTCGGCTCTCGGTCACTCGACACCGCTGCCCGACCGCGAGTTCATCGGCTGGTTCTTCCGCCAGGGCTGGGGCCCTTCGCTGCTGCCGGCGAACGTCGGTGTCTTGCCGCTGGCGCGCGCGCTGCAGTGCTGGCCGCGTGCGGCCACGCCGGTGGCGGTGGTGCCGGCAACGGTCGCGGCGACCGTCGTGGGCTTGCGGGAAAGCCTGCAGCGCGCCGTCGCTCGCTGCGCCGACGTCGCCGTGCCGGCGGCGTTGTCGCTGTCGGGCGGCATCGACAGCAGTTGTCTCGCGGCGGCGCTCGCGCGTGCGGGTCGGCCGCTGCCAGCCTACCAGTTCCTCGCCGACGGCGCCGACACGGCGGAACGGCAGCTGGCGCAGGCGGTGGCGGCCCACTGCGGGCTCGAGTTCCGCGCCGTCGGCGGCGGCCCGGAGGTGCTGCTGCAGCTGCCGGCGTTGACGCGAAACTGCGGCCTGCCGCTCGGCGATCCATCGCTGCTCGCGGTGCACGCGCTGGCCGCCGCCGCGGCGCGCGATGGCGTGCGCGTGCTGCTGTCGGGCGAAGGCGCCGACGAGCTGTTGCTCGGCTATCGCCGGCACCGCATGCTGGCGGCGCTGCCGCGGCTGCGCTTGCCGCTGCTGCCCTGGTTGGTGCCGGCGTTCGCGCACGGCACCTGGGCGCGTGCTCTGCGCGCCGCCGGCAGCGGTGATGCGTACGGCGAACTGCTGGCCGTGGTGCCGGCCGGCTTCGGACCCCTGGTGCTGGCCACCTGGCTGCCGCCGCCGCACTGGCCGCGACCGGCCGGATCGTGGTTGGCTGCCGCCAGGCAGCGGGACATCGACCAGTACCTGCGCCACGATCTGCTGCCGAAGCTCGATGCCGCGACCATGGCTGCCGGCGTCGAGGGTCGCTGTCCGTACCTCGATGGCGAAGTCGCCGCCGTGGCGGACGGCTTGCCGTTGCGCGCCCTGCTGGGCAAGCGACCGCTGCGCGCGGCGTTCGCCGGGGAACTGCCGGCGCCGGTGTTCCGGCAACGAAAGCGCGGCTTCGCGCTGCCGCTCGACCGCTGGTTCCACGGCGAACTGCCGTGGCTCGATCTGCTGCGCGAACGCCGCACGCTCGAGCGCGAGCATCTGCGCAGCTCGGGCGTGGCCGCGGCGATCGACTTGCACCGCCGCCACGGCGCCGATCTTGGCCACGGACTCTACCTGCTGGTGGCGTTCGAACTGTTCCTGCGCACGCGCGAGGAGGCTGCATGCGGTTGATGCGCGTCCTGACGCGCGCCAACCTCGGCGGTCCGACCCGGCAGGTCGCGGCACTGTGGCATGCACACGCGGCACTCGGGCACCCGACGCTGCTGGTGGCCGGCAGCGTCCAGCCCGGCGAGACCGCGCTGACCGCAGAACAACTCGGCGTGCCGCGGGTGCTGCTGGCCGATGTGCTCGCGGGTGCTACGGCCGGCGGCTGGCTGGAACTGCCGGCCCTCGGGCGCGCGCCGCTGCCGTGGCGCGATCTGGCCGTGGCCAGGCTGCTGCAGCGGACCATGCGCGCGTTCAACCCCGACGTGGTGCACACGCACACCAGCAAGGCCGGACTGCTCGGCCGTTGGGCGGCCCGGCGAACCGGGGTGCCGGTGATCGCGCACACGTTCCATGGCCACGTGCTGCGCGACTACTTCGGCAGCGTGCGTTCGCTGCTGCTGCGCGCACTCGAACGCCGGCTCGCCCGGCACACCGATCTGCTGTTCGCCGTGAGCCGCAGTTGCGCCGATGAACTGGCGCAGCTCGGCATTGCCGCGGCCGATCGGTTCGTGGTGGTGCCGCCCGCGGTAGCGGTCATGGCCGCGGCATCCGGCGCGCGCGCGGCGGCACGACGTCGCCTCGGCGTGGCCGACGACCGGTGGCTGGTGGCCGGTGCCGGCCGGTTGGTGCCGATCAAGCGCTTCGACCTGTTCCTGCAGGTGGTGGCCGGCGACCCGGCGCTGCACGGCGATCTGTACGGCGATGGGCCGCTGCGCGCGCAGCTGCAGCGCGCGGCGGGCGCGCGGGTGATCTTCCGCTCTGCCGACCCGGCACTGCCCGACTTGCTGCCGGCGTACGACGCGCTGTTGCTGCCGAGCCGCCGGGAAGGCTGGCCGCTGGTCGCCATCGAGGCGTTCGCCGCCGGCGTGCCGGTGGTCGGGTTCGCCGTGCCCGGGGTTGCCGAGGCGCTCGCCGGCAAGGGGCTGACCGTACCGGAGGCAGCGGGAGCGGCCGGCTTGCTGGCAGCGCTGCGATCGCTGCATGGCGATGCGGCGCTGCGGCAGCGCCTGATCACAGCCGGCATGGCAGCGTTGCCGACCTTCGCGCCGCCGGCGATCGCCGCCATCTTGGTCGAGCATTATTCCGCGGCGCGGAAACGCCAGCCCGGCATCGACTGAGTCGCGTGTTACCATCCGGACCGGCGTGGCTATGGCGCCGCATTCGTTGCCATGCGAACTGCCCTCGCGGTCCTCGTCCTGTTCGCCTGCGTGCCCGGCGGCTGCGTCCGGGTCCAATTCCACTCCACCGGGTCCGGGGCCAGCGTGCCCGAAGCGATGCTCGGCGACTGGGGCGGCACCTGGACCAGCAGCGACGGCAGCCAACGCGGTACGGCGCAGATCCGTTTGCAGTCGTTCCAGGGTCGGCCGCTGGTGCGGTTCACGGTCGACAATCCGTGCCTGCTGCCGCAGCCGTACCGGTTCGTGATCGCCGATCGGCACCTGGAACTGCAGGGCACGGCCGAGGTGCTGTTCGAGGGCGACCTCGACGCCGACCTGCACAGTCTCGCCGGCACCTACCAGTGCCCGGAAGACCACGGCACGTGGTCGCTGGCCTGGCAGCAGCCGGTCGAAGCGGTCGGTGACCTGTCCGGTCATTGGACCGGCACGCTGCGGACCACTCTCGCACCGGAGGTGCTGTCGCTCGCGCTGGACTTGCAGCAGACCTGGATCGATGGCCAGCTGCGTGTTGCCGGCGAGATCCAGGTCGAGGACGGAGTGCTGACCGCCACGATCACCAGCGGCGCGGTCGATTGGGACGCTGGTCGCTTCGCCGTGCAACTCATGGTCGAACAACCGGCAACCATGCTGCTCGAGGGGATCGGCGATGCCCGGCAGATGCGGCTCCAGGACGGGGTGTTGATCGCCCAGCGCAGCGGCGCGCCACCGCTGCCCATCGGCACGTTCTCGCTGGCGAAGGCCGAGTGACCGGGCGCAGCGCCCGCGTCAGGCAACATGCCAGCAGACCGCAGCGACATCCGCGAAGCCCACCTGCGCCGCGGCGACTTCCTCGGCGCATTTGCCGTCGTCCGCCGCGACGACACGATGCTGATGGTGCGCAACGAGCGGCACATCGGCGGCCGCCATGTACTGACCTGGGACCTGCCGGGGGGCCAGGTCGAGCCCGGTGAACTGGTCGAAGAGGCGCTGCGCCGCGAATTGCGCGAGGAGACCGGGCTCGAGATCGTTGCCGCGCCACAGTTCCTGTTCGTACAGGAAGGCGAACACCGCTTCGGCGGGGCCCGCGCCTACGCCTGGCGCTCGTTCTTCTTCGCCGTGCCGTCGGTGTCGGGCGTGGCGACGGCGCAGGGCGAGGTGCGCGGGCTCCGGTGGATGACCACGGCGGAACTGCGGCAGGAACTCACCGCACCCTACCACGACAGCTTCCGGCAATGGCTGGAGCAGGGTGGCGCCTGGTTCCACTCGGTCTGGGACGACTGAACGCGCAGCAGAAAAGCGCCGTCAGCGGTCCCACTCGGCCGGCAGCCGCAGCTCCACTTCCGTCGTTTCGCCAGCCTTCGGCGTGACGTGGCCGAGGCCGAGGCGCAGGCCGGTGAACGGCTCGGCGTTGTCGCCGTTCTGCTGCAGCAGTTCCTGCTGCGCCTTCGGATCCTGCAGGCGTCTGGGCAGCACGGCCAGCGTGCACGGCAGGATGTCGGTTTCGACAGTGCTGCTGCCGTCGGCGTCGGTCAACGGCAGCCAGCACCAGATGGTCGCGCCCGCGCCGGCCGCACCGAGGTCGATGCGCACACCGCGCACCGGTTTGTCCTGCGCATCGAGCAGCCGCAGGCGCAGCGTGCCGGATTGCAGGCGGAAGGTCTGCGCGGTCGTCTGCCCCGCGACGACGAACGCGTGCTCGGCGGCGTGCAGCCGCATGCGACTCGAGTAGTCGAGGACCTCGTAGTCGCCCGGCCGTGTGCGCAGGTGGAAGTGGCCATCGGCGTCGGTGGTGACATTGCGGGCATATGCTTCGTCGCTGCCTGAAGGGCTCTTGCCGACGATGGCTCTGATTTCGAACTCGCGGTTGGCAGCGGGCTTGCCGTTGTGCAGCACCTGCGCATCGATCTCGCCGGGCAGCAGGCTGGACAGATCGAGCGCGACTTGGGTGGTGGTGCCATCGCGCAGGTCGATGCTGGCGACCGTGGCCTTGCCGTTGTAGGAATGCCGCAGGGCGCCATCACCGAAAGCCTCGACCCACGTCACGGTCACATGCCAATGGCCGGGTGGCGCCCCGGCGATGACGAAGGCCCCGTCGTCGGCGATGGTGCACGAGTCGGAGGTCGAGTCATGGAGCCAGCGCCCTGGCTCGACGCGCACCAGGCGCACACCCGGCAGCATGCTGCGGCTCGTTGCGTCCTTGGCGCCGGTCTCCGGTATGTCGGCGAGGCGGCGCAGCTCGGCGAGGGCGGCGGGTGGTCCGACCTTGCCGACGAGGCGCGCGCCGCGGCTCACGGTGACGACCAGCGGTTCGTCGATGTCGACCCGGACTTCGCTCTGCACACAGGGCACGTGCCCAGGTCCGCGCACGAACAGGGCCAACGGTACGTCGGACGGACCCAGCAGCTTCGCTTCGCCGCGTGCATCGGTGGTGACCTCCTGCAGCAACAGCGCGGTGTTGCGCTGTCCCCAGGAGGGAGCACTCACGGACTTCACCATGGTGTTGGCATCAAGCCCCTTGCCATGCGCGTCAGCAAGTTGCACGTGCGTTCCGGCAACCGGCGAACCATCGGCGAACTGCACGCGCAGCTGCCGTCCGACGCAGCGCGGTAGCCGTACGGTCACGGCAGTGGGACCTGGGTCGGCAACCCGTACGGGCACGAACGCACTCGTGGCCAGCTGCTCACCCTTGGGTTCGACCAGCACGCACCAGTCGCCGCGGACGATGCCGTCGACGACGACGTGGCCGCCGTCGTGGTGGCCGCGCGCGCGCACGCCGTAGTGGTTGTCCGGGCGCTCGCGCACGCTGGGGTCGGGGAACACGCGCACCTGGAAGTCCTCGACCGGTGCGCCATCGGCGTCGGCGACGACCGTCACTTCGACCGCCAGCCCATGCCGCAGCACCAGGCGCACGTCGTCGCGGCCCCAGGTGAACATCTCCTCCGGGCTGAGGTCCTCGAAGCCGGTCTTCTGCACATGAAGCGACACCTCAGGCCGGGACTTGTCGGGTTGCTTCAGCACGAAGCGCCCTTCGCGGTTGGACGAGGAGTCAGACGCGGCGTGGTGGCCCGCGAGCTGCATGTAGCCGACCAGACCGACGCTGGCCCTCGCGACCGGCTGACCGTTCTCGTCAACGATGATGCCGCGGATCGACGGCAGCTCGCTCTTGGCGAGCTGGTCGACGACGAGGACGACGTCGACCACCGGCTGGATGCCATCGAACGACAGGTGGTCGGGCGTGGGTTTTCTCTGGGGGAGCACCCGCACTACGTAGTCGCCAGGCGGCAGCGGCCAGATCGCCTGGAACTTGCCGTCGGACAGGGTACGGCCATTGGCGTAGGTGCACGGATGGGTGTCGCCGTTGGATTGCTCGTTGCTTACGAAGCCGACGTCGGCATTGGCTACCGGCACGCCGTCGCGATCGACGACTCGGCCGCGCACCAGCACCCCGCGTGGGATCACCACGTCGCCGAGATCCTTGGTTCTGCCTTCCGCGAGCAAGGGCAAGTAACTCTCGACGGTTACTCGTTCGGCTTGCTGCAGCCGAATCAGGAACTGCAGCGGCGGCGGCGGCCAGAACCGGAACACGAACACGCCATCGCTGCCGGTGGCTTGCTTCTCGTCGATGTCCTGTGGCGACTCGTGGTCCTTGGTCCACGCGTCCATGACCGCACTGCTGCGCGACGAGCCGTGCAGTTCGACCGCGACGCCGGCGATCGGCGAGCCATGTTCGTCGACGCAACGACCACGCACCGTGGCCAGTGCGCCGGGCGCGACAACGGCCAGTGCGGCGGCCGGAACTTCGCGGCGTTCGAGCAGAACCGATGAGGGCTCACTCTGCTGCGCAGCGAGCGGTGCACTCACCGCCAACGGGGCCAGCGCATGGGCCGTCGGTTGCAACGCCGGCTTCGGCGCTGGTTCCGACGGCAGCCACAACAACATGGCGGCCGCCGCCGCGACGCCGCCGACCGCCAACTTGACGCCACTTCCCATGAGCAGGACTCCCGTGCTGACAACAACCGCCGCACCGACCGCCGCCGCCTGAGGCACCCCGAACGCTGCTGCCAGCGCCGGCCGCCAATCCTTCCCCTTCGCCTCCGCGTCCAACCGTTCGCGCAGGAGCGCGAGCCCGCGCTGCAGCCGGCTCTTCACCGTCGCCAGCGGCACGCCGGTAACCTGCGCGATCGCCGTCGGCGTCAGCTCTTCGAAGAACCGTAGCAGCAGCGTGCCGTGGTACGGCTCCGGCAGGCCGAGCAGAGCCGCCGTCACCCGCTGCACGGCTTCATGGTGTTCGGCGACGCGTGCCGCCGGCTCCGGCGGGCGCGGCGGCTCGACCAACTGTTCGCGCCGTTGCCGCCGAGATCGACCGCGGTGATGGTTGCTCGCCAGCCGCCGCAACACCTGCGACAGCCAGCCGCGCAACCCGGCTGCGCGCGACGGCGGTGACTGCAAGGCCTGCAGCGCCGTGTCCTGCACCAGATCGTCGGCGTGCCCTTCGCCGACCAGGAGCCGCGCCAGCGCCCGCAGGGCGTGCGCATGCGCAGTCAGTTCGGCTTCGAGCAGCGGGCGCATCGGGCGAGCAGCCATTGTGCGCGCAACACACCGCCGACGGCAGCGGGGATGCAGTGCAGCCCGGGAATCGTCACACGCAATGCGTGGACCGTTCGCCTCAGCAGAGCGCAAGGACAACTGCCCACGACAGCTTTTTCCGAAGGCAACCGTCACCGGACCGTGGTTCCGAGCCACAGGTACAGTGCCATGGTCCTGCTGCATCTCGCACTCGGTCTGCAGAGCCTCTGCACCCTGCAGGTGCCCGAAGCCGGGCTGCTGCGCCTCGGTCTGCCGCTGCCTGCCGCGGCCGTGAGTCGCGGTCTGCGCGTCGATCGCGCGACGGCGGCGAGCCAGTGGCGACCGCTGCAGGCGGCGCCGGATGGCGCCAGCATGGTGTGGGTCGAGTTGTTGGTCGCCGCACCGCCCGGCCCGCTGCGATTGTCGTCGCCGGGTGCGGGCCCTTCGGTCGACGGTCCGGTGGCGAGCGTGGCGACGGTCGAGGCGGCGCACGCGGGCGGCACCAGCCGTACGATCACGTGGTCGTTCAGGAACGGCGTGCAGGACCGGGTCGAACGCCGGCTGTTCACCGAGGCGATCGAAGTGGCGGAGGAGGCCTACGCGGCGGGCGAAGCGCGCACGGTGATCAGCCCGGAGTGGCTCGAACGGACCACGGCGGCGAGCGTGGAACGTGGCGTGTTCGTGGCGGCTGGGGTGCTGCCGAAGGATGCATCGCTGTGCCCGCACTTGCGGCAGCGACTGCAGGCGGCCGCCCATCGACTCGGTGAATTGCCGGGTGAACGCGGCGCCGGTGACTTCGCGCGCGGGGACGGCGAGGTGGCCAATGGTCAGTTCGACCCGGCGCTGGCGTGCATGCGGCTCGGGCTGGCGCTCGGCGATCCGCTGCTGCTCGCGCGCGGTTGGCGCTGTGCACGGCACACGATCGACCGCGACCTCGACCGGCGCAGCGGCCTGCCGTTCCCGCACGGCCAGGGGCATCGCAGTGGCCAGCCGCAGCCGGGGCACGCGTGGCTGCAGGGCATGCTGCTCGCCGGGCTGTTGTTCGCCGACGACGAGCTGTTGGCAGGGGCGCGCAGCCTGGCGAGGTCGATCGCCGATGCGCTGCCGCTCGGCGAAGGCAGGGCCGAGCGCGTGCGTGACTTCGCCTGGCCGCTGCTCGAGCTGGAGGCGTTCCTCGACTGGGAGATGGAGCCGGCGTGTGGCGCTGCCGCCGATCGCCTGGCGCGGCTGTTCGCGCAGCGGTTCGATCCACGCATCCGCACGTTCCGCTTCGGCGAGGGCGAGGTCGGGCAGGGGGTGTACTTCGACCGCGCGTGGCTGACGGTCGGCCTGGTGCTGCCGGCGCTGCGCGCGCACCTGCGGCGGCGGCCGGACCGTGAACTGCAGAAGCAGGTCGATGCGGTGCAGGCGGCGCTGCTCGAGGTGCTGGGCAACGGCCAGCCTGGGATCCCGACGCACTGGCGCAAGGGCGCGGACGGGCATCCGTTCGCGGTGCACCGCGCGCACGACGATCCGTTCGCGTTCTTCCTGCTGGAAGGTCTGGATCCGGGCGAGCAGCGGCGGCTGCTGCGCAAGGACGGGCTGTGGCGCGCGCTCGGCGACCTGCCGGCCGGCGACGACCCGGACCTCGCGACCACCTTTGCGCTGCTGGCGCGCTGCAGCTGGGTCTATCGCTAGGCGGGCCGCTCCAGAGAACCCGCTCAGAGCTTGGTCAGGCGGCGCACGTCGAGTTGGCCGTCGAGCAGCTCCTTGCCGCGCAGGATCGTGACCTTGACCGTGCCGTTCTGGTTCTGCCGCAGGTACTGCTCGAAGTCGTGCAGCGAATCCAGGCTCAGTTCGCGCTCGCCGCGGAACCGGTCGTAGCCGACGACCGCCAGCAGCACGTCGCCCTGCTCGATGCCGAGGTCCGCGGCCGGGCTGCCGGCCTGCACGTGCTGCACCCGCAGCACCGCCAGCGGGAAGCGGCGCAGGTTGCTGTTCTTGTAGAACGCGCGCGAGGCCTTCTGCAGCAGCTCGCGATCCTGGTCGGCGGTGACCTCTTCGAACGACAGGCCGGTCATCGCGATCAGGTTGCCGGCCGCGCGCGACAGCGGCACCGGCAAGAGATCGAGCCGCCGGTTGCCGCGCAGCACCTGCAGCGCGAACGGCCGCGCCGGCGCCGCGGTCAGCACCCGCCGGGCGTAGTCGAGCGCGCTGTGCACCTCGGTGTCGCCGATGCGCGCCAGCACGTCGCCGGCTGCGACGCCGGCCTGCGCCGCCGGACCGTCGGCCTCGACCGCGGTGACCAGCACCTTGCCGGCCGAGTCCTGCACCTGCATGCCGAGCCAGGCAGCATCGCCGCCGGCGGCGAAACTCTGGATCAGTTCCTTCTCGAACACTTCGCGCACGGTGTCCACCGGGATCGCGAAGCCGATGTTCTGCGCCGCGCCGGCCATCGCGTTGTTGATGCCGATCAGCTTGCCGGTGATGTCGAGCAGGGCGCCGCCGCTGTTGCCCTGGTTGATCGCCGCATCGGTCTGCAGCAACCCCGAGTACTCGCGGCCGACGCCGTCGGGCGCCATGACCTTGATCGAACGGCCGGTCGCCGACAGCACGCCCTGGGTGACGGTGTTCGCATGTCCCTGCGGGTTGCCGATCGCGATCGTGGTCTCGCCGACCATCAGGTCGGCCGAGCGGCCGATCGACACCGGCTTGACCTTCTCGCCGCTGCGCAACTGCAGTTGCAGCAGCGCGAGGTCATGGGTCGGTGAACTGCTCAGCACCTTGGCGGCGCGGGCGCGGCCGTCCTTCAACTTGATCTCGACCGTGTAGCCGTCGGCCAGCACCACCGGCGCGATCACGTGCCAGTTGGTGATCACGAAGCCGCTGTCGTCGAGGATCACGCCCGAGCCCTGGCCCTCGGTGACCGGCTGGCGGCCGGCGAACGCGTTCTCGTGCTGGATGTAGATGCTGACCACCGAGTCGGCGGCCTTCTGCACCGCGCGCACGACCGGCGTCATCCGCAGCTCGCGGTCGTGGTCGTCCTGCTCGGCCACCTGCAGCGGCGAATCACGGCCCTGCAGGTGCGAACGATCCTGCGCATGCGCGACCGTGGTCAGACCGGGGAGCAGAAGGAAGGCAATCGGCAGGCTGCGCATGGCTCTGTGCTCGCGGGTGACGGCGGTTGGAAAACACCGGGTTGGATGCATACTGGCTTGCCGTGTTGCTGGGCTCTTGGTGAACGGGCCTGGTTGCGGCCGGCGCCACCTACGGAAGTAGCCCCAGATAGCTCCAGTTTCTCGTTGTGACAGGCTGGTCCTGCCCATGGTGTTCCGCTTCTCGACCGAGGTTCCGCTGCGCTGGGTCGACATCGACTCGTGGGGAGTCCTCAACAACGCCGTCTACCTGAGCCTGATGGAGCAGGCCCGCTACGAGTACTTCGGCAAACTCGGCCTCCTGGAAGCAGGCCAGGTCGGGTTCGTGTTGGCCGAGGCGACGGTCCGGTTCCTGCGGCCCGGGCG
>Ga0209488_10004492_pt1 | contig 10885 bp, 12 predicted proteins | sample Rivendell_Oct201_8_FD_188349 | JGI IMG/M metagenome (GOLD analysis project Ga0209488, IMG submission 188349) | Vadose zone soil microbial communities from the Eel River Critical Zone Observatory, Northern California, USA -... | ecosystem: Environmental > Terrestrial > Soil > Vadose zone >... | reverse complement strand
GCATACAAGTACAGTAACAAGAAACACAATACCAAACCCAAACCGAGCCCGTTTCATATATCATGAGACGACACCCCACGGTCTCTCAGTAATGTGCTAAACCTGTCATCCAAGGTGGACACGAGTGATCGTGTTGACGAATCTACGTTCGAACGATGCGTATCCGTTCGGGAGAACTTGCCTAGATAAAGGGACACCACGACGTAAGCAACGCTTTCACGATAATTCAAGACTCAAGTTACGCACCTGTCGAGTCCTCTGGTAATTCCGCGTCCAACATGTCACCCAAAGTGCTGACGAAACGTCCCTGAGCAGTGTCCGAGAACTCTGTGCCCGTCAGACCACGACAAAGCTCCTGAAGAGTGGACTTGACGTCCTCGAGTTCCCCAGGAGAAGGCTTCCACGAGTCCGCGATAAGCCCAAGGACGCTCAACATGTACTCCGTCACAGCGGTCAACCGCGCGTCTCGCCCATCCCTAGGCAAACCACCCCTGAACCGCCTCGAACCGGGATCGTTCCCGCCAATGACGTCCTTGAACACCCGAGCCGTCACCGCCCTCCTGGAGGTGTTCTGTTGGACGGTGGGATCCTCGAACTGCTCCAGAAGCGCGCGTTCCAAAACGGCGCCGGCGTTCAGCGCCGAAGAGGCGATCTGCAGATCGTGGTCTCGGGACAGAAGCTGCAGTCGATTTGTCGCCGCCCGGGGCAGTTCCAGGGAGACGGACACGGGCGGGTGCAGGGACAGTGATGCCTTTGATATCTCCGAGATGGCACGCGAGCACGTGATCGCTCGGCGGCGGCGTGCCCCATCGTCCATTCTCCCCACGCCGTTGATGCAGGAAGCGAGGACGTGCCCAATCCGCTCGCCAAGCGACTGGGATTGATCATGCTCTTTCACTATGAATAGTGATCCAACATCGTCGATACGGGTGCCATTACTTTTGTTGCCGATGTCGGAACCAGTTTTATTGTCGATGTACAGATAACCGGGGATCGCCTCCAGGAAGGATTCCACTTCTCCATCGTCGCGGCACAAGTCGAGAGTCTCCCGCAGAGCGGCTTTGTCCCATTGATTTTTGTGCTTCACGTAGCTCACTATGTAGGTATCGAAACCTTGACATACGTGGTCCACAAGCTCCTCCGACTTGGCGCTCACATGCCGGGAACACCTGAATAGGAACAGAAAACCGATGGCGATACTGTGGCCGATGTACCACAAAACCGAGGTCAGCGGGGTCTGGAAGGGGCAGTTTTGGAATATCACGGGGAGACCGGTGAGGATGATGTAGAGGGCGGCAAAGGCACTGACGGCCACGAGAATAACTTCTGCCACTTCGTCGTTGAAGGCGAAAAGGAACTCGACGAGGCCGACAAAGAAAAGGAAGATTGCGGCGTGTAGCATGAGGGAGATGTTCTCGACGAACCAACGAATGTGGAACGATCGCATGCCGAAGAGGAGGAAGGTTCGAACTCTGACGCGACGGATTGGCGATTCCGCGCGTTGGGTGAGGCGGTTGTATCGGCGGAGCCACTGTTGCACGAGTGTGGCACCGAGGCCGGCAGAGAGGGCGAGGCAGAGACTGAGGAACCAGAAGATGTTTACGTGAACGGCATAGCGTGGGGTCTTGTAGGCGGCAAGGGCTTGAGCGGTCACTGCTTCACCGCTGGAGAGGGCAGCTAGCTGCTCTGTAACTTGTTCGAGAAGCCTGACGGTCGCTTCGCCGGGATCGCGCTTGAGGTACTTGTAACTGTCGACGAGAAATGCAGCAACTGTCGCGGAGAAGACACCGGTCTATAGTAGAGAGTGTTTTCCAAGGGTCAATAGAGTGACAAAAACGCAAGGAAAGATCGAAAAACGCACATATATGAGGATTCCGTCCATGTCAGCGGTCCAGCGGTCCAGCATCTCTTTATCGTGCCTTTCGGCGTGGGAGATGCAGAGAGCCCACATCTTTGTGGAAGGGTCATCACTATTATTCGGTTGACCTGGCACTGGTGATGGCGAAGAGTTGGCCACCGAAGGCCTTCCTATTGCTTCGTCTTGGAAGGAAGCTTTTTCAGGATCCATGATGAAGGGAGGAAAAAGGCAGTCGAACGAGTTGAGTGACAGAGACGCGCCTTTATCATTCGGGCGACCCCGACGAGTCAACGGGTTTCATGAGTATCCCAACATCGAGGACGGGCGGCGCAGGACTGTCAATTCGGTTATTAGCGGACACCGGGCCAGGCACAAACCATTTGCTGTCCCATTTACAGTTACAGTCATGTAGGGATTTCAGAATGGGTGAAAAGTTGCGGACAGTCATACTAGTACCGTAATAATAAATCAAGTGATCTCGCCCAACTTGCTGTGGCCCGTCTGACTGGCCCAGAGCTCACTCCGTATCAATTCAGCCTCAAACAACTTGCGACACGTCGTCCACTTTTGGCGCTCTTTCCCCAGCTCTTCCAGCGACATCCCTCGAAATGGGTCATACCCCGCCTGTTCCAGGATGCTCAGCCCGCTTATCACATCCCCGATCCCTCCGTGATCCCGTACAGAACGCGAGGCAATTCCAGCGGCGGGACGGCGACTCACTGGCAATGATCCGGTTCGCGAGTGCACCTTATCAGCCCACCCATCACGTGCTGAGGACGAGAGATACCATAAATCCCTTCCCTGTCAGAAGATGACTCCGTGCACGTACCGATAGCATTCCGAAGATAGTGAAGTGCCCTGTCAGGGCCGTGGCCCAGGTTCCCCATTAGCACTTTTTGGGACATCGCCAGCTTCTCCAACGTCGGGCGCGCCGTCGATACGTCCCGGCGCAAGTCGACCTTTTCCCAATACTTCACGCACTCGGTAAAGAAGCTCAAGCACTGCTGCTGGCTCTGCTGCAGCCCGAAAATAGCCACTTGGATTGGGGCCATGTCCGCACTCGGGACGTGATCCCGCATCGTGTGGAGCAGAGAACCCGCCATCATCATCTGTGGACGCAACTGTTTCGCAATAGTCGTGAGATCCGAAGCCTGAAGCGCCCAATATCAACACCTTGAGCAAGGACGCCATATCAAGGCACGTACCACCGGGGTCTCGGGTTCACCGTCTTCCTTAATATTCTCTATTCTGTCGTTCCTGAGCGCACTAATACCCTTCACGTCGACATTTAGTCCCGAGTCCTGAAAGGAAACAAGGGGCTGAGAGTCTTACTCTCCACTTTGATATCAATTCTTTGAGGGTATCTTTATAGCCAAGCCACTTCTCGACTCGGACACGGTCAACGTGCACCGTCTGGATCTCCTGGCTCAAATTCTGCACCTCGGTGACCCAAAAGTCGTCAAGCAACCGATAAGCCGCCAGTATATCTCTCAGCGAAAAATCAATGCCCTTAAACACGTCCACATCCACAGGCAGAGGCTTTGAGCTCACTATTGAGACGGACACGAGTAAGTACATCAGTGTCGGCCAACGCCATCGGCGGAAGAAGGACGCCTTACCTTCCTTGATGATGCACTTGAACTGCTTGCATGGACCCCTCTTGAACGACACCCTGAGCTGCACCGCCTCCCCGCGCAGCCGCCGCGCCATCTCGAGCAGCGCCAGGAGGACCTCCAACGCGCCGTTCTGGTATCGCATGCGCTCCAACACAGCATCGACATAGCTCTGCGCGAAATCACGGCTCGCCTGCAAGAACTGCACGTAGTCCGCGTGCGCAGACGCGCTCGCTTCGTCATACACGAGCAGCGCGTTGGGCAACGCCTCCTGGCTCTCGCTCAAGCTGGCACTAGTACTGGCCTCACCCGTCGCCGGCGAGAGTAAGGATGGTGACTGACGGAGGAGCTGCGTGCGAAGATCCTCTATGTGCAGTACGTTGTTCCTCCATGCGACGCAGGATCGTTGAAGGGCCGCGGCGAGATCGGGCTATAAACGGAGTTTTGTTTTGCGTTGTCTTTCACGGGCAATACATAACGATGGATTGGATATGACGAACAGTGCCTCTGGGCGACTTGAGCGCCATGAGAGAACCCACGACGAAGCGAGTCACGACGCGAGGGCCTACGCGGAGTTTCTTGATCGCTGAGAATGGCTTAGATGAAGATGATGATGATCCACGAGCTGGAGCAGGTGGAGGCGGGGGCGGAGTGCTCCTGTCGATTGGCTCAGGAAGAGTCATTTGTTGTCAGACAGGTATTGGACGGGATGGCTGACACGCTGATTCATATATTAGCATTGCTTGGGTGTTGGAAAGCTGTAGAATATCCTGGATGGATGGCGATGTCGGCACATGGCACAAGGTCGACACGGCCTCAACCCATCAACCCAAATGCGTAATTTGGCGCTCGGGTGGGAGGCCGCCGTTGTCGTAATTACGGCATTTGGTGAAGCCAATTACGGCGCATAGCTTTTGCTCGTCTGTGATAAGTCGGCTGGAATGCTGATGGGATGGAATGTGCTGGAAACTCCATGGAAGACTGTATCAGTCGCCGGTGTGCTCCACAAAAGGCGCTCAACTCTCAGGGCTACTACCCCCAAGAGAGGCCGTTAGCTCTCGATCATTGGTCGTCTTGGGTGTAGCAATCCCAGCTTGCCGCTGGTGGTCAGAAGGTCCACCGTTTTCCAAAACGCGACGCGGGGAAAGGGACCTTGGCATCGCCGCCGAAGGCATGCCAAGCCGGACTACGCCGCTAGCAATATCATGTATGATGAGCTGAGCTGATTGAAAGAGCACCGGAAGGCTCCACAAAACCGGCAGTAGGCTCGTCCATTTTCAACGGCCCAACCTGACCATGGGCGATGAGCCTAAGGACGATCCCTTGTGCTGTGCGATATTTTACGGCCTGGCGTTGCCTTTCGGCGCTGCCAGTGTCACTGGTCCTTCATACTGGCAGCTCCAGAGCTGAAAGCGAAAACACTGTCCTTTCGATGCACAAGTCAATCGATTCCAACATCTAGGGAATAATACGATTCGATCGTTGGTCGAGAAAGTCAAAGACCCGTGACAGACCAGACTCCGCGCTGCGAGAAACGTGTTTGTACTTACGAAATATTCAAAGTGTATGGAATCCATGGTAACGATACGAGCGCACATTTCCAACATCAGGAAAATATTCATTTTCTTTTTTACTCGTCTACTTTTCGAAAGAAAAAAAAGAGGGTTTTTTGGTGCTTCACTCCTGAAAATGAATTTGGGAATCAACTTTTTTTGGATTCTAGGTTCCTCGTCGACTTTTCGACTTTTTCGCTCGTACGAGCTTGTACGGGTCCAAAAAAGTAAGTGGCAGGTTTCCTGATGAACCTATGTTGCATAGCGAACAGTGATAGCAGCCATCCCCAGACAGCAAAGGTTTTGCCATCAGCCCCGGACCGCGGCCGAAAACCAGCCGCGTGAAAGAGTTAACGCACCTCTCCTGTGGTCCTGTCTAGCATGGGCCAGGACCCGTTGCCACGGGGAAGACGCACTTGTGCATGGCTCGCGCAGAAATGGCAGCGAGAGAATTTACTACAAGTTTCTTTGTTCTTGACTTCAAAAGCCAACGGATGCGGTCCGGGGAGACTGCCGTTTACAGAAGGAAGCAGGATATCTTGCGAGTGGTATCTAAGAAAGCCAAATGAAAGAATAATGAAAGAATGGAGTGGTACAGAGACCGAGGAACACATTGTTGCTCGAGTGAAATATAAGTCATAGCCTAGAGCAGGTAATATTATCCACAAAATATTGAGCCATTTCATCCGCATCCGCGATCCGGAGCTGTACTCTTCATACGAGCGTCGGCGACGTCGGCGATGCGGGCCACTTCGCATCAATGGGTTCGGGTGAGCTTGCATGAGGCAGTGAGCCTGAATATGGTACAAGCCGAATATCGTCATCATAGCTCATGCGTGTGACAGGCAACGCATATGCACCATCGCGACCCACTGGCGCGTAGCCCTCCACACCAAAGACCTGCCCCAAGCTTCGTTTCGACTCTGGGGGCGGGCGCCTGCCAGTGAGACGACTTGCAAAGTATCTAAACTCTGAGCCAATTTCGAGGGCAAAGTCCCCTGTGAGACCGAGTGCGTTAGAATGTGGGTGCAAGGGATAAGGGGATGAAGGTGTACATAAGTTGATCGAATCTAAGAGCGGCCGCCAAATACTTGTGTGGCGCTCACCCGGTTGGACCTGATATTCATTCCAATTGAAGGCCCACGTCATAAAGAGCGAGAAGAAAACCATCTAGATGCGCTTAGTCAGGAAGCCCAATGAAAGGAGGGAAGAACCCTATACCTCGATGCATATTGCCAATGCGTTCAGGCCGTCAGCGATATTTGTAGAAGTCCAGAAATCTGTCCCGTGAATGACGCGGTCCTTCAACGCATTAAACTACGACAACGTGAATCTTAGCTAGAAAAGGGCGGTGAGGACCGTGCTTGACATACCATGAACGACTGGTAAAATGTGAACATGACTATAAGTTTAATAGACAAAAATTTGGCAAGAGGGCGACGTCCAGCAAGTTCGTCCTTGGTCAAACCATAGAACAAGACCAAACCATACAGAGCAATGCTGTAAGAACGGTCAGCTTAAGGAGCTAAAGTGTCAGATGAATATACCTGATGCTAATGGCGTCAATCGATTCTAGATATATCTCCGCAAAGTGAATACTGTAAGGTCCAGAAGCGCACAAAACATTGTAGTGTTGACATATAATTCCCGCGATAGACACGGCTGTGCCATTTCATGGGCGGGCGTAAGCCAGGGAGTAATAGGTGGGACATGTGCATACCGGGCCGAATCAGAACATATTGCATGACAGACCACTAGATGCTGGAAGTTAGAACGGAGGGATGAGTATGGATGAGAAATTTCGACAGCTGACTTTCAGGGTGTACATGAAGTATGCCTAAATGCGGATGAGTGGGATAGAACACAAACCAACGTAAGGCGCACTTTCGTGGGGCGATACCGCCAACAACAAAACTGGGTACAGCCAGTCAAACAAGATGGGGATAACGTCGCATGGTAACCCTCACCGGAAAGGGGAGAGGCTGTTTGTTTTTCCGAGTGAGGGCAACTTGAGCAGAATGCCCGATGGCAGTTGAAGCAACGTATTCAATGAGAAGCAGTCTGTGAAGGATGTCAGTAGGTAATCGGAGTCGAAATGGTCAGAGGGAACCTACAAGAATGCGCTCAACGTAATAGCCTGATGAAAGCCTTTAGTACCCATCGCGTCCTAAAACGTGCCCGATACCACGCACCTCGTACACTATGCAAGGGATAAAGTCGAGTCCAGAAGAGACGATGAGAGAGTCAACCCGAACTCACCCGTCTCGGCAAGAGAGTAGTAGGTATAACTTCGGAAAAACCGGTAGGAGAAAAAGGAAACGACAGCATATACAGGAGGCATGTACAAGATTCTGATTCTTTTACGCCAGAGTCTCATTTGACGACCGCAGAAGGGAGGGGTAACATGAACGTACATCTGTCGCTGTTCCGCGCGCTTGGTATAGTTACTACGGTACGTGAGTTGACAAGACGTCGGATGAAATGTCGTAGCGTACCGACAGTGCTGAAAAACTGTTACAGAAGAAATAATAACTGTCTGCAATCGGGCAAGGGACATGAACCCACGTCGTGTGGCGAGGTGATGGCACGCACCACGAGGGAACACCCGCCGGCGATCGCCCAGCCGACGCGATGTGCGTCCCAGTGGAGGCTTCCCTGGCTCCAAAACTGTGACTGATCAACAACTTGGGTGTTGTCTGATGGACAGGACATTTCTTTGTTTCTGAAAAAGGGACGGAGTGGGAGGTAGAAGAGGGTATCAAGACAAGGCTCGAGGTAGACTCGAGGCTACAGTCCCAGGGAGTCCCCGGTGGCGGTGCGTTTGATGTAAAATAGTAATACAGGGTTGGTCGGCTAAATGGGTGGTGGTTCAATTTACAGTCTTGGCACTCGGCAGTCCCCGAGACCGTCTACCCGTAAGGTCCATAGCTTATGTCACACACACCCCCAAGCTCAGCCATAAACCACTTGTTTTCAATTCAGGAATCAAAAACACGACACCCAACTCTATGCTACATCGTTGGTGCGCCCCCTTCACCGACGGCCTTCATATAATTCTATCTTAACCCTCACTTCTTTGGGCTTGGAGCCCCACCACTCGCGCCCTTCAAGGCTGGCGTAGACTTTGGCGTCGGGGTCACTTTGGTTGTGGCGGTCTTAGTCGGGCTCTTGGTCTGACACATGGCTGTGCGTTAGCAAGACCGCAGTAGACGTCAAAGGAGATGACCAACCGGCGTCGTGCGGGGCGTCGTCTCGGCGGGGGGAGCGGGGACCTTCTTCTCTGGGCCTGGTTTTACTCGCCTTAGCCCACGACGACTAGAGCGGACCCAAAAAAAAAAACTCACGCTTCGGCATGTTCAAGTTGCTGGTTGTTGCTTTAGGTGGTGGATGAAGATGTTGTGTATGTTGTCCTCCCTCGCTTTCTCTTCCCTCCTTTTATACGTTTTGGAGATCACACATGCCAGCGTGTTGTGTCAAGTCTCATCGACCCATCACTGACCATATCGTGACTCCCTATTGCGCGACCCCAGGAACAGCCAAAGTCTCTCAGGATTTCGTTCTCCCAAATAACCTGTATACGTGGCCCGCCGACGGGTAATGAAGTCAAACGTCTCCATTCTGGGATATCTCGGTGTTGCACCATACCCTAATATCGATAGGTAGGTATTTTGCCATAGGGTGGGTAGTTCCGCGATGATCGTATCGAGCGACAGCTGCTGTGTGGACTGTCAGCCTTCTGCTGGGCTGCAATTTTTTGATCTTCCCACCCACCTTATCAGTGCTGGGTCCATCGCGTGCTGTGCTGGCATATCTCAACACCATCCCTACGTCCCCCATAAGAACCATGTTATCTTGACGTCAAACTCCCGGGACGCGTTCCAAGGAATCGGAAAAGACCCTAAGCTATCGATCGTACTGGACCTTCTTGATCTTCATATCATCTTCATCTACTGATTCAACGTCCTACCTAAGGTGTCGGTACCCGTACGATCTTGAGGGTTCGTTTCTCATACGGGAATTACCGTCTTCTGTACATGCATCTGGATTTCCCCGCCGACACACCTCAATTTCCCCACTCAATCCAATTTCGGCTTAGCACCGTGTCTTTGTCCCGCCGTAACCCACTGCCCAATCCATCTCCCTGCTCCGCGCGATCGAATCGCTAGTACTAGTGGCTTGATTAACCCGCTAGCGTCATTTATGCGTCCAACAGCTATTTTCTCTCGCCAACGTTTTCCCAACTTCCCCTTACATAAAACAAACAACATGAGAGTGTTTCCACTTGTTTGCCATGTCTTGTGAGCGGGGGCTGCACCGCATCAGTCATCTAATAGGTTTTACGGGTCAGCGCTCGCCCACGTTTCGCATTGCCAGCGCAATGCTGAATCAGATCCAGGTGGCTCGGCACTCTCCCTGGCAGATGCCACGCATCGTGGCCATCTGATTTAGAGCTCACAGCGGGATAACGCGATAGGGGATACGTAGAACTCTCATGATGTTACTGTAACAGCCTCCAACCCCAAATAGTTTCCGGAAATGAGCGGACACGTGGGAAGTTAATAAAAATAATTAATTAAATCGTTTCCTTGTCATTTGACCAGCATGACACTGGACTCTGCAGAATTCCATGAGGCCGTGCGTTTGCTGACCGGTCACCTCTTGTGGAGGGAGTCCACTGAGAGGAGTCCTGCGGGATATAGGTTTATGGCGTTGTGAGGCAAATTCCTCAAGGGAAGGCCACTACGTACGGTGCGTCTCAAGTTGCTCCGTCTGGGCACACATTCCTTAAGCAGACTGAAACGAAACGCGTCACCTCCGTTCACCCCCTTCCATCGTGCTGCAGGCCACGTAGCGAAGCTCATTGGGATGCCCTCCTACTCGCGACACGTCGGACAAGGCAAGCACAGCCATTTCCTCCCTTTTCCGCTAGCTCCCGTAAACGGTACTGATGCGGTGTCCTATTCTATGCCATGCCGTGCTGTGCTACTATGCTATGCTATTATGTTACAGCGCTCAAGTTCCTCTCGCCTGCGGCAGACCCGCCCGTGCCTTGGCAGCGTGTGGTGTCGTCCGCGGGAAAGATCTCGTCTCGGGGCCCGGGGACAGATGGGGCGCAGCGGCAGCGCGAGGCGTTGGAGGCGGAAGATGTCGAGGTGCGCGTGAGCCGCATGAATGAGCTGCTCGTCGACCTCGCGGCGTATGGGTGGTTCCCTGTTCCCGGAACGACGGGGTTAGGTCTTTCATGATGCTGGTTGTCACATTCTCGCACCATCATTCGCAATCAAGCTCCGCTGATGGCCCTAGGGCGGTGTTTTTATGAAAACGTGCTGACAAATGTTATGTGTCGCAAATGCGAGAAGTGAACTCCTCCCGCGATGGCCAGGTGCTTGAGGGCATTACTGATATAAGGTTCATTAGCCTTGATGCGGGACATTGGCATGGTGCTGGATCTGTCACAAAGCCTAGGGTAAGATAGGTCTGTCTACAACACATGCATTGAACCTGTGTAGAACACGCGAACGCCTCTTTTATGCTGTGAATCCGATGCGTGGGACTAGAGGCACTAATGTTGATGATAAGCGCTCAATGCTGTGAGGACTGAGGGAGGGTAAACAATTCACTGGCAACTAATGACGGGTACGTTATTCAGTTCAGATAGTGATACTTATGCAAGTTGGAAAATTGTACTCTGGAATTGAGATTGCTGGGATGCGGTAAAGGATCGTCGTCATTATCGTGGCAATCGTTTGGAGCGTGCGGCACACACTGGATGGAAAACTGGCTTATGATACTAACATAACTATAACTTATTGAACAACAAAAGGCAATTATGTTTTACAAGTATTCAGAGAGAACAATTT
>Ga0209488_10004491_pt1 | contig 10885 bp, 10 predicted proteins | sample Rivendell_Oct201_8_FD_188349 | JGI IMG/M metagenome (GOLD analysis project Ga0209488, IMG submission 188349) | Vadose zone soil microbial communities from the Eel River Critical Zone Observatory, Northern California, USA -... | ecosystem: Environmental > Terrestrial > Soil > Vadose zone >... | reverse complement strand
CTTCAATAAGACATGGCAGGGCCGATTATTCGTTCTCATGCGCCATGCCACCGGGTTCTACTGCATCTTTCGCACTCTCATCGTACGTTGTTCGAACCCAGTGCCTGTAACTCCCTACACTAATGTCCCAAACAAACGCTCAGTCTCTCTCAAACATCCTCCTCCCTTCCCCATCGTCCCCTGACTCTCGTCCATCCCAAGATCTCCTGGCCTCTACTCTCTTACTACTCATTCCACATCCGTCGCCTACCACCCAGGCAAATGTTATCTACGCGACGCGTCAGGTAAATCTCGCACTAGTTGGCGCCGTCGTCTTGGGCTCCATCCGTCGCGTCCTGCATGGTGCAGCGAGTGCGCTCCGCGCCACGCCTGCATCACGTAACCGAGTCGCGTCGCTCGTTTTGCTCGTCCTCGCTCAACTAATGGTACGTCATCATTCCCGTCGGTGTGGCGGCGCTCGCTAACGGCAGGCGGGGCGGGGTAACAGGGCATATACCTACTCTCGACTCTCATACAGCTGCGTACGTCGTTTCCCCCGGGGGCCGCGACGGATGGCGCTGAAGCAGGACTGTTTGCGACGCTGCCGGCTTACGAGAGTTTTGGATCGGTGTTTGATTGGAGCTTCCTTGCGAGCGCTGCCGTTGCGGCAGCGGTGGAGTGGATGCGGTGGCGGGCTGAAGAGCTATGTGGTCCGTTCATTTCATAGGGCTGAGTCTATCACGGAGGTCGGCCACCGCTGCTCTTAACGCCTGCAACTATATGCTCATGAGGTACTCCCTCAGTGGAATTGAGTGCCCTATGCAGTTCCATTTACGGAGAGACAGCTAGTCAGGAGTCATATCTTGTAATTCGTATGATGATGATGATGATGGTGGTGGTGGTGGTGGTGATGTGCATTCTTCAATTGCTCTAACGTGCTGTACGATCATATACAGACGTACGAGGGAAATCAAATCGTGAAAGTGTAAAGTCGATACCGTGACGAACGTCGATGTCAACACTGCCGCTGCGGCAGGACTCCGGGACAAACTGACCGAGCTCAGGCCGAGGCTATGTTCTTACGTTTCAATTACAGCACCACTACTACCACAACCACAATGACGTGCCATGACCTTTACTTCCACTACTTCAACCACTTGTCCCCATAATACGCGTCATCTTAACATCCAAGTCACGCGGGAGATCAAATGAGCACGAGCTATGGCACCATGAACGACTCAGAAGGCCCTAGCCAATCAACGATGACGGTGGTAGCGCCTTGCCCCACAAATTCCGGCCACATAGAACTCCAGGTCTTACCTGCTAGCTCTTCTACCGCTGCTAGGCTTCTCCCCAGAAATACCAATCCAGACCTAGATGATGATGACGACGAAGACGCTTCGCCTCCGAGTCCGCTCGGGGTCAAGCTTACCGGGTACAGGCTGCTCAATATCGTCGTGGTATTCACCATTGGACTGGCCAAGTTTATCTTATCGCTGAAAGGCCGGTCCATCACCCCGACGGGTTTGGAGTATGCTGGGGGATCGGTGTTGGCAATTTTGTGAGGGCTTTGTCTTCCTCGGGCTGTTAGTCCTGTGCGACACGCTAATCATGACCTCACGTAAGCTTGTATTGGATCGGCTTGTATGAGGCAGTGAAGCCGCATAAGTGGGGATGGTTATTCCACGTAGATTGGGCACCTGCGATCGGGAAGTGTTTTCTCGGGGGTGGTGGGTACTGTATTCGACGGTCTGCGTTTGTAGCTAATTCGTGTCTAGTTCTTATGTTCCTCGGAGGTCGTGAGTACTGTATTCAACGATCTGCGTTTGTAGCTAATTCGTGTCTAGTCCTTGTGCCTCTTTCTGTGACTTTGGGATTCCTCCCGTTCTTCCTGACTCTATTAATAACCGGTTGGTTCTTTCCTGACACACCCGGGCCCATTGGCATCTGGTTGCCCATCACGATACGTGTCCTTTCTGGGTGTCTTGTTCAATACCTATGTCAGGTATTGCCTACGGTCTGTATGTCCTGTCGTTTTTGCGTCTGATTCCGCATTTCAGGAATGGCGCCTTATACAGCCAGGGGTTTGGACACCTAGCGAACGATTCTTTGAGTCGTATCGTAAGCCTATCTCTTCATTTCCGTCACCCGAATTTACTATTGGTATATGAAGGATTGATGGGCAATATTAGTTTTTGGCCTGGCGTTCTAGTGGGATCTTTACTATTGCAAATGGGATTTGTGCTCGCTATTATTTTTCCTATCACGGAACTGGTAGGCAGGCGGAGTCTGCTTGTAGTCAACTTATCGGTCATTTAATATAAATATGCTCACCACTAAGTTAAGCATCAGGAGACCTGCTACTTACTTTTTTGGACTTGTCGAAAAGTCGACGAGGAAACCCGAATTTTTCAAAAGTAGACAAAGAAAAAGTAAATGGATATTTTCCTGATTGAGTGGACTCAAATGTCATCAGAAATTATTGACAATTGAATAATTTGTTAATCCCTTCATATATTATTATCAATATACTAGGAGGTGACCGTGCTATGCACACCCTTCTTCCAGTGTTTCTCGATATTAATAATTTGGATAAGAGAGAGGAGAAGTGATGGGGAGAAAACGAAAAAAAGTTGTTCCGAATAACAGATTGCTTGCAGCAAAACCCGCGAGATCGAGAGCAATTTCAAATTTGTACGCAATACGCAAATTATACTACCGTGACAGTAGTGTAGATTTCAAATTTGTTGGATGGGCTTTTCCTTCATCCTCAAGAAAACCTGACACTCTTCACATACACACATCAATTTCCTTTATACCACCCGGTACACAGGATGCATGAGCCATTTCACTGGCAGGTTCCACGCAGTGGCGAACGGAGTCAACGATGACATGCGGGCCCACGCGCGGCCTATCGAATGGAAGACGCTGGCGGCAACCTTAGGAGACTGTTCTGATGGGCTGATCCGGCAGCACTCGCGACACAATCACTCCGCAGAAACGGGACAATTTTTGCAATACTGTTGATGTTTTAGTTGCCGGTGGGAGTACACAGGATGAGACAGACGGCCTGACTCTCTATCGGGAATCATGTCTGCGAAATACACTGGCAAGCTGGAGTGAGATTAGAATGGTAGAGTGGTTCACGATCGGCTAGATGTCCACCGCTCAAGATGGGTGCGCTACCAAAGTACCATGTTCAACCCTGTGATTGCCAGCCCATCTCGCCAACTTGATGGGAAACTAGTCCTCTTACGCATGCGTAGATAGCTATTGTGACGTCTCTGACTCGTAGACGGACCGTGACTCTTCCTCAGGTTGTTCCTATCACAAGTATTGTTTATTCTTCCTTCTACATGCATGTCAGATTGCATAACGTTATGAAGCACTGCATGTGTAGAGGAGAGCTCTGCCTTCCACGCTCCAGCAGGAATGCCCTATCTTCAATCAATAGACTAATCGCATCATCTCCGTGTGAGAAAATCCTGGTACTGGCTGCGTGGCATGCGGTTGGTGTACGTACAACAGGACCAGCACCAAGGTGCCTTGATAAAATCAAAGAATCAGATGAGCCTCTGCATGCCCTGCACTTCTAGCTAGGAAGAGGTCCATGTGAGAAGCTTGTCCAATCACATGATGCTGCGGCGATAGAAGTATTCCCACAAAGCGTAGTACTACGCAAGTGTCAAGATGAAACGACATGGAATGAGGAAGGAACAGAAGAGTTGCCGGAGGCAGAGAATGAATGGTTCCGAGAGCTAACGGCGTTCGGGGTGACTTGCTCCACTGGCAAGTCGAATGAAGCGAGAAGTCCTTACAATCTATGGATAAAAAATCACGCTACTTAACATGTTCTATTCATGAAGTCGGAAAGGAATTCCGTGCACTGGATAGCATTGACCAGAGCGTGGCATAATTCAAGAATGACCTCTACCGGCTGAGGATGGCCAGAGGGCTCAGGATCGAAGTCAGTTCAAGTGACAAACTGCATTTCAACAGCACTGTGTGCTGACACTTGATATGACCTAGTTCTGTTAGGAGAGGACAATCGACCGAGGGGTCCGTAGTCACCTCACAAACCGGTATTGAAAAGTGGCTATGTCAGGGGAAGCCAGTGTACCGGTTACAGGACCGAATAGCCGAGGAACAGCCCGCTTGAAAGTGTTTGCGACCCGCGATCCAAACGTAACCGGCGACACAGAACCTGCGGCTTAAGCACCCACCTCCGGATCAAGCGCAAGGCAGGTATTTTAGTCAGATGTTCAATTCATTTCCAACTCCGGGTCGTTCTTCGCTCCGAGATTGCATGGAAAGGACTTGCCCTTATCGATGTGTTGGTGCGCCAGTAATTATACAGTACAAGATTCCACCATGACAGTACAGCAAAAAAAATTGCTGCTGCGTCGCTGTGTCATGCCTCTTAACCCTCAAATTGTTGAAATCAGGACTTCATTTTTCGGGTTTGCCGATTGTGTTATTTTAGAGAAGCATATCGCTGCATCATCGTGATTATCATCGCTGATATAATATTTAGAAACCATCCCACTGAAACGCCGCATGGTCAACATTCAATATATGAATGAGCCATACCGTTAACTGACGGTATGCTCCAGACCAGTCCTATTCTCCATCACGAGCTTTCATGGAAGGTGCGAGTTGTCGTCACCATGACTGGCACTCTTTCCACCTTCCATTCAAGTCACTAGGCGAGCACAAGTCCTTCAATGCTTTCAACAGAGAAAATAACGAGATAATAGTTATCTGATGTGGTAGCACTGAAAGAGTCCATTACTACTACTGGTAACAATCATAGGTAGACAACCCTATAACGTGAAAAGCGGCGACATCAAATGTTGCGTACCGCACCAGAAACAGTAAAATACTAGTACGTTATGATGGACAGCAAGGCCGAAAACATATAAGAAGCACAATAACACCGGAGTGACTGCCGTACCAACCATATAACCACCCAACCACCTGCCAGAGTCAACTGGTGTAGCAACGCTTTCGAGTACTACTTCTTACCCCAAGTCTCCTTTTCATGTGTGTAATTTCATTTATTTCCTCACCGTTTCTAAACGCCCTTTCACAGTTCTTAAACCATGTCTGAATTTCGTTCCAGCTGTGAGTGATCGTGCTCCACGTTTCCTCCTTCAAGTTCGATGACGACTGAGTATTCTATACTTGAAAGTCTTCACCGTCACAAGCAACTTGAATAACGAGCGTACCGTAATATTGCTGTACGAGGGCGGTTTGGTCGAGGAGCTGGCGCCGGGACAAAAATCGCGTCCCTACTCAGAGCTTGGAGTATACTGGGTACGGGATCTCGTTAGAAACCAACCGGACTCGGAGGCTCTGCCGCCGAGCGTATTGCTCGAAGTCAAGGTCTCTCGTGGTGACGACGCGCTGGATAAAACCTACGCTACCACTCGTAATAACGCGAATTTCTTGGTGGAGGTAGATTTTTCGGTGGTATATCCACCAGCGGCCTAAATGGTAAAGTTTTCTGGTCATCGCGCCCTTCACTTGCTTACGCGCTGTTCCCAGACACTCATCAATTGAACGTTGGCCAACACGAGCCCAAATTCAACTTTGGGCATTAATGTTTTATATGTTGGCGTTTCCGTGTCCTTAACTTTGTAACATGTACAACTTGCTCAAGCTTGTTGTCCGAATCTCACAGATTGATCGCGTGCCGAAAAACCGTGAAGGAAAGTATGAGTGACCTGACTGTCCGATGGGGCTGTTGGAGATGCTATGCCTTTTCCCTATTAGTAGGCGCTCGGAAGCGCTTCCATATTTGAACATATGGAAGTCTTGTTCTTGTCCTGGACTTCGAATCAATCTTGGAGGATCGTGAGCAACCATAAAGAGCATATCACGCATATGTAATTCAGGACTGATGCTTGATTGATCGTTATGCACCTGGCCTTGGCCCCCGACGATGGCGACTTTCTCGGGCATGATTTGCTCGCAGTAGGTGACTGAAAGTGGTCGTAATGGACAGGGGAAATGGATTGTGCCGGTCCTCCGTACATGGTTCGACGATGTGAGGAATGCCGCTGCGCTCGGAACAAGGCACCGGAACGCCCACGCACACCGATCCGAGCCACGAATGTCCGACCATCCCCGCCATGGCCGCGTTGCGGCCCTCGATTCGCACACACAAAACCGACCGCCGAGCCGCTGCAAGCACCGCGTTCGCCCATAGCACATTCTCCGCAGGGAGCGGCTCGACTGTCGGCACTTGCACCATCGGCACGTCTTTGGAGGACATGTGGTGGCGTATTGATCATGAACGTGCCAAAAGATAAATGAATGTCCTTGTTGGGGGCATCCGCTGCGGAAACCGGAATATGAGCAGAGAAAAGTGGGGCGGTAAACCTTACGGACGCACCGTAGATCTCAGCATCTAGGTTGAGCAGCTCTTGGTCGGAACGAAGCTTCTGCGTTGCAAGGACCGCGACGCGCAGTTTCCAATTTATCTCGCCGTCCAGCTGGTCCATGCGGATGAAGCATGCTCCTGACGTGTTGGACGTGCGCAGGAGCACGAGATCAGCGCGCACGCGCCGGTCCTTCTCGATCAGGACGAAGTCGCCGACCCGTAGGCAAGAGGACGGAACTGCGCGCGTGGGAAGGAGGTTTCCCCCTAGCAGGCCGTGTGACAGATCGTCGTCGTCTAGGGAGGATGAAGAGCGCGAGGTGAGGACGAGGTAGCGCGCAGAGTTGGCTTCGTAGTCGCGTAGGTTGCACTTGTCATCGTCGTAAGCTTCTTTACCCATCGTGACGACGAGCGCGTCGCTTGATATACGGCTCACATGAGCGCGGTGTGTCCGGCCGAATCGCGTTCATCGACAGAGATAGGCTGGTGGAGGAGATACAAGAGGGGCATTATTGAGGGGGAGTGGGTGACGAGGTGTAGGGTGCTGTAGCCCTGGGTATTCCTGGTAGCCGTTGCGAGCCACCCATTGGATGGGAGTGGCAGCGAGATCGTCAAGGGCATCGACCTCTGAGCCTTGCTCGAGGAGGTAGCGATATGTGGGGAGATAACGACCCAATGAAGAGGCGTGATATCCTGCTCGTCGCGATCCGCAGCCCACGCGCGACCGGACGCTATGGACTGTCGTATGAGATTGACGTCGCCGCGATGAACGGCCAATTGAAAGTGCTTGACTGTTGTTGACAATATCAGTGGAACGATGCCAGCCATGGGAGAGGTGGACGGTGAAGCTGCAGGGCTGGGAACGACTCGGAGGGCATCACCCAACAGTGACTCGCCGGATGCCGTGGCACCGGCCGGGCATATGGGGGACACTCTTGGCAAGTTGTTCCTTGGGTACATCCATACTCGTCCTCGTTGGGTAATCCCTCTCACTAGTACTGTCCTTGCAAGTCAACAATCTCACTTAATTACTCTCTTAGGCTTGCGCTCTTTGCCACATGTCGCAAATTACTCTCCAATACGAATTGACGGAAGCAGATTTCTCAACCTTCGCCTTCTTGTACCGAAATCTCGAGACATTGTCAGCCACGCCGAATCCATAAATGAAGGTCGACCAATGCCTCTTCGCACTCGCTCTTGTCAAAGGCCCTCTTCTCTCTGTGTTTCTCTGCACGCCGTTTCTACTCTGTTAGATATCCACTGCCAGTGCGGCCAAAGTGCTGTGTTCGGCCCAGTGATTACTAGCCCCATCTCACCAACTTCATCATGGGAAACGAATCCCCTTACGTATGCGTGGATTGCTATTGCGATATCTCTGACTAGGAGATAGACCATAACTTTTGCAATTCCTTTTCATACTTCCTTCTACATGCATCTCAGAGTACAGAACCGCATGCGTGTACAGCCCTGCCTTCCACGCTCTAACGATCAATGCCCCTTCCTCAATTAATGAACTGATCGCATCATGTCCGTGTGAGAAAATCCTGGTACCGGCCACATGGTATAGTACGTACGGCATGACTAGCACTACGGCGCCTTGATAAGTTCTGAAATTGGGGTGGCCTTCAGTCGCCAGTGCGTGTATAGCTAAGTTAGGAAGGGATTCACGTGAGCATTTTGTCCGATGGTATGATACTGAAACAAGTAGAATTTGAAGGGAAGCGGCAATAGAAGTATTTCTTAGACGAAACTGTACCACCCAAGAGTCGACTCGGAGATGAAACGATAGGGAGTGAGGAGCAGAAGAGTTGCCAGGAGGCAGAAAATGAATGATATCGAGAGCTATGACATTCGGGGGTGACTTGCTCCAAGTTGAATGCGGCGAGAATTCCTTACATGGCCTTACAATCCATAGATGAGAAATCATGCCACTTGACGTGTTCTAGTCATGGAGTCGGGAAGGGAATCTATGCACAATGGGATTGAAAGCACTTCCAGTGCAAGACTGTGTATGATACCCGAATGGGTTTCATGGGATCTGATGGTAAATAAATACATAAACTATCCTCGTCTTCTGTCATACCGGAAAATCTACCCGGATGGTGTAAGGTAGCCGCGTGCGTTAGCCTTCCGAGTCGAAACAGCCTCACCTGACGCATCCGAGTCGGAGCGCCTACGACGATCTCTTCATTGCTATCTTTTATTATTATCTCTTACACTTACACTGCTTTTACTACTTCACCTGTCTTTGCTGCTTTCGGTCTAGTGCAGCATTTTTCATTATATAAACCTTCTTGTAGTACGAGGTTATTATCGATGAACTCATCAATATGATCCCCTTTAACCCCTCCTCCTCCTAATCTCTCCCCTCCCGAACTCACGCAGCGCAACTACCTACGCGCTTACAATGGGTGGGATGACAGGAACAACGTCAGGTGGGTACATTTTCGCCAGGAGCCGATGTGGACGTGGGAACTTGAAGGCCTCTACGGAGGTCTGCCAAAGGAGGGTTTGGAGTTGCGTAGCGTCGGAGAGGACGCCCAGTGGGACATCAGTGATTTACTGCTTGGGTATAGCAGTTGGAACCGGGTGGTATTGACCAGGGCGCAGTATGGTGCACCACCATCATGACCATGAGCCACTTCTGTAGACTGAGGATGGCCCAGGGCTCAATCCAAGTCAGTGACTCAGTGCAAGCCGAAAACCGCATCTCAACAGCACTGTGTGCTTACACTTGATAGTATGCCATAGTTCCGTTAGGAGAGGACTATCCTCGGAGGGATTCGTAGTCACCTCAAATCCGTAGATGTCTAGGTTGGGAAGAGCCAATGCGTCGGCGTCTGGGACGAGGACGGAATAGCCGCGGAACAGTCCGTGTGAAAGTGCTTACGACCGCGACAAATTGAAGCAGCGCTGCAGAACCCCCGCCCTAACCGCGACACCTACCTCAGGATCTGGCGCAAGGCAAATACTTTGAATGCTTAATTCATTCCCAGCCAACAGTCGCTCCAAGATTGTAAGAACTTGCGCTCCGAGCGGTTTCTCATCTTCCTAGGTAATTCCGTGGCCACGAGTTTATCCATTTCCGCGGAACTTCGCGAGGTCGTCGTAGGGTTAAATTGAGAAGCACATATCATTGTCATCATTATAATTATCATCGCTCATGCTGATGTGATATTTAGAAACCACCCCAAACGCCACATCGTCTGGCAGAGCCATAGAGCCAACTGACCGTCCTATTCTCCATCGCAAGCTTTCATGGGAAGCTGCCAGTGGTCATCACCGTGACTGGCACCGGACAGGTCATCATCTTTTCACCTTCCATTATTAGGCTAGCACACTTCCAGTCCTTCAATTCCTTCAACAGAGTGTCACAGGAAGTGACGAGATTCTAGTCATCCACGATCTGCCATATATCCAACTGTGCAGGCTAGGCAGAGGTTCATGTGAGCAGCAGCTTGTCCGATCATAAAGGAAGAGGTAGAACTCGGAGGAAGGCGACAATAGAAGAAAGTGTACCATGCAAATGTTGAGATGATGAGACATGGAGTGACGAACAAAAGAGTTGCCCGAGGCAGAGAATGAATGGTATCGAGCGCTACGATGTTCGCTCCGAGTCGAATGCGGCGAGAACTTCTTACAATCCATACATGAGAAATCATGAATCCGCGAACTGTCCTTGTCTTCTGGAATAATGGAAAAATCACCAGGATGGGTGATACGATAGGAACAACGTCGGGTGGGTACATTTTCGACAGAAGCCAGTGTGAACGTGAGACTTCCTAGGGACTTGGAATTGTGTAGCCTCGGAGAAGAATCTTAGGACTGCCGGTGAGACGTATGTGATTCTCTGCTTGGATACGGCGGTCGAAACCGGGGTGTTCCGCGGCTATTCCGTACCCCTACCCGACACACTGGTTCTTCCTGGCATATCCGCTTTTTTACGCCAGCGCACGGTGCTAACGAAAGCACTGACATGGATCCTGAGCCCTGGGCCATCCTGCACTGGCAGTGGTGCTTCATGATGGTGGTATGGCATGCAGCGCTCTGGTTAGTCCGTGAGAAAGGGCTTGCGACCCCGACCCAAGCGGCGTCATAGATTCACAGAACTCCTGCCTAAGCAACCACCTCAGGATCTCAAAGCCAGTACTTGAATTCCCAATTCATTTCCAACTCCGAGTCGTTCTTTGCCCCAAGATTGTATGGAAAGGACTTACTCTTTTCATCGTGCTTGTATGCCGGTGTTATCCAGGACAAGATTCAACTGGACAGTACTCCAAAGGCTATGCTGCCGTGTCATGCCTCTTGATCCTCAAATTATTCCATCGCCATCTCGCATCTCCGCCGACTCCGTGATGATGTTACCTTCGACCGGTTTCTCGTCTTCTTCGATGTGCTTCCGCGGCCGCGAGTTTATCCATTATCGCGGAACTTTGCGCAGAACTTTGTGAGTTCGTCGTATCGTAAGTGACAACCTGGAGAAGCACATCTCAATTATCTCATTCAACATTATAATTATCATCC
>Ga0209488_10004490_pt1 | contig 10888 bp, 6 predicted proteins | sample Rivendell_Oct201_8_FD_188349 | JGI IMG/M metagenome (GOLD analysis project Ga0209488, IMG submission 188349) | Vadose zone soil microbial communities from the Eel River Critical Zone Observatory, Northern California, USA -... | ecosystem: Environmental > Terrestrial > Soil > Vadose zone >... | reverse complement strand
GGCTCGTGCGTTGCCGAAAATCGGGGCTTGTGCCTGGGTCCCGGCCCGTGTTTACGTCGCTTGTGCTAATCGATGGCGGGCTGCGATGGCCAAACGAGTTGTACGCGAGGCGCGGGCAAAACATATGGGCACGAAATCAAATCCGGCGTCGAATGCTTCGGTGCGCGCGGCAGGACACACCAAACCGGAATCTGAAGCACCAGGGGACAAAAGCGCCGCTCCCAAATGGGTCTATGAATTCGGGGCGGGCAGGGCCGAAGGCCGCGCCGACATGCGCAATCTGCTGGGCGGCAAGGGGGCGGGACTTGCCGAAATGGCCAGTCTCGGATTGCCGGTGCCGCCGGGCTTCACCATCACGACGGAAGTCTGCACGCACTACTACGCCAACCAGAATACCTATCCGGAAGAACTCGAATCCCACGTCGCCCAAGCGCTTGTGCAGGTGGGGAGTATCACAGGCAAAATATTCGGTGATCCGTCCAATCCGCTGCTGGTCTCGGTGCGATCGGGCGCGCGCGCCTCCATGCCCGGCATGATGGATACGGTGCTCAATCTCGGCCTTAACGACGAGACCGTGGAGGCGGTCGCGCGGCAATCGGGCGACCGCCGCTTTGCCTATGACAGCTACCGGCGCTTCATTACGATGTATTGCGATGTCGTGCTTGGTATCGAACATTCTCACTTCGAAGAATTGCTCGACGACCTCAAGGACCGCAAGGCCTACGAACTCGACACTGATCTCGATGCGCAGGATTGGGCGGAACTCGTTCGCCTCTACAAGGAGCGCCTCGCGCAAGAGCATGGCGTGTCGTTCCCACAGGACCCGCACGAGCAGCTGTGGGGTGCTATCGGCGCGGTTTTCCGCTCGTGGATGAGTACGCGCGCCATCACGTATCGACGCCTGCATGATATTCCGGAGAACTGGGGCACGGCGGTCAATGTCCAGGCCATGGTGTTCGGTAATCGCGGCGAGACCTCCGCCACCGGGGTTGCTTTCACGCGCAATCCTTCGACCGGAGAGAAAGCGCTCTATGGCGAATTCCTGATCAATGCGCAGGGTGAGGATGTCGTCGCCGGCATCCGCACCCCGCAGGAAATCACCGAGGCGGCCCGCAAGGCGTCCAGTTCCGGCAAGCCCTCGATGGAGCGGGCGCTGCCGCAAGCCTTCAATGAGCTGACGCGCATCTACGGCGTGCTCGAAAAACACTACCGCGACATGCAAGACCTCGAATTCACGGTCGAAGAAGGCAAGCTCTGGATGCTGCAGACGCGTTCGGGCAAACGCACCGCCAAGGCGGCGCTGCGCATTGCAGTCGAGCTTGCAAACGAAGGACTGATCACGCGCGAGGAGGCCGTCACGCGCGTCGATCCGGCATCGCTTGATCAGCTGCTGCATCCGACGATAGATCCGAAGGCGCAGCGAAAAGTGCTGGCGACCGGCTTGCCGGCTTCGCCGGGCGCTGCCGCCGGCGAGATCGTGTTCTCGTCCGATGAAGCGGAGGCGCTCAAAGCGCAGGGCCGCCAGGTCATTCTGGTCCGCGTCGAGACCAGCCCCGAGGACATCCATGGCATGCATGCCGCGCAGGGAATTCTTACGGCCCGCGGTGGCATGACCTCACATGCCGCCGTGGTGGCGCGCGGCATGGGCAAGCCCTGCGTGGCGGGCGCCGGGTCGCTGCGGATCGACTACGCCACGGCCACGGTGACGGTCGCCGGACAGACCTTGAAGAAGGGCGACTTCATCACGATCGACGGTTCGACCGGCCAGGTTCTGGCCGGCCAAGTGCCGATGAGCGAGCCGGAACTCTCCGGCGAGTTCGGTACGCTGATGTCGTGGGCGGATGCGGTGCGCAAACTCGGCGTGCGCGCCAATGCGGACACGCCCGCCGATGCGCGCGTGGCATTGAAGTTTGGCGCGCAAGGCATCGGACTCTGTCGCACCGAACATATGTTCTTCGAAGAACATCGCATTCGTGCGGTGCGCGAGATGATCCTGGCGGACGATGAGCGTACCCGTCGTGTGGCGCTTGCAAAGCTTCTGCCGATGCAGCGGGACGACTTCATTGCTTTGTTTGTGATCATGCACGGGCTGCCGGTCACGATCCGGCTCCTTGATCCCCCGCTGCACGAGTTTTTGCCGCATACCGAAAAAGAGATTGCCGACGTTGCGGCGGCCTTGAAGGTTGATGTCCGCAAGCTTGCTGACCGCGCGCGGCTCTTGCACGAATTCAATCCGATGCTCGGCTTTCGCGGCTGCCGCCTGGCGATTGCCTATCCGGAAATCGCCGAAATGCAGGCGCGTGCGATCTTCGAAGCTGCGGTTGAAGCCGCCAGGCGAACCGGCAAACCGATCGTGCCGGAAGTGATGGTGCCGCTGATCGCCACCAAGGCGGAGCTTGACCTCGTCAAGGAACGCATTGATGCCACCGCGGCGGCCGTCATGAAGGAGACGGGTGCCAAGATCGCCTATCAGGTCGGTACCATGATCGAATTGCCGCGGGCGGCCCTGTTGGCGGGCGAGATTGCCAAAACCGCGGAATTCTTCTCGTTCGGCACCAACGACCTGACACAGACGACATTCGGCATTAGCCGCGACGATGCGTCGAGTTTTCTCGGGACCTACACGGCGCGCGGCATCCTCGAGCGAGACCCCTTTGTGTCGGTCGACCGCGAAGGCGTCGGCGAACTCATGCGCATCGGGGTCGAGCGCGGGCGCAAGACGAGGCCCAAACTCAAGATCGGCATTTGCGGCGAGCACGGCGGCGATCCGGCGTCAGTCGCGTTCTGCCACATGGTCGGGCTCGACTATGTGTCCTGTTCGCCGTTTCGTGTTCCGATCGCGCGCTTGGCGGCGGCGCAGGCCGCATTGGGTAAGGACGCGGCGAGCGAGGCGTGACGGGGGTGCAGCGCGTAGGGCGCAATCGCTTTATTGCGCCATGTGCCCTCATTCAATTGGCACACAGTAATGCGGATCGTCAGCTGGACCTACCTTGAGGAGCAGAATCATGAGGGATGATCGGTCGCTCAAGCGCCTGCGCAAGAAGGCCAAACGAGGCATGCGGGGATGGCCGGTGGCGACTATTGCATTCTACGGTCCGAACCTGAACCAAGCGACGAAAGTCGCCGTTGGTGTTGTGCCGGCTGAGAATGCCGAGCCCACAGAGATGCGCGACTGGAACGTGGACCATGGCGACATCCGCACGGACCCCGGCGTCGCGTTGGAAATCCTGGAATTTTTGGAGAAGCATGGCGTGCTGACGGTCGCCATGTCGGGCGGCATTATCGGCTGCCCCCACCAGGAAGGTATCGATTACGAAGGCGAATGGTGTCCCGTTTGCGAGTTCTGGCACGGTCGCGATCGATTTACGGGACTGATGGTGCAGTGAGATTTTGTGAGCCGCATTTCTCACCAGTCAAATTGGAGCAGGCCTGCACTGGAAATACTATTGGAGAGCGCAATGAAAATTCCCCGCAGGCATTTCCTGCAACTAGTTGCGGGCCTGACCGCACTGCCGGCCTTATCGCGCATGGCAAACGCGCAAGCGTTTCCGTCGCGACCGATCACACTCGTCGTGCCCTATCCGGCCGGTGGGCCGGTCGACCTGGTCGCGCGCATCCTCGCCGAGCCGCTTCGCTTAGCGCTCGGCCAGGCGGTCATTGTGGAGAATGTCACTGGAGGTTCCGGCAACATCGGGGTGGGCCGGGTCGCGCGCGCGGCCCCCAACGGCTATACGCTGGTCGTCAGCAACAATGGATCGATCGTGCTCAACAGTGCTTTGTATGCATTGCCGTTCGATTTCCTCAAGGATCTCGTCCCGGTCGCTTTGCTGTCGTCCAATCCGCAGATCATCATATCGAAGAAAGCTATACCCGCTCGAAACTTGAGCGAGCTGATTTCTTGGCTGCGGGAAAATCAGGACAAAGCTTCGGTTGGTATCGCTGGGCCCATGGCGGCGGTCAGCGCCGTCCACTTTCAGAATCTGACATCGACCAAATTCCAGCCGGTGCCCTATCGTGGCGCTGCTCCCGCTATCCAGGATCTGATCGGCGGGCAGATCGAATTGATGTTCGATCAATTGTCGAATGCGCTCCCTCAGGTCAAGTCCGGCACGGTCAAGGGTTACGCGGTTGCGGCGAGCCGCAGGTCGCCATCGGCGCCCGACATTCCGAGTGTCGACGAGGTCGGCCTGCCAGGTTTCTACGGCGCGCTTTGGCAGGGGATGTGGGCACCCAAGGACACGCCGCCAGAGGTCATTGCCAGTCTCAGCGCGGCCGTGATGAAGATATTGGCCGATCCCGCCACCAGGCAACGCCTGGCGGAGGCCGGCCAGGATGTCGTTCCGCCGGAGCAACAAACGCCGGCGTGGCTCGCCGCCTATCAGAAGGCCGAGGCCGAGAAATGGTGGCCCATCATCAAGGCGGCCAATCTCAAGGGGGAGTAGCTATCAGGCTGCTGTTGGTGCGGTTTCTTGCTTTCGTAGTGGTGGGCATCATAGGCGTTAGGCCAAGGATCGTAGCCCGGATGAGTGCCCCCATCAGCGCGTTTACGCGCATGAGGGGGTGCGAAATCCGGGGCCGCTGGTCCCCGCATGTCGCCATGTCGCGTTAAAACGCTCTCTGGCTCATCCGCCGAAGCCCGCCTTCGGGCGAAGGCGGCTGCGGGGTACGACGGCCCCTACTCGCCGCTGCCGTCGGCGTGTGCTACTGGTCCGGCGCACAGAACGGGTCGGGTCGCTCGACCGCGGCGGGGACCTCCTTAGCGGGGCACGGGGCATTGATGGCTGACCAAGAAAAGCAGGCTCACACTGTGGGCGAGCCCTCGAAATTCGACCCGTCGACGGCCCCGCCGGCCGCCATCTCCGACGCCCAACGGCGCAAGGCCGAAGAATTCATCGAACAGGAAGAAGGCGTTTCAAGCAAGTTCACCGGCTGGGCGGCGACCATCACCACCGCCATTGCGGTGGTGATGACACTGTTCCACCTCTATGCCGCCTATGACATCGTGCCGACGCAGCCGTTGCGTTATACGCACGTCGCCTTCGTGCTGGTGCTGAGCTTCCTGCTGTTTCCGGTGGCAGCACGGTTTCGCCATCGCATCATGATTTGGGATGTCGTTGCGGGTGCGGCTTGCGTCGGAATTCTCGCCTATGCGATGTGGGGCGGCGAGGATTTTACGGATCGCGCCACGTTGCCGGACCGGCTCGATGTCGTGTTGGGCGTTATCTTCATTGTCCTTCTGCTCGAAGCCACACGACGGACCAGCGGCTGGATCATGCCGGCGGTCGCAATCGGGTTCATCGCCTATGCGATGCTGGGGCCCTATCTGCCGCCACCTTGGACGCACCGCGGCTATGACCTCTCGCGCCTGGTCGGGCATCTGTTCATTACGCTTGAAGGAATTTTTGGCGTCGCGGTCGATGTCTCATCTACGCTGATCATCCTGTTCACGATCTACGGCGCCTTTTTGATGCATTCTGGCGCCGGAAAATTCTTTATCGATTTTTCTTTGGCGCTCATGGGCGGCAAGCCAAACAGTGCCGGACGCACGGTCGTTTTGTCTTCCTTGCTGCTCGGCGGGCCGTCCGGATCGGGTGTCGCAACCACGGTGACGATTGGCGCGGTTGCCTATCCCATGATGGCGCGCGCGGGCTACGAAAAGAATGCAGCCGGCGGATTGCTGGCAGCCGGCGGCCTCGGCGCCATCCTGTCGCCGCCCGTGCTCGGCGCCGCCGCCTTCCTGATCGCCGAGTTCCTCAAGATCTCGTATCTCGATGTGATCTGGATGGCGACCATCCCGACCGCGCTCTACTACCTGTCGCTACTGTTCATGGTGGAGCTTGACGCCAAGCGTTTTGGCGCGAAGGCCGTGCCCTTCGACTCGTCATTGACGCTTTGGCAGATGACGATGCGCTATGGGTTTCATTTCACGTCGCTCATCGCGGTCATCGTCTTCATGGTGGTCGGCTATTCGCCGATGCTGGCGGTATTCTATTCGACCATCGTGTGCTTTGCGTTGAGCTTCCTGCGCTCCGACACGGCGCTATATCCGAAGAAATTGGTGAAGGCGCTCTCCGAGGGTTCGACCGGTGTGCTCACGGCAGCGACGACATGTGCGTCGGCCGGCATCATCGTTGGCGTCGTCACGCTCACGGGGCTCGGCTTGAAATTTTCCTCGATCGTGCTCGACTATGCGGGCGGCAGCCTTTTGCTCACAGCGCTCTATACCTCGCTGGTGGTGTGGATTGTCGGGCTCGCCGTGCCGGTGACGGCCTCTTACATCATCTGCGCCGTAATCATGGCGCCGGCGCTCACCAAACTCGGCGTGCCCGACTACGCGGCGCATATGTTCATTTTCTACTACGCGGTCTTGTCGGAAGTGTCGCCGCCCACGGCCCTGTCGCCGTTCGCCGCTGCCGCGATCACAGGCGGCGATCCGTACAAGACGACCATGCAGGCCTGGAAATACACGCTCCCGGCCTTCCTGGTGCCGTTTGCCTTCGTGCTTGATCCGCAGGGTATCGGTCTCTTGATGAAGATTCCGAAGGATGGCTCGGTCTGGGACATCGTGTCGATAACACTCAAGACGGCCGCGGGCCTTGGTGCGCTGGCGGCGGCGGCACAGAACTGGGCGCTGCGGCAGAATACCGCGCTCGAACGTGTTTTCTGGACGCTGGCGGGGCTGCTACTCGTCTTCCCGAGCCTGATCGAGGCATTGGCTGAACGAATAACGGGTTATGATGTGCCGCAACCGGCGCCGCTGGGTCTGGCGATAGGGGCCGTTTTGTTGGTAAAACAATGGAAATCACGCGGTGCACTGGCCCATGCGACATGAGGAACGGAGTCTCAAATGTTGAATCGAACCGCTCAAAGCCTCGTGGCATGTGTGCTGACGATCGGCGCAGTACTCCTCGCAGGTAACGCCTTCTCGCAGCAAAAAACCATCGCGATCGGAACCGGTGGCACGGGAGGGGTCTATTATCCGCTGGGCGGGGGACTTGCGAACCTGTTGTCGAAGCATCTGCCCGGCTATCAGGCGACCGCAGAAGTAACCGGAGGGTCGGTCGACAATCTCAAATTGATCGGTTCGGGCCAGAGCGAGGTCGCATTTACGATGGCCGACGCCGCGCTCGACGCATTCAAAGGCGAGGACAAGTTCCGCGGCGCCAAGGTTTCGGTGCGGACCTTGATGGTGCTTTATCCCAACCGCATGCACGTCGTGACAATCGAAGGAACCGGGATCGAGAAGATGTCGGACCTCAAGGGCAAGCGCGTCTCGACGGGTTCGCCGGGCAGCGCCACCGAAGTGATGGCGTTTCGCGTGATCGAGGCGGCGGGGCTCAACCGAGACCGGGACATGCGTCGCGAGCGCCTCGGCGTGGCGGAATCGGTCAATGCCATCAAGGACCGCAAGATCGACGCGTTCTTCTGGGTCGGCGGCTTGCCGACCGCCGCCGTTACGGATCTCGGCGCCACTCCTGGCCTGAAGATCAAGATGGTCGATCACAGCGAGGTGGTCGACAAGATGAATGCCAAATATGGGAATCTCTACGTGACCGACGTCATCCCGGCCGAGACCTATCCGAAACAGGACCGCGACAACAATATTTCGACCGTCTGGAATATTCTCGTGACCAACGACAAGATGCCTGACAATATTGCGTTTGCGATCAACAAGGTCATCTTCGATTACAAGGCGGACTTGATTGCGGTTCACAAGGAAGCCGAGGCCATCGATTACAAATACCAGCTCAAGGATAATTCGCCGGTCCCGTGGCATCCGGGCGCGCTGAGATATTTCGCGGATAAAGGCGTGAAGATGTAAGGGCGCTTATAGCGTGGTTCAATCAAGAAGAGCAGCGCTCCTCACCATGAGGCCGGAAGAGTTCCGTGCTTCTGACACAGCAGCGTCAGGAAGAAAGTCCGCGTAAACGCGGAACTCCGAACCGGCCGGTTCGGAGTTCCTCTGGTTACGCTATCCTGCCTAGCCATTCGCGAATGGCACGGCAACAAACTTGGTTGCGTTATCGCTCGTCACTCGCATGAGCACGGTTTTCTTGCCCTGGGCCTTGGCATCTGTGAGTGCCTGTCTGACATCCGATACGCTTGATACGGCCTTGCCGCTGACATCGAGGATCACATCCCCGGTCTTGAAGCCGTGATCCGCGGCGGGGCCGTTGGGCTCGACGGCTGTCACCACGACCCCTTTGTTGCCGGCCCCTGCGACCTCACCGGCAGGAGCGAGACTCAAACCGAGATGCGGCGTGTCCGCGTTCGGAGAAGTCTGACCGCGATCATCCTTCGCCGATTGTTGTTCCGTTCGTTCGCCGAGTGCGAGCTTGATCGTTTTGGACTGCCCGCCTCGTGTCACATCAACGGTCACTGACGAGCCCGGACCCAGCGTGGCCACCCGCCGCGCCACGTCTCGGGAGTCCTTCACCGCGGTGCCATTGAGCGCCGTAATCACGTCACCGGCCTTGAGTTCGGATTTGGCCGCAGGGCTATTGGCCTGGATCTCTGCGACGAGCGCACCGCGCGCTTCCTTCATGCCGAGGCCATCGGCTATCTCAGGTGTGATGGACTGGAGTTGAACACCCAACCAACCGCGGGTCACATGCCCGTTGTCCTTCAGTTGGGCGATCACTGTTTTCGCGGTTTCCGCCGGCACATCGAAACCAATGCCGACCGATCCGCCCGAGGGCGAGAAGATCGCGGTATTGACGCCTATGACGCTGCCGTCGACGTCGAATGTAGGTCCGCCCGAGTTGCCTTTGTTCATGGGCGCGTCGATCTGGATGTAATCATAGGGACCCGCTCCAATGTCTCGTCCGCTAGCGGAAACGATTCCCGCCGTCACCGTACCACCAAGGCCGAACGGATTGCCGACTGTCACGACCCAGTCGCCAATGCGCGAAGGACGTTCCGCGAACTGGACGTGAGGAAAATCGTTTCTGCCGTCGACTTTGATCAGCGCAAGATCAGTCGCTGCATCGGTGCCAACGACTTTAGCCGAATAGATTGCGCCGTCGTCGGCAGTCACCTGCACCTCCGTGGCGTGGTCCACGACGTGATTGTTGGTCACGGCATATCCGTCGGCTGAAATGAAAAAGCCGGAGCCAACGCCCGTAATCGCTCGGCGAGGTTCCGCTTTGGTATTCGGGCCGCTGCCTTCGCCAAAGAACTTCTGCATTGGAGAATTCTTGAAGAACCTCTCCATGGGGGAGCCCGGCCGGAAAGGAGTGACGTTTTCATCGTCGTTCATGCTTGTCTGCCGAACGGGTCCATCCATCTTGACCCGTACGGAAACGACTGAAGGCTTCACTTTTTCGACCAGGTCAGCAAATCCGCGCATCGCCTGTACGGTATTGGCCTGTGCGGTTTTGGGCTGCACGGCTTCGGCCGCGTTCGCTGGTCCGGTCAAACCATAAACATGCTGATAGAGACCGCCGCCCGTGACGGCGGCAAGCAGACCGAGTGCTGCAACCGAACCAATCAGTTTTGACCGGCGGGATGGACCGTGTGATTGAGATGGACCGTGTGATTGAGTTGGCAGGGCGTCCATGATTTTCTCCGTTCGTTCGATGTTTGCCCGAATGATGTCCACACGCAGATAGGGTGGACGGATTACCGTTACCTGTCGGCTTAATTAATTTTTTGAAATGATCGGGGCTGCATCGATGACAACAGAATTAGCCATTCGTTAAGGATCGCGCGTGCCGCCATAGGGGGCCAAGCAACGATCGCAAACCGAATTTCATCGCGATCCTATGCCACCCGCGTTGCAGCATTTGTCGGGCTTTCTGGCGTACCGACAGGGTTCATTATTTCCGGCGAACCGGATCGTTCGCCTTAATTGCGCCCCGGTGGCGCAATTAACGCGTTCTCAAGGTTAATCGGGGTATAAAGAAATCGTCGCAATTAAGCCGCTCTGGCGTCTTGTTGCGGCACCAGTATGCGGGGTCGCGACGTGTGTTGGTCGCGAAGACGTGTGTTCGTCGCGAAGACGCGTGTCGTCGCGAATGTGTAGCGTAATGTAGCGTGGCGTAGTGTTGCGTATTGTAGCGTTGCGTGAGTGGGGTCAATGATTTTGTCGCGTCAAAGGCCGAAGGTTGCCCTTTTGGCATCCTTCGGTCTCGGCATCTTGGCGTTCGCAATGACGCCAAAGGCAGTGGGATACCAGGAGCTTGCCGCGCTGGTCGCGCGGCCACAGGTTACGACCGAACGCTCGCCAAAGCGCGGCTTTTCGTCGCCGTTTGGCACGATCCACGCCGCCAATTTCAATATGCCGCAGCCGATCAGTTCGGCGATTCCGGGGCCGCTCGGCTATGTGCTGGCGGGTCTTGATTCAGGCAATGCGGAGATCACGGGTTCAATTCGCGACCGAATGCTCGGCGAGGTGATGGCCGAGATGGCGCGCGGCAATCCGGCGCTGCCGACATTTGATCGCCGCCTCAAGGGCGATCGCCTGGGTCCGTCTGGTGAAGCCGCCGTCGCGCGCGCGGGCGACCCGCGTTCGCGCGTAGGCGAACCACAGCGGGGAAGCAAAGGCGATCGTTTCATTCCACGCAAAGCCGTCGACAGCGAAGCTGAAACGATGCCGGAAGTGGAACTGCCGATCATCAGTCTGGAAGCCGATGTCGCCCAATCCGAAGCGGCGCAGCGACCATCGACTGATGCGCCGGAGACGCGAACTCGTGGCGTAGATCCGTCAGTTGCGATTGATGCTGCGGAGCAACTCACACCGGGGTTTGCCGCACCCGAAGATCTGGTTCCCACTGTGCGATTGGCGCGGCTCTACTTCGGCAACGAGCCCATGGGCCGAAAACTTGATCCGTTTCAGCCATGGGAGCTTGCCGAGCGGCCAATGATCGAGACGCTGCCCGTCGCCATC
>Ga0209488_10004488_pt1 | contig 10891 bp, 6 predicted proteins | sample Rivendell_Oct201_8_FD_188349 | JGI IMG/M metagenome (GOLD analysis project Ga0209488, IMG submission 188349) | Vadose zone soil microbial communities from the Eel River Critical Zone Observatory, Northern California, USA -... | ecosystem: Environmental > Terrestrial > Soil > Vadose zone >... | reverse complement strand
CATCTTCAAATTCAAGAATCTCCAAGCTTTCTACGCGAACCAACCGAGTCGCTTTCAAGGCGGCATTGCCAGCACTCTTTCACCTCGCAATCTTCGCCAAACTCTCTTTGGCGGTTACATCCAGGATGACTGGCGCTGGAAACCCAACCTTACTTTCAATATCGGGCTCCGTTACGAGATGACGAGCGTTCCCACTGAAACCTCGGGTAAACTGGCAGTGCTCAGAAATCTTTCCGACGCTACGCCTCATTTGGGCGATCCTTTCTTCAGCAATCCCACCAAGAGAAACTTCGAACCCCGCGTGGGCTTTGCGTGGGATCCCCGCCGCAACGGCAAAATGGCGCTTCGCGGCGGCTTCGGCATGTTTGACGTTTTGCCGCTGCCTTACCAGTACACTCTGCTCACCACGCTGGCCGCGCCTTTTTTTCAATACACGTCGATCAACAGTCCCGGAACCGGCTCATTCTTCAATAATCTTCCGCCGCTTCCTTCCAACAAGTTGCGTGCGACGTACATCGATCCCAAGCCGAAGCGCAACTATGTCATGCAATATAATTTTAACTTTCAGTACCAACTCACGCCCAGTCTGACGTCGCTCATCGCGTACGTAGGGTCGCGAGGAATACATCAGCCCTACCGCCCGGATGATGCTGACATTGTGCTTCCGACGCTCACTTCTGCGGGATATCTTTTCCCGAAGGTGGATGTCCTCGGGAACCTCTTCTCGCCTTTGTGCAATCAAACCGATCCGAACGGCGCGGACGATCCGTCCTGCGCGCCGCCCTCGCGAATCAACGAAAATTATGGCTCAATGCGCGGCATGTTCTACGAAGGACAATCCTATTACAACGCGCTGGAGGCGCAGCTGGCAAAACGTATGAGTCACGGTTTTCAGGTGCAGGGCACCTTCACGTGGGGTCGTAGCATCGATACCAGTTCAGCGACGGTTGCAGGCGACGCCTTTGGTAACTCCATCGCCAGCCCAAGCTTTTTCTTCAATCCCAGAGCTAGTCGCGCCCTCTCCGATTTCAACGTCGCACGGACTCTGGTGATTAACGGCCTTTGGGAACTTCCTTCACCGAAGTCCATTTCCGGACCTGCCCGTTTTTTGACCGAAGGCTGGCAACTAGGTCTAATCTTTACCGCCAGCACCGGAGTACCGTTCACACCGACGTTCGGGACCGGGAACGACCCCTTGGGCACTCTATCTTCGGACGACTGGGCCTACCCCAACCGCCTCAAAGGTCCAGGATGCAACTCGTTGATCAATTCTGGGAATCCTAACAATTACATCAAGACTCAATGTTTCGGCGTACCAACGGCGCCCGATCAGGCGTTTTTTGATGCTAATTGTGACCCGGCGCCGCCGACTCTCGGCGCAGCGCTTGCTCCTGGGGATCTTCGTTGCTTCAATCTACAGGGTAACTCGGGCCGGAACATTGCCATTGGACCCGGCACAACCGAAGTTGACTTTTCGGTGTTCAAAAACAATTACATTCGCAAAATCTCCGAGAATTTCAATGTGCAATTTCGCGCCGAGATGTTTAACGTGCTCAATCACGCAAATTTTGCGCCACCGGTAACTCCCGACAATACCGATATCTTTGACGCCTCTGGCGCACCCACCGGTGTAGCTGGCTTACTGTCCAGAACAAGCACCACGGCAAGAGAAATCCAGTTCGCGATAAAGGTAATCTTTTAGCCACTAGGAGTGTGCTGATCGCGCGTGCGAGGCGGGGAGTGTTTCGGAGTCGCGCTGCTTCCGCCAGAAGACGTAACAGGCTTGATAGCCAACGTGGCTCTTCTTGGTTGGATATATTCATCAGCTCTGTCGCGGCTTCTTCCTACCGGTTGCTTTGGCCCGATGATTCTGCAAGGAGCTTAGGATGAAAAGAAATTGCATTGTCGGGTTAACTCTCACCATGTTTCTCACTCTTGCGGTAAGCGCGCAAGAGAAGCAGCCACTCAAACTGATTAAGACCACACCTTTGCCAGGATTCACCGGCGACTTCGATCATTTCGCCATTGATTTGCAGGGCAAACGCTTGTTCCTGACCGCCGAGGACCACAAGAGCGTGGAGGTTTTTGATCTCGATGGCAATCGCGTTCACAGCATCACGGGATTTGGTCAACCCCATGCCGCGCTCTTCCTGCCCGAGGTCAACCAGCTCATCGTTACCGACGGGGACGATTTCGGCATGGTTGAACTGGTGGACGGAAAGAACTACAAGATTCTACGCACCATCAAGTTGCCCAGCGGCGTTGACGGCGCAGTATACAACCCCGTCGACCATTACTATTACGTGGAAAGCGGTAGCGACGAACCAATTGTGAAGACGCACGTCCTCAACATCATCGACACAAAAACTTTCACACACGTCGGCGATATCACGCTGCCCGGCAACCACTCCGAAGCCATGGCTATCGATCACGCGGGGAAAAAGCTTTATGTAAATCTCACTGGCGTGAATAAGGTCGGCGTCGTAGATCTGCAGAGCCGCACGGTGGTGAACACTTGGCCGGTGCCGGAGACGAAGAAAACAAATTCTCTGGTACTGGATGAGCCAAGTCAGCGTTTGCTAATCACCGGGCGCACGCCACCAAAACTTGTGGTTTTGAACGCGACAGACGGCAAGCCCGTGATGTCGTTCTCGATCTCTGGCCTGAATGACGACATGTGGTTTGACGCGGCGCACAAACGCATCTATGCCACGGGCACCGAAACGACCACGGTATTCGAACAAGAAGATGCCGACCATTACAAACATTTAGCGGATGTGCCCACAGGCTTTCGAGCTAAGACCTCCATTTTTGTCCCGGAACTGAACCGACTTTATGTGGCGGTTTCCGGTAAAGGCAAACCCAATGCCCAGTTGGCACTGCAGGTCTATGACGTGGTTCCTTGAACTGGTTCATTGAATTGCGCCGTGAATTGGTTCAGCGAATCGCTTCCTAACCACGAGTCGGTTTATTCGGGTTGCTGGCAAGAAATTTCGGAGGCAGCTTACCTTGAGTCCTATACTGAGATTTTTGCTCGGTGTGCTCGTCGGAGTATTGATTCTTCCCGCCGCTTTGTATTTGTATGTAGCAACCGGCCATGCGCCCGTAGCCACGGCAGATCCGTCAATGCCCATGGAAGCGTTTTTCGCCAAGATGGGCAGAAAATCCAGAATCCGCGCCGAACAGCCGAAGCGCGATCTTTCCACATTTAGCGCTGCGGATCTAACAGCAGGTGCCGACATCTATCAGAAAAATTGTGCTTTCTGTCACGGTCTGCCAAATCAGCCTAAGCCGAATGCCGCCAAAGGAATGTTTCCCCGCGCGCCCCAACTGCTCGATAAAGATGACATGGTCAGCGATGATCCAGTTGGGGAATCCTTTTGGAAGGTTAAGAATGGCATCCGCCTTTCCGGAATGCCCGGCTTTAAGGACTCCCTATCTGAAACTCAGATTTGGCAGGTGAGCGCACTCCTGGCCAAGGCCGAACAGCTACCAGCGGAAGTTAGTGCCAAACTCAGATCCACGGAAGCGACGGACCCGCCCCTACCAAACCTTAAAAGCCAAGTCCGGAACTCCAAGTAGTGGGCTGACGGCAATCCGGGTCGAACGGCAACGGGCGCAAAGCTCGGCGCCAGGCTATTTGAATATTTGCAACGAACGCAGCTGAGGTCACTGCGTTAACTGAGGGTACGACAAAGCTTGGCCTCGACCGTACCAGATCAAACGCATGGAGATCTCACAACGAGAGCTAAATTGCTGATCGAAATCGCGACGCGCGGGTGAACTCCGTTCTGACGCCAGCTTTAGGAGCACCCACTAACCGGGGATTTGCGCCTGCCGAGGCGCCGGACCAGCTGGATACCTTGACGGCCTCTTGGAAATGCGCGACGCTGAAAGCCACTTTGGGGCGTTTCGTCGATGGGAAGGTGCCGCGTGGGCCCCACAATTTCCTCGCTTATCAGGGACGCCGAGTGCGGAGACGGCGCGGCCGCGGATGAACTGTTCAGCACCCTGTACTCGGAATTGCACCGGATGGCGAAACGGGAACTGGCACGACGGGGATCTCCGGCAAGCCTGAGCGTCACAACGTTGTTGCACGAGGCGTATCTCGACATCGCCGAACGTGAAGGCAACTGCTTTCCCGATCGGCCGCGGTTCATGGGGTATGCAGCACGGGTGATGCGTGGACTGATCATTGATCATGCCCGAAGCCGCAACGCGATCAAACGCGGGGGCGAGTTTGAAATTACTTCGCTCGAAACCGACCCAGCCGAGAATCCGGTTGACGCTAAAGAACTCTCGTCGATCAGCGATGCACTGGATCAATTGGCTAAAGTGGAGCCTAAGCTGGCTGAGCTGGTCGATATGAAATTTTTCTGTGGGTTTTCTTTCGCCGAAATCGCCGCCCTGGAGAACTTGTCGGAACGTACCGTACAGAGAAGGTGGGAAAAGGCGCGAATCTATCTCCATCAGAATATTCGCGCGGATTTGCCACTCTGAGGAATTGATGGCCAAGCTTAGCCCCGATCAATGGCGGGCTCTTAGTCCACACCTCGACCAGGCGCTGGAAATGACAGACGATCAACGCACGATCTGGCTATCCTCCCTCCAGAACGAGAACCCGACTCTCGCCTTTCAACTGGAGATACTGCTTCGTGAGCATCGCGTGCTGTCCGAGAAAGGTTTCCTCGAAGCCAGTGCTTTGGAATTGCCAGGGGGGCCAGGCCTGGAGGGCCAATCTCTTGGCGTCTACACTCTGGTTTCGCAGATCGGCCATGGAGGAATGGGTACCGTCTGGCTGGCGGAACGAAACGACGGACGATTTGAGCGGCGCGTAGCGGTGAAGGTTCTCAATATCGCGTTGATGGGAAAGGGCGGGGAGGAGCGCTTCAAACGCGAAGGCCGCATTCTAGGCCGCCTAACACATCCCCACATCGCGGAACTGATCGACGCGGGAGTGTCACTCACTGGTCAGCCTTTTCTCGTACTTGAGTACGTTGAGGGCAGTCACATTGACCGGTACTGCGACCAGAACAATCTCGATGTCAGAGCGCGCGTACGGCTCTTCGTCGATGCACTGCACGCCGTAGCGCAAGCACACGCCAACCATATCGTCCACCGTGACCTTAAGCCATCGAACATATTGGTGCGAAAGGATGGTCAGGCGAAACTTCTCGACTTTGGAATTGCCAAACTGCTGGAAGGCGATGGACAGACTGGAGAGTCTGCACTCACGGTGGAAGGCGGCAGGGCAATGACACCGGAATATGCCGCGCCCGAGCAACTGACAGGCGAAGCCGTGACTGGTGCGACGGATGTGTACTCCTCAGGGGTTCTGCTGTACGTGCTCCTGACAGGGCACCACCCCACCGGAGCCGGCCCGCGTACGCCCGCAAGTCTGGTTAAAGCCATCTTGGAAACCGAGCCGCTTCGCCCTTCGGAAATCGTAGCTCCGACGCAGACCGATGAAGCGGCCGCAATCACCAATGCCGGTAAACGCGCGACCACTCCCGATAAACTGGCGCGGCTATTGCGCGGCGACCTCGACACCATTGTCGCGAAGGCGCTGAAAAAGAATCCGCAAGAGCGCTACTCCTCGATCAAAGCGTTTGCTGACGACCTGCAGCGACATTTGAGACACCAGCCCATCAGTGCGAGGCCGGACACAATCGGCTATCGCGCTGGCAAATTTGTGCGCCGGCATAGGAGCAGCGTCTTGGCCGCACTGCTGGCAGCGCTCGCGCTGGTCGGCACCACCATCGTTACATGGCTCTTTCCCCGCCATTCCGAACCTCTGCCCCAGTTCAAACAGCGAAAGCTGACGGCGAACGCCCAGGACTCACCGGTGCTCAGTGCTGGGATTTCTCCGGATGGCAAGTATTTGGGCTACGCTGACCAGCAAGGCATTCATTTACAGCTCGTCGCGACGGGTGGAGTCCAAAGTGTGGCTCTGCCTCCCGGCACCGAGCAGGGGAAGGCTTCTTGGACCTTCGGAAGCTGGTTCCCGGACTCCACACGATTCCTAGCATCTGCCAGCGTCCCCGGAAAGCCATCCACCGTGTGGTCGATTCCGATACTGGGAGGCGAGGCACAGAAACTTGCTGAAGTTGAGGATATGTTCGGAGGAGGGAGGGTGTCACCTGACGGTTCCAAGATTGCCTACCAAAGGTTGCGCGGGGCCATTGGAGCGCGCGAGATTTGGGTGATCGGTTCGCCTGGAGAATCCCCTCACAAGATACTGACAGCCGAAAACCAGGCCATATTTAAGGGTATCGCTTGGTCGCCGACAGGAAGCCGCCTAGCTTTCACAACATATAGGCGTGCTAAAGGTAGTGACCACACAGAGATCATGGTTCAAAGTTGTAACCTCGGTGGTGCGGATAAAACGACTATCCTTCAAGACAATCTTTTGAACGCGTTCGTCTGGCTCTCGTCGGGACGATTCGTCTATTCGCGAAATACGGAAGTCGCCTCGCCTGAGTCCGATAATTTGTGGGAACTGAAAGTTGACGGAAAGAACGGAATTCCACAGGGCAAAGCGCGCCAGTTGACCGATTGGTCGGGATTTTCCGTCGATAGCTTCAGCGCGACCGCCGATGGAAAGCAACTGGCTTTTCTGAGAGGCAATGACCACGCTTCGGTTTTTGTCGGGGACCTCGCCGACAAAGGAAACCGCCTCGTCAATTCCCGCCGGCTGACGCTCGATGACAACTACAATCTGCTCCTGGCATGGACGCCAGACTCCCGCGAGGTGATTTATTCATCACAGAGAGCGTCAAAGTGGCTGGTGTTTCGGCAGGCGCTGGATCGAGACAGCGCCCCTCAACTTGTAACACCCGCCGGCGACACGAATTTCTTGGTGGCTCGGTTGAGTCCGGATGGCGCCTGGATGCTACTGGAGGGGCGGGCGATCGGCTCGCACAAGATTGGACTTTATCGCGTTGGTCTAAGGGGTGGCGTTCCTCAGCTATTATTTAACACCGAGGGGTTTGTCCAGTTTTGGTGCTCAAACAGAGTCGCCAACCTTTGCGTGTTCGGGCGGCCGTCTGCAGCCAACAACGAACTGGTGGTTGCGGCGTTTAACCCGCGCGGCGGTCCGGGGAGGGAACTGGTGCGGATTCCGGTCGAAGCGGGCAGTAGCGCCGACATTGGATTCGATTATTCGTGGCAACTCTCTCCCGATGGTTCGCAGATTGGCATCGTAAAGGGGCACGGGAATCAGATTCTCTTAGTGCCGCTGGGTGGAGGCCCAACGAGAACGATGACGCCGAACGGCCATTCCGACCTCATAGATCTGAGCTGGGCAAATGATTCCCAAAGTATGTTTGTGTCAACTTTGGAACCAGGAGGGGCTAACTTGCTGCATGTCGACCTTAATGGCAATACCCAGTCGGTCTGGCAGCAGTCTCAGGCGACCGACACCTGGGGGTCTCCGTCGCCTGACGGACGTCATCTCGCGATCTTGGGCACGAGTTCAGAGGCGAATGTCTGGACGATCGGCAACTTCTGATCCAGTAGCGGCCTTGGCCCAGACGCATTCCCACACAGCCCGGCCCAGCGGCTGTCCGAATCAGAAACTTAAACGCAATAGTCCCGAGACCTCGTCAGGTGCTTCCTACTTGTTGTCGTCTTTTTCGTTCCATTTCCGATATCTCAAATAGGAATCCAATAGTCCCAGTCTCAGGCCAGCACCGTGCGTCGAGCGTAGCGTCGAATTTACGACATGGCCTTCGAGGTATCGCGCAATTGCACAATCTAAATCAGAAGAAAGAAGTGATCCCCTGAACTCAACCGAGTTGGGACGACGGACACGGACGTCGCGCGGTGCATGGGGACGCACAGCGCAACTGGACCCAGGGGGAACGTTCGCGTGGCCCGCTGGTAACCGCATGCTGACGATTTCTAGTTACAACGGAGACACTCCAGAAGCGCAAATCACGATACTGCTTCACGAACTGGGGCACATCATCGGGCGCCTTCCTGAGGACCACGATTCCTGGGATGGCCGATCTCTCCGAAACACTTCCGAAGTGTCGCGGCATTGCAAGAGCGAGACTCGCGCGGCTGCCCACAACAGTCCAAGGGGCAGCACTAAGGCCCGTAATTCCCGCGTTTAACCCTGGCAACTCGCAATTTCCTTCAGTTTTTTCCTGCCGGTTGTCGTCTTTTCCCCTCCATTTCCGATATCTCAAGTAGGGACCAATAGTTCCAGTCTTACGCCGGCACCAAATGTCGAGCGTAGCGGCGAATTACGAGGCGGGGCCCTCGAAGGACCGTGCACTTGCACAATCTAGATCAAAGGAAGAAGGAGACGGAAGTGAACAACAATTGCATTAAGCAGTTCCAGGGCGGCGTAGCCGCTCGCATGATTCTTGGGTCGCTGGCGGCGTTCGCGCTGCTGGCTGTCTCTGGAGTCCAAGCGCAAGAAAAAGCTAACGACGACAGGGAGCAGATTAATTTCAGCCTGATTCCCCCAGTTACCCCCACTGCCATTACTCCACCGGAGGGAAGCCATCTGTTTTTGGTCGGCCACGCGTTTGGTTCTCAGGGCTATGTCTGCCTGCCCAAGGAGGGAAGCGTTTCCTGGACCGTCAACGGAGCCCGACCTGAAGCCACGCTTTTTGCAGATTTCTTCGGAGAGCCGATCCAGATCATCACCCATTTCCTTAGCCACAACGACGATCCCAAGGCTCCGCAGCCGGTGGCTTTCGGCAACGCAACTTGGCAGAGCTCTTTCGACAGCAGCAAAGTGTGGGCGAGTGCAACCCCCGCGACCACAATTGCTGCCGGCACGGACCAGAGTTGCCCGAATACGGGCTCGATTGCCTGCCTGTTGCTGACAGCAATCGGAACGGAAGACGGGCCAACGGGCGGCAAAATCCTGTCCAAAACCACCTTTATCCAACGCCTGAAGACGAAGGGCGGATCTGCTCCGGCTAATCCCGCTACTGGCTGCTTAACTACCAGCGACGTAGGTCATCAAGTGCTCGTGCCCTACACCGCCGACTATCTCTTTTATCGAGCGGGCGAGTAAGCAGTTCATCCGTGCGGCTGTGAAAATCCGACTCGCGCGCGAAGTCGCGCTAAACGCCGCTGCTCTTCGCGCGCGAGTCCAGAGAACTGTTCCCAGGTCAGGACAAAAGGCGTTTTGCAAGTTAGTAATCGGGTCTACAAAAATTTAAAGAAAAATAAAAATAAGGAGCATGAAGTGCGAAATCACAGCAATAAAAAGTTATTTGGAGCATTTTTGGTTTTAGGGGCGATGTTCTTTTCGGCAAACGCTGCAGCGCAGGAAACGCAAGTGCTGGTAAATACCGGAAACACCGACGGCAAGCTGGGAGCGTTGTCGCGCCCGGCAAGCGTCAACAAACTGGAGACGGAGACGGCGGATGACTTTGTCCTGGACCAGACCAGCGTGCTCACCGGAGCGACCGTGACCGGCCTGGTCACCACCTCCTTGGCGAACATTTCCAACGTGGAAATCGAGATTTATCACCGTTTCCCGGAGGATTCGATCGCTGATCGCACCCCACAGGTTCCCACCCGGCAGAACTCCCCCTCCGACGTGGAAATCGATTCCGCGACGCGGGACGGCAATAACCACACGCTGGGTTTCTCGACGGCACTATTGAATCCGACATTCACCGCGCTGAAAACGGTGGCGAACAGCATCAGTGTGGCGCAAGGTGAACCCGCTGTCGCCGGCGCGGAAGTCGAGATCACTGTTACCTTTACCAGCCCGATCGTTTTGCCGGCAGGGCACTACTTTTTTCGCCCGGAAGTGCAAGTGAACGGCGGGGACTTCCTGTTCCTGTCGGCCCCCAAACCGATCGTCGCACCGGGGCAAGCTATTGCCGGAGACCTGCAAGCGTGGATCCGCAACTCCAAACTTTCGCCGGACTGGCTGCGCATCGGGGCGGACATCATTGGCGGGAATCCCGCACCAGCATTCAACATGACCTTTACCTTGAGCGGGGCGAAGCTGGAGTCAGCGGGCACGCCCGGAGCAGAAGACTGCCACGACGTGACCATCTCCGGCTTGGCCCATCAGTTCGGCAGCATTCCTTCGGCGGTATCCGCTCTCGGATTCTCCAGCGTCAAGTCGCTGCAAAATTCGTTCGCAGCGTTTTGCGGCGCGGAGTAACGGGGCCAGTGGCTCAAAAAGACCGATTCCTTAAGCGCGAATCGATCAAAAAAGGCTGAAAAAGGGGCGATCGAAACGGTCGCCCTCGCGCAATCAACAATTGCAAATTCACTTCCTCGATGGCAAGTACCGTGGCTGGAATTGCTCGGAAAGTTCGCGTGATGGAGAGCCGAGAAGAGGAGTAACGACTCTGAAGGTCTGTGCAGATTAGGAATTGGACCTACTTAGAACGAACGATATGGCGAAACTCATAGCCAAACAGGCAGACAGCAACTGGACCGAGGCTGAAGCCATAAGGCAGGCCAAGGCCGGCGACGCCGCAGCCTTCGAATACCTTTATAAGACGAATTGCCGACGCGTATACAGCGTTTGCTTGCGCATGATCAAGAATCCGGCTGAAGCCGAAGATTTGACGCAGCAAGCATTCTTACAACTTTTTCGAAAGATCGGCACCTTCCGCGGTGAATCAGGTTTTTCAACTTGGCTGCATCGAGTGACTGTGAACGTTGTCTTGATGCACCTACGCCGGAAAAAGCCGACCGAAATTATATTCGAAGACTTGGATCGACCCGGCTCGGATCACGAAGGTCCGCGAGAACACGGTTTCAGCGACACTTCGATGTTAGGCGCGATTGAGCGGCTAAATCTGAAGCGTGCGATCCGCAAGTTGCCGTCCGGTTATAAACGGCATTTCTTGTTGTACGACGTCCTCGGATACGCGCACAAGGAAATCGCGCGCCACCTGGG
>Ga0209488_10004487_pt1 | contig 10892 bp, 9 predicted proteins | sample Rivendell_Oct201_8_FD_188349 | JGI IMG/M metagenome (GOLD analysis project Ga0209488, IMG submission 188349) | Vadose zone soil microbial communities from the Eel River Critical Zone Observatory, Northern California, USA -... | ecosystem: Environmental > Terrestrial > Soil > Vadose zone >... | reverse complement strand
ACCTGGATCAGTCCCTGCAAGAAGGTTTTCTCCGGCTCCTGCGCCGCTAACCACACTAATTCCCAATGCTCGTGACATTCGAAGAAGGCGCCGGAGTGAAAGCAGTGCAAGCCTTCCGACAGTTCTCCACAAGTCCAATCCAGTGGGACACTCTCAAACATCAAGGCACTTTTGGATCGGATCGAATCATATCAGACGACCTGCGCCAAGGCAGGTTCGTCACGTGCTAGTCCTCGGCTAAGCCAAGCCTCTTTGCGCCCTGGAGAGCTTCCTTTAGTCGTGGTCGTGCTCGTTCCAATCGCGCTCGGTGTGCCAGCGGTGCTCGTGTTCATCCCACCAGCGCTGCCGCTCACGCCAGCAACGCTCGCGCACGTTGTGCAATTCACGACGCTCGTGGTGGGCCTGCTTGCTGTTGCGTCCGTGCCTCTCGATTGCCTCGTGGAGTTCATGCTCTGCGTGAGCCACCCGCCGCTGACATCGGTCGAGGTCTTCTCCGTGAAGCTGCGGTGCGGCAGCGCAAAGCAGAAGCGCCAGGAGAATACTTGTTGAGAGAAACGTCTTTCTGACAGTGTTCATCGACCACCTCCCATGCCGGTCGTCGCAAGGCGAATGCTTGGATGCACGGAAATCACCTGGGGTTTCTGCGCCAGATTGCATGGTGTTGACCCTGGCATTAACGTCCGATTCTCGACCGGGGCAGAATACGTTTACTCTTCGGATAATGGAACTGTTCGTTGCCGACAATCCTGTTTCAGATACACTGACCAACGACCATGAACATGACATCCCGTGGCGGTCATCTCCTTCTAATCACCTTCTGCGCTTTTGCTTTCGTGGCTTACTCTGGCGCCCAGAACCCACAGCATCCCCAACCGCAACCCAACCGATATGCCGCTCCGCCGCCAGCGTCTCAAACAGAACAGCAGAATTTCCCGCCGCAGTTGCTCGACGAGTTGGCTGCGATCAAGTCCGCCGCACTGGCGGATGACTACGCCTACCGGCAAGTCGCACACCTGACTGAGAACATCGGTCCGCGGCCCACGGGTTCGTTGCAGGCGAAGGCGGCTTCAGAATATGTTGCCGACGAATTGCGGCATCTCGGGCTGGAGGTACGGCTGGAAGAGGTGAAGGTGGCGCACTGGGTCCGCGGGGCGGAGGCGGCGGAACTGGTGGAGTACGCCGGGCAGGTTCCTGGAACGACGCAGAAAATAGTCCTTACGGCGCTGGGTGGAAGCACCTCCACCCCGGCGGAGGGAATCTCGACCGACGTGGTCGTGGTCAACACCTTCGACGAACTGAAAGCTCTGGGCCGCGACAAAGTTGTCGGCAAGATCGTGCTCTTCAACGAGCTATTCGACAAACAGAAGGCTGCGGCGGGCATGGCCTTCATGGCCTACGGAGAAGCTGTTCGATATCGCGGTGCTGGCCCGAAAGCGGCAGCGGACCTCGGCGCTGCGGCGGCGCTGGTGCGCTCCGTCGGCAACGCGGATTACCGCCTTCCGCACACGGGCTGGAGCCTTCCCGCGGGAATCCCGGCGGGTGCGGTGACCGCCGAAGATGCCGAACTGATTGCGAATCTGGCCGCGCAGGGCAAAGTTCGAATGCACCTTACTCTCACTCCGCAGAAGCTGCCTGACGAAACCGGTTTCAACGTGATCGCCGACGTTAAGGGTACCGAACATCCCGAGCAGGTCGTCGTATTGTCCGGACACCTCGACTCCTGGGACCTGGCCACGGGGGCCATTGATGACGCGGCCGGAGTGGCCATGGCCATGGAGACTGCGGAACTGCTGCAAAGCCTGCATCTCCATTCCAAGCGCACGCTCCGTATCGTCGCCTGGATGGATGAAGAGACTGGTGGCTCCGGCAGCCAAGCCTATGCCAAAGATTATCTGGCGGAATTTCCCAATCACGTCGCAGCCATTGAGAGCGATGCCGGTGCGGCACATCCCTTAGGGTTCGATGCCAAGATGAGCCCGAAAGCGGCGGAGGCGTTGCGGCCGGCGCTTGAAATATTGCACAGCATTGGAGCGAACCTGCTGCGGGAGAGCACTTACCCGCCGGGCGCGGACATTGCCGCCATGTCAGAGAAAGGAATTCCCGCGCTGGGCATCATGCAGGACGGCCGCACGTACTTCAACTACCATCACACGGCGGCGGACACGCTCGATAAGATTGTTCCCGGCGAGCTGCGCGAGAACGCCGCCGCGATGGCGGTGATGGGGTACGCTCTGGCGAACATGAAGGACGTCCTGCCGCGCTAGCGATGCGTGTGCTCAACGCATCGTTGCCGGCCAATATCTGCGGAGTTTTCCGCTTGCTGCGTGTGTGAGAGATTGACTGGTGCGGCGGGGACGTCCCAACCCAGCCCGCGGTTGACGCATCTCATTTTCGGCGCTTATCATCGTCGTTTGGCCTTAATACCAGGACGCCTCTGAGGCGTCCTAAGAATTTGATGTGACCTATATGGATAAGAAGAAGTTAGAGGCATTCAAAAAGCGTTTGGAGATTCGCCAGCAGGAGCTGCGGCGTACCGTCACACGCACCCAGCAGGACGGCCGTTCGGCCGACGAGGATACCGCGCAGGACATTGCCGACCGTGCGGCCAGCTCCTACACCAAGGAATTTCTTTTCAGCCAAAGCAACAACGAGCGGCAGTTGTTGCAGATGGTCGATCGCGCGCTGGTCCGCATCCGTGAAGGCAGCTTTGGCGAATGCATTCACTGCGGCAAGGAAATCAACGCCAAACGCCTCGAGGCCGTGCCGTGGACGCGCCACTGCATCGAATGCCAGGAAAAGCTCGAGCAGGGATTGCTGGAGGAAACTTCGCGTTAGACGGATCTGTTGTGCGTGGCGCCGCCGAGCACTCGGAGGCGTTTTGCATTTGGTATCTGACAGCTTCCAAGCCCTCCGTTTCGTGAGATCAACCGCGCATTTCTACGTCCTCGCAAGTGCAGCGATAAATCTCTTTTATCGCGCTCATAAATCCTAATTTTCGACAAACTTTTCGAATGCGTCCAAGAGAAAGTATGCGTTGGACTAGTTCCGCGTAGACCGCTAAGGTCGGCGTGCTGGCAACGGACGCGCACGGTCATTCGTTGCATGCACCAGGGGGAAAGTGAGCAACTTAATGAAGAGCTCCCACCCAGGCGTAGCTGTCAGCCTACGGTCGGGCGCAGGACTAAGCAAGCGGTCCACCGCCGACCAACGACGCAATTCTCCACCAGATGCAAGAACTACCGCGGTTGCACCAGCACCATACGAGCCAGAACGATCGAGAGCTTCAAAGACACAGGAAAAGGAGCCCCCAGTGAAGTACTACACAAGACGTGCTTTGCGAACAACCACCGTAATGGTGGGTCTACCATTTCGACTCGTACTGCTTCACCGCGAGAGGAAATCACTTGTGCGCATAGGTGGCGCGTGTTTTCTTGGGTTTTTATTTGTAGCATTTGCGGCGTTCCCTGGTTTCGGGCAGCAGAGTCCTGACCCGAAGGTTCAGGTCGCGTCGGCTTCCACGCCCGCGGACGGGACACCGAGTCCGGCAACACCGGCCGCATCGCCAGCACAGGCAGCGCCGGCAGCGCCGGCACCTCTGCCCATGCCGACGATGTCAGGGCCTTTGGCAACGGCGAATCCTCATGAGGGCCCGGGAAAACTGGAGGTTACAGGTATTCTGAGCGGCATGGGGTGGAGTGAAGGAAATCACATTACCGGCGATTCGGCTACGCACTGGGACGTCAGCAATGCGCAGGTATTCGTGCAAAAGACCACTGGCTGGTGGCAATTTTACCTGCAAGGTGGCGTCTACAACCTGCCAGCTATAGGAACGCCGTTCCTTTCGACTGGCGATACGGTGAAAAACATCTTCGGCCCGTTTCCGCAGGGCTACCTTAAGCTGGTTAAGGGCAATTTCAACGTAGAGGTCGGCGCGCTGCCTACGCTGATTGGGGCCGAGTATACATTCAGCTTTCAAAATATGAACATTGAGCGCGGCCTTCTGTGGAATCAGGAGAACGCCGTCAATCGTGGCATCCAACTGAATGAAACGTATAAGAAGCTTAGCGCCTCGTTCAGCTGGAACGATGGTTTTTACTCCAACCGCTACTCATGGCTGTGGGGTTCTCTGGCTTACGCTTTCAATTCCTCGAATACGTTGTCGTTCGTCGCAGGCGGGAATGCCGGGGCTTACGCGAAGAACACTCTCGCCACGCCTCTTCTTTTGAACAACGAGGAAATCTATAACGTCCTCTACACGTACAGCCACGGGCACTGGGTGATCAACCCATACTTTCAGTACACTAACGTGCCGAAGAATGCGAGCATAGGAATTTTTCGGGGCGCGCACACCAGCGGTGGTGCTCTCCTAGCCACATACAATTTCAAACGTGGAGTATCGCTGTCGGTCCGTCCTGAATACATAAAGACAAGCGGTACCGCGTTAGACCCCCAAGCCATCAACTTGTTGTATGGTCCGGGTAGCGGCGCGTTCTCATTCACCGTCACCCCGACTTATGTCAAGGATGGCTTTTTCATGCGGGCTGACTTTGCAATCGTTCATGCTACTGACTCCACGCCGGGGTTCGTTTTTGGCACCTCCGGCCGCAGTAATAATCAGCCGCGCGGCGTCCTTGAGGCTGGCTTTATGTTTTGAAGACTCTGCACAGCGCGGGATGCCAAGGAACCACATGGGGTGGCATCAACGGACATAAAGTTGTTCTTGCAGCCCAAACCGGGGTTGCTCGTGAAGTGGGGATCAGCGGCTTGGGCTCAAACCCAACTAACCCCTGGTGTCAGCGTCCTCGCCGCCCCCCGCCAGTATAAAGCAAGAGTTCGCCGCGTCTCGGATTGCAAAGAAAGTTGCGAAGCTGAGTTGAGCAGCGAGGTTCTGTGGAATTGAAGCGCGCCTCGTGCGACAGGGAAGAGAAATCTGCAAGGCAGTACAAAAACTCACGATAAGGAGCTGTGACATGTCTGTCATTGCCAAAGAAAAGATGAAGATGTCTCTATCCGGAAAGTTTTCCCGCCTAGCCATGCGGCTGCGGGATCCTGAATGGCGCCGCTATGGAGGCCTTCTCCTCGGCGGCAAAGCAATGGGCATCGGGTTGGTCCTGCTCATCATCACCGTTGTCTCAGGTCTTTTCTTTGGTCACGTCTATGCCCAGACTACCGCTCCGGAAGTCAAGGCCGCCGACGTCATCAATCCCGTTAACACTGCGTGGGTGTTGATTGCCGCCTTCCTCGTATTCGGCATGCAGGTCGGCTTCACCATGCTGGAAGCCGGCTTCTGTCGCTCTCGTGAAACTGTCAACGTGCTGATGGAATGCGTAGTGGATACATGCCTATGCGGCATCCTCTTCTACGCGATCGGCTTCGCCTTCATGTTCAGTCACGGCAACGGGTTCATCGGCTATCACTGGTTCTTCCTGCAAGGTGTGCCGGCAACCTATGAAACAACCGGAGTCGCGTTCCTTGCCGTGTGGCTCTTTCAATTCGCCTTTGCCGACACCTGCTCGACCATCACGTCGGGCGCGATGATCGGCCGCACGGGTTTCGTCGGTGACCTTCTGTATAGCCTTGCTGTCTCCGGATTCATCTACCCCATCATCGGCCACTGGGCCTGGGGGCCGGACGGATGGCTAGCCTTAATGGGCAGCGACGGACACATGTTCCCCTCACTGGGGATGGGCTTCCACGATTTCGCCGGTTCCACGGTGGTTCATACCATCGGCGGATTTATTGCGCTGGCCGGTGCCATCGTGCTTGGTCCGCGCCTGGGGCGCACATTCAAGCGAGATGGCGGAGCGCCTATGCTGCCGCATGACTTGACTATTGCGGTAAGCGGTGGCCTGATCCTGTGGTTTGGCTGGTACGGATTCAATCCCGGCAGCACGCTTTCCGCCATGGATTTCGAAGGCATCGGGCGGGTCGCTACCAACACAACCCTGGCGGCCTGCGCTGCTGGCTTGACCGCCATGTTCTGGGCTTACATGTCGAGCAAGAAGTGGGACGCAGGCTTCACAACCAACGGATTCCTGGCTGGGCTGGTTGCCATCACCTGTCCCTGCTATTGGGTCACACCAACCGGCGCGATTCTGTTGGGGGGAGTCGCCGGCGTAGTGGTGGTGCTCGGTGTCGAACTGCTGGAATGGCTGCGCATTGATGACCCAATCGGTGCGGTTCCGGTCCACGGCATGTGCGGCATCTGGGGAACGCTTTCGCTCGGCCTGTTTGCCTGTGGCAAATACGGAGCCAGCGGTCCCGCCGGTCCCGACAACTCGGTCGCTCTCAAAGGACTCTTTTACGGCGGTGGAACGCAGGTGCTGGTGGCACAGCTCATCGGCAGTGCCGCGATCACGGCGGCCACCTTCGGTGTTGCGATGGCGGTCATGCTTGCCGTGAATGCGACCGGGCTGCTGCGGGTCTCCAAAGAAGGCGAGCTTTACGGGCTCGATCTTCACGAGCACGGAATTTCGGCTTATCCCGAATACGTCATCTCCGCGCTTGGAGCTCCCAGCGGTATGGCGCAGGAACTTCCGATGGCTCTCCCTAAAGCCAGTTTGGCAACCACTAAACCGCTGTCGCACATTGCCAGCTGACAACTATTCGTGCTTCGATATCAGGAGGCAGAACACTCTGCCTCCTGACTACTTAACCTGAATAGGGACGCGAGGACAAAGATGACCAAAGTCGAAGCGATTGTTCAACCCAACCGGCTTGAGCCGGTTAAAGAAGCTCTCATTGCGCTCGGAGTGGAGGGTATGACGGTCTCCGAAGTTCGCGGGCACGGCCGTCAAAAGGGTCACACTGAAACCTATCGGGGCCGTGAATACGGCGTCGATTTCCTGCCGAAAGTGAAATTGGAACTGGTACTGGACGACAAGCTCGTCGATCCTGTGGTTGACGCCATCATCAAGAATGCCGCTACCGGAAAAATCGGCGACGGAAAGATTTTTCTCTACAAGGTGGAGGAGGCCATCCGCATCCGCAACCAGGAACGCGGCGCATCCGCACTTTGAACCACGGAATGTCGAGCCACGGAATGTCGAACGTTCGAATGCGCGCGTGTCCACGAAAGCTGAACAGCATTTAGAATTGCTATACCTGACCAATCCCTGAGGCGTTAGTGGCCCATTTGCAAATCAAGCGTCCTCCCGTCCCGGTGTTCATCGCCACGACGGTGATGCTCAGTTTCATCTCTTTCTGGCGGGCCGCCGCCATCGTCCTTTCAGATCTCGCTTCCTCCGCATACTACGCCGGTGGAGACGCCGAGAAGGTCATCGGCAAAAGCGCCCCCTGGTTCATCCTCGCGGTGATGCTGTTCAGCTATGCCGTACGCGCCGTCTATATCGAAGCCAGCAGCATGTTTGTGCGCGGCGGCGTGTACCGCGTGGTCAGGCAGGCCATGGGCGGCACGCTTGCGAAACTCTCCGTGTCGGCCCTGTTATTCGACTACATTCTCACCGGCCCTATCAGTGCGGTCACCGCTGGGCAGTACCTCGCCGGATTCATCGAAGAAGTAGCGCGCTATCTGAAACATCCCATCCATTTCAATCAGAACTATTTTGCGGCCATGTTTGGAATTCTGGCCATTCTCTACTTCTGGTGGAAGAACATCGAGGGCATTCACGAATCCAGCAACAAGGCTCTCTGGATCATGAAAGTGACGACCATCATGGTCATCATTCTGATCGCATGGTGTGTGGTCACGGTGCTCAAGACCGGTGCACATCTGCCGCCTTTGCCCAGCCTCGCCAACATGAAGCTCGATCACGAGTTTCTGGGCTGGCTCCATGGCACGCGCCTCAGCCATATCATGTGGATCGTAGCCCTGGTCGGCATGGGCCATTCCGTCCTCGCCATGAGCGGGGAAGAAACTTTGGCCCAGGTCAACCGTGAGATTGAAAGCCCAAAGCTCCTGAATCTCCAGCGCGCCGGCCTGGTAATTTTTGTTTACAGCCTTGTCTTCACATCGCTGGTTTCTTTCCTGGCGGTGATGATTATTCCGGATGCGGTTCGGCCGAGCTTCTTCGCGAACCTCATCGGCGGATTGTCCATGTATCTGGTCGGACCCACGCTGGCGAAGTTGGCCTTCCATGCCTTTGTCGTACTCGTAGGCGTGCTGATTCTTGCCGGCGCCGCCAATACCGCCATCTTAGGTGCCAACGGTGTGCTCAACCGGCTTTGCGAAACGCGTGTGCTGACCTCATGGTTTCAGCGTCCGCACAAGAAATACGGCACCACTTACCGGACCATTCATCTCATCGCTCTGCTCCAGGTTCTAACCATCATTCTCAGTCGCGGCAACTTTTACGTCCTGGCAGCTTTGTACGCCTTTGGTGTGGTCTGGAGTTTTTCCTTCAACAGCCTCGCGGTTCTCATCTTGCGCTACAAATACCCGGAGCAGCGAGAATGGAAAGTGCCCGGAAACCTGAAAATCGGCCGGCATGAAATACCTGTGGGGTTGGCGCTGATTACCGGCGTACTGTTTCTGATCGCCGTCGCGAATCTTCTGACCAAGCAGGACGCAACTATCGCTGGGGTCATCTTCAGCGGGGTCTTTTACGGAATTCTCACCGTCTCGGAGCATTACGCCAAGCGCGAACAGGCCGGTCAGACGGAATCGCTCGAACAGTTTCGTGTATTCGATAATCCGGAGCTCGACTACGCACTGATCGGTACCCGTCCTGGAAACATTCTTGTCACGGTCCGTGACCCCAACCGCTTGCATCATCTGCGTGAAGTACTAAGCCGGACCAATACTTCTCATCAGGATGTCGTCGTCCTCAGTGCAAGGCTGTCTCCTGGCCGCCATTCGTTCACCGGCAGCACGAGCTATGAAGCGCGAGATGTTTTTGACATCTATGAGCAGGAGCTCTTCTCAAAAGTCGTTGCGCTCGCCGAAAAACAGGGCAAGCGCGTCTCCCTATTGGTCGTGCCCGGTACGGATGTCTTTGACGCCATTATGCTGACGGCCCAGCGCCTGGAGAGTTCCCGTGTCGTGTCCGGCCTATCGACGAAATTGGCTGCGGACGAACAGGCCAAACTAACCGGTGACGCATGGGAAAGGCTTCCCGAACCGAAGCCGCGCCTGACGATGGAAATCATGGGCGCCGACGGACGCCGCCATGAATATCCGCTGGGACCCCATGAACCTCGCCTGCGCCCCTGCGATGTGGAACTGCTGCACAAGGTTTGGTTGGAAATCACAGCCGATCCACGCTACGCAGGACTGCATCACTACGACGTCGTGGCGCTAGCCCTCGAAGAACTTAACCGGACGCTTGATTCCGAACACCGCGATGCGCTGCTCGAAGAATTCCTTCCGCGGCCGTGAAGCTAAATCTTGAACCGGAATAATTAAGAAAAAACGGGATAGAGAATCTTCCATTTCCCACTACAATGGCACGACGTTCCTGCAGCGTATGAGAAATTTTCTTGATCACATCGTCGTACATCGTGGCGGTGCTCTCCTTATTCTTTTGCTGGCGGCTTGCCTGGAAGTATTCGGCGACTCCAGCTTTCAGACGGCTCTCTATCGTTCTTCCGGCATCAGCCGTACGCTGGCCTTCCTTTGCGGCGCCGCTTCCCTGGCCGCTTACGGGTTGGTAGTCAATGCCCCGCGCTGGGATTTCGGTAAACTGCTGGGCGTGTATGTGGTTCTGTTCTTTCTTGTGGCCCAAGTTGTCGCCCGCGTCAGATTCGGTCAGGTGCCCACGCTCCCGGTATTACTGGGCGGTGCGCTGATTGTTGCCGGCGGCTTGATCATTTCTTTTTGTGGTGCGTAGTAGTCTTCTCGCGACCTACCCCTCGCCCTTGCAAACGTCGTGTCGCACGGCGACAATCGTCACATGGATAAAAATCCGATGGAGCCGGGTTCGAGCGGCTCAATGCTTCACGTCTCTAATGAGCGTGCTCAGGAGAAACCAGCGTGAAGCTCTCCCAGATCTTTACCGCGCCCAACCAACTCACTTTGCTGCGGATGGTTTTCGTCCCCTTCATCGTGATTCATCTGGTCGAGGGCCGTTATCTCTGGGCTCTTACTGTCTTTGTAATCGCGGGCTTCAGCGACGGATTGGACGGACTGCTCGCACGCACCCTTCATCAGCAGACGACTCTCGGACAATATCTCGATCCCATCGCGGATAAGCTCTTGTTGAGCACAATGTTTTTAGTGCTTTCTATTCTTCACAGGATTCCGTGGAAGTTTACGGTTGTGGTCTTCAGCCGCGATATTTCGATCCTTGCCGCCAGCGCGGTGCTTTTCTCCATTGCGGGCTTGCGCGACTTCCGCCCCAGCATTTTCGGCAAGGCCAACACCTTCTCGCAGATCAGTGCCGTGTTTTTTGTTTTGCTTTTTCAGGTCCGGCCGGTTCGTTGGATTTGGATTACGCGCACCGTCTTCCTGCGCGCCACCTTCTTGTTTACGATCGTCTCGGCCTTGCACTACGTCATTCTGGTGCAGCGCCGCTTGCGCCATCACACCCATGCCTTGCCGGCGCAGACTTCGCCACCCCCGGGGTAGTATCCTGATTTGGATTAGGGGTTGTTCCGGCATAGTCGCGGAACGACGTTTGGTTAGTCATGGTGGAAATAGAAGAGGTTCCCGTCCAGATCCTTTACGGTGAATTGCCGTAATCCCCAAGGCTTTCTTTCCAGAGGATCCGCGATGTTCGCACCTAACGACTTCAGTTCCTGGTACGACGCATCGATATCTTCTGCAAACACCCAGTGCACGGCAGGTTCAAACGGCGGCTTCCTCTTCCGAAAAAATATCGGCCCCATATCACCGTGTGACACGGCCCCAATTTCTTTGCCTGGGTAAAGCCATCCAATCTCAAAGCCGAGTGCATCTCTGTAATGCTGTTGTGCGCGTTCGACATCAGCGACCG
>Ga0209488_10004486_pt1 | contig 10896 bp, 10 predicted proteins | sample Rivendell_Oct201_8_FD_188349 | JGI IMG/M metagenome (GOLD analysis project Ga0209488, IMG submission 188349) | Vadose zone soil microbial communities from the Eel River Critical Zone Observatory, Northern California, USA -... | ecosystem: Environmental > Terrestrial > Soil > Vadose zone >... | reverse complement strand
CATCACCGCCACGAGCAGGGCCAGCCCGATGGTGAGCGGCACGAAGAGGAAGTGATAGGTGATCGTGACGCCGAACTGCCAGCGGGACAGCAGCACCTTCATCGGTTGATTCGCCTCCTTGGCATCCACCCTGCGCACCGGGCGAGGCCGGCACATCCTTCATCCGGTTAGCGGGCCGGGCCAGCTAACCGGCCGGGGGATGTGATCCTGCGCGGCGGCGAGATCCAGGCCCGGCAGTTCGACATGATCCCGGCGGGCACGATCCCGGTCGACTGGGTGGTGGGTGAGGCGCGGGCCGACGCCTACGATGCGCTGCTGCTGCCCGGCGGCACGGTCAACCCGGACCAGCTCCGGATGAACGCCGACGCGGTCGGCTTCGTCAAGGTGTTCGCCGGGACCGGCAAGCCCATCGCCGCGATCTGCCACGGCCCGTGGACCCTGCTCGAGGCCGGCCTGGTCCGCGGCGTCACGCTGACCTCGTGGCCCAGCCTGTGGACTGACCTGCGCAACGCGGGCGCCGAGGTGGTGGACACCGAAGTCGTGGTGGACGGCCAGTTCACCACCAGCCGCTCACCGGACGACCTGCGCGCTTTCTGCCCGGCCATCGTCGAGCAGTTCGCCGCGCGCCGGGTGGCGCACTGAGCCCAGGACAGGAAGGCCCTCGTGGATTGTCTCCCACGACCTGCCCCTGAGCCAGGCCCCGGAGGCCGAGCAGCGCGGCCATGATGGCGGCGATGCGGGCCGGGCTGGCGTACCCAGTGCCGGTCGGCGGGGGCGTGGACATGCTGCTGGGGCCTTCGGGTCAGGGTATCTCCTCGTACAGGCCGCTGCCGGAGAAGGAGAAGATGGCGACCATAATCATCGGCTCAGCTCACCCCGCAGGCGGCCGCACGGCCAGGGTGATGGTCCTGATCTCCTCGGGGGTGAGATCGATGCTGGCGGCCGCGACATTCTGCTCGACGTGGTCCGGGTCGCCGGAGCCGGGGATCGGCAGGACCTGCTGCGAGCGGGTCAGCAGCCAGGCCAGGGCCACCTGTCGCTCGCTCACGCGGTGCCGCCGGGCTGTGGCCAGGACCGCGGGGATGGCCCCGGTGTCCTCGATCGGCGCCCAAGGCAGGAACACCAGCATCTCCTGGTCACACAGGTCGAGCATCGGCTCGGAGGATCGGTCGGCCACGTTGTAGCGGTTCTGCACCGACACCACCGCGGTCACCCGCTTGGCCTCCCGGAACTGGTCTTCGGTGACGTTCGACACCCCGACGTGGCGGATCTTGCCCTCATCCTTCAGCTCGGCCAGCGCGCCGATCGACTCGGCGATCGGCACCTTCGGGTCGGGCCGGTGAAACTGGTACAGGTCGATCCGGTCCAGCCGCAGCCGGGCCAGGCTGGCCTCGCAAGCCCGGCGCAGGTGCTCCGGGCGGCCGTCGGGCACCCACTGCCCCGGGCCCGGCCGCATCAGGCCGCCCTTGGTCGCGATGACCAGCTCCTCCGGATAGGGGTACAGGGTCTCGGCGATCAGCCGCTCGCTGACCTCCGGACCGTAGGAGTCCGCGGTGTCGATGAACGTGACGTCGAGCGCCACCGCCCGGCGCAGTGCTTCCTTGGCGCGGTCCCGGTCGGGCGGATCACCCCAGATGCCCGGGCCGGTGATCCGCATCGCGCCGAATCCGAGCCGGTTCACCGTGAGGTCGCCGCCCACGTCGATCTTTCCCGCGGCGGCCGCCGTCGGCCTTGCGTTCATGAGCGCTCCTTCCTGTCGCCTACGGTCGGTTCCCCGGACTTGCCAGATCCCAGCCACCAATTCATCAAACTCCTGGCCCGGGCACACCGCTCATCCTGGTAGTACCGGCTGTGGTAGGCGGATTACAGGACGGCGCCGGCCGTGGGCGGAGCGAGCGCCGGGCATGTATGAGCGCCAGCGTGATCACCACGGGCGTGCTGAGGAACTGGTCCCTCCGGGGTGGCGCTCACGGGACCCCGGCTTCAGGTGCTGGGTGAACCAGCCCTGGGCCAGCCGGGCGACCTGCTCCAGCGCCCCGGGTTCTTCAAACAGGTGCGACGCGCCTGCAACGATCTCCAGGCGAGCCTCACCGCTGAGTTCCTGCATGGCCTTGCGGTTGAGCTCGATGACCACCGTGTCGAGTCCTCCGACGATCAGCAGGGTGGGCTGGCGGACCAGACGCAGGTACCCGTCGGCGAGGTCGGGACGGCCTCCGCGGCAGACGACCGCCGCCACCGGGCCAGGCCGGGCAGCAGCTGCTACGAGCGCGGCCGCAGCGCCGGTGCTGGCGCCGAACAGACCGACCGGGACCCCGGCCGTGGGCTGATGTTCGGCCAGCCAGTCTGTGATGGCGGTTACCCGGCGCGCGAGCAGCCCGATGTCGAACCGGAGCCGGCCGGTCCGCGCGTCCAGTTGTTCTTCTGGCAGGGTGAGCAGGTCCGCCAGCACGGTGGCCAGGCCCGAGCGCTGCAGTTCGCGGGCCACGAACCGATTACGCGGGCTGTGCCGGCTGCTGCCGCTGCCGTGCGCGAACAGCACCACTGCGGCCGCCGGCTCGGGCACCGCCAGGTCGGCGTCCAGCATTACGTTGTCCGCGGGTATTCGAATGCTTCGCTCGGCAACGTTCATGATTTCCTCGCTCGCAGGCGGATCGCGGCGCCTCGTCCCGGTTATGGTTACACCGCGAACGGATACGTCTCCGGTGCTTCACCCTCCTGCCAGCGCGCGGTTCGCTCCAGCGGCTCGACCGCCCGGGTCTCATCGATGTGGATCACCGCGTCGAACTGGTCCGCGACACGGGCCCCGAAATAATGGCTTTGACGCTCGGTTTCGGGCCGGTAAATCACCCCGATTGCCCGCTCCAGGCGCGCCGAGCACAGCGCTTGGGCAGATCCTGATGCGGCGCCGAAGCGGAGCATGAACCCCTTTTCCCCCACCTCGTGCAGCAACTCCTCGACGCTGTCGGCGAGCGCCGGCCGCACCCATTTCCGCTCGGCGGGCCCCTCCCAGTCACTGACCGCCGTGACCGTTCCGGTATAGGTGGTGAAGCCGATAAGACGGCAGTCGCCAGGGTGTCGCTCGCGGACCAGTTGGCCGACGTTGAGCTCGCCGCTGGCCGCAGTCTCGGTCGCCCGGGCGTCACCGACGTGGGAGTTGTGCGCCCACACCACGATTTTCGCAGGTGCGCCGCGCTGCCGGGTTAGATGGCCGACGAGCGCGTCCAGGGTGTCGGCCATGTGACGGTCACGCAGGTTCCAGGAGGAGACCCGCCCGCTGAACATCGCGCGGTAGTACTCCTCCGCCGCCCGCACCGTCCGGGCATTCTGCTCTGCGTAGAACAGCTCGTCGTCGGCCATCAGCCCGTCCCGCCGCGCGTATTCCACGGCGTGGCGCTGCAGGTCGACGAGCTGCGCGACCACTTCTCGCTCACACTCCTCGCCGGCACCGAACGCCGCCGCGAAGCCGTAGACCTGGGCATCGTCGTCGCTGAACTGGTCGAAGCAGGCGTAACGCTTCCGGGCGCGGTCCGCGGCAGCTGGGTCGACTCGGTCCAGGTAGGAGATGACCTCGTGGACCGAACGATACAAGCTATAAAGGTCCAGGCCGTAGAACCCCGCCTTGGCCCGCTCGTCGCGACCCGGCCGTCCGTTGTGCTCACGCAGCCAGCCCACGAAATCCAGCACCGCCGCGTTACGCCACATCCAGGTCGGGAAACGCTCGAATCCTCGCAATGCCTCCTCGGCGGTCGCGTCGTCCCCGCCGCCACGGACATACCGGTTCACCCGGTAGGCGTCGGGCCAGTCCGCCTCCGCCGCGACCGCGCCAAATCCCCTGTCCTCGATCAGCCGGCGCGTAATCTGGGCCCGCGCCGTATAGAACTCGCTGGTGCCGTGGGACGCCTCGCCGATCAGCACCAGCTGCGCGTCGCCGACCAGATCGAACAGCACCTGGTCGGCCGGGGTGCCTTCCTCTACCGGTACCGCATCGGCGCGGATGACGGCGACCTCGGTCGGACCCGGCGCGGTTCCCGCGGCCGGCCGCGACCCTGACGCCGCGCGAAGCAGGTCGCGGACCTCTTCATCGGTCGTCTGGGTGAAATCCCAGTAGGAGTTCCCGACGGCGAAAAACGGCGAGGGCGTCGTCGCGCAGACCACCTCGTCGGCCAGCGCGGCGAGTTCCCGGCAGGTGGACTCCGGCGCGGCCGGCACAGCCACCACGATCCGGGCGGGCCTCAGGCTGCGCAACGCCTCGATCGCGGCCCGCATGCTCGAACCGGTCGCCAGGCCATCATCGACGACGATCACTACCGTGCCCGCCACCGCGGGGAAAGGCCGGCCCTCCCGGTAGGCCTGCCCCCGGCGCACAAGCTCGCGGCCCTCCCGTTCCGCTGCGTGCTGGATGGCCTCCGGCGCAATGGCCAGACCACGGACCACATCGTCGTTGATCACCATTACCCCGCCGCTGGCGATCGCCCCCATCGCCAGCTCCTCCCGGCCCGGCGTTCCCAGCTTGCGGACCAGGAAGACGTCAAGCGGCGCGCCAAGCGCGGTGGCCACCTCATAAGCCACGGGCACTCCGCCGCGCGGCAGCCCCAGCACTATGACATCGGGGCGACCCCGGTACTCCTCCAGGAGGCCGGCCAGGAACCGGCCAGCATCCCTTCGGTCGCGGAACAGACGGTCTGGCATAATCTGCGCCCTGTTCGTGCAGAGGGATGGACCAGGCTCAGGTGCGGATCGCGGTACGACATGTGTACCGCCCGCTTGTGAGGTGCATGTCCCCATGGTTGGCCGGCGAAGGTTGACCCCGCATCATCAGAACGGCTAGTTCCCGGACTGGGCGCGAATCCCGTTTGCTAGCCGGGCCGGGGATGTGCTCAAGGGCCTGCACCGTCAGGCTAATTAGCCGGGAACGTGCAAGGCCGACGTCAGCGTCGGCGTTTGGGCATCGGGAGGCAGGGACGACCGTGAAGGGGCAGCCCGACCCGGCTGGGGGCCTTAGGTCGCGAGAGCTCGAAGCCAAGCTGATTGCGCCGGATGAGCTGCGCCTGCCCGATCTGAGCGGCCTGGTCAAGGGAGCGACCGCGGTGCGGCTTCCCGGCCGCCACCTTGAGGCAACCTATTACGACACTGCCGAGTTGCGCCTGGCCCGGAACGGGATCACGCTGCGCTACCGGTCCGGCGAGGACGGGCCGCCGTGGACGGTGAAACTCCCTGAGGGCAGCTCCGCCGCAGCGCTCCGCCGCAGCGAGGTCGGCTTCGACGGTGCTCCCGGGCCGGTTCCGCCTCGGGCCGCGGACCTGGTCCGCGCCTACGCGCGGTCCCGTCCGCTCGTGCCCGTCGCCCATCTGTACACCGACCGCGCGCCCATTGAGATCTGCGGTCCCGATGGCGGGCTGCTCGCTGAGATCACCGATGACAGGGTCGCCGTCTACGACGAGCACGGACAGCGGACGGGAGGCTTCCGCGAGATCGAGGTCGAAGTCCGTGCCAAAGGGCGAGCCGGCCGCAGGCTCTTGCGCGCGGCGATCAGCCGGCTGGTCGCGGCCGGCTGCCGGGCTGAACCGCCCATCCCCAAGGTGATCCGGGTACTCGGCCAGCGAGCCTCCGGGCCGCCCGATGTCGTCGTGCCGCCGATAGGGGCCGGTGCGACCGTCGACACGCTCATCCGGTACGCGATGGCCCGGTCAGTCGCCCAGATCCTGGGTCATGACCCCGGGGTCCGCCTCGGCGAGGATCCCGAAGACGTCCATCAGTTCCGCGTTGCCACCCGGAGGCTGCGCTCTGACCTGCGAACATTCTCCCCGCTCCTGGACCCGGAGCCCATCACCGAGCTGCGCGGCAGGCTGCGCCTGCTCGGCGCCAAGGCCGGGGCCGCGCGCGACACCGACGTCCTGACCGGTCGTCTCAGGGCGAAGGCGAACCTGCTGCCCGACCAGGACGACGCCGGCGTCGAACAGCTCATCCGCCGCCTGGACGACCAGGCACGCCAGGCTCGTGCCGCGTTGCTGCAGGAGCTCGCCAGCCCCGGCTACGACCAGCTACTCGATTCCCTGGTCAGGGTCGCCGCCCGGCCGCCGATCACCGCCCAGCGGCCCGGCCTGGCCAGTCAGCCGGCTGCCGATCTGGCCGGCGGCTTGACCCGGCGACCCTGGCGGCGGCTGAAACGCGCCGCCGGGGCTCTCGGGAAGGACTCGCCCGACGCCCAATGGCACGCCGTCCGCATCCGGGCCAAGCGGTGCCGCTACGCAGCCGAGGCCGTCGCACCGGTCTGCGGCCGCCAGGCCTACCGGTTCGCGGCAGCCATCGCCGCGGTCCAGGACATCCTCGGCGATCATCAAGACACCGTCGTCGCCGAGGCGTGGCTCCGCGCTAACGGCGCCGCTCTTTCTCCCGCATGCGTCGCCGCCGGAGAACTGATCGCGGCGCAGCGACGGGAACGGACCAGACTGCGCTCGAAATGGCCGAAGGCCTGGAAACGCGCATCGGCCAAGAAACTGCGCCGCTGGATCTTAAGGGCGCACGTTATGTGATGCCACTAACGTTCTCTCATCAAGCACGCGCATGACGACGGTCACCTCATGGCATTTCCCGCACGACTTCGGCGGGGTCCTTGTCCCGGCGCAGGCCCTGGAACCGGGGGTGCCGCAGTTCCCCGTCCGTGGTCCACTCGCTGAAGCCGACCTGGGCGACAAGCTGGGGCTCGACCCAGTGCACGTGGGATCGGGGCAGGCCGCGGACGGGCTCGAAGGGCGGGTCCGGCCGCTCAAGGGCGGCCAGGGCCGCGTGCAGGCTGGTCAGGGTGCGCCGGTTGAAGCCGGTACCGACCTTGCCCGCGTAATGCAGCCGGCCGTCGCCGCCGTAGTAGCCGAGCAGGAGCGCGCCGAACCCGACCCGGGACCCCTTCGGGTCGGTGTAGCCGCCGATGACGAACTCCTGGCCGTTCAGGCACTTGAACTTCAGCCAGTCCCGGGTGCGGCCGGGCCGGTAGGGCGCGTCGGCGCGCTTGGCGATGAGCCCCTCCCAGCCCAGGCGGCACGCTTCGGTGTAATACGCCTCGCCGTCGCCGTCCCGGTGCTCGGTGAAGCGCAGCGGGTCACGGAATGACAGCAGGGCGCGCAGCAGGGCCTTGCGCTCCAGCAGCGGCCGGGGGCGCACGTCGAGGCCGTCGGCCCACAGTACGTCGAACAGGTAGATGTACACCGGCACCTCGGCGAGCAGCGCCGGCCCCGGAGCGCGGACCCCAAGCCGGCGCTGCAGCCGGGAGAAGCTGGTCTGATCCCCGTCGAAGGCCACTATCTCGCCGTCCACGATGAAGTCGGCGGCGTCCTGGGCCCGTAGCGCCTCGGCGATCTCCGGGTAGGTGCCGGTGACCTGCTGCCGGTTCCGGGTCACCAGCCGTAGCTGCTCACCGTCCCGGAACGCCAGGCAGCGCTCGCCGTCGAACTTGCGCTCGAAGATCCAGGCCGGGTCGGAGAACCGGTCCGCGGTGAGCGTGGCCAGCTCCGGCTCCAGCCAGGCGGGCTGCCTGGTCCGCGCCGGATTCCGCTGCCCCTGATCATCCGTTCGGGCTGTCCTGGTCATGTTCCTCACTGGTCAGCGGACGGGAGCGCAGTGCTAGGAGGGCGAGCAGCGAACTCTTGCCCGTTCTGCAGCAGGGAGATCTTCTTCGCCGCGGAGGTCGTGCCGCTGAAGAATGCTTCCCAGTTCGCCTTGATCTGGGCCGCCGCGCTGGAATCGCCAGCGGACGCCGACGCGGACGACGCCGGTGCAGACGACGATGGAGCCGAGCTCGTCGAGGCTGAGCTGCTGGAGCTACTGCAGGCGGTGACCGCTGAGGCGAGCGCCATACCCAGCGCCGCAGCTAGAATCACCCGGCGAGCCACGAGCCGGAATCGCATGATGCGCCTCCTTTGGTCCCGGTCGGATGGGCCGAAGGCTGCCGGTCGCAGCAGCCAGCGTGTCCGCAGGTCGGGCAGAGACGCAGTCGTCCCTGGCCGCCGTCGGCGTCCGTGCCGACACCGGGCGGACCAGGCTCAGATGCGGATCAGGTGCCCTCCTCCGCTGCGCATGCCTCTATGGTTGGCCGGGAGGGCCGGCACCGCATCATGAGAACGGCTAGTTCCGGCGGCAAGAACAGTCCCGGCCCCGCCACTGTGACTCGATTACGAAAATGGCCCGGTCTTGACCAGCTTGCGCGCGGTCACCTCATCTGTCGGACCCGTGCCGAACGACGGGCACAACGGGGCAACGTCGCAGGCACCGCACGCGGGCCTGCGAGCGTGACAGACACGGCGACCGTGCCAGATCACGCGATGGGAAGCCGCCGTCCACTCCCGCCGGGGCAGGAGCGCGCCGACGTCTTGTTCGATCTTTTCCGGATCGGTCTGCGCCGTCCAGCCAAACCGCCGCGCTAGCCGGGCGAAGTGTGTGTCCACCATGATGCTTGGCTTGCCGAAGGCATCGCCAAGTACGACATTGGCAGTCTTGCGGCCAACACCCGGCAAGGTCACGAGCTCTTCCAGCGTGTCGGGAACACTGCCGCCGAAGCGATCGCACAACGCCTGGCCCAGGCGAATGAGAGTGTTCGCCTTGGCATGGTAGTACCCGGTTGGCTCGATCACCTTCTCAAGTTCCGCCTGGTCCGCCGCGGCGTAGTCGGCGGCCGTGCGGTACCGGGCGAACAGCACCGGCGTTACCTCGTTGACCTTCCGGTCCGTGGTGCGGGCGGACAGAATCGCCGCGACCAGCAGTTCGAGCGGAGACGTGAAGTTCAGCTCGATATGCGCATCCGGGTAGAGCCGGGCCAACTCGCGGTTGATCCGGCGTGCCCGGCGAACCAGCGCTGTCCGCGGCACGGCAACCTGGGCCACCGCCAAAGCTTAAACCGAGCTCGGCCGGGCGCAGGCGGCAGTGCCACGATCAGCCACACCTTGTTGCCGTCCCAGACCGGCCGATGGCGTTGCGGGCCAGCCGCCGGTCCACGTCGTCCCGGCCGAGGGCCAGGCTGAGCAGGCCATGGGTTGATCGCCTCCCCGCCCTACGCTCCCCGCTGGCACGGACGGCCACATCCTCAATCCGGTTAGTCGCGTGGCCGAACTACCCGATCTGATGATGTGCGTGCCAGCCCGCACGACGACGCTGGCCCGGTAGGACGGAGTTCCAGAGGAGGTCCGTGATGAGCGACCTGATCGTTATCGGTTACCCGGACGAAGCGACGGCCCAGAACGTCTGGGACGACCTCGTCAAGCTGCAGTACGACTATGTGGTTGACCTCGAGGACGCCGCCATCATCCGACGTGACCGCAACGGCAAGCTGCACGTCACGACCCCGGCCCGCCACGCGGTGGCCTGGGAGCAGCCGGCTTCGGCCGGAGCCACGACCTGAGACGCCTGATCGCGGCGCTCGACCAAGCGGCCGCCCGACGCATCGCCCGGACCGACTCCTGGCCGCTTGACCATGTCATGCCCGGGCTGTCGCGGCTGGCCGACCGTGGTCTGCTGTGGATCGGGCTGGCCGCCGCGCTGTGGGCCACGGGCGACCGGCAGGCCCGGCGGGCCGCTTGGCGGGGCCTGGGCAGCATGGCGGCGGCCAGCACGGCGGCCAACCTCGTCGGCAAGAGCCTGACGAGCCGGCGCCGCCCTTTCCTCGACGTTCCCGCCAGGAGCCGGCTGCGCCGAGTTCCCCGGTCCTCGTCCTTCCCGTCCGGGCATGCCGCGAACGCGGCGGCCTTCGTCACCGGCGCCGCGATCGAGATGCCGTCCCTGGCCGCACCTGGGATCGCGCTCGCCTCGGCGGTCGGCGCCTCGCGGATAGCCACCGGCGTGCACTACCCGTCAGACGTCCTGGCCGGGACGGCCATCGGGGCGGCGGCCGGGCTGGCGACCTTGTGGTGGTGGCCGCGGCGGCCGCCGCGGCCGGCGGCGGCGATCCGGCCGCCGCGAACGGCGCCCGCCTCGGCGGCCGGGGAGGGCCTGGCGCTGATCGTCAACACGGCGGCGGGAACGGCCTCGACCAGGCTGGCCCGGCGGCTGGCCGCGGACCTGCCCGAGGCCACGATCATCGAGACCAGCGCGGGTGAGGACCTGGCCGCCCGGCTGCGCGACGCCGCGGCGGACGCCCGGATCCTGGGCGTGGCCGGCGGCGATGGCACGGTCAGCGCGGCGGCGGCGGTCGCCGTGGAGACGGACCTGCCGCTGCTGGTGATCCCGGCCGGCACCTTCAACCACTTCGCGGCCGACCTCGGCGTCGAGGGGGCTCGCGATGCCCTGGCCGCGCTGCGCGATGGCGAGGCCGTGGCGGTAGACCTCGCCCTAGCGGGCAGCCGGCCCTTTGTCAACACCTCGAGCACCGGCGTGTACGTGGACATGGTGAACGCCAGGCGGCAGCTCGAGCGCGTCCTGGGCAGGCGGCTGGCGGAGGTCGTCGCGCTCATCGGCGTGCTGCGGCACAGCCGGCCGCACGAACTGGTCCTCGACGGGAGGCGCTGCCGGCTATGGCTGTATTTTGCCGGGAACTGCCGGTACGAGCCGCCGGGCATGGCGCCCGCCTACCGTCCGGACCTGGCCGACGGCTGGCTGGACATCCGCGTCGTCGAGGCCGCCGTGCTGGCCAGGTCGCGGCTAGTGGCCGCGGTGCTGACCGGTACGCTCGGCCGCTCCCGGGTGTACCACTCGTGGCGAGCCAGATCGGTCGACATCAGGGCGGCGGGCGGCCAGCGCATCTGGCTGTCCACCGACGGCGAGGTGGCCACCGCCGAATCCGGGTTCATCCACGGCAAGCACCCGCGCAGGCTGGTGGTCTACCGGAGATAGGCGCCATCACACGACGGCCATGCTGCCGGCACCCGGGGTCGCCACCGTGGAGAGCCACCTGGCGGTCTCCCCGTAGGCGGA
>Ga0209488_10004485_pt1 | contig 10897 bp, 15 predicted proteins | sample Rivendell_Oct201_8_FD_188349 | JGI IMG/M metagenome (GOLD analysis project Ga0209488, IMG submission 188349) | Vadose zone soil microbial communities from the Eel River Critical Zone Observatory, Northern California, USA -... | ecosystem: Environmental > Terrestrial > Soil > Vadose zone >... | reverse complement strand
TTCCTTTACCGACTTGTGATATATTCGTTGGACCCACTCCCTCCCCCCCTCTAGGAGATTGAGGAAGTTTCGAGCCAGATCCTCGCTGCGGAGGAGGTCCTCATGGAGGCACTTTGCTTCGACTTTGTCGTCGACAGCCCCCATGCAGACCTCGTCGACTTGTTCGACGCGCATGACGCATCGTATCGGTTTCAAGACTACGCCTGGAGCATCGCACACGACTCGTCAGTCTCGTCCATGTCCAGACCGTGTTCCCGCTGTGATGCATCTGATATTCAGGTACCGCACTCCCCTTTGCGTCCTTTACCCACCGAAAATTATTGCCGCTGCCTGTTACATCCTCTCTCAACGGATCGTCGATGGCCCACACTCACTATCCCTGGATGCTCGCGTGTCAGAATTGGCGCCATCAGCGTCATTACCTACTCCCCCAACCCATAAACCTTCTTCTCCTGACGCTTCACGGTTCGCGATAGAGTTCTTTGGTCTTCAAGACACCGAACTGCTATCGGTCGCAGGTGCGTATGTTGTGAAGTTGCGTTCCTTACCGTCTATAAAGTTCATGTCACAGATGCTCTGGCAATTCTCCTCAATTTCTATGAGCACATGGTGGCCCGCGGCTCGGCCAATTACCTTGACCCGATAACAGATGTAAGCTCCCGATTACTTATTTATCTCAAGGTGTTCATTTCCCATAAAGGTGCAGCCACCAACGGTTGCATCGTATCAGATGCGACTGTATCCGTCCGCGGATCCCGCTGAGTTTGATACCTCCGCTGCTCAATCGCAACCATCTGTCCTGCAAAATAGTACACCACTCTCAGCCCATAGTGGGAGCAGAACGCCGGCCCAGGCAAGCTCGGTTGAAGAGGTCCTTGAAAAAATGGATTAGTCTTAGTCTCTATCGTGCATGTATTGATGCCCTTTGGACCTATTATCTACAGCTCAGCCGAAAATAATTGCGCAACCTGAGAGTATATGTGATTATCCATTTGGGGAGGTCGGCGCCTGTCGAAGCGGTGCAGGTGCGGGGTTGATCCAATTACCAGCCCTGACGGTCGATGCGGAGAACGATGACCAATGACTGCTGGGTGCCTCACTGGTGGCATCTTCGTATAGTGTTTCCGCACTCCGATCTCCCTCCCGAGCCTTTTCACACGCAACGAGCCAGTCCCGTGGCTCGTACGTTTGGCGGGCCTTCGTAGGACGATAGGTTGGCGTCCTGTCAGAGTCGGCATGCGATATGTCACTCAGGGCGGCAAAGCTGAACCCCGATTGTAAATCTAGGAAACAGATACAGTTAGTGATATGCCTGTGTGGACCGTCGCATTCCAAATAGGATTTACCATCGTCCTTCCCATACCAAGTAGATTCTGTGTCTGATTGATCACAACTGGTATCATAGGCAATGGCGAGCCCTCTGTCTATTGTTTTGGGAATCAGACCTCGCATAATGTGCGTTTCGGGGACCTACTCAAGAGGGTCATCAGTCGAGTAAGTACAACGCGAGAGCTGCCCGGGGGTTCTTCGCCATGACATCATAGACGACGCACGGGCACTCCTCAGATGGGAGGACGCGCTCGTTACCCACCTCGGGACGGCGATATGTACCGGGCTCATTCATGGAGGACGATAGCCAATATAGTAGGTGCTCAAGTATCGTTGGCGTTCGGCCTGTGTACGCCTGAACCTCCCCAACGACGGCCACACCCCAACCTAGGACAAAGGTAGTGTATAGCTTAGTCTCGCTGTAGCAAGGAAACACTTGACTGCACACCCTTTGAGAATACCCCGAAAACCCAGCCGTAATAATTGGTCACGGCGAAATATGGGCTGTCTTTTGCCTCACAGATGTCGTAGAGCTGCGGAGCGCGATCAGAAGAGTAAGAAGTGCCTTTACAGTAAGTTGACTAGCCTTTCCCCATATGCGTTGGTCGTCGTTGAAGCGGGTACGTCCGGTTTCGCTGAAGAGCGGAAACTACATAAAAGGTCAGCGGACTGAGTTCAGATCAGTAGACTTGCGTCCTTGCCTCTTTGCAAGCCGCGAAGCATTGCAGATCTGTTGGGGTCATGGTCCATGGAGGCATTGCCATGACTATGGCAGTTGTCTCCCGCCCGCTGGTGCTAGGAATGTGACTTGCCAGCTCCCATGCGTAATACTTGAAGTGTGCATCATCCATGTCACCGTTTTGGGCGACGAAGGACCAGTATCGTGAGTTGGGATGCACGAGATGCATGGCGCGTTCTGTCGTTTGCAATGGCAGATAATCAAGCCAGTAAGCGAAACTGAAGAGTAGGGGTTTCAGTTCTTGAACCTGGTCAATCGCTTAGAAGATGTCGCACCGATCTAAATCAGTCGGAGGAATCATATTCGGCTGTGGGATATCAAAAGTCGGATTGCAAGGGATGCGGATCGCAGTCTCTGTCTCTAGGTCTCGGTCTTGTAATGGATGGTCCGGGACCACTTGGCTTGCGTCTAGCGTATTGCGTGAGTACGCTCATGCAATTATTGATGATAGGAAACGCGTACATTGCGGCACTTCGGTTTCCACGTCTATCCCAAGAGATTGGACGGTCTGTAGGCGTCTGTATCTCTCCGGTCGTGTGGTTAAACCGATGTTGTGGCTTCTGTGCCCGGAAGGTGGAAGCCGAGGCGCATTGCGAGGAATCTTCATAAGAGGAAGCGTCGCCTGAGACATGTACGATCTGAGGTTCTCTATCGCTGGTATGCCGATATCTCCTGGGATCCCCATTTCTTTGAGAGTGACTGCTAGTAGGTGAAGGCTCGGAGACAAGGTTGGTAATTTCACCCAAGCGCCATTCAAACAGACTTTATACCAAGAGCCTGCCTAGGGACCTCACAGCCTGAGAGAAGAACAGTTGGAATCAGGGGATTGAATTCCCTACGGGTTACAATGCAATCCAATTCAGTGGTGCAATCTGATTGGTCATTGGTCAGGGGAGTGTCAGGTCTCAAGAGCTGACTTGGATGCAGTGTAAAATGCGCGCTCGTGTACGTTATAACTAGTTTGCAATACAACACCACGAAGCGTTAAGAGAATAAAGACAGCGCAACGTGAACTGACTGAAACAAGCCACGGTCAGGCCGGGCCGGAAGCTTAGCCGGGGAATAAGAACATAGAATCCGAGACTAATACAAGGAATAAACATATGTGGAGTGGACTGATTATAACTAACGATAGTGTAAAGGTGTGAGAAAAGAAAAAGTTCTTAGACGGAGATAGCGATTATGATAGTAGATGAAATTAAAAATTTGCCATGATGTTCATGATTCGGACTCAGTTTTCAATCTCCCTATCTGCACGCACTCTGGACATCGTGTCGGGCTAAGCCGAATAGGGTTTAGGATAGGCGCGTCCATTGTCCGCTTGCATTTGCAAGTCCTCGAGGCACAATCTACGGGCTCTAAATCAGGAAAATAGGCCTACAAGACGTCTGTCCCTCCACATACTTTGAGGATGTCGATAGCTGAAGAAGCAGACGTGCCGCATACAGTCCTGGCGGCGCGTAGACATTGCCTTGAAATGGCAACATGTTTGGTGGAACCGACCGTCGATTATCTAGAGTCAGTGCTCAGCGTATTGCAGGAGTCAAGGAAATTTGCGTCATACGTTATAGCACATGGCAATCCTTGTTATTCAGTCAGATAGTTTTTGTTGTACAGGATGAGGATCGTTACGCTGTGTTGCTTCTCTTAAGACATCCGTACTATATAAAGTCTAGCTCAAGATTCCATGGTAAGGTAGAACCACAGCGAGGAGGGACAGCCCCTACATGTGTGCGCACATGCTGTTTACCGTCAGGACATCGCCAGCTCTTAGAGAATTCAGCAGCCGAGATTTTAATCATTGCGGACATCAGATGGCGGCCCTCTGTTGGGGGGAAGCTTGAGTGTCGAATATTACGAACCAGCACGTGCAGCCGATCGGATGGTCAAGTCAATGTAGCTTTACCCTGCACCACATCCATGTGGCCAGCGCTCACGCTCAAGACAGATCAGAGAGAGTGGATACAGTGGTCGTCGAGAGTATTGAAATAAGCGATCGGGAAGCGAAATAAACTGGCAGTCCACCCCTCCGACTGGCAATCAAAACGAAATAGTAAATTGCCTTCGAGGTCTCATTCAGCGTGTGCCACACGAGGCACCGGGGAATGACGTGCTGTCAATGAGCTTAAGATAATTGTGGAGAGGTCAGCCTGCACGCAGGAACGGAAATCACGGAACCTGTCACTACAGCCGTATAGACTTGAAGGGCGGAGACGGGCTACAATTACGTTGAGGACGCGTGTAGCATGGCATCTGAGACACGAGCTATCAGGAAAAGGGGGCGCGAGTTGTCGCTTAGAGCAGGCAGCTATTCGCCGTTTACTGAAAAATCTCGTTATACACGCTTCATGTGAGGCTCTGCATCAAATGATCGCAACCACGAAGGATATGCGCGTTGGCTTTCTCGGGTGATCAGCAAAGTGACAAGACACACGTCCGGGCGTGGCCATTGGTCTAGGATCGCAGGTTCCCGTCCATCTTGTCCTGTATTCATAGTTCGGCGTTTACGAGGGGTCATAAATATGCATTTTATCCGTCTTTTCGGGGCAACAGACGTTTTTGGCGCAGAGCGCAGCATTACGAATGAAGGGTGATAAAGCGGTAGGAGGCAGGGCAGGAGAGCCGGAAGGGTATGCTAGATCTACGCGCCTCGAGCACGTATCTTGTTCACCAGTTGAACCTTTTTCCGCACCTAGAAAACGTTGATCATGGTACGTCATCCCATAACAAACTTGCCCATACCTCGTGTGCAAACCTCCTGCGCCAGCGCTGACTACTCAGCCTCCTCCGTTTATAACCTTTCTTTTCGTGCCGAGCAGTTAGCCTGAGTTCTGAGACAATCCTGTTCTTCTGTAAGGTGAACTGTAGCCTGTTCAGTGCCTCGGCAACGTTTCCGTTTTTCACTTCGACACTCCTTCCTGAACTGATACATGAGAAACTCGTGGGTTTCGAGCAGAAGGACGACGTTACCAGCATAGGGACCCTTCGGAGGCATCAGACTGCCCGTCTTTATGCGACTCTGCATAGCCCACCTCTCGTCTGCTGACATGGGGAGTTCCCTTGGCTTATTACTCGCCAGTCTTCCATAAAGATCATTCAAATGATTCCAGTTCGCCGATTCTGATTGGCCTGACCACGAATGAGCCCGAGAGTTGGGATATAAACGTAATACATGTAATGGTGGTGGCCATGGTTTGAAAGGATGGGATCTGCGAAGGATGGCCGAGGTGTGATGAATTAACTGGGAGAACATTTCTGAGTTGAGTTGGTTGGTTGAACAAGCAACGAGAGCGGCACAGACCGGGTGGTGGAACCCGGTCCGACGTCCCGCCGCCGAGCTTCAGTGGGTCGTCGGTAACCGTCATGTCATCCGATGCCATCCTCGAAGAGTTCGAGGTACAGTAGCGGACCTATCTGATTCTCTATCTTACCATGCACACATAGGTTCTCGAATCTATCTACGCCGATGAGCTCATGAGTCCGTATATCACGTCTGCCTAAGCACTTCTCGCTGAAGTCTCTCTTAAGAGCTGTCCGAGAACGAGATAAGAGTCGATATCGAACCTGATAGCCTTGAGGATGGGCAGGAGTCTCGTACGTCCATCGGCGTCAATATGGGATCCGTCTCAATGCCCTTCTAGTCAAATTGGCATTGACAGTGCATTATACCGACGAGTACCCTGATGAGTTACCTAACCTCTCCTTGGAACCACTAGAAGGGGAAGTAGATGAGGAAGAGTTGAATGATCTGCTCGATAGTGCCCGGGCTGTCGTGAGCACGCCAATTCGCGCATATGCTCAATGCATTTATCTGATAGGAGACACCGTAGGGCCAGGAAAACATTGGGATGGCGATGACCTTCACCATTGTCTCGCATCTACGAGAGCAATTGGCAACGCATATCCGGACTAGATCTGAACGTAGACAGAAAGAAGATCTGGAATTGGAGCGAAAAGCATTGGAGGTAGGCGTGCGTCCTGGAGTTCGTTCGCTAGGGTACTGGAACTATCATTATAGGAAGAGGAGGCTCGCACTCGGGGCACACCAGTTACAATAGAATCATTCAAAGAGTGGAAAATTAGATTTGATAGGGAAGTATCTCTGCGCAAGTTGCACGGGGACGAAGACAAACTCAAGGCTATGACGACAAAAGAAAAAGAAGAGTACAAAAAAATAGCCGTTCGGCTGACGGGTGAGCGCGTGTCCTTCTTTCTAGCCGTCGTTACAAATCTTCCCCTTCCAGGACGTCAGCTTTTTGAGCGTGACAAGAACCTTGCTACATCCGATGCTTCGTTGCTGGAAGAGGGAACCGTATCAGTCGATGTAAGTCAGTACGAACGAATAGCAACAAAGGAGGACGAAGAGGATCAGCTCGAGTTCAGCGACAGCGATTGAGGGTGGCGTCGCACTGCATCGCGGATGTCGCTCTGCATCACACTGAGGAAGAAACCATTCACGTGTACTGAAGTAAATACTCTCACTCACGCTCTGTATGAATGAATTTGGAATTCTCAGGAGTAAGTACACGTTGTTTCCACTCTGCCACTCTGTCACTGTTGACGCCCGATGTCTCATATGTGGGTTTCCGGCAATCAAACGCGATACGCGGACAGACTTGAGCATATTAAATGAAATAGTAGAATCTGCTGCGAGATTTCTCAGCTGTCTCGTTCAGCCACTCGAGAACAGTCCGCCTGAGCCATTTTGTGGAAGTGCCTTCTGTGAACCTCTGAACGGCTCACTGGCAGCCCACCCCAAGTCTGTCCAATTGAACGTCCCACGAGGCCATAGTGGCTGACTCGTTGTCCCTCATGTCGGTTCGCGATGCGCGTGGATAGGGTCGCTCCACACGTTCACAAGCTCCTATTTCCATCGATAAATGTCGTGACAAAAAAAAAACCCCTGGGAGCATCGGCAAAGCGATATGGAGAATGCGAGGTATCAGCATGCCAGTGGACTTGACGGCTTCAGGGCCTGATTGAACGAATTTGGAAGCGTCAGTGCAGAGGCCGAACGCAAATCGGACCAATAGACAGCGAAAGCAGCACATTTCGCCGGCTTGCATTGCATCGTGACTCGGGTTTCAAGATCACTGGCACTGGACATCGATGCAGACTTGAGCAGCGAGGTCAAGCCATGTTGTCTGCGGTTGATCGGCCGCCAACGAATTTTGAGTCCTGGAAGCTCGTTTTTCATAGCGATTGTTTAATCTGGTCCTTTCCCCCAAAACGTGGGTGGTATTACCCCCGGAGCTTCAGCCAGACAACCCCAACTGTGTCTGTATAGTGTGCTCCAGGAGCAATCCGCTCGGTGATACCAATCTGTCGGCCCAATTCAGTTTATGAGGAACGTGGTCCCTTTCCCCGTGCGGCGGCATCTTGGTACTATTTTCTGGCAATATACTTCAAAGTAGCTTTCCGCGGTCAATGTTCTGGCCGTAGGTCCAGCCACGACTCGGAGTTGGGTGACTGCAAGGACGACTTGTGACTCGTTTCGATCGCGTTCACAATGCCCACTGGCAACGTCGTGTTCACCCCCGTGCTCTGATTATTATGAGCCTCTAACGCCACCCGTTTGACCTCGGCCAGGAGTAAGTAGTATGTCCAATGTCCGGCTCGGAGTCCCGAGTTGCTGGGATGGTGGCAACCGACGTGATTTTAAAATTTCAGGTGCGTTTACAACGTCCTTACCCTCCTCTTGCTGTCGAATATGTAAACGTGGCAATAATCATTACGTTCGAAGGGAATTGCCTTGGTGGAAAGTTTCTGTCATCTTGTTTTGTACGCCTACTAGCCGTGAATTTGACTCTCTTTACGTAGCAATTTGTTCAATATTCTTGTCTGCCCGATCTCAAATAAATGTGTTGTGCCTTCTGTTCTTAAATTCATCGGCTGGTACAGTACCGGAGCAACAGAAATGCGGAATGAATCTAGCAGTCACTCGAGCAAACTCCTTAGCTCTTGCGCGTCTCTGATGCCGGTAAACATGTTTCCCAGCCGTTTGATTGGGGCAAGACCCTCGAGATTCCGCACCTGAACGAACCACAACTGAGATTGGATAGCATACGTCAGAGGGATTTGTCGAACAATCAAGATAATGACACAATGTTTATCTAAAAGGTATAGCTCTTAGAGGCCAGCGAATACGTCCCTCGGACTGTTCCCGCCTTCGACCCTCCCCCCTTCCCCACTGTCTATACAGCCAAGGTATTCCCTTCCGCTCTCCACCAACCAACCATCTACGACTTCTATGCTACGCACGACCCGTCGTGGTACATCGATTTTCTCAGCTGTTGCCCTCAACCACTCGAGAACTGGTCGTCGTATCCACCTCTTCCCGGTCGATTCGAACCAGCCAAGGTGTCCCCCGCCGCGTGTGACCACCAAGGTCACCCATTCGCCATCAATCTCATCCGTGGGAATGTGCTTGACGATGGGATCGTCGTCCGAGTTGACTGCGAGGAACGGTATGCGCACATCACCCAAGACCTTGTGCGACGCGGCATACGTGTAGTAATCGCGTGCGTTTTCGAACGGAAATTGTGGAGATGTGCCACCAGCGTGTACAGTGATGAAGTCATCAAACTGTACCAGCGTCAGGTTTTTACGGGAGAATAGCTCAGGGAGACACTGTGCGAGTCGTGAGTCAGGAAACTTCATAATAGAGTCGGCGTGTCGTAAGAGCAGTCGTCTCAGGTTGCTACCCATCCCTTTAGCATAGATAGTGCGGTTGAGCCAATGGCCATGTAAGCTACGAGGTGGGAGGTTACTTATGGACAAGGAAGTGGGCATAAACGTACGCGTCTCCGTTTGCGGCGAGATCCCACGGCTGGAAGAAGTCGTTAATGAGCTAACTTTATTCAAAAGGGATCATATAGCTCACGCATGCGAGAACACAGGCCGAGACTAGTCTGCAATCTTCTCCTTCTTCAGCGACATACCGTGTCAAGACATTGGCACCCAGGGAGAATCCGACGCCAAGCAACGGGGCTTGTGGATAGCGATGAGAGATATATACCAAGGCTTGTCGGAGATCATCCGTATGACAGGAGGAATAGAGCTGTGGGCTGGTGAGCGGAACTCCTGCACCTGATACCTCCAATAAGTGGTGTTGGCTTTGCATTACGAAATCGAGAGCGTACATCCACGGAAGTTGACAACTACTCCGCGATATCCGAGGCCCCCTTGGTCAGTTGGCGTGACCGCGGAGGCAAGAACAGCGCGGACGTAGGATTCTTGTGAGCCTGAAACGGCATTAGGCCCAGCATCATTAATGTAGTCGAGATATTCGCGGACCGCCAGTCAGTCCATGCAAAACTACAACGATTGGAGTTTCATCCGGGACGACACGATCTGAAGCAGGCGGTGTGAAGTCGATGCCCCTGATGAAACCGTGAGCGGAGCCCCTCGGGATTGAAACGAATAGCCCGACAAGGTCCCACCGTCCTTGATTTTGAGGAACCGCCTACGAAAGAGCGTATAAAGGTGATTCGGGATGATACTGATAAGCGACTCACCTGTCGTATACGACCCGGTCCACGGTAGAGAAGTCACCAACAACGGAATATAGGGTCTGTAAGTGTCCACTGTGTTGCGTGAGCACGCAGCAAGCTAGAAAAAGTTCGTCGTAAACTCGCTTAAACAACCACCAGGCCGGACGGAAATCCGATGAAAGGCTTGAGCAGTGAAGTTTAAACAAAGTGCGAAGCGAGATTGTTTTAGAGGCGGCAGGTTGCTTCAGCTGAACATTTGCTGGTTTTGAAGGGAAGAATGTCTTTGGACCAACTTTAGAACCTAATATACTCAGAGCGGAACCCATGAAAGTCGTGAAGGGGAAGGGATGATAACACGTAGGAGAACCAACCCGACTAACGGCGTTGGTATTCCTTCACGACCGTTTAAGAACCTCCAGAGGCCAGTAAAATTGTCGGTTTCACACCTGAGTTCGGTAAGGTAATGCGTGTCGAGTAACGTGATTCTCAAGACCCACTTTTCGGGAAGACTGGAAACCGGCTCACCGAGGGAACGCTTTCTCAACCCGGATATTATATATCATTGAAGGAAAGCCCGACTCGACAGCCGCATTAGCGAGTTGTGTCAACTCCCACGCTAGAGTTCTTTATCGACGAGAGTTTACGTGGAACTGTTCAATCACGAGAGGGGCGCTCGATCATGTGACTAAACGCGTTGAATGTTTCTGCCTCGTCCGCATCGAGGCCTCGAGGCGTCCTCGCAACCGATGTCCTTCAATCTCGCCCTTCAACCGCAATCCAACCCCCAGTCCCCCAGTCCCTCCTCGTTAAGTAGTCTAGACGATGAAGCCTCCGCCCGTGTTTTTTTCGGTCCAATTCAGTCCCCAGAGAGGATTTTCATTGCTGAAGCCACTCACAAGTGGAGCAACCTTTCGTCCATGCCTATTCGGCGTTCTCCACGAATATCGTCTCTTCAAAACTCGCAACAATTTGCTTGTCTAGGGGAGGAGAGCAGAGCAGTCGGGACAACATTAGGGGAACAACGTGAACCTGAAGTCGGCCCCCTCGCGGCGCCCACTCCCGAGGATAGTTCACAAGATGGTGAGGATTCCGTTTTGTTGACGTTTCTACGCTCTGAGATGCTTTATGAAGACATCGATCTAGAACCTGCCTCTGCTTTGGCCACGAAGATATCTCGAGCACACGACAACCCATCACCCCCGCCCAATATGCAACCGCTGTCCCAAGAGAGTGACAACCCAACATCCCCGACTCCCACAGAGCAGCATCCTCTCTTAGATTCTGATCCCGCCACTCCTGAGGCCCCTGGCTCAGCTATCGTAGATGAGTCGTTACC
>Ga0209488_10004484_pt1 | contig 10898 bp, 8 predicted proteins | sample Rivendell_Oct201_8_FD_188349 | JGI IMG/M metagenome (GOLD analysis project Ga0209488, IMG submission 188349) | Vadose zone soil microbial communities from the Eel River Critical Zone Observatory, Northern California, USA -... | ecosystem: Environmental > Terrestrial > Soil > Vadose zone >... | reverse complement strand
CAATCACAATCCTGCAACCCTACTCCGAAATCATCTGCGACAATTCGGTGTTCGACTGACCCGTCAATCGCTGCGCGTCACAGCGCAATGCGCGCCCATTGCGGTACCGTGCCGCGCATGAACAAAGTGTGCAAACAACCAACACCGGCGGCAACGATGGCGTGGCTGCTGGTGATGCGTCAGCGCTATTCATTGCAGGCCGCCGCGACATTACTCGGAACCACTCCGCGTCGCGTCGAGCATATGCTGGCAGGAATGGTGCAGCGTCGCGCGCAGCGTTGGCGGATGGCGTAAGCGCGCGAGCGCTACGCGGGCCAACTGGCAAACTGGCCACTGGCAAGCTGGCCAGAGTTCAGAATCAGAATTTTTTTCCAGCCGCTAAGTCGTCTCTTAATTCTGGCCAGCTTGCCAGTGGCCAGTTTGCCAGTCGCCGCACGTTAGTGCTGGCGATGCACCGCAAACGACATCCGATCGAGCACGCCCATCATCACTGCTGAAACCACAAACGTCAGGTGGATAATGACGTACCACAATAGTTTGTCGTTGGCGATGTGCTCGGCGTTGACGAATTTCTGCAGCAGGTGGATCGATGAAATCGCCACGATGGATGCGGCGACTTTGAGTTTTAGCGAGCTGGCGTCGAGTTTCCCCAGCCAACCGAGTTTTTCACCCTCGCCTTCCATATCGATACGGGACACGAAGTTCTCGTAGCTTGAAAACGTCACCATGACGATCAGACTGCCGACCAGCGCCATATCGATCATCGCCAATATTCGCAACACGAGGTCCGCCTCTTCGATCGCGGTCAGATACTTCATGACGTGGTAGAACTCTTGGAAAAACTTGAAGCCAAGCGCGATCAACACCAACGACATCCCTAAGTAAATGGGCGCGAGGAGCCAACGGCTGGCGAATAACCATTTTTCGATATATTTTTCTAGCATCGCGTCAATCCTATCGCATCAGTCCTGTTGTTAGCGTTTTTTCGGGATATAGAGATCGGTCAGCGTTCCTTCGTACGCCTCCGCGGCGAAAGCGACCGTCTCGGACAACGTCGGATGAGGATGAATGGTGAGACCGATGTCGGCCGCGTCGCAACCCATTTCGATCGCCAAGCCGATTTCCGCGATCAATTCGCCGGCGTTCGGTCCCACCGCGGCGCCGCCGATGACTCGATGCGTAGCGCTGTCGAACAGCAATTTCGTAAATCCGTCGTCGCGGCCCAGAGAAAGCGAACGGCCGCTCGCCGCCCAGGGAAACGCGCCCTTGCCGTATGCGACACCGCGCGCCTTCGCTTCGATTTCCGTCATCCCGACCCAAGCAATTTCCGGATCGGTGTAGGCAACCGACGGGATCACGCGCGCGTCGAACCCGCGTTTTTCGCCGTGCGCAACTTCGGCTGCCACCTTGCCTTCATGCGATGCCTTGTGCGCCAGCATGGGCTGGCCGACGATGTCGCCGATTGCGAAGATATGCGGCACATTCGTGCGCATCTGCGGATCGACCGGAATAAACCCACGCTCGTTGACGAGTACGCCGGCGGCTTCAGCATGGATGCGTTTGCCGTTGGGCGCGCGGCCGACAGCGACCAACACTCTGTCGTAAAGCTGGGGCTCAACTTTTTCCGCACCGTCGAAAGACACGCGCAGCCCTTCCTTAAACGACTCGACTTGGGTCACCTTCGTTTTCACCATGATGCGTTCGCACAATGGCGCGAGCCGTTTTTCCAACGGCCGGACCAAGTCGCGGTCGCATCCGGGAATGAGCCCCTCCATCAGTTCGACCACACTGACCTTGACGCCGAGCGCGGCATACACGGTGGCCATCTCCAAACCGATGATGCCGCCACCGATCACCAGCAGCCGTTTCGGCAAGTCGAGTTCCAGCGCTCCGGTCGAATCGATGATGCGCGGATCGTCCGGCATTCCCGGCAGACGCACTGGCTCGGAACCGGCGGCGATGATGCAGTGAGCAAAGGAAACGCGTCGCGTTTCCTTCGCGGTCGACTGGCCACTGGCTACTGGCAACTGGCCGGAATCGGAAACGGAAATCTCGTGCGGAGAGGTGAAGAGTCCGGCGCCGCGAATGACTTCGATTTTGCGTTGCTTGGCGAGCGTCGTTAAACCGCCGACCAGTCTTTTAACGACGGAATTTTTCCAATCGCGCAATTTACTTGTATCGATCTTCGGGCTGCCGAATTCCACGCCGTGCGCCCCCATTGCGCGCGCTTCGTCGATCACTCGCGCCGCGTGTAGCAACGCCTTCGATGGAATGCAGCCGACGTTGAGGCACACACCGCCGAGCATCGGTGAACGTTCGATCAGCGCCACTTTCATGCCAAGATCGGCGGCGCGAAAAGCCGCCGTGTAGCCGCCGGGACCGGCGCCGAGGACGACGAGATCGAAATCGTAAGCGAGAGCCTGGGGCGCGGGGCGTGGGGCCTGGGTCGGAGGCGGAACGAGTTTCGTCGACTCGCTCGAAGTCGATTTTGTTTCGCTGGATTCGCGAGGAGAAGCGGACGGGAAAGATTTCTTCTCCTGCCCAGGCCCCGCGCCCCGCGCCCCAGGCCCTTCTTCCACCTCCACCACCACCGATCCCTTCGACACGCGATCCCCTTTCTTGATCGCCACACTTTTCACAACACCCGCCGCTGTCGACGGCACATCCATCGTCGCCTTCTCGGTCTCGAGTGTAATGAGCGGCGTCTCTAGCGCGACACTATCGCCCGGCTTCACCAGCACGTCGATCACTTCGACGTTTTTGAAATCACCGATGTCGGGAATGAGAATTTTCTGGGACATGTCAGTTTGCTTCACGCAAATGGGCGTGAGGGCTTGGGGCCTGGGTAAGAAAATACTGCATCTTGTTCCCGCCCACGCCCCATGCCCCACGCCCCAGGCCCATTCTCACGGCACCGCCTCCAGCAATCCCTTCACGTCGGCGAGTCGCTGCGCCAAGAAAGTCGTAAAGCGCACCGCCTGCGCTCCATCGATCACGCGGTGATCGTACGCAAGCGAAAACGGCAGCATGAGCCGCGGAACAAATTTACTTTCGCGAAATACCGGCTGCACGGACGACTTCGACACTCCGAGTATCGCCACTTCCGGCGCGTTGATGATCGGCGTAAATGCCGTACCGCCAATGCCGCCTAAACTCGAAATGGTGAAGGAGCCGCCTTGCATTTCGGCTGCGGTTAGCTTCCCTTCACGCGCTTTCTCGGACAGCGCGGCGAGATCGCGGGCGAGTTCGTACACATCCTTTTTATCCGCATCGCGGACGACCGGTACCATCAAGCCATGCGGCGTGTCCGCAGCGAAGCCAAGATGAACGTAGCGCTTGAAGACGAGATTCTGCCCCGTTGCATCGAGCGAACTGTTGAGCAGTGGAAACTCCTGTAGCGCCTTGACGCAGGCGCGCATGATGAACGCGAGCGGCGTGAGTTTGATTCCCTCCTTTGCCGCCTTGCCCTTCAATTTCGAACGCGTATCTTCGAGGTCAGTGATGTCCGCGACATCCATTTGCCATACATGCGGCACATTGACCCAGCTTGCATGCAGACGCGGCCCGGAAATCTTTTGAATGCGCGATAGCGGTTTGCTGTCGATCGGACCGAATTTCGCGAAATCCACCGCGGCTACTTTCGGCAACCCCGCGCCCGCAGCAACCGGCGAGATCAGCGCCTGCTTCACCCACGCCTTCACATCGTCATACGTGATGCGATTCTTTGGCGCCGTGCCTTTGATGCGCGATAAATCAGCGCCCAGTTCGCGCGCGAATTTGCGAACGGAAGGAGAAGCGTGAGAGAACTGGCCAACTGGCCACTGGCCACTGGCCACTGGCAAGACGGGGGAAGACTTGACTCGGGATTCGGGATTCGTGATTGGCAAGACTGCGCTGCGCGACCCCTCTCCCGCACTTCGCGACCCCTCTCCCGCGCTGCGCACGACCTCTCCCTCAAGGGGAGAGGTGACGGAGGGAACAACTGGCGCGGGCGCCTCTCGTCTTACTCCCTCTCCCCTTGAGGGAGAGGGTTGGGGAGAGGGGGTGTCTTTTCGCGTCTCGCGTCCCGCGTCTCGCGTCTCGACCTTCTCCTCCACTTCAACGACGACACTTCCCTTCGACACGCGATCGCCTTTTTTAATCGCCACACTTTTCACTACGCCCGCCGCTGTCGACGGCACATCCATCGTCGCCTTCTCGGTCTCGAGTGTAATGAGCGGCGTCTCCAATGCGACGGCGTCGCCCGGCTTCACCAGTACGTCGATTACTTCGACGTCTTTGAAGTCGCCGATATCGGGAACGAGAATTTTCTGAGACATGTCGTTTAGCTTCGCGCAAATGGGCGTGCGGGCTTGGGGCGTGGGGCCTGGGTAAGAAAGTATTGCGTCTTACTCCTGCCCACGCCCCAAGCCCCATGCCCCATGCCCTTCCTCATACACTCACCGGGCTCGGCTTCTCGGGATCGATATTGTGCTTGCTCATGAATCCCGTCACCGTCGCGCGGTCCAGCTTGCCGTCGTCGGCGAGTAATTTGAGCGCGGCGAGCGCAACATAGTAGCGATCGACTTCGAAGTGTTTGCGCAACGGCGCGCGTGCGTCGCTGCGGCCGTACCCATCGGTACCGAGCACAACAAAGTTTCCCGGCACCCACTGCCGAATTTGATCGGGCACGATTTTCATGTAGTCCGTTGCGGCAATGAAGGGACCGGTGCGATCTCCCAGACACTGGCGAACGTACGGTTGCTTCGGTGGCTCGGTTGGGTGGAGTAAATTCCAGCGTTCGACATCGAGCGCCTCGCGACGCAGCTCGGAGAAGCTCGTCGCGCTGAATACATCGGCAGGCACGCCATACTCGCGCTCGAGCAATTCGGCGGCAGCGATGACTTCGCGTAGTATGGTTCCGGACCCGATCAGATTCACTCGCACCTTACCGCGTCCGCCGATATTGAGCAGGTACATGCCTTTGAGAATTCCCTGCTCCACGCCCTGCGGCATTGGCGGGTGCACGTAGTTTTCATTCATGCACGTGATGTAATAAAAAACATTTTCCTGCGCGCTATACATGCGCCGCAGACCGTCTTGGACGATCACCGCCAACTCGAACGCGAACGTGGGATCGTACGCGATGCAATTCGGCACCGTGGAAGCGCTCAACAGGCTGTGTCCGTCTTGATGCTGCAGTCCTTCGCCCGCCAACGTGGTGCGCCCCGCCGTCGCGCCGATGAGAAAGCCGCGCGTCTGACTGTCGCCGGCGGCCCAGATATAGTCGCCGACGCGTTGAAATCCGAACATGGAATAAAACAAATAGAACGGCACCATATTCACGCCGTTATTCGCATAGGCGGTGCCCGCCGCGATCCATGACGACAACGCGCCGCCCTCGTTAATTCCTTCCTCGAGAATCTGACCCTTCTTGTCCTCTCGATAGGACATGAGTTGATCGGCGTCTTGCGGCGTGTAGAGCTGTCCCATCGAAGAATAGATACCGATCTGCCGGAACATGCCTTCCATGCCGAACGTGCGCGCCTCGTCCGGCACGATGGGAACGATGTGCGGACCGATGTGTTTGTCCTTGACCAGCGTTTGCAAAATTCGTACGAGCGCCATCGTCGTGGAGATATCGCGATCGCCCGTGCCCTGCAGTAAGCCCTCGAACACCTGCAAAGGTGGAACCGTCAGGGACGGTGCATTTTCTTTACGCTGCGGCAGCGGCCCGCCCAATTGCTTGCGGCGCTCGCGCAGATACTTCATTTCCTCGCTGTTCTCGGGCGGTTTTTGAAACGGCGTGTTGGCGATTTGTTCGTCGCTGATTTGCAGGAACACCTTGCCGCGAAATTCTTTCAGCGCCTCATCGTCCATCTTTTTCTGTTGATGGGTAATGTTCTGGCGCTCGCCGTACTTGCCCATCAGAAAACCCTTCACCGTCTTCGCCAGAATGACCGTCGGCTGCCCCTTGTGATTGGCCGCCGCCCGATAGGCGTTCCATACTTTCTGGTAGTCGTGTCCGCCGCGATTCAAGCGCCAAATATCTTCGTCGGTCATGTTGGCGACCATTTCTTTGAGCTCGGGATATTTGCCGAAGAAATTCTCGCGCGTGTAAGCGCCGCCCTTGGCTTTGAAGTTCTGATACTCGCCGTCGACGCATTCCTCCATCACGCGCCGCAATAGCCCTTTGTCATCGGCGGCCAGCAAGGGATCCCAACGCGAGCCCCAAATGACTTTAATGACGTTCCAACCGGCGCCCATGAAGGCGGCTTCCAATTCTTGAATGATCTTGCCGTTGCCGCGCACAGGTCCGTCGAGACGCTGCAAATTGCAGTTGATGACGAAAACCAAATTGTCGAGTTGTTCGCGCACCGGCATGGTGATCGCACCCATCGATTCGGGTTCGTCCATCTCGCCGTCGCCGAGAAACGCCCAGATTTTCCGGTCGCTGGGCTTCACCATGCCGCGATGTTCGAGGTAACGCTGAAAGCGCGCCTGATAAATTGCCATCATCGGTCCGAGACCCATCGATACGGTCGGGAATTGCCAGAAATCCGGCATCAGCCACGGATGCGGATACGAAGACAAGCCTTTTTCGCTGGCGACTTCTTGTCGGAAGTGCCGTAGATTTTCTTCGGTCAGCCGGCCCTCCAAGAACGCACGCGCATAAATTCCCGGCGAAGCGTGGCCCTGTATATAGATCATGTCGCCGGGATGTTGATCCGACGGCGCGCGCCAAAAGTGGTTGAAGCCGACTTCGTAAAGCGTTGCGGCGGAAGCGTACGTCGCGATGTGCCCGCCGTACTCGGAGCTCTGGCGATTCGCCAGCACGACCATCGCCAGCGCATTCCAGCGCAGATACGCTTCGATCCGGCGCTCAATCGTGCGATCGCCGGGATACTCCTGCTCGCGCGCGGCCGAAATGGTGTTGACGTACGCCGTGTTCGGCTTGAACGGCAGATAGGTGCCTGCACGACGCGTGTGGTCGATCAATTGCTCGAGCAGAAAGTGAGCGCGTTCGGGTCCGGAATTCTTCAGAACGGAGTCTATGGAATCCAGCCACTCGCGGGTCTCGGTGGGATCGATATCGTCAAATTTCGAGTCGCTGACCTTGTTAGGTTCCGCCATGAATTTCTCGCTTCGAGATCAAAGGCGCGCCGCCCCGCAGCTGTGCGGAAGAACGCTGTGACGCAGAAGGTTCACCTGTTACGATGTCCGCCTCTATTCCACTCCGCAAATTATACGCCTAAAGGTAAACTGCGGTCTCGCGTATCAACATGCACCAGCGCAACCCTCCGATCGAAGGAAAGCGATACAACCCTGCGCCACTCGGTTTTGTGTCGCCGCACCCTTGCGTAAAAATAGAATGACGCTCGCCACGCTACGTCTGCGCCGCCCCGACGATTGGCATTTGCATGTGCGCGATGGCGCAGCGCTCGGATCCGCGCTGCCGTTCACCGCAAGGCAATTTGCGCGCGCCATCATCATGCCGAATCTCAGTCCGCCGATTACGACGGTGGCGGCTGCGGCTGCGTATCGCGAGCGGATCGTGGTGGCGACTCCAAAGCGATTCAAGTTCGAACCTCTGATGACGCTGTATCTCACCGATAGCACGCCGGTCGAGGAAATACGGCGTGCTAAAGATAGCGGCTTCGTGTTCGGAGCAAAACTTTATCCTGCCGGTGCGACAACGAACTCCACCGCCGGCGTGACATCAATCGACAAGATTCATCCCGTGCTCGCGGCGATGGAGGAATGCGGACTCGTCTTTCAAGTGCATGGCGAAGTGACCGGCGACGACGTCGATGTCTTCGATCGCGAACATGTCTTTATCGATCGCGTACTCGCACCTCTGCGTCAGAGATTCCCGAAGTTACGCATCGTTTTCGAGCACGTCACTTCGCGGGAGGCAGTACAGTTCGTGCGCTCTCATGACAACCTGGCGGCGACGATTACGCCGCAACATCTGCTGCTGAATCGTAACGCGATATTTCAAGGCGGCATCCGCCCGCATCTCTATTGCTTGCCAATCCTAAAGGAAGAGCACGATCGCGTAGCGCTGATCGAAGCGGCCACCTCTCTGGATGCGCGCTTTTTTCTCGGCACGGACAGCGCGCCGCATTCACGCGAAGCGAAAGAGTGCGCCTGCGGTAGCGCCGGTATTTTTTCCGCTCATGCGGCCATCGAACTCTATGCCGAAGTATTCGAGCAAGCGGGCAAACTGGATACGCTGCAGGCATTCGCCTCGGAACGCGGCGCGGATTTTTATGGACTGCCGCGCAACACCGATATGATTACGCTGGAGCGCAAGGAATGGCGGCCGCCGGCGAGTTATCCGTTTGCGGATTCCGAAATTGTTCCGTTTCGGGCCGAAGAAGCGGTTCAGTGGAAGCTCAAAGACTCGTGATTCGTGACTCGGGCCGGTGAATGCTCCGTGCAACACCGGCATTTCCGCCATCCATGGCGGTCAGTTCGGGATTCGTCAGAAAAGAACTTGACACCCTGATCCCTTGCCTCATCCTTCTTCCGAATCACGAATCACGAATCACGAATCACGAATCACGAATCGTTGTCTTACTTCATGTCCTCCGTCACGCCCTCCGAAATGATGTCCGCGCCGCTGATCGCGGAGCGTTTTCGCGGCTTCTTGCCCGTGGTGATCGACGTCGAAACAGGCGGCTTCAATCCGAATACGGATGCACTGCTCGAAATCGCGGCTGTGTTGATCGAAATCCAAGGCGACGGCACCTTTATTCCCGGCGCGACCTGGCGTCATCACGTGCACCCGTTCGCGGGAGCCAACATCGAAGCGGCATCGCTCGCCGTGAATGGCATCGATCCGCATCACCCTTTGCGGCCCGCCGTTCCGGAGAAGGAAGCGCTCACGAAAATATTTCAGGAAGTGCGGCGTGCAATTAAGGACTACAACTGCACGCGCGCCGTTCTCACCGGACACAACGCATTCTTCGATTTGAATTTTCTCAATGCCGCCGTGGCGCGAACGGATATCAAGCGCAATCCATTTCATCCGTTTTCATGTTTTGATACGGCGACGCTCGCAGGTGTTGCGCTAGGTCAGACCGTGCTGGCAAAGGCCCTACAAGTCGCGCGCATTCCCTTCGACACCGGCGAAGCGCACTCGGCCGCCTACGACGCGCAAAAGACGGCGGAGTTATTCTGCTTTATCTGCAATCAATTTCGAGCGGTGTATCAACCGCAACCGCGCTAACGCAGTAATTGCGCCGGAGACGAACGCGCGACCTACTTCGCTTCAGTGACGACTTTTTGCAACTCGCCGTTCTGATACATCTCGCGGATGATGTCCGCGCCGCCGAGTAACTCGCCATTCACGTAGAGCTGCGGATAAGTCGGCCAATTGGAGTACTGTTTCAGCGCCTCACGCAACTCCGGATCTTCGAAAATATTCACGGTGTCGAATTTGGCGCCGACTGCATTGAGCGCCTGCACCGCCGCCGCGGAAAAACCGCATTGCGGGAAGTCGGGCGTGCCCTTCATGTACAACAGCACCTTGCTGCCGGAAAGTTGCTGTTTGATACGATCGACTACACTTACGCTGGCGTTCACATTCGTTACCTCTTGACGCATGGCTCGCTTCTGTTCGCGGCGCAGCGCGCTGCGTTCCAGCACCTGCCACTTATCGGACTCCGCAAGACGCGACCACGCGACGATTTCATCAATGTGCCTTCCGCAACCGATGCAAACACAGTCGTCGTCCAGCGTACAGGTGCCGATACAGGGGGAGCGTGGCGACGCTGGTGACGCTGGGAGAGGCAAAGGCATGTCAGTCGGCTACCGAGACGTTGAATTATGGGGGTGGGTCGCCTATTCTTCAATCATAGTTCGTAATCGATGCATTCCGTTTCCGCTGGTGCCAGGCGATTGCGATCGAATTGCGAAAATAAGACCATAATTTCCTTGGCGACGCTGTAATAAAGTATCGAGCGGTCGCGACGACTTCGATCATTAAGTAGGAGAAGGGTTGTATGAATCCGTTAACTTCAGTGAAAGGGTCAATTGCCACGGGCTTCGTCGTGGCGATCGTCATCGCTCTGGTCATAACCGGCGGATGGAACGAGCTCGGACTCGCGCGTTGGTTCCATATTCTCTCGGGCATTACCTGGATCGGCCTGCTTTATTACTTCAACGTCGTGCAAACCCCCGGCATGGCTGTGGCGGCGGCGGATAAAGGCGGTCCGGGCGGCGCCGGAGTCAACAAGTACATCGCACCGCGCGCATTGTTCTGGTTTCGCTGGGGTGCGGTTGCAACCTGGCTCACGGGAGCGTGGTATCTCGTGCGCGGCGGAAATTTGGTCGGAGCGTTCACGCTGGGACTGACCAGCGATCCGGTCAATACCTATCAACTGGTGATCGGCATCGGCGTCTGGCTCGGAACCATCATGTTCCTCAACGTTTGGGGCCTGATTTGGCCGAATCAAAAGAAAATTCTCGGCATCGTGCCGGCCACCGACGACGAAAAGGCGAAGGCGCGCAAAATCGCGCTGTATGCCTCGCGCACCAACTTTATTTTGTCCATTCCCATGGTCATGTGCATGGCGGGCGCGACACACGGGCTTCCGTTTTAGGCTTGTCTAATGCGGTCGATCGGACTCGCGCAAGGCGCGTCCGTGCGGCGCTGTACAGTCGATACGTCCGTGTATCGCCGTTCGCTTCGTTTGAAAGCACGTTAAGTGCTTTCAAAGAGGCATCGAAGCTCACCATGTCACGACGACCGCGCATCGAGCAAAAGGCGTGACTTTTGCTCGATGCCGGAATGCCAGCGCGGCGCTGTCATTCCGGGGCCCTTCCTTGGGCCCTGTCCTTATGCAACGGATCGGAACCAGTGTCACGACCGTGAAGCGGTGAGCAAGAGATGAGACTCGTGCTCAACGTCG
>Ga0209488_10004483_pt1 | contig 10901 bp, 9 predicted proteins | sample Rivendell_Oct201_8_FD_188349 | JGI IMG/M metagenome (GOLD analysis project Ga0209488, IMG submission 188349) | Vadose zone soil microbial communities from the Eel River Critical Zone Observatory, Northern California, USA -... | ecosystem: Environmental > Terrestrial > Soil > Vadose zone >... | reverse complement strand
TCCACCCACTCCCCATTCACCAGATAACTTCCTTCCCAGCCGCGCAGTTCGAAACGCCCGTCGTTTTTCAGAATCAGCGGCGCCGCTTTGCATGGAATTACTTTCCCGCGCACCTTCGCCTGGGCGCACTGGTAGCGCCCGGAAACATCCACAACTTGCGCTTTGCCTTGCGGCGTGAGGAAAAATACGAGGGCCGCCGTCGCGATGCCACGCGCCAGAGCCAAGCCCACCCGGTCACACCCCATCGGGATCTCCACCTCCAGGTCGCGTAGCTGCGGGCGGCGGTCCCTGGCCATTGGTACAGGTGCAATTCGCCAACCAATCAGCCTCATAGTAAGGCTATTATTTTCAATAACGTACAGCCTGGCCGATCGGCCATAGAAGCTGTGGAGGATAGATTACTTCCCGTCTGAACGCCCCTGAGGGAACTCTTTTGCATCCTCGGAAAAGGCGCTTTTCCTGCCTAATCCGATCCGCAGCCCTACTCAAAAGGCACTTCCGCCACTGCCTGGCCGTCCTTCCGTGGATCCGAAGCCCCGTAATTCACTCCCGTCGCAAAATCCCGCATCACCGCCTGCCCTCCGCCCATACCGCTGGAAAATGTCCCTTTCACCTCGATCTTGTGGCCTTTGCTCGTCAACTCATTCCGCACATTCTGCCCGAAGCGATTTTCCATCATCACGTCGCAACCGCTGAAGGTATGCTTGCTGAACCGTGGCGCCTCCAGCGCCGCCTGAATATTCATTTTGAAGTCCACTATGTTCGCCACGAACTGCGCGTGCGCCTGCGACTGATTCCACCCGCCCATGATCCCGAACGCCACGCGTACATCCCCTTTTTGCGCAAACGCCGGAATAATCGTATGCAACGGCCTTTTTCTTCCCGCCAGCGCATTTGGTGAAGTTGGATCCATGCTGAAGAGCCCTCCGCGATCATGCATTGCAAACCCCGTGCCGGCAGCAACGATGCCCGATCCAAAGGCTTCATAGTTGCTCTGGATGAGCGACACCATGTTTCCCTCGCGGTCCACAACGCTCAAATACGTCGTGTCGTTCCCAGCAGGCAGTTCCCCCGCCGCCGCTTCGCAGTTCGCCTTGTCTGCGTCAATCAACTTGGCCCTTTGCGCCGCCCATTCTTTCGAAAGCAGCGTCGCAACCGGTAATTTCTGTTTCCGCGGGTCGCCGATGTATTTCGCAAGATCCGCGTATGCCAGTTTCTTCGCCTCGATCATGGCGTGCAGCGCTTTCGTCGAGCCGAAGCCCCAATCCTTCTGCCCCAATGGAAACGCCTCCATAATGTTCAGCATTTCCAGTGCCGCCATGCCCTGCACGTTGGGCGGCAGCTCGTAGATCGTCCAATCGCGATAGGTCGTGGAAATCGGCTCCACAAATTCGCTGGAGTACTCCGCCAGGTCCTGCGCCGTCATCGGTCCGTTGTGCCGCTTCATCGATTCCAGAATCTTCGCGGCAATCTCGCCTTTGTAAAATGCCTCCCTGCCATGCTGCGCGATCTGCTCGAGCGACCATGCCAACTCAGGATTGCGAAACACCTCGCCCACTTTCGGCGCGCGATCTCCAGGAAGATAAGTCTTCGCCGCTGTCTCATCCGTCCGCAGGTAGTCCACTTCCCCTGCCCAGTACGCGGCCGTCCATTCCGGAACGGGAAAACCGTCCTGTGCCATTCGAATCGCCGCCGCCAAATCCTCCGCCAGCTTCTTTCGTCCAAACTTATCCGCCAACTTCTGCCATCCATCGACCGCGCCCGGCACGGTAATCGCATTCACTCCCTGCTGCGGCATACTCCGAATTCCCTGCTTCTGCAAATATTCGATCGTCAATCTTTTTGGCGCCCATCCGCTCGCATTCAATCCGTACAACTTGTTGGCCTTCGCGTCATACACGATTGCAAACAAATCCCCGCCGATCCCATTCATCATCGGCTCAACAACGCCCATCATCGCATTCGTCGCGATCGCCGCGTCCACCGCATTTCCGCCGCGTTCCAGTATTCTCACCCCCGCTTGGGCGGCCAGCGGCGATTCGGCCGCAACAACCCCATTGCGCGAGATCACCATCGACCGCCCCTGCGAGCGATCCTGCGCTTCAACGCTTTGACTTGCTATCGTCATCGCGATGGCAAAGTACACGGAACTTCGCACCGTGGATAAACTCCTCATGGTTTGTAATCCTGCTTACTGGATTTTCTGGTCGTTCCGGACCTTTTGTTCAATCACCGTCAAAAGGCGAATTACGCGTTTCCGCCCGTTGACCGAAAGACTGTCGTAGAGGGTAGCAATCTTCTGCATCACACCTTTCTCGGTGAAGGGCGCAGTCGTAGGCGCAGCAGTGGACGCGCCAATCTTCGTGTGCGCCAGTCGCTTATGCGAGGCGAGGTGTCTCTGACTGAATGTCCCGCCGCACACGTCGCATCTGACAGTCGCCATTCGAAAAGTCCCCCAGGTCGCTGTCCATAATAAATGCCAAACGGTCAACCAGGAAGCGAATCCTTCTCTCGATATAGTTCAACCATTCCTTGCCGTGTGCTTGGCATTTTCCAGCCAACGCCCTACAATTCAGGAGACACACGTCAGGATTCAGACCAAGCTCACCTGACCGCGCCATATTCGCCGCGTGTGGGAGACGACCGACTTGTCTGAGCAGCGCCCAGCCATGAAGCACACTGTACCGATTGCACCCCGCGATCCGCGCTTGAACGCGCAGATTGACGCCGTCCTTGCCGCCCGCCACGCCGATCCCTTTGCTCTCCTCGGCCCGCACCCCCTTAACGGTAACTGGTCTGTGCGTTTTTTCCTGCCCTGGGCCGCGGAGGCCTGTATCTCATTGAAGCCTCCCGCCGTCGAAGGCGCCACGCTCGCCCCCGCGAAGGTCACCGACGCTGTGAAACTTCGCCCCGAAGGCTTTTTCGAAGCCACCTGGCCTTCGAATCAATCCGCTGCGCCCGCCCCAGGCAGTTACAAGATTCTGGGACGCACTCACTTCGGCGATTCCTTTGAAATCTTCGATCCCTATTCCTTTCCCGTTGTGCTCAGTGAATTCGACCTCTACCTCATGGGCGAGGGCCGCCACTATGATACTTACGAAAAGCTCGGCGCCCATGTGGTTACCCTCGAAGGCGTCCGCGGCGTTCACTTCGCCGTTTGGGCCCCCAGCGCAAAGCGCGTCAGCGTCGTGGGCGATTTCAATCGCTGGGACGGCCGCGTCCATCCCATGCGCGCCCGCGGCTCCTCCGGTCTCTGGGAAATCTTCCTCCCTGAGCTTCCCGAAGGCGCCATCTACAAATATGAAATCGTCGGCCCGAGCGGCAACATTCTCCCGCTCAAAGCCGATCCTTACGCCTTCAGCTCTGAACTCCGTCCCAACACCGGCTCAGTCGTATCCCGCCTCGATCACCACAAATGGAACGACGCCGGCTGGATCGCCCACCGCGCGCAGAAAAATTGGTTCGAATCGCCAATTTCCATCTACGAAGTCCATCTCGGTTCCTGGCGCCGCATCCCGGAAGATCACAATCGCTGGCTCAGCTATCGCGAACTCGGCGACCAGCTCATCCCCTACGTGAAAGATCTCGGCTACACCCACATCGAACTTCTCCCCATCATGGAGCATCCCTTCGATGGTTCCTGGGGCTACCAGACTCTCGGCTACTTCGCTGCCACCAGCCGCTACGGCGCTCCCGCCGAATTCATGGAATTTGTCGACCGCTGCCACCAATCTGGTATCGGCGTCCTTCTCGATTGGACCCCCGCGCACTTCCCACGAGACACTCACGGCCTCGCCCAGTTTGATGGCACCCATCTCTACGAACACTCTGACCCGCGCCAGGGCGCGCATCCCGACTGGGGCACTCTCGTCTACAATTACGGCCGCAACGAAGTCCAAAATTATCTAATCTCCAACGCTCTCTTCTGGCTCGACAAGTATCACATCGACGGCCTCCGCGTCGACGCCGTCGCCTCCATGCTCTATCTCGACTACTCCCGCAAGCCCGGCGAGTGGGTCCCCAATCAATTTGGCGGCCGCGAAAATCTTCACGCCATCGATTTCATCAAGCGCATGAACGAAGTCACCCACGGCAAATTCCCCGGCGTCCTTACCATCGCCGAAGAATCCACCTCCTGGCCCGCCGTCTCCCGCCCCACGTATCTCGGCGGTCTCGGCTTCAGCTTCAAATGGAACATGGGCTGGATGAACGACACGCTAAACTATTTTTCCCACGATCCCGTCCACCGCAAATACGAGCACAACAAGCTCACTTTCTCCCTTCTCTATGCCTTCACCGAAAATTTCTTTCTTCCCTTTTCCCACGACGAGGTCGTCCACGGCAAAAACTCGCTCCTCCACAAAATGCCCGGCGACATGTGGCAGCAATTCGCTAATCTCCGTCTTCTCTACGCGTATCAATACGCCCACCCGGGCAAGAAACTTCTCTTCATGGGGCAGGAAATTGCCCAACGCAATGAATGGTATGAAGCCGCTAGCCTCGACTGGCACTTGCTCCAACACGATTCCCATCGCGGCATCCAGAAACTCGTCAACGATCTAAATCATCTTTACGCCGCCGAACCCGCCCTCCATCAGGTCGAGCATGACTGGCACGGTTTCGAATGGATCGACGCCAACGACGCCGACAACAGCGTTCTCACGTTCATCCGCCGCGGCAAAAATCCCGAAGACCTCATTGTCACCGTCATCAACGCCACTCCCGTGGTCCGCGAAGGCTATCGCCTGGGTGTCCCCAATCCGGGCTTCTACCGCGAAATCATGAACACCGACGCCGCCCACTACGGCGGCTCAAACGTTGGCAATAAGGGCGGCCAGCAAGCCGCTGATAACCCCGCCCAGGGCCGCCCGCATTCTCTCGTCCTAACCCTACCGCCCCTCGCCGCCGTGCTCCTCAAGTGGCTTCCTACCCGGCAATAATTTTCATGTCACCAGAGTTTAGGTGGTTGCATCCAAAATCCAATTAGCGCAAATTAGAGCCGTTTGCAGGCCTTGGTCCCACATTCGGCTCCATCCGTATGTTGTGAATGGATCTGCCCATTCTGGGAGGCGCATCGTGACTTCTTTTTTCCTCAATGGAAAATCCGTAACCGTCGATGACGATCCCTCGACGCCTTTGCTCTGGGTCATCCGTGACTCTTTAGGATTGACCGGCACAAAATTCGGTTGCGGCATGGCGCTGTGCGGAGCGTGCACCGTTCATCTGGATGGCAACGCCATCCGTTCCTGTGTGGCGCCGCTCTCCCGCGTCGCCGGCAGGCATGTCACCACGATCGAGGGTCTTTCCTCTGACTCGTCCCATCCTCTTCAGCGCGCCTGGATTGAAGTCGATGTCCCCCAGTGCGGCTACTGCCAATCGGGACAGATCATGAGCGCCGCCGTGCTATTGAAGGAAAATCCCAAGCCCACCGACAAAGACATTGACGAAGCCATGTCCGGCAATATCTGCCGCTGCGGTACTTATTCCCGCATCCGTCGCGCCATCCACCGCGCGGCCGAGCTCGCCGTCGAAAAGAGGCCGTCATGAACCCTCTCGATAATCTGTCCAGGCCTGCCGTGCAACTTTTATCTCAAGAGCCTTCGCTTCTTCCATCAACAAAAACGGCGCGCGTTGCCCGCCGCGATTTTCTGAAATCGTCCGCCGCGATCGGCGGCGGCTTGTGCATCGCGGCCTACATACCGGAGCTCGCCGCACGCCAGTTGGAGAACTCGCCCGCGGACGGCAGTGTGTTCGCCCCAAACGCCTTCGTCCGCATCGCTCCCGATGATTCCGTCACCGTCATCGCCAATCACTCCGAAATGGGTCAGGGCATCTACACCAGCCTGCCCATGTTGCTCAACGAAGAACTGGAAGCGGACTGGTCAAAAATCAAAGTCGAGGCTGCGCCGGTGGATGCTGCCTACAACCATACTGTCTTTGGCCTTCAAATGACTGGCGGCAGCACCACCACGCCCTCCGAATGGGAGCGCTTCCGCAAAATGGGCGCAATGGCCCGGCTGATGCTCGTCGATGCTGCCGCGCAGAAGTGGGGCGTCCCCGCCTCGCAATGTCGTGTCGAAAAAGGCGTTGTCATTCACACGCCTTCGGGGCGCAAGGCCACCTATGGTTCTCTCGTCACCGCCGCTTCACAATTGAAGCCACCCACTGACATACCTCTCAAAGATCCCAAGCAATTCACTTTAATCGGAAAGCCAACTCGACGCCTCGACACGCCTTCAAAAATCAATGGCACAGCCCAGTTCGGTCTGGACGTCAGCCTCCCCGGCATGCTCTTTTCTCTTGTCGCCCGGCCGCCGGTCTTTGGCGGCAAGCTGGTAAGTTTCGACGCCGCCGAAGCCCTCAAGATCAAAGGTGTCCGTGCCGTCCAGCAAGTCCCCTCGGGCCTGGCTGTGATTGCAGATCGTTTCTGGCCCGCCAAACTCGGCCGCGATAAACTCAAAATTTCCTGGGACGACGGCGCTAACGCAAGACTCTCGACCTCTCAAATGCTCGCTGATTTCTCCAAACAATCCGCCTCTGCCGGAATCGTTGCGAAGAAGGTCGGCGATCCTGCAGCCGCTCTGGCCGCCGCTGCGAAAACCATTACCGCCGAATACGATGTTCCTTACCTCGCTCACGCTATGATGGAGCCGCTCAATTGTGTGGTCGACCTCCGTCCCGATAGTTGCGAAATCTGGACCGGTACGCAATTCGAAACCGTTGATCGCGCCAATGCCGCGCAGGTTGCCGGGCTTCCCGCAGAAAAAGTTCAAATTCACACTACCCTCCTTGGCGGCGGCTTCGGCAGGCGCGCCAATCCCGTCTCCGACTTTGTCGTCGAAGCCGTGCACGTCGCGAAGATTGCCAAGGCGCCAGTAAAAGTTGTCTGGACGCGCGAAGACGACCTTGCCGGCGGCTGGTATCGCCCCATGTGGCACGATCGTTTCGTCGCTGGGCTCGACGCCGCCGGCAATCCTATCGCTTGGACACACACCATCGTCGGCCAGTCCATCACCGAGGGCACGCCCTTCGCCCCGTACACCATTAACAAAGAGGGCGTCGACAGCACTTCCGTCGAAGGCGCCGCCGATCTTCTTTATGGCATCCCCAATCTCCAGGTCGACTTGCACTCTCCGAAAATCGGCGTCCCTGTGCAATGGTGGCGCTCCGTCGGCCATTCCCACACCGGCTTTTCCGTCGAAAGCTTTTTCGATGAACTGGCCCACGCCGGCGGAAAAGATCCCTTCGAACTGCGCCGCAAACTACTCGCCAATCAACCACGCATGAGTGCTGTCCTGAACTTGGTGGTAGAAAAAGCTGGATGGGGAAAGCCCCTTCCACCCGGACGTGGCCGCGGCATCGCCACCCACTTTTCATTCGACAGTTACGTCGCTCAAGTCATCGAAGCTTCTGTGGAGAAAGACGGCACCGTGCGGGTACATCGCGTCGTATGCGCTGTCGATTGTGGACGCACCGTCAATCCGGACATCGTCAAAGCACAAATGGAAGGCGGCATCATCTTCGGCCTGACGGCCGCTCTCAAAACCGAAATCACGCTCGAAAACGGCCGCGTCCAACAAACGAATTTCCACGACTACCAAATGCTCCGCATGTTCGAATCCCCGGAAATCGAGATCCACATCGTCCCGAGCGAACTGAGCCCCACAGGCGTCGGCGAGCCCAGCGTGCCCCCTGTTGCTTCCGCGCTGACCAACGCCATTTTCGCTGCCACCGGCAAGCGTGTCAGACGCCTGCCAATTCGTGCCGCTGATCTGGTCGCAGGAAGTGAGGTCAAGTCATGACCACGGTAAATGCGAACCGCGATCGTCGTTTTTCTCTCCTGCTTTCTTCGGTCTGCGTCCTTTTTCTGCTCGGCGTCTCCCAAATCGCCACGATTCACGCCGCGCCACGACACCCCAAACCTGACGCAAACGCTTCACGCGAAGCCTTTTTACAGGTCTACAAGGTCTTCACATCCCCTCGTTGCCAGAACTGTCATCCACCTGGGGATGCTCCTCTCCAGGGCGACGACAGCCATGTTCATCTGCAAAATGTGAAGCGTGGGAAGGATGGCCTTGGAGTCTACGGAATGCGCTGCAACACTTGCCACCAGTCCGCCAATCTTCTGGGCGAACACATGCCCCCGGGAAGTCCCAAGTGGTTGCTTCCATCCCCGGACCACAAAATGGTTTTCGTCGGACGCTCTGCCGCGCAACTCTGCCGCCAACTCAACGATGCCAAACAAACCGGCGGCCGTTCTCTTCAGCAACTTCTGGAGCATGTGTCTTCCGATGCTCTGGTCGGCTGGGCCTGGAACCCTGGAACCGGGCGCACCCCGCCTCCGCTTTCGCACTCCGAAACTGTCGCGCAAATGAAAATTTGGATTGACGGTGGCGCCGCCTGCCCTCAATAGTCATTCAGGTTCTGCACTTCGAAATCGGGCGAGCATCCGGCGAGTTGACGTATGACCGAACAAACACAGAATCCCGTTGAGCTTTCTCCTGCCGGCGTCGATGTCTCTCGTCCGAAGCTGTCGCTCGTGGACGCCAGACTCATCAACTGGTCTGCTTTTCTCTTTGCCGTGCTTCAAAGCGTCTGCAGCGCTTTTATCGCCCTCAACGGCGTCCGCCTCTTGATAGGAATTGGGGCTTTCGCCGCTGCTTCCGGCGCGTTGAAGCTGGCCGACCGCATGCACATTGATGCGATTCGCATCCCCATGATGCTTCTCGCGTTGGCGGGCTCTCTTCTGAATCTCGTTGTTCTTTGGCGAGTCTGGAGACTGCGGAGACGCCCCGCGTCAGCCTGGCGTCAACAGCCCATCTCGAAGCAAAAGAAAACGTCCGAATGGCTTCAATTCACTCTGTCCGTCCTCACCCTTTTCTTGCTTGCGGCCGAGTTTATCGCCCATCGTATCCTGTTCGCTAACCGCTGAGCTTTTCTCTTCCGACCCGCCCCCGGAGGCTAATGCTTCGATTTCTCGATTTCTTCCTTCAGACGCTCATGCAATCTCTCGCTGTAACCAACCGGCAATTCAAACGTCCGGTCATCCGCCGTCAAGATCAGGATATTCCGCGTGGAATCCAATATCGCCGAGCAGATTTCGCAGTGTTCGAGATGCAGCTCGATGTCCTCGCGCAGTTTGGCATCGACAGTCCCGTCAATATATTCCGAGATGTGCTCCCACACGTGTTTGCAATCCAGTTTCATAGTGCTCTCCCGAAGAACCCCCTGCGTGCCGGTGCCGTCGTTTTCAGGAAAGGAACCAGGCGCTTTTGCAGCATCATCCTCGCGCGGTGCAGCCGCACTTTCACAGCCCCGGGATTGATTCCCAGCGCCTGCGCCGTTTCCTCGATGTTTAGTTCTTCCAGGTCTCTCAAGATAAACACTTGCCGGTAAATGTTAGGCAATTCCGCCACGGCCGATCGCAGCGCCTCTCGCAATTCCTTCCGTTCCAGTGCCTCCAGCGGAATCTCCCGCCAATCCGTCAACGGCGCGGGCGTGAAGTCTCCTTCGTGACCCTCTTCTTGTTCCTCGATCGATTCCTCCGCCGCCCCCTTCGCCTTTCTCAGTCGTTTCCGGCCTTCGTTGATCGCAATGGTCGTCAGCCAGGTGCTGAACTTGGCGTCCCCCCTGAATGACGCCAGATGCCGGTAAGCGCTGATCACCGTCTCCTGCGCCGCATCCTCCGCCTCTGTCTCATTCTTCAAGATCGAAATCAGTGTCAAGTACACCATGCGCTCAAATGGCCGGATCAACTCATGAAACAGTTCTTTTTCGCCCGCCAGTATCCGCGCGATCAGCCCCGCCTCATTTGTTTCCATCGTTCGCATAACAAACTGTAGCTGCCCTCTTCACATGGCTGCGTTCGTATCGTTACCTCACACTTTTTATTTTAAAACTTCTCCAGCCTCGCAACTCCAAAGATCGCGTGGAATCTTTCGCAATAAATCGCCACTGCTTGATACTTATTCAAATCCACGCTCGCCGGCAAATCATAATTCTGATCGCCCTGATTTCCCTTCATCGTTCCAAGTTCTACGCTATCAAGCTCGCCTTTCACGATCTCCCCGTCCAGCGCCTTGTCCTCCGCCCGCGCCAGCAGCACATGCACGTCCGGCCCGTTCGAGGTCGTAAAATCCGAAAGCCGCAAATACTCCTTACCATCGGAAGTTTTATAGATCGTCGCCCGCCCGCTCGTCTGGTGAACCTTCCCTTCCAGTCGCCCCGTGTACAACGCCTCCGGCTCCGAGCTCAACGCCGCTGGCGCAGCCTCATTCACCCTCTGATCGATGAACAGCTTCTCCGGCCGGAACGCCCACCACGCGCCTGCAATTACTGGAACCCCGAACAGGATTAGAATCCACTTGTTGCGCGACAACCACGATTTACTATTCGTATTCATCGTTTTTCTCTCAAGAAAAAATCGGGCAGTGTGACCTGCCCGATGTTTCTCTCTCCCTTTCGAATCCTTAGAATTTCTCCAGCGGTGCCGCCCCGAAGTTCGCATTGAACCGCTCGCAGTAAATCGAAACCGTCCGGAACTTTGTCAGGTCCGTCCCGGCAGGAATTTCGTAATTCTGGTCGCCTTCATTCCCCTTCAGCTTTCCCAGCTCCACTTTTTCGGTGTTGTCTTTCAGGAAGTCTGCGTCGTCCATCGCATCTTTCGTCGCCACCAGGATCACATGCACATCCGGCCCGTTCGAAGTCTTGAAATTGGTCAGCCGCAGCACCAGCTTCCCATCCGCCTCTTGATACACCGTCGCGCGTCCCGAAGTGGCGTGCACCTTGCCGTGGAATTTCCCCGTCTCCAACGTCTTGGCCTTCCCGTCGTGCATCATTTTGTCGTCTTGCATCTTGTCGTGCTTCATGTCGTCTTGTTTCATGCTGTCTTGCGCGTGCAC
>Ga0209488_10004481_pt1 | contig 10901 bp, 8 predicted proteins | sample Rivendell_Oct201_8_FD_188349 | JGI IMG/M metagenome (GOLD analysis project Ga0209488, IMG submission 188349) | Vadose zone soil microbial communities from the Eel River Critical Zone Observatory, Northern California, USA -... | ecosystem: Environmental > Terrestrial > Soil > Vadose zone >... | reverse complement strand
AGCCCAGCACCTGGCTGGCACCGATGAACTCGGACGCGACATCCTCTCCCGTCTCATCTGGGGCGCGCGCATCTCGATGTTCGTTGGCACCAGCGTGGTTCTGTGTTCTCTGGCACTGGGCCTGATCATCGGCAGCCTCGCGGGATATTACGGCGGACGCATCGACCGCTTCGTCAACATCGTGCTGATGAATGCATTTCTTTCCTTCCCCGGCATTCTGATTGCGATTGCCTTCGTCGCCTTCCGCGGTCCCGGTATTTTGAACCTGGTGCTGGCTCTCTCGCTCGGGGGATGGGTCGGCTACGCGCGCTTGGTGCGAGCGCAGGTTCTTGCCGTGCGCGAGCGGGAGTTTGTCGAAGCCGCACGAGGATTGGGAGCGAGTGACCTGCGAATTATTCTGCGCCACATTCTTCCGAATGTCGTTCAGCCGGTAATTGTGCAGGCGGCAATCGGAATGGCAGGCGCAATCCTTGCCGAGGCTACGATGAGTTTTCTCGGATTGGGTGTTCCGCCGCCGACGGCCAGTTGGGGATCAATGCTGAACGACGCCCGCTCCCATCTGTTCGACGCGCCCCATCTGGCGTTATTTCCGGCCATCACTGTGATGCTGGCTGTGCTCGCGTTCAACTTTATCGGCGACGCTTTGCGCGATGTGCTCGATCCGCGCTCCCGCATCGAAGCTGGACTTTGACTTCCAGCAACGCTTCCGTACAACGCGCTCTCGCGTCTAACCTTTATGACGAGGTCTTCATGATTTTGCTTAGGGTGAGTCTTCTGCTCTTCGCACTTCTGCTCTCGCCAGTCATGCGGGCCGAGTCCCAGTCCGCTGGCGCCGATGTCGCACATCCTGCTTCTCTTGCGTCTGTAGCAACCGGCCCCGCCTTCGACTTAAAAGGCGCAACCGACGCCTATCTCGCCACCGTCCCTCCCGATAAGAAGGTGCGTTCCGATGCGTACTTTGAAGGCGGCTATTGGCTCCAGTTCTGGGACTTTCTGTTCGGCGCAGCCGTCACCATCTTTCTGTTGCAGTCTCGCCTGTCGGCCCGTATGGGCGATTGGGCCGCGCGCGTTTCGTCGTGGCGAGGTGTGCAGGACCTGATCTACTTCATTCTGTTTCTGCTGACCGTCAGCATGATCCAGTTTCCACTCCTCGTATACGAGGGATACGTCCGCGAGCACAAGTACGGTTTGGCGACGCAAGCGTTCGGGCCCTGGATCGGCGATCAACTTATCGGCCTCGCCGTAACTGGCGTTCTCGGCGGCATCGCCGTGATGGTTCTGTACTGGGTCGTCCGGCGACTGGGGAAAAACTGGTGGGTGTGGGGTGCGGTGGCTAGCATTGTCCTACTGGCATTCACCATTCTGATTGCTCCGGTGTACATTGCGCCCTTGTTCAACACTTTCAAGAAACTGGAAAATCCAAAAATCAGGGATCCGATCCTGAGCCTTGCGCGGGCGAATGGCATCCCGGTGACCGAAGTTTACGAGGTCGATGCGTCCAAGCAATCCACACGAGTGAGTGCATACGTCAGCGGATTCCTTGGCTCGGAGCGAATTGTTCTGAATGACAACCTTCTGAATCGCTGCACTCCGGAAGAGATTCAATCGGTGATGGGTCACGAGATGGGCCATTACGTTCTCCATCACGTTTACAAGGACGTCCTATTTTACGGAGTGCTGTTCCTCGTCGGATTCGCTTTCCTCAACTGGGGCATGCACTGGGCTCTCGCCCGATGGGGAGATCGCTGGGGTGTACACGAGATTACCGATGTCGCGGCTTTGCCGCTCGCGGCTCTGCTGCTATCGATTTTCTTTTTCGTACTCATCCCCCTGACCAACAGCTGGACTCGCACACAGGAATATGAAGCTGACATTTTCGGATTGAACGCGGCACGACAGCCGGACGGCGAAGCGCTGGTGGATCTAAAACTCGGCGACTACCGCAAACTCGATCCAAGCCCGATCGAAGAGATGATCTTCTACGATCATCCCAGCGGACGCACTCGCATCACCGCCGCCATGCGCTGGAAGGCTGAGAACATGTCCGTGCTGCCGCCCGGGACCAAAGCTGGCGGTCCACAATGAATCAGGTTTCAGGTCTTAGGTCTCAGGTGTCAGGAACCCCGCGGTCTAACTCGAGAGCAACAAAGGAGGGAGCCGACGTGTGAATTGTATTCATCCTGCGTTAACAATCGACAAGTCCTGAAACCTAAGACCTGAGACCAGACACCTGACACCTGGTTTCCGTGTCCTTCCTATTGATTACTTTTTCCCCCTGGGATCGTCTAAGTATTTGAGCAATAATCGGGAACTTTTCCCCGGGTGGTTGCGTAATGAATAACAATATGGAACTCCGATACCAAGTCGAATGCCAGCATGAAGTCGCCGTTGTCCGCTGCGCGGGACGCCTGGTGCGCGGCAACGCCCTCGACGAGTTTCGTCGTGGGATCGAGGCGCTGGATCATCTCCGCGTTCTCGTGCTGGACCTGTGCGAGATCGAGCAAATCGATGCGGGAGGTCTGGGCGATTTGTTGTTGCTGCGTCGCTGGGCGCGATTGAACAACGTTCAGATGAAACTCGTGAATCCCTCCCCGTTTCTGCTGCGAGTGCTTGAAGCCACACGCCTGACGTCATTGTTTGATATCTCTTCCCTGGAAGAGGCGCTCTGCATCTTGCAAGCGCCAGGAGAGCGACCGCACTACGCAGTCGCCTGAGGCTGGGTGGGCGCGATGCTTTATAATTCGCGCCCATGAAGCCCAAAAGACTGGCTGGCCCTCGGCCCGCGCCAGTTGATGCTCTGGTCTATCCCCGATTCTCCGGCATTTCCACATTTATGCGCCTGCCGCATATTCCCCGCGCGCAGGAACTCGACATCGCCCTGATCGGAATTCCCTTCGACAATGGCGCGACCTATCGTTCGGGGCCGCGTTTCGGTCCCCGCAACGTTCGTGCACAGAGCGCCATGATCCGGCCCTGGAACCCGGTCTTGAACGTCGATCCATTTGCTAGGTGGAGAATCGCGGATTACGGCGACCTTTCAATCAACCCACTTTCGCTTGACGATACTTTCACGCGAATCACCACACAGTTGAACGACGTTCTCGGCGCAGGAGCGCGCACTCTTTGCGTCGGTGGAGACCACTCGATCCTGCTGCCCGTCCTGCGATCCATCCACAAAAAGTTTGGTCCGGTCGCGCTGATTCAGTTCGATGCGCACAACGATACCTGGGGAGGCTATTTCGGCAGTCCGCATTCCCATGGCACTCCGGTGCGCCGCGCTGTGGAAGAAGGTCTGCTACTGCCTGGCCATGTTTTACAAGTGGGACTGCGCGGCCAGGTTTATTCAAAGAACGATTTCGATTTTGGCCGCAAGCACAAGTTCAGCGTGGTAACCGCCGAGGAATTTCATCGCAACGGAGTGCCGCCGGTCGAGAAAACCCTGAAGCGATTTCGCGGCAAGCCCATTTATCTCACTTTGGATATCGATGTTGTCGATCCAGCCTTTGCGCCGGGCACTGGAACTCCGCAAGTAGGCGGACTCTCGAGTTTCCAGATTCTTGAACTGGTGCGCTCGCTCGTGGGCCAAAATCTTGTCGGCGCCGACTTGGTCGAAGTCTCACCGCCTTACGACAACGGCGAGATTACTTCGCTGCTGGCCGCTAATCTTCTTTATGAAATGCTCTGCCTGTTTTAGCCGGCCCCAATGACTCAACTCGCCCGCAAACTTCGCATCACAGACTACTTCTCCCTAGGCTGGGGAACGATGGTCGGCGTCGGCTGGCTCGTAGTAATGGACGACTGGCTTACGCGCGGCGGACCACTCGGCGGAATTCTAGGCTTCGCAATCGGCGGCGTTCTGCTGCTACCGATCGGCTACATCTACGGCAAACTGGTCGTGGCCATGCCGGACGCCTCCGGCGAAGTAGCCTACACGGCGCAAGTTTTTCCGCAGCCTGTCAGCTTCTTCACGGGATGGATGATGATGCTGGCTTACTTCATCGTCTGCCCATGGGAAGCCGTCGCCGTCGGACGGATCGCAGCCTACATTTTTCCCGCGCTCGATTCAATCGAACTATATCGCGTCGCCGGAAAGCCGGTGTACTTGCCGCATTTGGCAATCGGTCTGGGCCTGACTGGGCTGCTGACGTTGCTGAATTATCGCGGCGTCCGCCTGAGTGCCACCTTTCAGAACTGGACGACCTTCGGAACGCTGGCACTGTTTGTCGTCTTTGTCGGAATTGGCGTCACGCGCGGATCCACCACCAATTTTCCCCCGATGTTTACGCACACTCCGTTCATTTCGATTTTGCTCGTGCTGCAGATCGTTCCATATTTCATGACCGGATTTGAATCGGTAACGAAAGCAGCCGAAGAAGCGAATCCGGATTTTCGCAGTCGCGGCTACTTTCGCGCCATCTGGGCAGCGATCATCGTGGGCTTCGTCTTCTACATTATTGTGATTGCGGCGGTAGGATATGTCGCACCATGGCACGAACTGCTCGGCACACCCTTCATGACGGCAGTCGCCTTCCAGCACGCGATCGGATCCCGCTGGATTGTCAGCATAATCCTCGCGTCGGCCTTGCTGTCGTTGTTCAAGGTCTTCAACGGAAACTTTGTGGCAGCCAGCCGCCTGCTCTTTGCGATGGGCAGACGTGGCCTCGTCGATGTGCGCCTCGCCAACGTCCATCCGCAGAACCAGACTCCCGCAACGGCAGTGCTTTGGGTCGGAGTCGCAACCGCGGCCTGCATGTTTCTGGGCAGCGCGATACTGGTGCCCATCACCGACGTCGGCTCTCTGGCGTCCGCGATCGGATGGTTTGCCGCCTGTGCCGCCTATCTGCGAATGCACCCGGGTTCTCGCGAAAAAGCAATTGCATGGCTCGGTGCCCTGGTAGCGCTGGCGATGGTCCTGATGAAGATTCTGCCCTTTGTCCCAGGAAATTTCTCGCGCTGGGAATGGCTTGCGTTCGCTGTCTGGCTCCTTTTTGGAATTCTGATTGGCCGCCCACGCGGCGCACAACCTGCCAAGGTCGAGCACGCCTTGGCGGACTCGGAGAAACACTAATGCCTCCCACACGCCGTCTTATACTCTTGATCTTTTTAACGCTCTCAATTTTCGGCGTCGCCGCCGATCAACCTTTCGACCTCGTTATTGTCAAAGGCCACATCATCGACGGTACGGGTTCTCCGTGGTACTCAGGAGACATCGGAATTCGCGCGGGACGGATCGCCGCTATCGGCAACCTCTCCGAGGCCGCTCGCAAACGCTCCATTGATGCGCAGGGCAAAGTTGTCGCCCCCGGATTCATCGACATGCTCGGCCAATCCGAGATGACGATCCTGGTCGACCCGCGTCTGCCGTCGAAAATCTTTCAGGGGATCACGACCGAAGTGACCGGCGAAGGCGGTTCCATCGCCCCGCTGAACGACGCCATCATTCAGGCCGATGCTCCCGGATACGAGCATTACAAAATCACCCCGGACTGGCGCACCTTCCGCCAATATTTCGCTCGTCTCGAAAAGCAGGGAATCGGCATCAACCTCGCCAGCTACGTAGGCGCGACGCAAGTACGTCGCATGATCCTCGGCGACGCCGATGTTCAGCCTACAGCCGAGCACCTGGAGAAGATGAAGTCGCTGGTCCGCGATGCCATGCATGATGGCGCCGTCGGCGTCTCTACCGCGCTCGAATATGCACCTGCTCCCTATGCGAAGACCGAAGAACTCATCGCGCTCGCAAGCGAAGCCGCGAAATTCGGAGGGATCTACGCGACTCACATGCGCAGCGAGAGCGACGACGTCCTCGGATCCATCGACGAGTCCCTTCGCATCGGCCGCGAAGCGCACATTCCGGTTGAGATCTGGCACATCAAGGTTGCGGGCAAGCACAACTGGGGACGCATGCCCGAAGTCGTCGCGAAAATTAATCAGGCGCGCGCGCAGGGCGCGGACATTTCGGCCAATACTTATGCCTACACAGCCTGGTTCAACAGCATGTCCGCATTCATTCCACCGTGGGCACATGACGGCGGCGACGTGAAGTTAATCGAACGCCTGAAAGATCCCACTACACGTGCACGAATTCGCAAAGAGATGATGACTCCTTCGAAAACCTGGGACAACGAGTGGGACGAGATTTCCGGTCCGCAGGACGTGATGATTGGAGTGGTTCAGAATCCCGCGCTCAAAGAGTTTCAGGGGAAGAGGCTGTCGGACGTCGCCAAGGCCTGGAACAAAGATCCGATGGATGCTCTGTTCGACTTGTTAATTGAAGATAAGGCGTTCACTTCCTGCGCGGTGTTTGGGATGTCGGAGCCCGATGTCGCGCTCGCTCTGCAGCAGTCCTGGGTCTCGGTCGACAACGATTCCTCCGGAACTTCGCCTGAGGGAATTCTCGGAGAGGAACATCCACATCCACGCGCGTACGGCACTTTCCCGCGAGTCTTGAGAAAGTACGTGCGCGAAGAAAAGAAGTTGACCCTCGAAGACGCCATCCGCAAGTTTTCTTCGCTGCCGGCGCAACGCATGCGCTTTATCGATCGCGGCGTACTTCGGTCAGGCATGTGGGCCGATGTAGTGATTTTCGATCCGGAGACAGTTCGCGACCTGGCGACCTTCGACAATCCAAACCAGCTATCACAGGGAATGGAGTATGTGCTTGTCAACGGCGTGCCTGTGATTGAGCACGGAAAGATGACGGGCGCGTTGCCGGGAAGAGTGCTGCGGGGCGCAGGCTACGTGCAATAGAGTTACTCCCCTCCAAAAACTGTCATCCTGAGCGAAGCGAAGGACCTGCTTTCCTGGCTAACGGAAGAAAGCAGGTCCTTCGCTTCGCTCAGGATGACAGCTCTTGGGGGGACATGCGAAAGAGCGAAAATTAGCTCATCGCTGCACGACCGTAAGCCCATGCTCCCCCACGGTAGCCGTCTCGATCCTGTCAGGCAGCGCGAACACCGAATCCATCCCCACACCCGGATAACGCGGCGTCACATACTTTTCCACGAACAGCTCCAGGATAAATTGCGGCACTTCAACGTCATCGATGGCGACCGAATTCACATGCACGCGGCCTTGATGATGTGATCCCGATGCCTGCGCCACCACAACGACATCGTGTACTCCGGAGAACAGGCCCAGCAAAGGATTTGAGTTCGCGCGACCTGCTCGCACACGGTCGAGATCTACAAGGCAGTGCGCCGTAATTGTGCCCGGAGTCCCCACCAGTCGCAACGACTCGACTCCTGCTGGGAGACGAACTTTACCGGACGCCAGGAAGGCGTTCACTTCCGCTTCGCTCAGTTGTGTGGGGTGTGAGTCGGGATGCTGCCGCTGTCCATTTTCGTGAATGTAATTGAATTTCTGCACTGCCCGATCGGTTAATGCAGAGTCCGCGCCGAAAGAGAGGCAAGCCATCAGCGCCGCTGCCACTAGTGGAACCTGAAACCTGAATCCTGACACCTGATACCTGCCACCTATGGTTTCACTAGCGTCCGCGCTTCTGTGCGGCCGGCGCGCGCCACACTCGGCTTCAGCAAAGTTCCGGTAACGTTCCATGATTGATCGTCGCCACGCGTCAGCAGGAGATTTAATCCGCTGCCCGGAGAAGCCGTTCCACTCATTTGATAGATGCCGTCGCGCGATTCCAATTTGCCCGCGGTCAACTTCCAGCTTGCATTCTTGATTCTCACGTCTCCGGTAAAGAGGTGCACAGGAAACGGTTTGGCAGCGTCGGGAAGTTCCATGTGGTTTAGGGTCCCGTTGCGAAAAGTAAACTGCAACTCGCCTTCGGAGTTCGTCAGCAGATCCGAAAAAGTTTTGCCCGCAGTTGTCAGCGCAAATTTTGCGTCGGCTATTCCAGTCGCCCACACATCGTCCATCGCCGCGCTCACCAGGGACATTGAGACATTCTGTAACTGCCCTTTCCCTTGATAATGCGGTGGCATGGCCGAGACATCGATGAGCCAGTCTCCCTGGTGCGTGCCTTGAAACACCTGCCCGCGAACGCCCGTCAACGCGATCTTGCCTCGATCGAGATTCACTTGCGTAACAATTTGTGTGAGATCGACGTTCTTGACAATCATCCGATTCGCCCGCAACCGGCCATGTGCCCGAATTCCCAGCAGCGGAGATTTCTCCGGCGGCTCCCTGTCACTCAGAATTCGATACCACGGACGTTTCGCAGGACGAGGCGTAAACCATTCGACAAAGCCCGCCGAAGACAACTGATCGGCGCTCAGATCAAATTGAAATACACAGCCCTCAGCTGCGCAGTGTCGAGGCGCCGTCACTGATCCGCTCCAGTGCGTGTCGCCGGTGTCAGCGGAAACTTTCTCCAGCGACACGGTCTCCGGCTCGAGTTTGACGATTGCCGAAGAAATTTCGATCGCGGGGTTCAGTCCACGCATTCCCGTGCGCACATTGCGCAGTTGAGCGCTGCCCACCGCCTGCGGCGCAGCAAATCCTTGCCAGATGCCCGATACGCTGACCTCCAGTCGCGCCGAACCGTCGGCTAAAGGATGAAATCCCGACACCCCCACCGTGTTCGACAGCCGGTACAAGCTCTTCACTTCGGTGTCGCCGCGCAACCACAGGCGATAGCCCGAAACAGAAATCCATCCGCCACCGTTCGCAGGCGTCACTCCGCCCATTCCCAGCGGGAATGGACCAAACACCAGGTGTGCCTCGGCCGGTTCATCCCCCGGCAGTTCGGAAATTGTCTTGCCGGACTTCGCATATTTCAACTGTCCGCTGCGCACCGTCAGCGGAATATTTCCGAAGTTGATTTCATCTTTTTCGGATTTCGATGACAGGCGCGCGTCGGTTGCTACGCCCTCACCGCTGAACTCCGCAGTGCCGGGCTGCGAGCTCACCGCATGCACTTCAGCACTGACGCGCCCCGTCGCGCTGAGATCCGCAGGCAATCCTTTCTTCGTTTGACGCGCCAGTTGCAGCAGGGAAGCCAGAGATACTTTCTCGGCCGTGAAAGTCAGATCGTAACCGGATGTAGTTTTGAGCGGCCCCAAACTTCCCCGCAGACGCAGCACTCCTCCGTTAACAGGCGACTCGCACGACAAATCTTTGAGAATGCTGTCGGCCGTGCTATAGCGCCCAGCGCATTCAGTGGACAGCCGCACACCGCTGCTCATGATGTCGTAGCGCCGAAACTGGTCAACGCGTATTTGGCTGCGCAGCAGAAGCGCCTTCGGTGTACCGGAGAAATTTGCTTCGAGATTTACGCCACCCCGCCATCCTCGATCGCGGCCGCTGAATAACTTCGTGATCTGCCCCAGTTGGCCGTTCTGCCATTGCAGCGCGACTACCAGCGGAGTATCTCCCAGGCTGGAAGCGCGCTGCCATGTTGCATTGAGCTGAATCAATCCCGTGTCCGTCAGGTTGAAGTCGGTGCGCACGGGCTGGGCCTTCATGCGCGCGCCCCAGGAATTCTCGCCGTCCTGCCACAGCGCAGCGTCTGCTTCCGTCAACGCCCAGGATTTCTTGGCCTGACCAATCTTGAAATTGATACGCGCATTGGTCGCTTCCAGATAAGGAAATGCCGGACGGCTTTCCGAAGCCGACTTCGCGGTTGGAGCTGCGGGAATGTGCGCGCTTCGCTCCAGCAGGCTCGCCAGATTCCACCGGCCCTGATCGTTGCGCACCAGGTTGATGCTGGGCTCGGTCGCACTCAACGTCGCGATTTCCACCCGTCCTCGAAGAAGGGATCGCAGGCGGACCGCCGCCGAAACCTCCTGCGCGCGCACCATCGGCTCAGCGCTGAATGCAGGGTCGTCATAGATGACCAAACCTTCAAGATCGAAACCTGGCCGCGGCAACAGACGAATACGAACCTTATCGAGCGCTACTTTCCGGCCCAGCGCCGATCCGATGGAAGCGGCAATCCGGTCACGCAATTCGCGCACGCCGGGTCTGAACAGAAACAGGATCAGCACGATCACCGCGAGCAAAACCAACCCGCGTCTGGAGCGCAGAAATTTCACTGCACGACCTTAAGCGTGCGAGACCAGCGAGTCTCGTCAAAGAAATGAATAATGATGTGCGCCAGGAATCCCAGGCGGTCTCCGGCGCTGCGCCTCTGGTACTGATCGGCCGGAGTGACAAACGACCAGTAGATGAACATCGGCCGGCCGATCACATTGGCCCGTGGGATGAACCCCCAGTACCGGCTGTCCTTACTGACATCGCGATTGTCGCCCATCCCGAAATAGCTGTTCGGCGGCACCACAATATCCTCGCCCTGGATATAAGAGGACATCGCGGATTGCCACTCTGCACTCGTCACCCCGTACATCTCCGACGGAGGTACGGCCGGAAAATTGTCGCGATAGGGGTTGAAGTCTCCGAATTTATGCCGGACATACGATTCATCCAGTTTCTGGCCATTGCGGTACAGCGCGCCGTCGCGCACGTGAAGGCGGTCGCCAGGAATGCCCACAATCCGCTTCACGACGAACAGTCCCGGTTCTTCGGGAGAAAGAAATACCACGATGTCGTTCCGCCGGATGTCGCGATAAGGCATCAGCGGACCCATCCAGTGGGTCGCAGGCGCAAACTGCTCCCGGTTGACGAACACGTGGTCGCCGATCAGCAGCGTGTCCTCCATTGAACTGGACGGAATCTCAAATGCTTGCAGGATGAACGTGATGATGAACAGTCCAGTGACCAGCACGCCCGCGAGCGAGGCGAGAAACTCGACGGTAGTTTCGCGAGGCTTTTCTTCTTTTTTGGCTATCTCTTTTTTTATTTCGTTCTTTATTTCAGTCTTGGGCACGTTTGATTGTCCGTTTTCGGAAGTTAGTTCCCTTCAGCGTACCAGCCGGAAGGTGCGCTCCCAGCGGGTAATCTGGAACACGTGGGTCACGGCGTATGCAAGGTGATAAAGT
>Ga0209488_10004480_pt1 | contig 10905 bp, 14 predicted proteins | sample Rivendell_Oct201_8_FD_188349 | JGI IMG/M metagenome (GOLD analysis project Ga0209488, IMG submission 188349) | Vadose zone soil microbial communities from the Eel River Critical Zone Observatory, Northern California, USA -... | ecosystem: Environmental > Terrestrial > Soil > Vadose zone >... | reverse complement strand
AGGCGGTAGGCGAGGGCGCCCGCCAGCAGGAGCGCGGCCATGAGCAGGGTCGTCGCGACCGGCCGCAGGATGAACGGGCGCGACAGGTTCACGGGCCGTCCCGCAGCGCGATGGCCGCTCCGTCGCGAAGCCGCTCGGCGCCTTCGACCACCACCTGCTCCCCGACCGCCAGACCCCGCTCGATCGACACGTCGTCGCCATCCGTCACCCCGACGCCGACCGCGCGGACCCCGACCGTCCGGTCGGGCCGCACCACGTAGACGAACGGCCCCTTCGGGCTCGACTGGACGGCCGCGGTCGGCACCACCGTCGCGCCCCGCCGGGTCTCGAGCCGGAGACGGGCGTTGACGAACTGGCTGGGGAACAACCGGTTATCGGTGTTCGGGAACTGGGCCCGGAGGCGGACGGTGCCGGTGGTGGGATCGACCTGGTTGTCGATGGTGAGCAGCGCGCCATCCGCGAGCTTTCTCCGCTGCTCCCGGTCGTAGGCCTCCACCGGCAACCGGACACCCTGCCGGAGCTGCTCGAGCACGGTCGGAATGCTGTCCTCCGGAATCGTGAAGATCACGGTGATCGGCTGGAGCTGGGTGATGATGACGAGGCCGCCGGTATCGGCGGCGTGCACGATGTTGCCGGGGTCCACCAGCCGCAGTCCCACGCGGCCGGCGATCGGCGAGGTGATGCGACAGTAGACGAGCTGGACCTTCGTGGCGTCGATCTGACCCTGGTCGTTCTTGACCGTGCCCTCGAGCTGCTGGACGAGCGAGGCCTGGGTGTCCAGCTGCTGCCGCGGCACCGCGTCCGTCTTGACGAGCGCCTGGAACCGCCCGAGATCGAGCCGGGCGTTGGTGAGCAGCGCCTGATCGCGCTCGAGCTGGCCCTCGAACTGGGTCAGCTGCGCCTCGAACGGGCGCGGGTCGATCTCGGCCAGCAGGTCTCCCCGGCTCACGATCTGCCCTTCCTGGAAGCCGACCGACATCAGCTCGCCGTCCACCCGGGTTCTCACCGTGACCGTGTTCAGCGGCGTGACCGCCCCGAGTCCGTTCAGGTAGACTCCCACGTCGCGGGTGCGCGCCGCCGCCACCGCCACCGGGATGCGCGGCGGCGCCGGAGGGCCGCCCTGCGCGCGGGCGGCGGATCGCCAGAACATCGAGAGGCCCAGAATCCCTCCGCCGACCACCACGATCAGGATTGCGATCGCGGCCAGCAGGTAGGGATGCTCCCGCGCGCGGGCGGCGAGGCCCATGCCGCGCGGGAGCGGAGCCGGGTTCGGTGTCGTCTCATCTCCCATATCGCCTGTATGACGGTCTCCGCCTCTCCGCAATCGGCCCGGGCCACTCTTCCGCAAGAACCGGACAACTCGGAGGAACCGATTCCCCGGCGACGTCGTCACATGGGCATGAACCGAAATACTCCGCTCTTCATCACCGCGTCGCTGCTGATCGCGACGCTCTCGGTGGCCCTGCCCGATCTCGACCTCGAGACCGTGGCGGAGACGCAGGTCCGGGAGGCGGCGCCACCGCGCGCCACCGGCGCCCGGGACGCGTCGGCCGCGTCGGAGGCGAAGTCATGATCGGTCCACTCGGGATGGCCGGGCGGCTCGCCGGTCTCGTCGTCGGCCTCGGTCTCCTGGCCGCCTGCACCACGTCGCAGGCCGCGCTCACCTACCGCAAGCCGGGCGTCGTCGCGGCCGATCGACAGCAGGACGAGAAGGCCTGCCTGCACTCGTCCAGCGGGCTCGACAACGAGGGTTACATCCTGCTGCCGTTCGAGATCGACGGCGCGGCCTATCGTCGCTGCATGGAGGTGCGTGGGTACGTGCTGGAGCGCACCGCGGCCCCGCGGTCGGCGCGCCCGTAGCCGATGGCCCATAGGAGGACGCAAGCATGATCAAGCAAGCTCTCTGGAGTGCGTGCTTCCTGGCGGCGGTGGCCGCCGCCCCCGGGACGGGGTCGGCCCAGAGCCCGGGCGACGGCCCGTTGCTCCGTCTGCGCTGGCAAGCGGACCCGGCCCGCGACGGCGTGCAGGCGGTTTGCGGCGAGGTCCTCAACGACGGAACGCTGGCCGCCGAGCACGTCCGCCTTCTCGTCGAGGAGCTGGACGGTAACGGGCGCGTGATCAACAGCCGCGAGCTCGAGGTCCTCGGAGAGGTGCCCGCCGACGGCCGCTCCTACTTCTGCGTGCCCGAGCCCGTCGGCGCGTCGACGTACCGGCTGAGCGTCACCGGCGCCGATTCGATGTACACCCGCGGCCAGTAACGAACGGGCGGCTCAGCGGCCCAGCGCGCGGTCGAGGCGCGCGACTGGGCCCTCGGTCACGTCGTGATCGAGCGACGCGCTTCCACCCACGCAGCGCCCGTCGGCAGTGTACGTGCCGCCCACCCCGTCGCAGGATTCGCGGCCGTTGTAGGGCGCCGGGTGGAGCGACCCGCACCCCGGCAGCAGCGCCGCGGCCAGCGCGGCGCCCACCACGACCGCGGCTTTCACCGGGGCCGGGGCTCGACCCGGGCACGGAACGAGGCGCCCGGATCGCTCAGCACCAGCCGAGGCGTGCCCCCGTCGTCATAGAGCTGGATGGTGCCCTCGTAGGGACCGGGCGGCATCTCGAAGCTGGCCTTCCCGCCCCGGGTCGTGACCGTTCCCCAGACCGTCGTCGCGCCCCAGGCCGCGGTCAGCGTCCCGCCGGGATTGATCGTCAGATCGAAGGGCTCGTCGCCCGGAGTCATCGTCCCCGCCCACCGGCCGACGATGACCCCGACGTCTGCGATCGGCGTGCCGGCCGCCGCGCGCATGGACGCGCACCCACTCAGCATGGCGACGCCGGCAGCCAGGAAAATGCCGGCGCCCCACCATCGCCCCTCGTTGCGGTTTGCCATGGCGCTAGCCCACGTTGACCCTGATGGTCGCCGCCCACTTCGGCCCGTAGGATCGATGGGCGCCGTCGGCGAACTGCAGGGTCAAGGTATGCCGGCCGGGCGGCAGGGTGATCTGCGCCTGCGTCTCGCCCTTGCCGAAGTGGAGGTGCTTGTCGTCGGTCGGCACCGTCTGGCCGAGTGGGATCGGCCGGCCGTCGATGATCAGATGATGGTGGCCGCTCGCGTGATCGAGCGGGTCCTCGCCGGCCGGCCGGACCCGGAGGCCATCGACCCCGAACTCGACCGTGAAGGTGGCCGGCACCTCCGCGCCGTTCTTCAAGTTCTTGAAGTAGACGCGGCCCTTGGCCTCGGGCGCCTTGAAGTCCTGGGCGCTCGCACCGAGCACGAATCCGAACACGACGACGAACAGAACCGCGGCGGCGCGTATCATGGTCTCGGCTACCTCACGATCGCCTCGCCGCGCGCCATCGCCTGATCGCCCTTCTCGAACTTGACGTCTTCATCGCCCAACTCCTGCCCTGCTGCGTTCGAGTCGATACTCTTGCGTCTACCCGTTAAGAGCGCGTCGAGGCCACTGCGCTGTCCAATGTTGCAATTTGAGCAAGAGCACGACACGCAGACCAACCCGTCCGCGAACCGCCAGGTGACGAGGACCATCAGCTCGGTGCCGATGAAACGGTCGCTGCCAAAACCCCAACCACCGTGATTACCGCGCGGTCTCGGGCCCGTAAACAGGGCGTGATCCCCGCGCCGGCGGTTGCGGTGCCATCGCGATCCACCTTCTCGGCCACCCAATGCAAGTTCGCACCGGCCATGGCGCTGAGGGTCGGAGTGATCGCGTAGGTAGCGTTGGCGCCGAGCTGTGCGCGCCCGTACTTGTCCCAGCCGGTGGCCAGGCCAGGGTATGCGATGCGGCCGCCAGCCTCGTTCCAGACGTTGAGGTAGTCGATACCCAGGGACGTCAGCGAGGTGCCCCAGTCTGCCAGGTAGCCGGTGTCCGTATCCAGCGGCTGGAAGTACCGCACGGTGCCGAGCGTGTTTTTGCGGCGGGTGTTACCCATGGTGTACAGGGCGAGCCCCTCGATGAGCAGCGGGCCAAGCTGGAACCCGCCGCGATGTATGAGGAGCCGGTCACGGTTGGGCTCAGAACGTGTACTGAATCGCCCCGTACAGGAAGTCGCTGCCCCGGGACGGGCCCGTCTTCTCAATGAACTCGCCGGGGAAGAAGTGGCTGTAGCCCGCGTAGAACTGCACATGCCGCGTGAAGTTGTAGGTGGCCAGTAGATCGACCTCGGCGCCGACGTAGCGGGCGGTGGTCCCGGTCCCCGGGCGGAGTACGGCTCCAGCCTTGTTGTAGATGGCATCGCGATCGGATGCGCGCCAGAAGAAGTATTGCTGAAGGGACAAGATCAGACCGCGGACCGGGGTCATGCTGATGCCCCCGCTGGCACTGATGATGTTCTGCCGCCCGATGTAGTCGATGTAGCCGAGGTACGAGTGGCCATTCGGAAAGAGCTGATTGAAGGTGCCGACGTTCCCGCCCGGTTTTTTGTCTCCGCTCGCATAATCGAACTCGAGGTAGACGCGGGGCGACAAACGCGGGACCGGCAGCGTGTAGCCGAGCACGCCGGTGAACATCCCAGCGGCGATGTTCCCGCTCCGCACCGACCCGAACTGGCCTGCTCCCTCGACCTCGAAGTCCAGGTCGGTCTGGCCGATCTTGCCCCAGGTCCTGCCTCCCAACGTCTGGCGGTGCTCGCGCCCGGAGGTGCCGTTGAAGGTGGCGAGCGCGTTGTTGACGCCGAGCCAGTAGAGGTCCAGGTTCACGGGCAGGAGGTGAAGAGGGCCGGTGCCGAAGATGCCGAAAAGATGTTGATCCGTCGTGGAATCGTTGAATTTGTACTTGTTGATGATCGGCACCGCCAACGTCCAGAAGGGGGCGATGGTCCAGTCCCCGATCCGGACGTATGCGGTACCACCGTCGAAGGTGTGAGGGACCTGCGTGAAGTCGCCTGGCCCGACCAGCCGCTGGGAACCGAAGATCAGCTCCTGACGACCACCGCGCAGCGTCACGCTCGCCTGGTCGCCGAGCGGAATCATGACGTCCACGAAGCCATTCAGGAGGTCGACCTCGTCGACGTACGCCGTCGTCCTGCCTCCCTGGAGATCCCGGTCCAGCGCCATCGAGCTCTTCCCCTCGGCGAACATGCGGAGGTAGGGAGTCACGTGGAGGTCGGCGCTCAGCCGGAAGCGCGAGAGGAGGTAGGCGTCGGTATCCTTGGGCTCCGAGGCTCCGAACAGGAAGTGCCGGAAGTACTCCGCCCGCTCACGGACTTGCCCACCGAGGCTCAGCCACACGGACCCGTCGCTCGTCAGCGGGATGAACTTCAACCGGTCCCAGAAGTCATCCGTCGCGCCCAGGTCCACCCCTCTCAGGACCGACCAGTCTTCGTTGAACCGTCCGGCTGATCCGATCTGAAGCGCGGGCCGCTGAAGGTCGGTCGCTGGTGGAGGAGGAGCCTGGGCCCACGCAGGCAGCACGCTGTAGACGAAGGCCAGGGACTGCAGGGCCATTCCCGCGATCACCGCGCCGCACCCGAACCGATTGCGCATAGCGGGACCTCCTAGCGAAGGGTTCCCGAGCATAGCACTCAGAGCGCCCATGGTTGCCCGAAAGTTGCAGCAATAGGGCTGCAGCGGCTCCGGCCGTGTGCCGCTGAGGACGCGGCCCCGAGCTGGATACGGCCCCGTACAATGGCGCGGCATGCCCGGGCCCGCCGTCGAGCTGCTCCACGTCCGCAAGACCTACCGTGAGGGCGACTCCGAGCGCGCCGTGCTGAGCGACGTCTCCGTGGCGATCGAGCCCGGGGAGATCCGCCGTCCTCGTCAGGCGGAGCGGGTTGCCAGCCTCCAGATCACCCCCCAGCAGGCGCTGCGAGGTCGTAGGGGCGATCCCCCAGATGCTGCGCTGTCCCGGCGTGCCATGCCACCAGACGATCTCGTCCCAGCGGCGGGCCCCTTCGGCCGGCTTGACGTCGGCAACCACCTTGACCATCCGGAAGGACGCAGCAACCGCCTCCCAGCCATAGCGGAAGATTCGGTCCGAGAGCATTGACCCGTTCGGCATCGTGTCGGCGTCCAGCACCCGGCTCAGCCCGACCCGGTGCCGAGGGGCCCGTCGAAGTACTGGACGAAGCTGTCGCGGTACAGGTTGGCCACCTGGAGGCGGTAGTCCTCGGCCGCTGCGGTCCCGGCCAGCCCAAGCCACAGGACGAGGCCTATCCACGGCTTTCGCATGGGGCGACTAACTCTATAAGTCGACTCCTTGAGCCCAGCAAGGAAGCATGTGCGGGGCCGGGTGAGGAGACTCCGCCCGGCGTCTATCCCAGGATCGCAGCATCGTCGCGACGCCTGCGATTCGCCTTGCCGATCCTTGCGCAAACTCCGGGGCCCGTGTCCACCGCGCGGGCGGCGCGGGTCTAATTCTACGATGGCTCGCTTCGAGCCTATCCTGCTCGACCGGGGGGCCTATGGATCTGTCGCGACGCGATTTCTTCAAGCTATCGGCGGGAACCGTCACCGGCACTGCCCTCGGCGGCGTCGCGGGGCTCGGCGCGAGCCTGGCTCCCACCCTCGCCCAGGCCCAGGCGCTCCGGATCGAAAAGGCCCAGGCCACGCCGAGCGTCTGCCCGTACTGCTCGGTGGGCTGCGCGACTCTCGTGCACACCGTGAAGGGAAAGATCGTCAACATCGAGGGCGATCCGCGCAGCCCCCACAACGAGGGCACGCTCTGTCCGAAGGGCGCCGCGATCTACCAGCTCCACATCAACCCGAACCGCCCGACCAAGGTCCTGCACCGGGCGCCGGGGGCGGCCGACTGGGAGGTATGGGATCTCGACCGGGCGATGGACCGGGTGGCGCAGCTGGTCAAGAAGACGCGCGACGAGACCTTCATCGAGCGCCTCGAGAATGGCCGGCTGGTCAACTGCACGACCGCCATCTTCTCGCTGGGCGGGGCCACCCTCGACAACGAGTGGAACCACATGCAGCAGAAGCTGCTCCGCGGCCTCGGGATCGTGGCCATCGAGAATCAGGCCCGTATCTGACACAGCTCCAGCGTCCCCGGGCTGGGGACACGGCTGGGGCGCGGGGCGGCGACCATGTACCCGCGCAGCATGGCGGACTCGGATTGCGTGGTGGTCCAGGGATCGAACATGGCCGAGTGCCATCCGGTGGCGTTCCGGTGGCCGATGCAGGCGAAGCTCAAGGGCGCGAAGCTGATCCACGTCGACCCGCGCTTCACCCGCACCAGCGCGATGGCCGACATCCACGCGCCGATCCGCGCCGGGTCCGACGTGGCATTCCTGGGCGGCGTGATCAACCACGTGCTGCAGTCGGAGCGCTGGAACACCGATCCGTTCTTCAAGGAGTTCGTCGTCAACTACACCAACGCGGCGACCATCATCGGCGACGAGTTCCAGGACACGGAGGATCTCGCCGGGGTCTTCTCCGGCCTGATGCAGTACACCCCCGGGATCAAGGAGTGGCCGCTCGACGGATTCGTCGGCCAGTACGACCCGAGGACGTGGCAGTACGCCGGCGCGGCGGCCGGCAGGCCTTCGCCACCGGCCGGGCCGCCCTTCGACCCGCTGGTGCGCTCGCTGCTCGCCCCGCTCCCTCGGCGCGACGAGACCCTGCAGCATCCGCGGTCAGTCTTCCAGATCGTCCGGCGGCACTTCAGCCGCTACACCCCCGAGATGGTGGAGCGGGTGACCGGCTGCCCGCAGGCGACCTTCCTCAAGGTCGCCGAGACGATCCTGGCCAACTCCGGCCCCGACCGCACCACCTCGTTCGCCTACGCGGTGGCGTGGACCCAGCACACCAACGGGCCCCAGACCATCGGCTGCTGCGCGCTGCTGCAGCTGCTCCTGGGCAACGTCGGCCGCCCGGGCGCCGGGGTGATGGCCCTCCGCGGCCACGCCTCGATCCAGGGCTCGACCGACATGCCGACGCTCTATCACTCGATCCACGGCTACATGAACCATCCCTCCGCCCTGAAGGCCCACGGATCGCTCCGCGACTGGCTGCTCACCGAGACGCCGCCGCGGGGCTACATGGCCAACACGCCGAAGTTCATGGTCTCGTACCTCAAGTCGATGTACGGAGCGGCGGCCACCCCCGGGAACGACTTCGGCTACGACTGGCACCCGAAGATCGTCGGGGACCACTCGCACATGGCGATGTTCGTGGCCATGAACGAGGGCCGGGTGAAGGGCATGCTCTGCGTCGGCCAGAACCCGGCCACCTCGCTCAACGCGAGCGTGGAGCGCAAGGGGCTCGGCAAGCTCGAGTGGCTCGTGGTCAAGGACAACTGGCTCACCGAGACCGCGACCTTCTGGCAGAACGCGCCCGAAGTCGCGAGCGGCCAGGTGCGGAGCCAGGACATCGGGACCGAGGTCTTCTTCTTCCCCGCCGCCCAGGTCGCGGAGTACGAGGGGAGCTTCACCAACACCCAGCGCATGCTCCAGTGGCACTACAAGGCGGCCGATCCGCCCGGCGACTGCCGGACCGATCTCTGGCTGACCCATCAGCTCGCCCTCCGGCTCAAGAAGATGTACGCGGACTCCACGCAGCCGCGTGACCAGGGATTCCGCCACCTGGTCTGGGAATTCGACTCGGACGATCCGCGCGAGCGGGAGCGGGGCGAGCCCGACGCGCTCAAGATCCTCAAGGACATCAACGGGTACTACACCGACCAGCCGGATCAGCACCTGGCCGGCTTCGGCGATCTGAAGGATGACGGCTCCACCACCTGCGCCTCTTGGATCTACTGCGGCGTGCTTCCCGCGAAGGACCGGAACCTCGCCGCGCGCAAGCAGCCCGATCCACCCGGCGTCGTGAGCGCGCAGCTCGAGTGGGGCTGGGCGTGGCCGGCCAACCGGCGGATCCTCTACAATCGCGCTTCGGCGGACGTGCAGGGCCGGCCGTGGAGCGAGCGTAAGAAGTGGGTGTGGTGGGACGGCGCCAAGTGGACCGGCCGCGACGTCCCGGACTTCGCCCCGACCAAGGCGCCGACCGCGAAGGCCGATCCGAACGCGATCGGGCTCGACGCGCTGTCCGGCAGCAACCCCTTCATCATGAAGCCCGACGGGGTCGGCTGGCTCTACGTGCCGAGCGGGCTCCTGGACGGTCCCCTCCCCGCCCACTACGAGCCGATCGAGTCGCCGGTGACGAACCCGCTCTACCCCCAGCAGTCGAGCCCGGTGCTCAAGTACTGGAAGCTCGACGGCAACGCCCTGGCCGCCCCCGGCGACCCACGCTTCCCCTACATCGTGACCACGTACCGCCTCACCGAGCACTACCTGTCCGGGGCCATGAGCCGCTGGAACCCGTGGCTCACCGAGCTGCAGCCGGAGTTCTTCATCGAGATCAGCCCGGAGCTGGCCGCGGAGAAGGGCATCGGCAACACGGATCGGATCAGGGTCTGGACCCCGCGCGGGAGCGTGCGCGGCAAGGCGCTCGTGACCCGGCGGGTGCGTCCGTTCACCATCGCGGGCCGGGTCGTGCACCACCTCGGCATGCCGTTCCACTGGGGCTACCAGGGGCTGGTGGTGGGCGACGCGGCCAACGAGCTGACCGCCCTGGTCGGCGACCCCAACGTCTCGATCCACGAGGCCAAGGCCTTCGTGTGCAACGTGGAGAAGGCGTGATGGCGCAGCCGATGGGGTTCTATACCGACACCACCGTCTGCATCGGCTGCAAGGCGTGCGAGGTGGCGTGCAAGGAGTGGAACCAGCTCCCGGCCCGGAACGGCGGGGTCGGCGTCCTCAGCGGGGACAGCTACGACAATACCCGCGCGCTCGACGGCATCCACTGGCGGCACGTGAAGTTCGTCGAGCAGTTCAGCGCCGACCGCCAGGACGGCCGCTGGCTCATGATGAGCGACGTCTGCAAGCACTGCGCGCACGCCGGCTGCCTCGAGGTGTGTCCGACCGGCGCCATCATCCGGACCGAATTCGACACCGTGGTCATCCAGTCGGACACGTGTAACGGCTGCCGGGACTGCATCGGCGCGTGCCCGTTCGGGGTGATCGGGATCAACCCGGTGTCGGGCACCGCGCAGAAGTGCACGCTCTGCTACGACCGGATGAAGGTGGGCCTCGAGCCGGCGTGCGCCAAGGCGTGTCCGACCAAGTCCATCAACTTCGGCCCGATCGCGGACCTGAAGCAGATGGCCCGGGGCCGGGTGGGCCAGCTCCACGAGGCCGGGGAGGGTCGCGCGTATCTCTACGGAGCCGACGAGACCATGCTCGGCGGGCTCAACTCCTTCTACCTGCTGGTGGACAAGCCGGAGGTCTACGGGCTCCCGCCGGATCCGCGGCTGCCGTCGCGCAATCTCAAGCGGTCGGCCCTCTGGTCCACGCTGGGGGCGGTGGCGCTGGCGATCATGGGCGTCTTCCACTTCCGGGAGCGCGGGGGCCGGGGCATCAATGTCTAGCACGTTCTTCACCGCGTCGCCCGAATGGCGCTGGTTCATCGTCGCCTACTTCTTCCTGGGCGGGCTCGCGGGCGGGAGCTATTTCCTGGCCACCCTGCTCGATCGCTTCGGCACCGAGCGAGACCGCCCGCTCGTCCGGCTCGGTCATCTCGTCGCGTTTCCGATCGTGTGCCTGTGCGGGCTCGTCCTCACCGTCGATCTCGGCCGCCCGGAGCGCTTCTGGCACATGCTGGTGCAGTCCGAGACCCTCCGGCCCATGCTCAAGACCTACTCGCCGATGTCGTCGGGCGCGTGGGTAATCCTGCTCTTCAGCGGATGCGCCTTCGTGTCGTTCGCGGGGGCGGTGGCCGAGCGGGGCTGGCCCAGGTGGGCCCTCCTTCGCCACGCCAGTCCGGAGGCCCCATTCGGGCGGCTCGTCAGCGGACTCGGCGCGATCCTGGGCCTTTACCTCGCCGGTTACACCGGTGTGCTGCTCTCGGTCACCAACCGGCCCATCTGGGCGGACACCACGCTGCTCGGGCTCACCTTCCTG
>Ga0209488_10004479_pt1 | contig 10907 bp, 8 predicted proteins | sample Rivendell_Oct201_8_FD_188349 | JGI IMG/M metagenome (GOLD analysis project Ga0209488, IMG submission 188349) | Vadose zone soil microbial communities from the Eel River Critical Zone Observatory, Northern California, USA -... | ecosystem: Environmental > Terrestrial > Soil > Vadose zone >... | reverse complement strand
ATGCTAGCCGGAGCGACCTACAGAAATTGTTGACTGCCAAGCTCTTGAAACAGAGTTTGGCATTTTCTTTTTGTGCGCTGGGTGCCTCTCGCTTTCTCACAGATATAAATGTCCGGCAATGGCATCAATTGAGAGCGGCTGGCGGACTCAAGTGTCGACCCATTGACATCTGTCGATGTCGAGCGTTGCTTTCAGAAGTTCGTCAAATCCGCACTTACAGAGGGTCTTTTATTTTCAATCAATTGCAGCGATCCCCCAAACGCAACCTTGGCATCTCAAGTGCATTAACTGGGGCGATGACGTTCTCGTCCAACTGGTCCCGGGCGATCGCGACATCGATCCAGGCTTGATGGTCACAATGGGGGTAATTTATGTGGATTGTCCGACTCGCGCTCAGGCGGCCCTATACGTTCGTGGTGCTGGCTATTCTGATCTTGATCCTGGGAACGCTTTCCGCGCTTCGCACGCCCACAGACATTTTTCCGAATATAAACATCCCCGTGGTGAGCATCATTTGGAATTTCACCGGGCTCGCTCCGGCGGAGATGGCGAATCGAATCATCGTTCTTCAAGAGCGTAACTTGACGACCGTCGTGAACAATATTGAGCACATAGAGTCTCAATCGCTGAACGGTATCGGTGTTATCAAAGTCTTTTTCCATCCGGGCGCGGATATCAGTACCGCCATTGCGCAGATTGCAGGCCAGTCCCAGACTCAACTCAAAGTGATGCCTTTGGGAACCACGCCGCCGCTGGTCATCACTTACAGCGCTTCCAGCGTTCCGATACTCCAGTTGGCTCTCTCCAGCCCCACACTTTCTGAGCAACAGTTGAATGATTACGGACTGAATTTCATCCGGCCCCAGCTCACTTCAGTGCCTGGCACGGCCATCCCGTATCCCTATGGTGGCAAGCAACGGCAGGTCCAGGTGGATTTGAACACCAATGCACTCCAGGCCAATGGGCTTTCTCCCCTGGACGTGGTGAACGCCATTAGCGCGCAAAACCTCATTCTTCCTACCGGAACGGCGAAGATTGGAGCGCTCGAATACAACGTGGACATGAATGGCAGCCCGGAAACGATCAAAGGACTGAACGATCTCCCCATTAAGACGGTTGGTACCTCAACGGTTTATATCCATGATGTTGCCTTCGTGCGGGACGGGTTCCCGCCGCAAACCAATATTGTTCGCGTTGACGGGCGACGGTCGACGCTGATGACCATCCAGAAAAATGGCACGGCCTCAACATTAAACATTATTGCCGGTATCAAGCAGCTATTGCCCAGCGTGAAGAACACGCTCCCGCAGGACCTGCAAATTAAGGCTCTGGGAGATCAGTCTGTTTTTGTCCGCGGCGCCATTTCTGGCGTGGTGCGAGAGGCGCTGATCGCTGCCTGCCTCACGGCGATGATGATCCTTCTTTTCCTGGGCAGCTGGCGCAGCACGGTCATCATTGCCATTTCAATTCCTCTTTCTATTCTGTCTTCCATCATTGCCCTTAGCATGCTGGGAGAGACCATCAACCTGATGACGCTGGGCGGTCTGGCGCTGGCCGTCGGCATTCTGGTGGATGATGCCACGGTCACGATTGAAAACATCCACCGCTATCTCAGTGAAGGAAAGGACATAGAAGAAGCGATTCTCGATGGCGCGCAGCAGATCGCAATACCCGCGCTGGTTTCAACACTGAGCATTTGCATCGTGTTTGTACCGATGTTCCTGCTCACCGGTGTGGCGCGCTACCTCTTTGTGCCGTTGGCTGAGGCCGTTGTATTCGCCATGCTGGCTTCTTACCTGCTTTCGCGAACTCTGGTGCCGACACTGGCGAAATACTTCCTCAAAGCCCACGCGGAGGGAACTGAACATGAGGTCAGTTCCAGCAAGAACCCGCTGGTGCGCTTTCAAGTCTGGTTCGAGCATGGCTTTGAGAATATTCGCAGCGCATATCGCGGACTGCTCGAAACATTGATTGGTCATCGCCGCATTTTTGTCGGCGGCTTCCTCCTGGCCTGCTTCCTCTCCTTCGCTCTTTACCCGTGGCTGGGCCAGGACTTTTTTCCGTCGGTGGATAGTGGCGAATTCACCCTGCACATGCGTGCCCCAACCGGAACGCGCATTGAAGAAACCGCGGCTTTGTGTGACCAGGTAGAAAACGAAATCCGCAAGCAGGTCCCGCCGCAGGAATTGAGCGGCATCATCGATAACATTGGTTTGCCCTATAGCGGTATCAATCTTTCTTACAGCAATTCGGCGCCGGTTGGGACGCAGGATGCGGACATCATGGTTGCTCTGTCGCCGAAGCATCACCCCACAGCTGGTTACGTGCATGACTTGAGGCTCAAGCTGGCACGAGCCTTTCCGGGAGATACGTTCTATTTCCTGCCTTCGGATATGGTCACCCAGATTCTGAACTTCGGGCTGCCTGCCCCCATTGATATTCAAGTGGTTGGCAATAATCTGGAGGCGAACCGGCAATTTGCGGACACGCTGCTGGCTCGCGTAAAAAATGTTTCTGGAACATCTGATCTCCGCATTCAGCAGACCTTTGATCAGCCCAAGCTGCATGTCGATGTAGACCGCACGAAGGCGGGCGCCATCGGGTTCACCCAGCGCGAAGTCGCAACCAATCTGCTGGTAACGCTAAGCGGCAGTTCTCAAACCTCGCCCACTTTCTGGCTAAACCCGAAAAATGGCGTGAGCTACTCGATCGCAACGCAAACGCCGCAGTACCGCGTTCAGACATTGCAGGATTTAAACAATATTCCGGTAACTGGCGCCGGTACTGCCGCGGGTAATGCGCCGCCCTCGATACTGGGAAGTCTGGCTTCAGTGAGCCGCGCTTCAGACTTGAGTGTTGTTTCGCATTACAACGTCTCGCCGGTGATTGACATATTCGGCGCAGTCCAGGGGCGGGACCTTGGCGGCGTCTCAAAGGACATTTTCTCGATCATCAATGCCAGCAAGAAAGAGCTTCCGCGTGGGTCGCAGATCATCGTGCGTGGCCAGATCCAGACCATGCGCTCATCTTTTGCGGGACTGTTGACCGGTCTGGTATTTGCCATTGCGCTGGTCTATCTGTTGATCGTGATGAATTTTCAATCGTGGCTTGACCCCTTCATCATTCTTATGGCATTGCCCGCCGCGCTGGCTGGGATCGTCTGGTTCCTATTCATGACCGGTACCACCATCAGCGTTCCCGCTCTGACTGGCTCGATCATGTGCGTTGGAGTGGCAACGGCAAACAGCATCCTGGTGGTCAGCTTTGCCAAAGAACAATTGAGCTCTGGAGTCAACGCTGCTGAAGCCGCTCTTCAGGCAGGATACATGCGCTTTCGTCCGGTGCTAATGACGGCTTTGGCAATGATCATTGGAATGGCCCCCATGGCGCTGGGACTGGGTGAAGGCGGAGAGCAGAATGCACCTCTCGGCCGAGCCGTCATTGGCGGATTACTCTTCGCCACCGTGTCGACGCTGTTCTTCGTTCCCGCGGTATTCAGCGTCATTCACGGTCTGCGACAGACAACTAACGCCGGGAAACAACAATAAAAAGGATTTGAAGGAAAACAGGATGGGTATGCCAATGCAATCACAAACACAAATCAAAGCACCTCCGCACAAGTCGCCGGCGCTGACAGTCGTTAAAGGGATGCGCCGATCGAAACGAGGCTGGCTTATTGCGGGCGCACTTCTCGTAGTTTTTGGCGGGATCGTCGTATACGGCATCCTCTCGCGTCACTTGAAGGGGAACACGGTGCGTGCTGAAACCGCACAGATGGCTGCGCCTTCAGTTTCGGTCGTTTCTCCGCAGCGCTCGGCGCCATCGCAGGAGATTGTGCTGCCGGGGAACGTCCAGCCGTTCATTAGTTCCCCTATTTACGCGCGCACGAATGGCTATGTGAAGAGCTGGCATGCCGATATCGGAGCGCATGTAAGAAAAGGGCAACTGCTGGCGGTGATTGAGACGCCTGAAGTCGATCAACAATTATTGCAATCACGCAGCAATCTGGCCACCGCGCAGGCCAATCTCAAGCTGGCCGAGATCACTAAGAACCGGTATCAGGGTTTGTTGGCGACTCATGCGGTGGCGCAGCAAGACGCGGACAATGCGCTCGGAACTTACAATGCCAACAAAGCGATCGTCGAAGCCAATCAAGCGAATGTAAAACAGCTTGAAACCTTGCAGTCATTCGAGAAGATTTACGCGCCGTTCGACGGAATCGTTACCGCACGAAACACCGATATCGGAGCGTTGATCAATTCAGGGAACAGCGGAAACGTGAAGACCGATTTGTTCCATATCTCTCAGCCGGGAAAATTGCGTGTCTACGTGAATGTGCCGGAACAGTACTCCAAGGCCGCCACTCCGGGACTGACGGCAAATCTGACCCTGGCGGAATTTCCCGGACGGCAATTCCAGGGCAAACTGGTTCGCACTTCAGATTCGATCAACTTCGCCACTCGCACCTTGACGGCGGAAATAGACGTCGATAATCCCAGCGGCGAGTTGCTCACCGGCTCCTACACTGAGGTCCACCTCAATGTACCTGGACAGGCTTCCTCGTACCTGGTACCGGTCTCAACTCTTATATTTCGCTCCCAAGGTCTGCAGTTGGCGGTGGTGAAAAATGGCAGCGTGTCGCTCACGCCGGTAACTCCCGGTCGCGATTTCGGCGAGCAAATTGAAATCGTTTCTGGTCTCAACGGGGATGAATCGGTGATTGTAAGTCCGCCGGACTCTATCGTCTCCGGACAAAAAGTGCAGGTCGTCAAGGCGGCATCCACGGGAGGTCCACAATGAAATTCCTTTGGAATCCAAAAAGAGAAATCCGAGTCTGCGCGCAGAGCGTAGTGACCCTCTCTCTGGCGAGTGTGATGTTTCTGGCGGGTTGTGCAGTTGGCCCCAGGTACCAACGCCCGCCGGCCGAAGTTCCGCCGGCTTATAAAGAGTCCGGCAATTGGAAGACGGCCCAGCCGAACGAGCTTAGTCTCCGTGGCAATTGGTGGGAAATATTCCAGGATCCGCAACTGAACGCTCTGGAGCAGCAAGTGACTATTTCCAATCAGAACCTGAAAGCCGCACAGGCCCAATATACGCAAGCTCGTGCGCTGGTCCGCTACAATCGCGCCGATTATTTTCCCACGGTGGCCGCCGGAGCGTCCGCGGCGCGCACTAGAGTGTCCGGCAACCGCGCGCCTACGAATGCAATTGGCAATGGCCGTACCAACAATGACTTCCAACTGCCCGTTGATTTTTCCTACGAGGTAGACGCGTGGGGACGAGTGCGCAAGAATGTGGAGTCCTTTCGCGAGCAGGCGCAAGCCAGTGCTGCCGACCTGGCGACGGTCAACCTGAGCGTGCATGCACAACTTGCCCTGTTCTATTTCCAGGCGCGCAGCCTGGATGCTCAGGAGCAGCTCCTGAACTCTACTGTTCAATATTATGAGCAGGCCCTGCAGTTGAACGTGGCCCGGTTCCAGGGAGGAGTTGGCTCTGAAGTTGAGGTCGAGCAGGCCAGGACGCAGCTTGAGACAACCCGTGCCCAGGCAATCGACGTGGGAGTGGCCCGCGCACAGTTCGAGCATGCCGTTGCCGTTGTGATCGGCAAACCTCCCGCATCCTTCAGCCTTCCTCCTCTCCCACTTCGCACGCCGCCGCCTCCAATTCCGGCAGGCGTGCCGTCAGAACTGCTCGAACGGCGTCCTGATATCGCATCTGCCGAGCGACTGATGGCGGCTGCGAACGCGCGGATAGGGGTGGCGAAAGCCGCCTACTATCCACTCTTAAGCCTGACTGGTGTGGGAGGCTTTGAAAGCGGAGCCATCACAACATTGCTGCAGGGGCCGGCAGGCTTGTGGTCCGTTGGCGCCTCGGCATTGCAAACGGTATTTGACGGAGGCAGACGCCGCGCAGCCTCAGATCAGGCCATTGCGGTCTACGACCAGACTGTGGCTTCCTATCGCGAAACCGTGCTGACCAGCTTCCAACAGGTGGAAGACAATCTTGCCGCCTTGCGCATCCTGGAGAAAGAAGCTCAGACTCAGAATGAAGCAGTTCTTGCAGCCCAGAAGTCGCTCGAACTCTCCATTCAACGGTACAAGGGCGGTGTCACCAGTTATCTGGAAGTTACCGTCGCACAGAGTGCGGCTCTTTCTGATGAAGCTACCGCGGTGAACATTCTGGGCCGGCGAATGGTCGCGGCTGTCCAATTGGTCCAGGCCCTCGGCGGAGGATGGGACAGCTCGAGCCTCCCTCAACATCCTGAGTGCTGCGGCAAACTGGCGAGCGCGACCGGCTCGCGCTGACTTAAAAAAGAGAAGCTTTAGTAAAGGAGCAGACAATGAACAGAAAAATGTACCTATTCGCAATTCTGATACTCTTAGCTTCCAACCTGACACTGGACGCACAGCAACAAGATTCCCACTCGCACAGCAGTAAGACGGCGGTGCAACCTGAGTGGGCCGAGCTGATGGGAAGTATGGACAACATGCATGCCACGATGGCTTCAACAGAACCGTCTGGTAACGCCGACGTGGATTTTGTCAATCTGATGCTTTCACATCACCAAGCGGCAGTGGACATGGCGAAGACCGAGCTGATCTACGGCAAGGATCCACAGATGCGCCGGCTGGCGCAAGATATCATCACCGCTCAGCAATCGGAAATTGAAACGATGCAACTTTGGTTGAAGCGACGCGAGCCAAACTCGCAGAAGTAACTCACGACAAGCGGCTTTTACGCGAACAACGACACTACAATGAAGATTGCAAGTTCCTGGGCAGGGCGGACGTCCTTATCTCCGCCTGGTTTAGGCAGCGGACCAGACTTCCAATCATTTTTCAGGATGATCCCTAACTCAGCATTCCGCAGTCAGAGTACAGTTAGGGGCAAATCTCGCTCTTAATTGTCCGATCTCACAGACGGCCCTGTCACATTGTCCAGATGAGCTTGCGGCGTCAGCAACATTGATTCTCACTGACCAAGTTGATCGTCAAAGCATCGTCAGCTGTCGAACCATTGACAGTTCGATTCCTTACAAATCTTTCAACATTTCTGAATGCTCGCGGAATCAATCAGTTCCGACGATAGCCCTCAACCCAACTATGGCAAGCGAGATGCATCATCCATAGCGAAACAGGAAGCAGCCATGGTGCTGTTGCCAATTCAAGTGAGTGGAGGAAGTTAAGTGAAGCTAAATCTGTCGAAGTGGAAAGTGCGGGCGTTGTGCTACTTAGGTTGCGTCATCCTGCTCGGAAGCCTGTCATACGCGGCCCAGTCGGAAACACGGTTTATTGAAGCCGGCAAGAAGGTTAAAGTCACAGGTCGAATCCTGTCTCGTAACGGAGATCTGGTCAACGTCTATGACAAAGGCTCGGGCGAAATTGTTGTTATCGATCTCAATGCAAGCACCCAGATCGAACGCAGGCGGGGCAAGATCCTGTTCTTCCGGCATACGCAGATGGATAGGACGGCCCTGATACCCGGCCTGACCATGACGGTTGAAGGCCCCGGCAACGCTAAAGGACAGATTGAGGCTGACAAGATCTCCTTTACTCCGCCTGACGCGTTCACTGTTGCAGTGGCCGAAGAGCAGCAGATCATCGCCAATCAGAGGGCTGCTAAGCAGGCGCAGTCCACGGCGAACCGAGGGGTGGCGGCGGCAGGCGATGCACAGTCCACGGCGGAACAGGCGCAAACCACGGCGAATGACGCTGGTGTGATCGCGACGGAAGCAGCTGCCGTTGGAATTCTCGATGCCCAAGCTCTTCAGGTCGTGAACACACGTGTGTCAGACCTGGACGACTATAAGACCGTCGCTGAAGCCGGCATTTACTTTGCCAACGATCAGGCTGCCCTGGACGAGGCCGCGAAGAAAGACCTCGACACACTTGCGACGCTTGCCATGTCACTCGACGGATACATGATCGAAATCAGTGGTTATGCCTCGACTTCGGGACCAGGCGACCTGAATCAGAAGCTGAGCGAGGCACGGGCCACGGCAGTTACCCGGTACCTGCAGGAAGTCAAGGATGTACCCATTCAACATATCCTGGCGCCAGTTGGTTATGGCTCGACACACCCGGACGCACCCAACACCGATATTCATGGCCGTGCGCTGAACCGCCGCGTCGAGGTCAAGATCCTGGTGCACGGCGATTTGCAGCATGAAGACATGACGATCCCGACAACGCTGTCACAAGATTAATTTTTCGTGAAGGGGTTGGAGTTGAAGTGAAAAGGATAGAAGTTCAATGACCGGTCAAAAATCAAAAAAATGCGCGCACATAACATGCCTGTGCGATGTGAAAAATGGAGACGAGTATTGCGGGGATGTATGTCGTGCCAGGGGTCGCGATGACGTGGAGATCGCTTGCCAATGCGACCATCTGCTCTGCCCGTGTGTTGTTGCGGTGGCCACTGTCATAGGGCAGTCCAGCCACCAGGAGAATTAATTATGAATCGCTTAAAACAAAGTTTGTCTTTCTTACTTTCATTTTGTCTTGTGTTAACTACGGCGCCAAGAACGCTCGCCTATCAAGCGGACCAAACCTCCGCGCAAGTGCCGGTTCAGGCCGCGAAGCAGGCTCCGACACAGCTGCAGCAACTGGTGGCCCCGATCGCATTGTATCCGGACTCACTGGTTGCACAAATCCTGGCAGCCGCTACATATCCCGATCAGGTTGTGGAAGCAGATCGATGGATTCAACAGAACGCGGATCTCAAGGGAGAACAACTCGGCCAGGCAGTCGATAAACAACCCTGGGACCCAAGTGTCAAAGCCCTCGCGGAATTTCCTTCGGTGCTCGGCAACATGGACAAGAACCTCTCATGGACATCATCGCTGGGCGACGCCTACGTCAATCAGCCACAGGACGTGATGAGCGCTGTGCAGGTGATGCGTCAACGCGCAGAGAAGGCGGGGAACTTAGAAACCACATCGCAGGAAAATGTGTCGCAGCAGGGACAGACAATTGTGATTGAACCTGCCGACCCCCAGATCGTTTACGTGCCGGAATATGATCCCTGGCTCGTGTACGGTGCGCCGATTGGAATCTGGCCAGGCTGGTACGACTATCCAGGGCTGTTCCTGGCCGGCCCCGGAATTGGATTTGGTTTAGGGTTCGGCATCGGATTCTTTGGTGGGTTTGGCTGGGGATTTCACCACTGGGGAAGTGACTGGGATCACCACAACGTTGTTTTTGATCACCACAGATTCGATTCCCACAGCAGAACTTTTTTCAATCACGACGCCTTCAATCGCGGCCGGGGCGGCTTCAATTATCGCCAGCCTGATTTCGGACGCGGCCCTGCCGGTTTCAATCATGGAAGTCAGGGTTTTCATGCCGGCTCGGAACGGGGGCCAACAGTTCAGCGGGCACCTGCGATGAACCGCAACCCCGGCCTGCACTCTGGCGCTTTCAGCGGCTTTGATCATGGCGGCAGCGTAAGAGGCATGTCCTCGCGCGGACAGTCGAGCTTGGGTGGAGGCTCTCATGGTGGCGGTTCTCACGGCGGTGGTTTTCATGGTGGAGGGGGCCATGGCGGCGGAGGTCATAGGTAACTCGAATCGCTTTACTGCGAGAGGGCAACTTCCAGCAAATTACGAACAGGAGTAAAAAATGATGCGTATATCAGGCACAACAGCGGAAGTATTTTTCGGACCGAGAATGACTGCGCTGGTAGTAGTGGTATTGGTAGTGGCTGTCGTCGTGCTCGTGGGCGGGTATTTTCAATTCGGCTTTGCACAGCAACGACAAAAGACGTTCTCATCTGCGGGAGAAGCGACCCGCGCTCTCTTCATAGCTGTCCAGACTCGCAATGACGTGGAAGTGATGAACATCCTGGGCGCCGGAAACGAACTCGTTTCGACAGGCGATAGCGTGCAAGACAAACTCGAGAGCGAGCAGTTTGTACAGAAATATCAGGAGATGCATCGGCTGGTAAGCGAGCCCGACAAAACCACGGTATTGTACGTCGGTGCTGAAAACTGGCCTTTCCCAATTCCTTTAGTATCCAGGAAGGGCGTTTGGCGCTTCGATGCGCAGGCCGGAAGTAATGAAGTTCTGTGCCGGCGAATCGGTGACAACGAAGCAATGGCAATTGGCGCTTTTCGTTTGCTCGTCCTGGCGCAGCAAGAGCACCTGGCCACGCCGCGAAATGAAGGATCCGTTCCGGAGTACGCAACGCGCTTTATCAGTGTGAAAGGCGCATATAACGGATTGAACTGGAAAGAAGACGGCGCCATTCCACAATCTCTGGTCAGAGCAGGCATCAGTGACGAGGGGACGGGAGACAACTCCGCCGTTCCTTTCTACGGCTACTACTTTCGAATCCTAAAGGGTCAAGGCAAGAACGCGCCCGGCGGAACAAAGAGCTATATTTCCGACGGCAAATTGACTGGTGGGTTCGCCTTCGTAGCCTATCCTGCGGAGTATCGCTCTTCAGGCGTGAAAACGTTCGTTGCCGGACCGGATGGAATTGTGTACGAAAAAGATCTCGGCACGCAAACAGCAAGAATCGCAAAATCCATGACCCAGTATGACCCTGATCCAAGCTGGCACGTGGCCGAACAGTAAGCAGGGATGGCTATAATTCAGCGCGCTATATTTCGGCAGCGCCTCAGGGTGTGATGGGATTTGCAGCTCGAAAGCACAATGCTAAGACATGGCGTTATTTGGTGACGGCACTGCGGTCTCTAAGCCCTGTCCCTCAGCAAACTAATAATGTCATCGGCGGTGATGATTCCGGTAAGCCGCTGTTCTTCGTCGACCACCGGCAGCGTGAGCAGGTTGTACTTGTCGAACATTTCCGCCACGTCTTGTTCTGACGCGCTGGCTTCGGCGTAGATCACATGGTCGGGAGTAAGCGTGCCCAGGCGGGTTCCGCCGGGAGCCAGAACTAACGAC
>Ga0209488_10004478_pt1 | contig 10907 bp, 9 predicted proteins | sample Rivendell_Oct201_8_FD_188349 | JGI IMG/M metagenome (GOLD analysis project Ga0209488, IMG submission 188349) | Vadose zone soil microbial communities from the Eel River Critical Zone Observatory, Northern California, USA -... | ecosystem: Environmental > Terrestrial > Soil > Vadose zone >... | reverse complement strand
TGGACGTCGCGCGATTTGCGCCTGCCATGCGGATGCCGCTGCTCGTCATCCACGACCAGGACGATCGCGAGGTCCGCTGGGACGACGGTGCCGCGATCGCGGCCGCCTGGCCGGGCGCCACGCTGGTCACGACCACGGGCCTCGGGCATCACCGCATCGTCAGTGACTCGAAGGTCATCGGCCAGGTGTTGTCGTTCCTGAAGCACCCCGGGTGACGCCCTAAACGTGCTGCCGCCGGTGAATTACTCCACTACCATCGGGCTGTACCCGAGTCCAACTTCCCACGAGTAGCGATTCCAATAAGTGGATCCGCCGTTTCTTCATGCGCTGGGGAGGTCATTATGCCCGTCGATCCAATCGCCGCGTCGATCCGGCACCATTGGTGGTTCTTCTTGCTGCGGGGCCTTGCCGCAGTGGTATTCGGCGTGCTTGCGATCGCGTGGCCGGGCGCGACTGTGGTGCTTCTGACCGCCTTCATCGCGGCATATGCGCTCGTGGACGGCGTCGTCGCGATCTCCTCGGCGGTCCGTATGCGGCACAGTTTCGATCGCTGGTGGGTACTGTTCATTCAGGGACTGATCAGTACCGTGTTCGGTATCTGGGCGTTCATCAATCCGTTACTGTCGCTACTTTACATCGTGGTCTCTGTGTCGCTCTGGATGTTTTTTGCCGCTCTGGTGCAGTTCATGCTGGCGCGGGCGCAGAAGGCGATGGGCCAGACGCCCGCCTGGAGCATTTTCGGCGGTATCTTGAGTCTCGTGCTCGCCGTGCTCGCGCTCGTGTTCCCCGGTCTGACCGTGGCAACGACCGTGGTCTTGGTCGCCTGGTTCGTCCTCGCGATTGGTACCCTGAATTTGGTCATCGCATTTCGTGTCCGTCACCTTCAAATCGCGATTCCCTAAAGGAATCCGGAGACTCGCATGGCTCGGCGCACCACGACTCCCCGCAAAGACGGCCGCGGCTCTCGCGCCGCGGCCTCACGCATCACGGAACAGCAGACTGTACCGGCGAGCCGCTCGCGCGAGCCGGCGCGACTGTTCTCGACCAAGAATGATCTGCCGGAAGCGACGCGCGTCGAGGTCATTCCGCTGCTCAATCAGCGGCTCGCCGAGTGCATCGACCTGCAGACGCAATGCAAGCAGGCGCATTGGAACGTGAAGGGCCCATCGTTCATTGGACTCCACAAGCTCTTCGACGAAATCAACGAGTCCGTGGAGGGATACGTCGATCTGATCGCGGAGCGGATCGTGCAGCTCGGCGGCATCGCGGAAGGAACGATCGGGGCAGTGGAAGGACGCTCGACGCTCCTCGATTATCCGCTGGCGATCTCGACGGGCGCGGAGCACGTGGCGGCGTTGTCGGATGCGCTGTCGGGGTTTGGCCGCGCCGCACGTGTCGGGATCGAGGAGATGCAGGAGCTGAAAGACGCGGACAGCGCCGATATGCTGACGGATATTTCCCGCGGCACCGACCAGTGGCTCTGGTTCGTGGAGGCACACCAGCAGGCTGACGCCTGATCGATCGACGCGAATTCATTGCAACGGCAGTCGGCGCGGGCGTTACGCTCGGCGGGCTGCCGTTGCACATGGGCCGCGTCGATCCTCCCGCTCCCTTCCCCCCCGTGCCCGCTCCCCGACAGTTAGCCTGGCACGAGCTCGAGTTCTACGGCTTCTTGCATTTTACTGTCAACACGTTCACCAACCGCGAGTGGGGTGACGGCGACGAATCCCCCGCGGTCTTCAATCCCACCGGTTTCGATGCCGACCAGATCGTCGGCGCCGCGCGCGACGGCGGGATGAAGGGGTTGATTCTCACCTGCAAGCATCACGACGGTTTCTGCCTGTGGCCCTCGCGCTACACCGAGCACTCCGTCAAGAACAGTCCGTTCCGGCGCGACGTCGTCAAGGAGATCTCCGAGGCGTGTGCACGCGCGGGATTGAAATTCGGCGTCTACCTCTCGCCATGGGACCGCAATCACAAGGACTACGGGCGGCCCGAATATCTCACTTACTACCGCAATCAATTGCGCGAGCTGCTGACCGAATACGGGCCGATCTTCGAGATCTTCTTCGACGGCGCGAACGGCGGCGACGGTTACTACGGTGGCGCGTACGAGCGGCGCGAAATCGACAATCGCACCTACTACGACTGGCCGAACACGTGGCGCATCGTGCGCGAGCTCCAGCCGAACACCGTGCTCTTCAGCGACGCCGGCCCGGACATCCGCTGGGTAGGCAATGAGCGGGGCATCGCGGGCGAAACCTGTTGGGCGACCTCGAACCGCGACGATTTCTCACCGGGCAACGCCGACCCGGCGCGCCTGAACAGCGGCGACCGGCCGGGGACGCACTGGGTGCCCGCGGAGTGCGATGTCTCGATCCGGCCGGGCTGGTTCTACCACCACTACGAGGACCATCAAGTCAAGACGCCGCAGCAGCTGGTCGATCTGTATTACGCCTCGGTCGGGCGCGGGGCGTCCTTCCTGCTCAATCTCCCACCCGATCGCCGCGGCACAATTCACGAAAATGACGCCACCTCGCTGCGGGACTTCCGCCGCATCATCGATGCGACGTTCGCGACCAACCTTGCGGCGAAGGCCACTGTCGGGGCAACCAACTCGCGTGGCAACGGGCGGGATCGGCGCTTTGCACCGGGAAACGTGTTGGATGGCAGCCGACTGACGTATTGGGCGACCGACGACGATGTGCTGACGCCGAGCCTCACGCTGGAGCTGCCGCGGGAGGTTGCCTTCAACGTCGTCCGGCTGCGCGAGCACCTCCCCCTCGGCCAGCGCGTCATATCAATGATTGTGGATATGTGGCGGGACGGGCAGTGGACGCAGTTCGGCTCGGCCACGAGCATCGGCAATTGCCGGCTGATCAGGGGCTCGCGTACCACAACATCGCGCGTGCGGATCCGAATTACGCAGGCCTCGGTGTGCCCAGCGATTTCGGAGGTCGGGCTGTTTCTGGAACCCTCTACATAGCCATCTGCTGCGCTTCTTTTCTGATCAGCGCGTAGCCCAGGCTATTGAAGTTGTAGATCGCCAGCTCGCGGAATATCGGCTTTGCTTTGTCCGATTTCCCAGAACCGTCCAGCGCCATGGCGTAGTTGAACTTGATGTACGGATCGAGCAGGTTGCCCTGCGCGAACTGCGCGGCGGCCTCCGCGTTGTGTCCCTGATACAACGCGACGAACCCCTTCAGCTGATGCACCGGCTCCATCTTCCGCGGATTCGCATCCGGCGTGACGAGCGCCGTCAGGCGGTCGGTCTCGCGCTTCGCGGTCTTGTAGTCGCCCTTGCGCGCGGCCAACCACGCGTTGAAGTAGGCGACACCCTGCTGCTGCGCCCGGCGAAAGCCGGCGCTCCCGACTCGATCGGCCTGCTGCATCATCAGCGGCGTGCGCTGCTTGAGCGCCGCATCCGCGTTGGCGAAGTCTTTGATGTCGATGCCAATCAGCGCGACATTCGAGAGCGCATTGATCTTTACCGTCACGGGATCCGGTATCCCCATCCCGTCCGCCTGCGCGACCAGCCGATTCAGCTCGACGATCGCCCCGGGCGCGTTCCCCGCGTAGGCACTGACGTACGCACGGAACGGAGCGAAGAAACCGCGCTCGTTGCCGCGTCCCACCGCCATCGCCGAGTCGTAGTCCGCGCGCGCGGCGTCGTAGTCGCCCGCAAATGAGTTGACATGGCCGCGCTGCTGCAGCATCCCCGCATCACGCGGATTCAGCGCATGGCCGCGGGTGTACTCGACGCGCGCCCGTGACAGATTGTTCAACGCGCGCTGCGCGTCGCCCAGATTGTCGTGCATCGCCGGCTCTTTGGGCGCGAGCGCCTCAGCGGCCTGGAAATGCTGGAGCGCTTCATTGAAGTCGCTCGGCTCGCCGAACAGGTAGGACGTGGCGAGCGCGACATGCGCCGCCGCAAAACGGGGCGCGAGTGCAAGCGCCTTTTCATATGACGCGCGCGCGTCGGCGTTCTTGTTCAAGCCCGTTTCGAGATTGCCGAGGGTGAGATAGGCGCGCGGGCTTTGCGGGTACTTGGCGACGAGCTGCTGCGCCGCGGCCAGCTGCCCGTCGGCATCGTTCTCGAGCCCCTTCCGCGCGATCTGGATCTCCAACTGCTCGGCATCCGAAGCCTGGGCGGCGAAGCTCTCGGCGCGGGCCAGATTCGTCTTGAATTCGTCGAGCGAATTGCCGGTGTTCGCCACATTCAGGTAGGCAATCGCGAACGTGGAGTCGATGGCTGCGGCGCGCTTGAAGTGATCGAGCGCCTCGAAGTTCCGCGCCAGGTCGAGCTCGCGCTGTCCCTGGAGGAAATGATTGCGGGCATCGGCGGACGATGTCGTCACCGGAATGCCCATGATACCGCTGGTCACACCGTCGAGGGCAGCAAGATCGCGCGCTGAAGACGGCGGCGGTGATGCAGCGCAGGACGAGAGCAGGATCGAGATTGCGACGGCGAACAAGGGGCGGTACATGTGGACTCCCATTCAGGATATAAAGAGCCTGCTCTGCGGTGCGGCCCCCCACAAGACAAACACGTGTCAGTGAGTTGTGCGGAGGTCGTCCTGCTTGAATAGCAGTCCTACAGTCCCGCGCGTGGCATCGACTTGCGGCCCCAGGTCCTTGAACGTGGCCGTGCGTCCATCGGCTTCGGCGCGCACGGTCGAGTTCTCGAACAGCGGGTAGTAGCCGATTGCCATCCGCACCGCGCCGGGCGGCACGGTACAGCCGCAGCGGATCGAGCCCGCTAGCCCCGCGTTCACCGTGATCGCCAGTGGCCGGTCCGTCTCATTCGTAATGAGCGGCGCGAAGTACGCGCCGTGCGTCGGACGCGCGCTCGCCACGACGCGCAGCGTGCCGCGCGGGCGCCCGACCCGGATCGTGTCGCCGAGTGAGACGCCGAGCCGCGAGACGAGCTGCCATGACAGGTCGAGCCGGCGGGCGCGATCGAGCTTCAGATTGAACGAGCCGCCAGGCAGAATCCGTCGCTCCTCGCCACCGACTTGTACCGCGACCATCTCCGTCAGGCGATTCTCGAACACGAGTGTGGGTTGTCTGAAGAACCACGCACCGGCAGCGAGAATCACGACGGGTAGCGCGATCGCCAGGATCACCCATCCTACTCGACGGCGTCGGACTGTCGGACGGTCTGACGGTTTGACGGTCCGACGCTGTTTCGTCGTCGCCCCGCTAACCAGCAACTCCGTTACCTCGCTGGGCCGTCGGTCGCTCCCCAGTGCCGCGATCACCTCGCGCGCCGACTGAAAGCGATCCCTCGGCTGCTTCTCGAGGCAGCGCAGGATCACGTCGGACAATTCGCGCGGGACCTTCGGATTCACGTCCGATGCAGCGGGCGGCGGATCTGCGATGTGCTTGCCGACGACCTGCTGCGACGACTCGCCATCGAACGGCGGAGCGCCGGTCACCATCTGGAAGAGCACGCAGCCCAGCGAATAGAGATCCGACTGCGGCCCGAGATTCGGATCGCCCAGCGCCTGCTCGGGGCTCATGTAGTGCGGCGTGCCGATCACGAGGCCCGTCTGCGTCAGACTCGCCGCCGCGTCGCTGTCGAGCCGCCGCGCGATGCCGAAGTCCACGAGCAGCGGCCGGCCGCGCGCGGTGTCGAGCATGATGTTGTCGGGCTTGATGTCGCGGTGGATCAGACCGGCCTTGTGCGCGTGATCGAGCGCGTCGAGGATCGGGACGATGATCGCGAGCGCGCGCTCGGGCGGTAGCGCGCCCCCCCCGGTGCGCTTCAGCAACTCGCCGAGCGACATGCCGTCCACGAACGGCATCGCGTAGTAGACGAGGCCTTCGCCTCCGCCGACAAAGTGGATGGGCAGGATGTTGGGATGCTCGAGCCGGGCAGCCGCCCGGGTCTCACGCTGGAAGCGCTCGATCATGCCGGAGGTCCAGGCGACGTCGGGCCGCAGCACCTTCACCGCGAGCCGGCGCTCTAAGTCCTTATCCCACACCTCATAGACCTCGGCGAAGCCGCCCGAGCCGACGACCCGGCGCACTTCGTACTTCGGGCCAAGGGCCTTCGCCAAACTGGAGAGGGTGTCCGCCATCGGCGCCAACTATAGCCAATGCGTCTTGATGTCACCAAAACGGTCCCCACTGTGACCATTCTCACGGAAATGACTCTTCAATAGTTCCATGTTGTAGCCCGATAAGTCCCCTTCCAAACGCCTAAATAGAGGAAACGCTCAATGAAGGCCCGTCGCCTCATCGCGTCAGCTCTGCTCCTGACGGTAGCGCTCGCGTGTACCGACCGCACCCCGACATCAGTCCCCGCAGCTCCGACACCAGATGCGAGTCTCATCGGCGGCCTCCTAGGCGCGACCGGATTGCTCAGATGCTCCAACCTGCCGTACGCCTCCGCGACGAAGACGATCGGGCCTCTGGGCGGCAGCATCAGCGCCGGTCCGCATACACTCGTCATTCCGCCGGGCGCGCTGCTCAATCCGACGACGATCACGATGACGGCCCCGACCGGTCTCGGCGTCAACGCGGTCAAGTTCCAGCCCGAGGGCCTGCGCTTCGTCGCCCCCGCCGTGCTCACGATGAGCTACTCGAACTGCAACCTGCTCGGCAAGCTGCTGCCGAAGCGCATCGCGTACACGGACGACAATCTCAACATCATCACGTACTTGCTGTCGCTCGACAACCTGTTCAGCAAGTATGTCACCGGTAAGGTCAATCACTTCTCAGATTACGTCATCGCATGGTGATTGCAGCAGGTTCGGCTGCGGATTTACTGCATGAAGCGCGCAGCCGCGAACGGGCGGCATGCATCCCCGAAGCGATTCGGTGCTACGAAGCTTCGATTTCCGCGGCCGAGCGGAACGGTGAGAAGGCGATTCTCGCCGAGGCCTTGCGGCGGCTCGCCGTCGTGCTCCATCACCGCAATGAGTCGGCGCGGGCGCGCGACCTGTGCAAGCGCAGCTACAAGATCGCCGGCGACCTCAATAACGACATTCTCGCGGCCGAAGCCCTCAACACGATGGGTGGGCTGGCAGTCCGTGCGGGGGACATCGAAGACGCCCGCACCAATTTCCGGCAGGCGCTCGAGCGGGGTGGTCATTCGCGCGAGCTCAAGGCGCGAGTCGAGCTGAATCTCGGCGTGCTATCGAACATCCGGGGCGAGCTGGTCGACGCGGTTTCACATTACGAGCGCTCGGTCGAATCGTATCGGGCCACCAACGACGAGCATGGCTGCGCGACGGCGTACGTGGATCTCGGCATCGCCCACACCGACTTGCGGCAGTACGACTGGGCCGACAGCTACTTCAGCAAGAGTTTCGAGATCGCCGAGCGTTCGGGGGATGCGCACCTCCAGGGGATGTGTCTGGTAAACCATGCCGAGGCGCACTTCCTGCGCGAACGCTACGAAGAAGCCCGCCGCATGGCCGAAGCCGCGCTCGCGATTTTCGATCAGCTCGACTCCCGGGCCGACAAGTCCGAAGCCTACAAAATGATCGGCATGGTGTACCGCGAAACTGGCCGGCCGGCGCTCGGCGAATCGCGGCTGCGCACGGCGATCGAGCTGGCGGTCAGCGCGGGCTCGATCCTCAACGAAGCCGAAGCGGCACGCGAGCTCGCCCTGCTGATGCAGGCGATGGGCCGCAACCAGGACGCGTTGACGCTGCTGAATACCGCGCACCGCCTGTTCAAGCGTCTCGACGCGCGCGTCGACCTCGTGCACGTTGGCGGCAAGGTGTCGGCGCTCGAGACCACCTACTTCGACGTCGTGCGCGAGTGGGGACAATCGATCGAATCGGCGGACAGCTACACGTTCGGTCACTGCGAGCGGGTCGCGCAGAGCGCGCTCGCCGTCGCGCGCGGGCTCGAGCTCGATGACACCGCGCAAACCGCGATCCGCCTGGGCGCCTACCTCCACGACCTGGGAAAGGTGCGGGTGCCCCACGAAATCCTGAACAAGCCGGGCCCGCTGACGCATGAGGAGTACGAGGTCGTGCAGATGCACCCCATCTGGGGCCTCGAGCTGCTCGCCGCCGTCGAATTCCCATGGGACCTGAAGCCCATCATCCGCTGGCACCACGAGCGCTACGACGGTACCGGGTATCCCGATCGCCTGCGCGGTGACGAGATCCCGGTCGCGGCGCAGATCGTGGGCATCGTGGACGTGTACGACGCACTCACCACGGCACGCTCGTACCGGCCCGCGATGTCGCACGAAGCAGCGATGATCGAAATCGAGAAGTGTCGCAGCTGGTGGGCGCCGGCGGTGTACGACGCCTTCTTGAGCTCTAGAGCAGTAGCGCTTCCACGCGATACGCGTGCACCATCTTTGCTCGCTGAGACCAGCCGAACACAGTAAACCGGCCGTCCTGCGAGGCGACGAGCGCGAGCGAGTCGCGTTGCTCATGGATGAACTGCGCCGCCGACAAATGGCGCGTCCCGCCCAGCTCCGACGCATGCACCGTGACCGGCGTATGCCCTAAAATCGGTTCTCGCACGAGTACTTCTCCGACGAATGGCCCCGACTCCGTCCGCCCGATCTTCGCCCCGAAGGCCAGTACGTCCCAGCGATCGCTCAGCACGACCGCGCCGTCCACCGCGGTCAGCCCGCCGATGGCGTCGGTGGCGTCCTTGAACGCGCCATCGCGCGTTCCCTTGCGAACCAGCTCGCCGAGTTTCGAGAACGGCGGCGCGACGGTGTAGGGCACGGAGACGATCGACTTGCGCCACTCCGCCGTACCGTGCGGCACCACCAGCAGTGATCCGCCGTGCCCGTGCGCGCGCATCGAGAGCGCGAGCGGCAGCAGCACGTTGTCGGCGTTGCCGGACCCTGGATCGAAGCCGAGCAGCATCGTGACGAAGTCGGGGCACTCGGACGCCAGCGTCCCCTCGGCGTCCACGATCTTGATCACCTCGCCCTCGAGCACCGCGACGTTGGCGAACTTGCCTTCGGGATCGGCGCGCCGATGCTTGATCACGAGCAAGCCAGGCTCGATCACTTCCACGACAAAGCAGAGCGGCGGGATCGTTCGCGTCGCGCCCCACACCGCCAAGTCGCCTCCCCCGTTCTTCCAGACGCCGAGGTGGATGCCGGGTCGTTCGACCGCGGGAGCGAGCTTGGTGAGGTTCGTGGGATCGAGCGACAGCGGCTTCTCGATGAGCAGCGCGGTGCCGGCGGCTTCGGGTGGGAGATAGGCGAGCGAAATCGTCGGCTCGCGACCCTCTTCGCGGCGCAGGCTCGCCCAGAAGGCGGCGTTGATGAGGCGTTCTATCGTGGCGGCGTCGGGGATTTCGCTCGGAATGCCGGCAAGCTCAACGTGGCGCCGGAAATGCTTCGCGACGGTTTGGGCTACGGCGTGCGCTGGCGGGTACGGGAGGCCATCCATCCTAACAAACTACCCTGCTAATGCCTCCGTCCGCCTCCACCGCCACGACTGACCCCGCCCGATCGCGGCATGGGGCGCGAGCCACCGCGTGACACCCAAGGTCCGCCCGTCGGCCGGGGCCGGCTGCCGCCGGAAGCTTTCGGCTGCGGCCGCGACGGGCCGGGCCCGATGAAGCGCGGCCCGATGTCCGGCCGCTCCGTCGCGCGCGGGCGAGGCTCCATCGGTGCATATCGGCCGGGGCGATTCGGAATCAGGACTCGTGGTCCCGAAGCGAAGATGTAGGGACGATACGGGCGATACGGCCGATAGATGGGAAAGCCGAAGCCGAACCCGCCGTAGCCGCCACGGAATCCCATCCCAACGCCGAACGTGTAGCAGCTCGCGCTCCAGGCGTAGAAGGGATCGTAGCAGAACGGATCGTAGAAGGGGTGATAGAGCCCGTAGCCCCAACCGTATCCGTAGCGCGACGCGATGGCGCGCGAGGTGACGACATAGGTGGCGTAGTCGTAATCGAAGCGAGCCGCGGAGTCACCGGCCATCTGGTGCACGATATCGAGCAAGCGCGCGAGTGGATCGTCTCGGACGCCCGCGGATGGACTGCCGAGGGCGCGGAAGTCCCAGTGATCGTTGCGCGTGAAGGAATCGAACGTGAAGGCGTCGGGCGCGACGGCGGCGAGCACCGTGCCCGAACCGTCGGCGGACTCGATCTGGAAGGCGTCGCGATCGCCGCGGCCGCGGACCTCGAACTTTTTCCCGCCGCGCACAAAGTCGTCATCGGTCGGATCGAGCGGAAAGAGCACGCGGATCCGGCCTTCGGGGTCGGCGTGCAGGACCACGAGGTAGCCGTCCTGCGCGCTCTGGACGTAGACGCGGGCGTGCTCACCCACGGTGAATTGATCGTGATTGACGCGAACCGCTACGGGATTCTGAACGAGCAACAGCAGTGCGAGCAGCATGTCTCGAATATACCCCTGTCTACGCCACCAAGCTTCGGGAGCCGTTCAGTTTTGAAGCTAGCGCGATCACGTCCAAGTCTTCCCCCGGCCGCCCCACGATCTGGAATCCCAGCGGCAGGCCGTTCGGATCGCGTCCCATCGGGAGGCTGATCGCGGGCAGGCCGTAGTAGTTGGCGAACATCGTGTTGTCAGACGACAGCGCGAGCGGATTGTTACCGGCAGCCGCAGTCGTGAGCGTCGTCTGCGTTGTCGTCGGCAAGACGAGTACGTCGACGTCCTTGAACAGCTGTCTCGCAATCGTGCGCCGGTCGGAATCGATGTTGCGAATGTCGAAGCCGGGATTGTCGAATGGCGCTTCGACCTTCCGCACGTCGGCGCCAAAGAGCCGGCTCACCACGGCCTCGAAGACGGCGAGGACGGGTTTCGCGGCTTTGAAGTTGGTGACGACGCCGACCTCATCCCCTGATCCGCTCTCCCTTCGGTCCTCACCCCCTGACCCCCCCCCCCCCCCCCCCCCCCCCCCCCCCCCCCCCCCCCCCCCCCCCCCCCCCCCCCCCCCCCCCCCCCC
>Ga0209488_10004476_pt1 | contig 10910 bp, 12 predicted proteins | sample Rivendell_Oct201_8_FD_188349 | JGI IMG/M metagenome (GOLD analysis project Ga0209488, IMG submission 188349) | Vadose zone soil microbial communities from the Eel River Critical Zone Observatory, Northern California, USA -... | ecosystem: Environmental > Terrestrial > Soil > Vadose zone >... | reverse complement strand
CCTCGTCGTACATCGTCGAAGGAATCGATCAAAACCTCTTCTTACTATTAGAGCGGATTAGCGGGCGTTTTATTCCCGGCAGTCGTCGGCGCGTTGATGGATCATTTAGACATTTGACGCGTGAGCGGAGCCGGCACCGTGAACGCCAGGAATGTCGGCTCCGACGCCGGAACAATTGCGCGGCGCCTAGAATGCGCTGCACGAGCGATAGCGTCCGTAGCCTTCGTCCGTCACGCAGTCATAGCTTGAGATCCAGAGGCCAGGGCGCACCTTGATCATGCGCGGACCCCGTATGGGGGATTCAGTATATGCGGAGGTATTGCGTTTCGCTCCGCTGGAATAGTCTCCAGCCCACGTCGCCGAGCCCGACGCCAGGATGATGGTGAAAGCAAGTGTCGCCTTGATCGCCGAACGCATTGAAATCTCCTTTGGTCGCGTCTCTTACCGGTACCGACCTGCGGCCAGCGCATTTTATTCGGTGCGAACCGACCCCATGGCAGCGATTAGAATTGATCAGGAGCTCTCAAATCGTCGCGCAAAAGTGATTTCGAAAATCTCTTCGTCCGGCGTGCAAAAAAATCCGCAAGCTGGGGCATCCAGCTTGCGGAGGTTGTCACGACAGAGAGTGAGCCTGAACACACCGCGGCCGAGACGAGGTCGGAGCCTTAAACCGACCTCTTCTCGGTCACGGATCTCAAGATGTCATGGCCAGAAGTTGCGCTGCGCGCGGAACACTGCCGAGAACACGCCCGTGTCGGCGGCGGCGAAGGTCGTTGGTGCCGCATACGCCGGCAACACCGCGCCTGCCGCGGTCGTGACGTTACCCGCAAAGCCAGTCTGGACCCGGTTGTACATGACCACGAGACCGAGATCGAGGTTCGGTACCGGATTCCAGATGGTGCGCGAGCCGACCTGGAAGAACGAGAAGTTCGGCGAGCAGTTCGTCGGCGTGAAGCCCACAGCCGCGCCGGCCGCCTTGCCGAGCCCGGTGCCTGCGCCGCAGATCAGCGTCGTGGCGTTGGCGTTGTAGGTGACCTGCGATAAGCCGCCGTAGAGCGACGTGCGCAACGCCGGGGTCCAGTAGTGTTCGAGGCCGGCCGTGACCGACCAGGCGGTCGTGAGCTCGAGCGCGCTGCCCGTGCCATAGACCGCGTCGGTGAGGAAGCCGAGGCCGACCGAGCCGCCTTTGAAGATGACGACGCTGCCGAGGCCGGAGCCATCGACATAGCCGAGCGCGCCGACGCCGTAGTTCGCCGCGACGCCGAACGTGTCGCCCTTGCTCCACGGCAGGTTAAGCACGGCGCTGGCCTGGCCCGCGAAGCCGAGCTTGTCGCCCGGATGGCCGTTGGCGATGAATCCGGGATCGCCGCCGAACGGCGCCGTGTTGCCCTGGCTGCCGTAGTAGAGGCCTTTCACCTGATGCACCGCGCCCGACACCGACGCATAGCCCCAGACCTGGTCGACGCGGAGATTGGCGATGCCGTCGAACAACGTCGGGCCGGCGTTCGCGCTGAGCGGCCCATAACCGGCGGCCGTCGCGTTGTTCAGGCTGAAGAAGCCGGAGCCGTTCACGTTCACCACCGACTTGCCGCGCGCGAAGCTGTCTTCGATCCCGAGCGTCCCCGAGAAGCCATTCCCCAACGTGAAGGTGTAGGCGATCTGCGGTGTGCCGTTGCCCGCCGTGCCGTCCGAGCCAAGCTGGTACGACGAATACGAATGCAAGCCGAGCGTATACCCGTCGTAGAATGACAAGCCCTTGCCGAACGTGAAGCCGCCGAACTGGATGAACGCGCGGTCGAGATAGGCCTGCACGCCTGAGCCGGCCAGCACCGAGTCGCCTGTGGTCCACTGGATGCCGGTGCGCGCATAGGAGCGCAACGTGCCGTATTCGGTTTGCGTCCGCACGTCGTAGGTCCACAGCATGCGCGTGCGCGTGAGCGCTTCGGTCGAGGTGCGATCATTCGCCCAATTGTGCTGATCGGCGCGTCCCGCGGGCCCGACCGGAGGCGCGAATGTGCCGCCGGCGTGAGCGTCGAACTCGGCGCGGAGATAGCCGCCGATCTTGATGCAGGTGTCGGTGCCGGGGATGTAGTAAAACCCGACGCCGTAGATCGAACAGACTTTGACGTACTCGACCGGCTTTGCCTTGACCGGAAGGTCGGCCGCGTGCGCCCCCGCAACCGTGATGAGACCAGCCGCTCCTGTGAGGAGAAGGCTTTTCATCATCTTCATGGTTGTCCTCCATGCAGTTTATCGGATGAGAGCTCGTCCCGGAGCGCGGCTGCGCTGCAGAAGCTCTCACGATGAATAGGCTGAACGGGTGATTGCCCCGCGAGCCGACGTGAACAATGCTGAGGGGCGCGCGATAATCATAATCACAGCCGCGTGTTAAAATGCGTTGCTAAATGCCATGAATTTGAAGATGCTAAATAGACGGAGCTAGGAATACTTGTATTCAATCGCTCTCTCAGCATCGACGTGCTTGAATATCGCTGTCGTAAGAACTTCAAATAGCTTCGTCAAAAATATTCCCGGCATTCGCGCAAACCGATCTTGCTTGATCGCAAGACCTTTCAACACACCCGGATGTTCCGCGCTTCCCTGAAATGTCATCAGGCAATAAGCCTGATAGTGAAATCCAAATAAACCTTCCAACACCGGAATAACTCATCGATCGAGAGACTCTTTATCAACCGCGCTGCGCCAACAGCGACCCTCGGTTGGAGGTTTTCGTGTCACACAAAGACTTTATTATGGCAACGCTGTTCGGCTCCGGGAATAAATTGGCCAAACTGAGCTTCTTATAAAAAGCTGGAAATAATTGTGTTGCGTCCAACGCGGCTGCTTTTCTTTGTGACAGGAGAGCGAGCTTGGGCGCGCAAGGCCAACCGCTGGGTTGCGGCAATAACGGAACGAAGCACAAACTGTGCGTGGATCTTTAATTCTGATCGCGCACCCTCCGGGGGCACCGTATGGGCGACGACGACGAACTCCTCGACTACGCGCGCCGCTACTTCCAGGCGGCAGCTCGAAGCACCGAACGACGCAAAATGCATGTCCTCGTGACGCTTGGGCTCGAATATCTCAAGCTGGCGGCCCAAGCGGAGCGATCGCGCGCGCGCCTGCGCCGTGCCAAATCAACGAAAAACGAGCGTCAGCCAAACGTGTCCGGTACGCGCGCCATGTCAGACTGACGGCGGGAGCGGCCATACGCGGCCGAATGCAATGATTGCGAGGCGTCTATCGGGCAATTCGCGAAGGCGAGGCGCAATGCTAGCTGCGCGACACGCCTCGAAATGCAACCGAGTCGAGCGCGTACCGGCCGGCACCGCGGGCTGAAAGAACAAGGAACGCACCGGCGAGCGCCAGGTCTTTCTCGAAGTGGAGAAGTTGATTGTGGTCGGAGAATTTCGTGTGAAACACGGCGGCCGCGATGACGCAAAATCCGGCGAGCATCAGCGCCGCAGGCCGCGTGTACCAACCGAACGCTATCAGGACACCTCCCGCCAATTCAGCCGTCACCGCGAACGGCAGCAAATCGGGAGGCATTCCAAATGCAGCCATGTATTTCGCCGCGGCGCCGTAGGCTTGCAGCTTGGCGACGGCTTCGAGGATGAACAGCAAGGCCAGCAAGGCACGGCCGACGAGTTCCCCGAGGTCCACGAGTCCGGTCAGAGCCCATGAAAGGCCTCTGCCAGGCGGGGGGACATGGAACGCGAGCAATCGTCGGCCGATCTCAATCATGGGCGCACTCCTTCACGGTCGATCGTTGGCTATCGGGACTTGGGTTGCGCGGCGCCGATCGCCTGGTCCAAGTCCTCGCGCTCCTCGCAGCCTTGCGGGCAGAGCTTCGCGAGCTTTGCTGCGTTGACGCGCGCCCTCGTGAGGTCGCCTATCTCGACGAACAGCTCGCCTTGGTATTCGAGGGCGCCCTTGTGTTCCGGGTTGAACTCGAGTGCCTTGGAGTAGAACGTCATCGCGGTCTTCTGGTCACCGCTCTTGCGCAGGCTAAATCCAAGAAGGCTATAGAGGTCCGGGTGCTGAACACCTTTGTCGATCATTCCGTTGAGCTCCCCGATTGCTCCGCCGAAGTCGCGCGCCTTGATCTTGGCGCGCACTGCGCTGAGGTCGGGAGCGTCCGCCGATTGTTCCGTGTCGACGGCTAAAGCGACGGACGTGCTGCCGGCAAGCATGATCGTGAGAGCGATCCATCTGAGCCATTTCATAGTCATCTCCTGTTTCCGGGGTCGGTGAAATTTGGCGAGCAACCGCGCGCCGCTCCTATCGGGACCGGCGCGGAGTCTCGACCGCGCATTGCGCCTAGGACTTGGCCGGCGTGAACGCGTACCCGGCGCCGTCCTTCTCGAACACGCCCGCGCCCGGGAAGGGAAAATGCGCGCCACAGATCATCATCTTTTCGGCGATAACCCGATCGAGCAGCGCTTTGCGGGTGGTAATGGCGAGCGGCCCATCCTGATCATACGCGCCCTGCCATTCCGGATGCGGCGCCAGAAGCGCCGGCACATAGGCAACGTCGTTCGATACCATCAGCTGCTGATTTCCGGACGTGACGAGGTATGCGGCGTGGCCGGGCGTGTGACCTGGGGCGTTGACGAGGCGGACGCCGGGCGCCACGTCCTTCTCTCCCTCAATCAGGGTGAAGTTCTTCCACTGAGGAAAGGCTGCCTGGATGCGTTGCCCAAGCCCCTTGCGGGCATCCGGCAACTTCTCGACACGGCCGGGCTCGGTCCACCACTTGTACTCGGTGCTCGTCACGATCAGTTCCGCGTCGGGGAAAACCGGCTTGTTCGTGCCCTTCTCCAGCAACCCGAAAATGTGATCCGGATGGAAGTGAGAGAGCAGAATCGTCTTGATCTGCCGAGGATCAAGCCCAGCCGCGGTCATATTCCGATGCAACCGGCCCGCGGTCGGCTGCCACTGTCCTCCGCCGGAGCCGGCGTCCACAAGGATGTGGCGACCGTTGACAGTCAAGACGACGACGGTGAGCGGGATTGAAACGAAATCGGTCGTCAGGCCCGCTTTTGCCAGCGCTTCCTTGGTCTCTTCGACCGTGGCGTTCTTGATGAATGCGGGATCGTGCGGCTTTTCCCAAATGCCGTCGTAGAGCGCGGTGACTTCGATCGCGCCGACCTTGTATTTGTAGAAGCCCCTCGCCGGATCGGGGGTTTTCTGCGCAAAAGCCGGCGAAATCGCAAGCCTGGCATCCAAACCAACGGCGGCCGCCAACGCGGTGGAAACGACAAAGGTGCGGCGCGACATTCTTGGCATGTAGTCCTCCATCTGGCGCCCCTGTCGCACAACGCGAGGGGCTTCCAGGCGAAAGACTCGTTCCACCTCCACGTTATTCCCGCCGTTGGGCGGAATAAACAGCGCGCCGGCGAGTCATGGAAAGGAGAGGTCACATGTCTTCACGAATACGGACGCCGGATGGAAAGACATCGCAATTTCGAAAGAATGGCACTCCCACACATGGGGACAGCCTTCAATCTGGCTTATTGGCTCCTGCGCAACCGGTCGGATGCTGAGGACGTCGTGCAGGAAGCCTATCTTCGCGCGTATCGAGCTTTCGACACGCTGACCGGCCCCGACATCCGGCCGTGGCTATTCGCGATCGTGCGCAACACGGCTTATCGTTCTCTGACCGTGCGCAAACGGAGAGCAAATGTCGTCTCGATCGAGGAGGCCTTTGCGCCGCGCGACGAATTGGAAATCGACGGCCAGGAGCCCGCGAGCGATGACCAGTCGGCGGAAGATCTTCTGATCAGTCGCTCCGAACAGGCTCTGGTGCGCTCCGCGCTCGCAAAACTGCCTCAGGTCTTCCGCGAGGTCATTGTCCTGAGAGAGTGGGAAGAGCTCTCCTATCACGGAATCGCCGAGGCGGTCGGGGTCCCGATGGGTACCGTCATGTCACGCCTCGCGCGTGCCAGGGAGCTGCTTGGAAAGCATTTGACGCAAATGGTCTCGATGGAGAACACGAATGCACTGTGAACGTTTCTCCGACCAGCTTGAGCCGTTGCTCGATGGCGAGCTTCCAGCTCTGGAGCGAAGCGCGACGATCAATCACGTCAATAGCTGCGCCGAGTGCGCGCATCAGTACGAAAGGCTTCGCACTTTGCAACATCGATTACTCGCGGCGCGCGTGCCGATGCCTCGTTCGCTCGTTGATCGCGTCCGCACCAGAATTGCGCTTGAGGCTGCCGAGCAGGAAGCCATGGGGACGCCTGTTTCAACGCGTTCGAACTTGTCACAACCGGCGCTCGGTGCATTGGTACGCGTGCGGCCGTGGTTGCGGCAGGCCGCGGCCATCCTCTTCGCATGCGGCGTCTCCGCCGCTACGACCTTGTCGTGGAGCCGGATGGCCAACGAACGGGACCTGATCGCCCGCGACGTAGTGTCCGCACATGTCCGCGGGCTCTTGCAGAACAACTCGGTGCAGGTTGCCTCCCTGGATACGCATACGGTCAAGCCGTGGTTTGCCGGCCGCCTGGACTTCACGCCGGTCGTGAAGGACCTCACCGCCGCGGGGTTTCGCCTCGTCGGCGGACGGCTCGATTACGTTGGTGGGCAGAGAGTCGCGGTTCTGATCTACGCACGCCAATTGCATCAAATCAGCGTGTTCGTTTGGCCGAGCGGCCAGGAGTCGGCGCCAGTGACCATCGCGCCGAATGGGTTCAACGTCGTATCCTGGAGTCGCTCGGGCATGTCGTTTTGGGCGATTTCCGATCTGAGCCAAGCGGAGTTGGAGGAACTGACGCAGCTGCTTTGATCTCACCGCCGACGTATCGACATTCCGAGTTCTGTTCGCGGCGGCCACCATGGCGATGCGTGCAAATCGCCTGGCCTACTTCGCTGCTACTGCGATGCCGGGCCACTCGTCCATCTGCACCCGGGCGAGGAGCTTGAAGCTGCCGTTCTCCGGGCGGAAGAGCGAGGCCTCACCTTCTTTCACGTCGAACCAGTCCTTGCCGAGTGCGTCGACGATGTTGGGCTTGTGCGTGATAAGAATGGTGTTTGTACCTGGCTGTGGTGCGGTGCCGAGCATCTTTCGAAATGCGTCGATGCGGCGGCTGTTCTCGTTCGGCGACACGACGAGGCCGCCCTCGGTTATGTCCGGCGTCTTCTCGATATCTACGAAGCCCGCGATGACCGCAGTTTCGTAAGCTCGGTTATACCTGCTTGTGTAGACCTTGCCGACGGGAACATGGACTTGGCGCAGCGCATCCCCGAAGGCCTTCGCCAGCACCTTGCCCTTGTCGTCAAGATTTCGCTGGGCCGCGATGTTGTCAAAGTTGAGCGGATCGGTATCAGCTTGATCCGGGAAAGTAGCGCCGTGGCGGACGACGATCACGAGCCCGCCAGCGCGCAGTACCTGCGCGATATCCTGATCATCTGCGGCCGCCGGCGCCCGCATGCCAAGCGTGGCGGACACTCCCGAAAAGATCGCGAGGGCTGTAACGGTTCGTCTCGACAGAGTAGACATTGTAGGACTCCTTGGATGATGGCGTGCGGTTACCGGATGGTATCCGTGCCGAGATGACGCTTCGTCGGTCATCGGCTTCTGTTGCGCTTCGTCAGTGAGACCGCGAGTGGGCCGGCCGGCCGTGGTCTGCGGCCGGCCGTTTTCTTCGATCGAGGATTGGACCCGGCTATTTCAGGATGCGAGCCGGTGGGAGGCCGGTTCGGCGGGAAGGATCAGAAGCCCCACGTCGCCGACGCGCGGTCCATCCAGTTCTTTTCGGCGGCGGAGAAGGGCTGCGCGCCCGTCACGGCACGGCTCCCGAGGCGTGCCGGCGCCTGAACGAAGCCATTGGGGCGGTTGTTCTGCGAAGACGCGCGCGCCATGGCGCTCGGACGAAAGATGTCGACGTCGAAGCCATCGGGATCGATGGCAAACGCGCTTGAAGCGGAGCCAAGCAGCAGCGCGGCGACGAGAGTGATTTTGGTCTTGGTCAACATGGTCGTAATCCCTTGTGCTGGGGTGATCCGTCATGGGTCACCGATGCACACGAGATAGAATTGGCGAGCCGGACCCGCAGTGCGAAATCACACACCGCGTAGAGGTCGCTCCTCGTCAGACCGCCGCAACGAGTTGCTCCAATTCGCTTCGCTGCCTGAAGACGGCGACCGGGATCTCTCTTCCCGCAATCGAAACCACGGTGGTCTCCAGCCCGACCGTCGGGAGCGCAATTCGCGCAAGGACGGCCGTCGAGGCCACGAGGGTGCAATCGAGCGACTTGGTTTGCTCCTCCAGCTTGGCGGCAACGTTTCCCGTATCGCCGAGGAACTGCAGCGAACGGTGTTCATCGCTTCCGATCATGCCAACGACCGCCAGCCCAAAATGGAGCCCCATACCGGCGCGCAGAGGCCGGCTCAGCTCGCCTGCAAGGTCCTCATTGAGAGAATCCAGCGCACTCCAGATCTGCAGCGTTGCCTTCCATGCGTCACGGCTGGCGTTTGAAGCGTCGCCTTTTGCGCCGAACACGCTCATTACGCCGTCGCCCGCGATGCTCGTCACATGGCCCATGTTTTGTTGTACGGCCCCTGTAACGGCCTGGATGTAGCGGTCGAACAGAAAGAGTGCGTCATAGGGTAGTTGGTCGGTCGCAAGGCGGGTCGATTCCCGGAGATCCACGAACAGCGCGACAATCTCCAGCTCCTTTCCACCTTCGATCGCTGCATCGAAACGGGCGGCGCCGGGTCCCGGTTCTTGGATTGCACGAACCAAAAGGTCGACCGCGAGATCCGTGGTTGGCCGGAGCTGGCACGCGAGGCGCACGTCCGGCGGCGCGCTAATCCGGATGAGCATCTGTCGCTCCATTGGAGCGGGGGCGTCCAATCCTTCGGCACCGGCGGCAACGCGCACCCGGCACGTCGAGCAACGCCCGCGTCCGCCGCACACCGAGGCGTGCGGAATTCTCGCCCATCGGCTTGCTTCCAGCACGGAAAAGCCGGGCGGCACCGTGACGATGCGACCGCCGGGATAGGCGATTCGAACGGACTGAAAGCGCCGAGCATGCCAATCCCGCAACACGCGAAAACCGAACGTGCCCGCGAGCAAACCCAGGTAGGTTAAAGACATGGCATCGATGATCCGCATCAGCGACGCATAGTTCCGCTCGGCCTCCGTGCCAGGTTGAGCAATGACATAACGTGCGGCCACAACGGGGTCTCGTTTGGCGGTTTCGCGGAGGTTCAAACCCGCGTTAGTGAAGCCGACAAGTGCCAGTACTGGCACGAGGGTCGCCAGGGACGCCAAGGCAGAAGAGGCCCGCAGATACCAAGCTTTCGATCGCAACCACGACCGAATGCCAATGCAGCCGTGAATCCACACGATGACGAGCAGAAGATATTGGCGTGGCAGCGCAAGATCGGGCGAAAGCACCCAAAACTTATAAAGTACCCTCGGATAGCCAAATTCGAGCCCGTAGCCAGACTTCCCGATCGCAATTTCGGCAGCGTGGGGTATGAGCAGGAGCGGAATGGCAAGCCCTAGCGCAAGCTGCCAAATCTCGTTGGCAGGGATGCGAAGGTGGCGCCGGCGATAGAATGCGTACAGCCCGAGGGCACCGTGGACGAGGAATGCGGTATAAAGGACGAGGTGGCCAGGGACGGTTTGCCATGGCTTGAGCAAGATCAATCCTGCGGCCTGAAAGGCCTCGACGGAGCGAATGCCGAATGCGTGATTGATGAAATGCGACGTCGCGTATGTAAATAGAATCAGGCCCGTCGCCAAGCGCAGAGGCCGCGCAGCGAAATCACTCCGGACAGGTCGCCAGTTGCTCATGAATCGACTTACCGAAACCCTTGCGAAAATGAGCCTATTCCAATCACTCGATGCGAGGACGATTGGACACCTCGATACCCAATGCACATGGCGTCGCGCAACGGGTGGTCAATGGCTCATCGATTATCAGGATGCAAGCAACGACGTGTTCTTCGTGTTGAGCGGATCAGTCCGCGTCATGATCCAGTCGGCGGGCCGTGAGGTGCTGCTGCGACAGATCAACGCCGGTGAGTTCTTCGGCGAACTAGCGGCGATCGACGGGCAGCCCCGCTCGTCGGGCATAGTTGCCATGACGGACGTGACGATCGCCCGCATGCCGGCATCGGTGTTCCGGGCGGCCATTCACGCGCATCCCGAGGTCTGCGACAAGCTTCTCGGGATCCTCGCCGGCCAGATCAGGGTCCTGGCCAATCGCGTGAACGAATTCAGCACGTTGGACGTGCGCTATCGGATATACGCCGAGCTGTTGAGGTTGTCGCGGCCGGAACCTGGAAGCGCGGGCCGAGCGATTATTTCGCCGCCGCCCGTGCATTCGGAAATCGCGGCACGCGTCAGCACGCGGCGGGAAGCTGTCGCGCGCGAACTCAAGGCGCTTGAGCGTACCGGCCTCATCGAGCGTCGCCGGGGCGCGATTGCGTTGAGCGACACTCACCGTCTGAGACACCTGATCGAGGAGGCCATCGACGAGGGCTAAGCCGCTAGCCTGACGAAGAAAAGGCGCGTTCTTCCCCGATCCGAGACGGACGCGCCGCTAGGAGGTGCGATGTCGGCTTGGGTCATTCGCAACCGGGACGAGGCCTGCAGCAGATCCCGCCATCTCGGCTTGAAGCGATCGACGCAGCGTTTACTTGGCGTTGGCTTGTGCGATCTGGCCCACCAGTTTGGCCCAATCCATCTCGATTGCTCCATAGACCGAGCCAGCTTCGGGCCGAGCGTTGTCCTTGAGGACTTCGATCATGAGAGTCGCATAGTCCGAGAGAATAACGCCAGCTTGCAGCATCCGTAGCAGGCCCACCTGACGTTTGGTCTCACTGAAGGTCCCGCAGGCATCCACGGCGACATACGCGGCGAGGCCCTTGCCGACGGCAGTGATGGCCGGAAATGC